>Ga0265595_1000916_pt1 | contig 24442 bp, 17 predicted proteins | sample saktaG_15_FD_190148 | JGI IMG/M metagenome (GOLD analysis project Ga0265595, IMG submission 190148) | Saline water microbial communities from Sakinaw Lake, British Columbia, Canada - sak_2013_06_06_50m | ecosystem: Environmental > Aquatic > Non-marine Saline and Alkaline > Saline ...
AAAAAGAGTAAAAAGGAGTTAATTTATTTTTTATATTTTAAGACATTTATAATATAAAATTGAATTTTATAAAAGTTAAAGAAAGGCAGATATAGATATATATCCAAGCAAAAAACTTTCACGGACCTATTGATTGGATAATGTCAGCAGCAGCAACAACAACAACAGATGATAAGAAGAAGAAGAAAATTATAATCAAACCAAAGCCAATACAACAAGAACAACAACCACAACAACCACAACAACCACAACAACCACAACAGTCAAAAGAAGTCGAAGACATTGCAGTGTCGATTCGTCTTTTAGATTTCAATATATATGATGAAAACACTATCGCCATCGAAGGAAAGAAAATGGTGATTCAAATGTTCGGTCTAAATGAAATGGGGGAATCATGCGCAATTTTTGTTGAAGACATGAATCCGTTCTTCTATGTGTTGGTTCCTTCTGACTGGGACGAACGCACAAAAAACGAATTTGTCAAAGAGATTATAAAAAAACTGAGATTTTCGGAAGGATTGATTATCAAACAAAAATGCGCGCTTGTAAAGCGGAAAAAGCTGTATGGATTTGATGGCGGAAAGATGCACAATTTTGTAGTATTATCTTTTAAAAACCTGGCAATTATGAATAAGGTGAAAAATTTGTGGTATATTTCTTGTCCTGAAACGTCGTCGTATGATTTGAATCCCGAAGGGTTTAATTACAACGGGACATGTCTTAGGATTTATGAATCCAACATTCCTCCACTGTTGCGGTTTTTTCACATTAATGAAATCAGCCCGTCTGGGTGGGTGGAATTTTCAAAGGAAAGTGCAAGTGTCACCAAAATTACAGAAGAAGAAAAGAAAACAACAACATGCATGCATGAATATGTAATTAGCATGCAAGACATTCACGCGCAACCCGCCAAAGAAACTCGTGTCCCGTACAAGATATGCAGTTTTGATATTGAGGCGAGCAGCAGTCACGGCGATTTCCCGCTTGCAATCAAAACGCACAAAAAGCTCGCGACCAATATTGTCGACGTATGTCGGTGCATTCAAAATGACGATGGAATGATTAGTAATGAATTATTGCGTGAAATCATTCACGTTGCATTTTTAAACACAAGAAGCGAAAACGAATACATTGACGGAAACGTTCAGAAAATATATTCAAAAAGACAATTATCAAAAAGTGAAGTTGATTCACTGGTGGAAAAGTTGATCAAAGACAAAATTAAAAATTTGGCGATTGAGAATAGTGAAAGTCATGCAAACACAATTGAAGCCATGTTTGAATCCATTGGAAAAAAACTTGCATTGGCGACAGCATCAGCAGCGAGTGGTAATGGCGGCGACGGCGAAGGCGACAGTGATGATGGAAGCGACGACGACGACGAACCTTCTTCTGACAACGGTGTGACAATGAAAATTGTAGAAGAGGTGAAAAAAACAAGTGCCAATACATTTACAATGACGACAACGACGACGGCGTCGGTTGATAAAAACATGACTGTCTTGCAACTCCTTCAATCATGTGCGCCTGCACACACCAGAGAAGTCAAAATAAATCATTTGAATTCCGCTTTATCCGGCATTTTTCCAGAAGTTGAAGGCGATAAAGTAACATTCATTGGGTCAACCTTTTTGAAATCAGGAGAAGAGCGCCCATATTTGAATCACTGTTTGACCATTGACACATGCGACAATGTTCACGACGTGCAGAATTCAGAAATCCAGGTTTGTCGCGGCGAGCACGACATGTTGTTGGAATGGACAAAATTGATTCAGCGCGAAGACCCCGATATTATAATCGGATACAACATTTTCGGTTTTGATTACAACTTCATGTTTCATCGCGCTACAGAAAATGATTGCGCCGACGAATTTTTAAAACTGTCTAGAATAAAAGGTAAAGTCTGCGGCGAAGTTGACCCCAAGACACGAAAGCTTGCAATCGAGGAAAGCACTATTGTCATTGCGAGCGGACAGCATGATTTGCAGTATATCAAAATGCCAGGCAGGTTGCAAATTGACATGTACAACTACTTGCGACGAGATTACAACATGTCGTCTTACAAGCTGGATTATGTTTCGGGATATTTTATAGGCGACGCAGTGACGAAAATCGAGCACAAGATTGACGAAGCTGGACAAGACATAACTGCGGTTTACACGGGAAATGTCATGGGACTGGACGTTGGAAGTTACATCAGTTTTGAAGAAACGAGCAATTCAACCGACGGATACAAGGGCGGCGAAAAGTTCAAAGTAACTCGACTAGATACTACGACGAAAGTATTCGAAATTTCGGGCAAGGAGATGCCCAACATGGAAAAGAAGGTGCGATGGGGGCTAGCAAAAGACGACGTGACGCCGCAGGACATTTTCAGAATGACGAATGAAGGTCCAGCAGAGCGCGCAATCATTGCAAAATACTGTATCCAGGATTGCAACCTGGTCCACCACTTGATGCGCAAAATTGACGTTTTAACCGGTTTCATTGAAATGTCAAACATTTGCAGCGTTCCAATTAGCTTTCTGGTTTTTCGCGGACAGGGAATCAAGCTCACTAGTTTTGTCGCGAAGAAATGCAGCGAAAAGAAAACGCTTATTCCAGTACTGGACCGAAGATTCGGAAATGAAAGTTATGATGGTGCAATAGTGCTTCCGCCCAAGTGCGACTTGTATTTAGACAATCCGGTTGCGTGCGTCGATTATTCGTCATTGTATCCGTCGTCAATGATTAGCGAGAATTTGTCACACGACAGCAAAGTATGGACAAAGGAATATAATTTGGACGGGATACTGGTTTGTTCCACAGGCGAAACGGACAGCAGCGGCGTGTTCATATACGACAACTTGCCTGGATACGAATATGTCGATGTGGAATATGACACATACGTGTGGAAACACAATGCTAGAGGAAAGGCGATAAAGACGGTCAACGGGAAAAAGGTGTGTCGATTTGCGCAACCAAAGATGAATGTTGTGAGCGGCGTTATCGGTGAAAAGGCAATCATGCCTTCGATTTTGGAGGAACTGCTTGAAGCTCGAAGCGCCACGCGCAAGCTCATTCCAAAGCAGACGGATGATTTCATGAAGAATATTTTGGACAAACGTCAGCTGGGTTATAAAGTGACGGCAAATTCGCTGTACGGTCAATGCGGCGCTAAAACGAGCTCGTTCTATGAAATTGATGTGGCGGCATCCACAACGGCAACAGGCAGAAAGCTGCTCCTGTATGCCAAGCGGGTGGTTGAAGAAACATACGGAAATGCTGAATGCCAGACCAAATATGGTGTCGTAAACACGCGGGCGGAGCACGTGTATGGGGACAGTGTGGCAGCTTGTACTCCAGTGTATGTTCGATTTGACGGCGTTATTGACGTTTGTCCCATTGAAGCGCTTGCAGAAAAATACGGAGCTAGTTCTAATGAGTGGGCGTATTGCAAAGAAGATGGAAAACAAACCAAGCAGGTTTGCGAAATGATGTGCGGTGTGGAAACGTGGTCAGAAAAAGGATGGACTCGTCTTCATCGCGTAATTCGACACGTTCTTGCCCCTCATAAAAAAATGATGAGAATTGTTACTCATACGGGAATTGTTGATGTTACCGACGACCATTCTTTGATTCTGGCAAACGGCGAAGAAATTTCACCAAAAAATGTGGAAATTGGAACAAAATTATTACATTGTGCGTTGCCACAACCAACGTATACAACAAAGACAATATCATCAGTAACTGTTGAACAAGCTAGAGTCATGGGGTTCTTCTTTGGAGATGGAAGTTGTGGAGAGTATAATTGTGAATCTGGTAAAAAACATTCGTGGGCATTGAATAATGCATCAATGGAATTTATCCATAAATATCTAGAGTTGTGTAAAATTGCATACCCAGATTTAGAATGGGTATATAACGATACTCTAAAAAGCTCAGGCGTGTACAAAATTGTTCCAAAATCAAAAAAATATGGAAGCATCGTCGAATTTGTAAAATTTTATAGGAGCATGATGTATTATAAACAATGCAAAATTATACCATCAATTATTATTAATAACACTGAAGAAATTCGAGAAAGTTTTTGGAATGGAATGTATGATGCCGACGGCGATAAAGATAAAAATGGATACACTCGTGTTGACCAAAAAAATCAAATCAGCGCTGCTTGTATATCTTTGTTAGCCCAAAGTCTTGGATGGAAAACATCATTGAACACGCGTTCAGACAAGATGGATATTTACAGAATGACAATGACAAAACGTGTTCAGAGAAAATGCGTCGATTCTATTAAGAAAATAATGACATTACCCGTTGAAGATAATCAATATGTTTACGATTTAACAACCGACAATCATCACTTTGCAGCTGGAATTGGAAACATGATTGTACACAACACGGATTCTGTATTCTTTACATTTAATTTGGCAGACAAAGACGGAACACCGATTCGCGGCAAGCAAGCGCTGGAAATCACGATTGAGCTTGCGCAGCAAGTGGGGGAGCTGGCTTCGTCATTCTTGAAAGCGCCGCATTCGCTGGTTTACGAAAAATCAATCATGCCGTTTTGTCTGCTTCGAAAAAAGGGGTATGTCGGCATATACTATGAAACGAATGCAAACAAAGGAACGAGGAAAAGTATGGGAATCGTTTTAAAGCGCAGAGACAATGCGCCAATTGTCAAAGACGTGTACGGCGGAATTATAGACATACTTATGAAGGAACAAGACACGGGACGCGCCATTTCATTTCTCAAAGACTATTTGCGAAATCTGGTGAGTGAGAAAATTCCGTTGGAAAAGCTCATCATTACCAAGTCGCTGAATTCGAATTATAAAAATCCGCAGCAAATTGCGCATAAAGTGCTTGCGGATCGAATGGGACAGCGGGATTCTGGGAACAAGCCTAGCGTCGGGGACAGAATACCGTTTATATACGTGCACAATCCGGATAAAAAGGCGCTACAGGGTGAAAGAATTGAGCATCCCACGTACATTAGGGAAAATAATATACGTCCCAATTACACGTTTTACATTACGAATCAAATTATGAAACCTGTGCAGCAGCTCTTTGCGCTGGTTCTAGAAAAAATTCCTGGATTTAAACGACGTCAAGAAGCGTTTAAAGACAGAATCGAGTTTGAAACAAATAAGATTGGCGCTGAAAATAAAGAAGCCTTGCAAAAAAAGATTACTGATTTGCGGCAAAAAGAAGTCAAGGCGCTGCTGTTTGACGAGTTTTTAATACAAGCAAACAATGCCACTAATAAAAATCAGAGTATTAAGAATTTCTTCAAGTAGGTAAGGGTAAGGGGGCGACGAGTACCCTTTTTTTTTATACTTTTTTAGAAGTGTTTGCACCCAAATAAGCAGAGTAAACAACATCCGATTAATCCGCAAAAATATAATTTAAAACATCCATCATCTTCGAGACCGGGTTTGTTATCAGGATAATAATCACAATCGCTCTCATCATGTTGATGTGTATTTTCATATGTTTCGTTTGAAATGGAGTAATATGTAAACGGTTTTGTAAGGTCTTTTACAAAATGTTGACCAATTATTGTTTTTGTATTGTTTCTTGTGCTTGTATTTGTGTACAACTCTTTATATTGAGTATCATCAAAATCCGAATAATTTACACTTTTGTTTTCATTTGACATGTATAAATAAAAGATATAAATTATGAGTAAATATACAACTATATAATAAAATATAATTAACTAATTTTTTAATTATATTAATCAAGTAAATTTCTTTAATCAAATTCTGATTCAGATTCTGATTCTGATGCCATTTCTGAACGATTATAGTGATTTCCAATTCTAATTTCGTCATCATTGTAGTCATTTGAATAAGAATTCAAATTATATCTACACATTGGACATGTTGAATTTGAATCAAGCCAACGAAATAAACTATACGGATTGAAGTTGTGTTTACAATGATTAATTTGCATAATACAATCAATTTCTTCGAAATGTATTTGCGAAATGGGGCATATTTCATTTTTTGGGTTGTGTATCGTGCAAAATGGGATTAATTTTGTTGCAATTTGAATGGTGTCATAACTAACATAATTTGGGTCACCTTCGTTTTGATCCGGTTGTTGCTGTTGCTGTTGCTGTTGCTCATGCAAAAAAAATGTCTGCGCTCTTTGCTCTCTTTGCTCTTCTCTTTGTAGAGGCGGTGGTTGCGGTCGTTGTTGTTGAAAGGTTCTTTGCATAAACGGCTCTGCTCTTTGTTCTCTTTGCACTATCGGTCGTACTGATAGTGGTTGTAGTGGTTGTAGTGGTTGTAGTGGCCGTAGTGGTAGTTGTAGCAGTCGTTGAAAATAATTTGAATTTATAGTTTCGTCTCTCTCCAGTTGTCGATGATTTGTATTGGTTGTCTCGATAAAATCTAACCAGTCATAACTTCTGTTTATTCTTGAATTTATTGGAAGTATTGGTGACAATGATTGCGTGTGTGGCGGAGGAGGTGGGGGGGGCGGAGGCGATTGAGGAGGTGACGAAGATAATGAAACGGACAAGTTGGGTGTGGGTGTTGAAATGCTTCTTTCCGCTCTTGACGCAACTGAGGGTAGTGGCAACCTATATCTAACAAACGTTGCGGTTATGGGACGTTCTTGTGACAAAGGCGCATGAAGAGCAGGTGCAGGCGCAGGAACAGGAGCAAGCGCAGGAACAGGAGCAGGCGCATGAGGAACAGAAGCAGGCGCATGAGGAACAGAAGCAGGCGCATGAGGAACAGAAGCAAGCGCATGAGGAACAGAAGCAGGCGCAGGAACAGGAACAGGAGCAGGATCAGGAGCAGGCGCAGCAGCAAGTGTAACGTTTCTAAAAATAATCCGATTATTTAAAATTCTAACTAATCCACGTTCAAACGTCATAAATCCGTTTAACATTTCTCTCGTTGATGAAATATAAGATTCTACTAAATTATAATAACTTATATCCGGTTCATTATTTGTATTTGCATTCAATGAATCTGAAATGCGTCCGCTCATTTGATTTGCTATATTAATTGTTATTATTATTATTCAATATTTATTATTAATATTTTATTTTTACTATTAATATATTAATATTCTCTCTTCTCTCTTATAATCTGTATTAAAGATATTAAAGATATAATGTAATAGTTATTAGATTAAAAAAACCAATTACATTATGAGTCCGGTATCTATAAAATCGTCATTAACGTTGACACAGCTTCGACCACAAAAACTAACAGAAAGTAAATTAGAAAAATACAAAAAAAAAGGAATATCAGGGCTTGCAAATCTGGGAGACACTTGTTTTATTAATGCATTATTGCAGATTATTTCTCACACGTATGAATTGAATGAGTTGTTGGACAGTGACGGATACAAATCTAAACTAAATAAATGCGTTGAATCAGAATTGTTGTCATCTTGGGACGAATTAAGACTTCTAATGTGGAGTGAAAACTGCACAATATCTCCAGGTGGGTTTATACACGCCATTCGTAAAATATCAAAAATAAAAAAAAATAATATGTTTTCAACTATTTCTCAAAATGACATGCCAGAATTTTTAACTTTTTTATTTGATATTTTTCACACTGCTCTCAAAAGAAAGGTAACAATGACAATTGATGGCAACCCAAAAAACAAACGAGATAAAATGGCAAAAATGTGTTATGAAATGATGCAAAAAGAGTACACTGAAAACTACTCTGAAATTTTAAACATGTTTTATGGAATTCATGTGTCAACCTTGACAAGTGTCGGCGTTGCCAAATCAAACGACGAATATCTTAGCATTCGCCCGGAACCGTTTATGGTAATAAGTTTGCCTATTCCTTCTGAAGCGCCGTTAAAACAAGACCACATTTCTTTGATGGATTGTTTTGATTTGAACTGTGAAAGCGAATTGATGGAAGGCGAGAATGCATGGTTTAACGAATCTTTAGGAAAAAAACAGAATGTGTATAAGCGACTGGTGTATTGGAGTTTGCCAGAGATTATGGTAATTGACATAAAACGGTTTGAATACAATTACAAGACGGATTCATTTGTTAAAAATCAGTCAAATATAAAAATACCGATTGAAAATGTGAGTTTTTCGAAATATGTAGAAGGTTACAATAAGGATAGTTATGTGTACGACCTTTATGGAATTTGCAATCATCACGGGGATGAAAATTTCGGTCACTATACTTCAACTATAAAAACGGCAGACTCTAGATGGTTTAATTTCAACGATTCAACTGTTAAAGAAATCCAGATAAAAGGCTCGGAGATTATTGGAAACACTCCGTATTGCTTATTCTATAGAAAAAAATAAAAGGATGGAAAATATAAAAAACTAATGTAATGTTATAATATAAATATTGCATTTTTACTCATTTTTAATATTATTTAATATTTAATAAATATAAATAAAATAAATGGATTTAACTTATAATTCTATAAGCGGAATAAATTCAGACCCAACTATTTATTTAAAGGAATTTGTTACAAAAAATGGAAAGGAAGACCCCCAGATGACTGCTGATACTAGAATATACATGCTTATTGCACTCGTAGTTATTATTATTATATATGGACTTTTATTTGCAGTTTTAGGTGGCGGTAGTAGCGCAGGAACCGACTCTAGTACTGGCGCAACAAAAAGTATAGGACTACGTTTTTTCGAAGTTCTGTTGTGGTCAGTCTTTATCATGCTGATTTTGTTGAATGGATTCCAATATTTTTTCAATGTAAATCTTACGACAAGATTTGTGAACTTTTTTACAGACAAGCCTCAACTTGAAATTACAATGCAGGTACCTCAAGATGAAGCGGTACCAACGATGAAGTTTAAAAAGGAAGTTTTCAATATTCCGGATAATAAATATACGTATAATGACGCAAAAGCGATTTGCGCGGCATATGACGCAAAACTTGCAAATTATGATGAAATAGAATCGTCACATCAAACGGGGGGTGAATGGTGCAACTATGGGTGGTCGGACAACCAAATGGCACTTTTTCCCACACAAAAAGAGACTTGGGACAAATTGCAAAAAATCAAAGGACATGAAAATGACTGCGGAAGACCCGGCATAAATGGCGGATTCATTGACAATAAAAATGTCCGATTTGGTGTAAATTGTTACGGTTACAAACCGCTGATTACTCCTGCAGAGACGCAAAAAATGCAGAATGCACCCGTGTACCCTTTAACAATGAGGGATATTGAAAAACAAAAACGAATCGATTATTGGAAGAAACGAATTCCCGAGATTTTACTGTCGCCATTCAATCGCTCATCTTGGTCAATTCTTTAATTTAGTACACAGTGTAGTTTATATTTAATTATTATTTCTTCTTGTTTTTCTTCGCACATATATTTTATCCACTTTCATATTTTTTAAATTGATACTATTATTACTATTATTTGCGCAATTTATTGTTCGTTTTCTCGTGTTTTTCCTTGAAGACACAGCGTTTTCATTACTGTGATTAGGGTCAGTCAAAGCATTCTCTAAAAGTATTCGAAATAAATCCGCATCAACTTCTTGAGAATTTATTTCTCTAGCATCTTCTTTTAATTCACAATTGTTGTCATCACCTATAATTATAAACTGCGATGACGAGTGCGATGACTGTGATTGCGGTTGCGGTTGTAGTTGCGGCATTATAAGTTCAAGATCACCAATTCCCGCGATTCTATCATTGTCATTATTATTATTATAATTCATGTGAAATTCGTTTTCTTTTTTCAAAGCCTGGTCCATGCGTGCTTGGTGCTCCATATGGAATTTTGGACCGACAAATAATAAACCCATTGGAATTCCAGATTCTTCTTTATAAAAATTTTCCATTTCTTCATTGTAGGGTTCATCTTCTTTTTTGGTTTTCTTTTTACCACCTTTTTGTTTTCTTTTCATGCCGCCAAACATTTTACTTATTCTATAGCCGCCGCTAGTAATGGAATTTCCATCCGCCGAATTTGTAAAAACCAAGTCTCTTGCTGCATCAAACATTTTATAATTATATAATTTATATATTTATAATTATATATTTAACTATTTAACTAATAATTTCACCAATATTAACTATTATAATACCTCTTAATTTCTGAATTAATTTTAATCTCTCTTTTATCCTTTATGTATTTCAAAATATGCTGGACTTGAGAACCGTTTGGTATTATTTCATTCAGACACTTTTCTATAAATGTTAGAGATAAAGGATTCGATATTTTTGTCTCTATGAATCGTAACCGCCCATCCATTGTTGCAACGGACGTGTTCAATAATTTTTTATTATTTACAACATCCATAATAGATGCTTCTAAATCATTTTTCATTTCTCTCGTTGTTTTGATTTCACTATTTATTTTTTTTAATTTGTTATCAAGTTCGATCCATTTTTGGATTTGTTTGTCGAATGCGGATACTGCAGTTGTCGTCATGACATTTGATGACGACGACGTTGCCATTGCCATTGTTGCCATTGTTGCCGTTGTTGTCGCATTTTTCCCAAAAGTATTCATATTTTATATGTTTTTATATATAATTATAATAATATATAAAACTATGCTAAAATCCCTTAATAACCTACGTGTACATTACGGACTGGTACAACCAGGGTAAAGCTTCTCGAGCCGGAATGCTTACAAGTGTTAGCGCACACAATACAAAATTCGCCCCTAAACACCTATCTGACTCTTGCATCGCTGTTGTTGTGAGGCGTTCAATTATTGTCATGTTGATATTGACAATGGTTTCCAATGTCAAGTACGAGTAAAACTGGTGGGTTAGCCATCCTGTTATGTGGTGGGGGAAAGGATTACCGTAGGGCGGATAAACTGACGCTCTTGCATTATATGATAATTCTGCCCGATAGTTCCAAATGTCCATCAACTCCCTTAAAAATGTAATGTGTTCTTGATACGTTAAATGCAAAAACCAATCAGGGTCAGAATAGTGTCCAAGTAAATTTATATTTTGAAATAAATGCAACACATTTTGACGGTATCTTTGTTGCGGCGTTAAAACATCTTGTGGCAAGTCTATAACAATGTTTCCGCTTCCGCTTCCGCTTCCGCCGCCTCCACCGTTTTCCAATATAATATTACCGTTTACACCATTTTCATTCCAGTTATTGTTATTTTTATTTTTACTATTTTTATTCTTATTTTTATTTTCATTTTTTTTATCTTTATTATTGAGAAGTCTGTCGAGTTTTATTATTTTCAAAATATCTCGTGTTATGTTGGGTGGAATTATGCTTCTGTTGTACGGATTACTCGACGCCGTCCAAACTAACCGATGGTTTAAATTTGCTACACTGTCTACTCCATTGTCATTCAGTATTAAATTGCATATAGATGCAATGTCGAATCCGTAACAACATGCCTTTTCCCCACACATTTCTTCATAACTATAAAATTGAGCATCTGGAATCTCTCGAACAGGGTCCAGCGTATAAAAATCTGTCTCATTTATACAGATTTCTCTATTTTTCAACGCAGGACCTCGCAACATGATCATTTTTCTACGCAAGTGACTTTTAAATTTCAATTGGATTTTTATAGAATGAAACGTCTGGTTGTAAAAATTATATATATTTTGTTTCATTTCAACCTTTGTTCCTGTTGTTTTCATTTTTTTATACTCGTAATCTCTCTGGATTTTAGTGCACATTTTTTTTAAATCAATAACCTTGTAATCATAATCATTCTCCAGTAATAATGCATAATTATTTATTGATATTACTTCTGGTAATTGTTTCAATTGCTTCAATGGTTTCAATTGTTTCAATGGTTTTACTAGCTTCGATTTTAAAAGGGAAGATGAAGGTGATACAAGAACAGTATTACATTGTTGCCCTTGTTCTTCTTGTTGCCCTTGTTGTTGTTCTTCTGTATCTTGTTTTTTTTTTCTAACAATTATTTTTGTCATCTAATTACTTAATAGCGTATTCGTTACGTGGTCTATATTGTCTATATTATATATGCATATATTTCTATATTGGTTGTTACATTATATTTTTAATGAATGTCATAATACAATCCTATGATTCTTTACATGCATATAATCAAATGTGGCTAAATACAAAAAAAATAAAAATCATTACATTAATATTTACTTAAAATACTGATGAAACCATTAGCGCTGTCACAATTTTTTTACATTTTCATTTAACAAATATAAAATTTAGTTAATATTATCTGGACGATTCCGAGTGCGCATACATTTAATAAAGTTAATATTATATTGAGATACATGATTCCGAGACTTGTAACACTGTCTCGGTCTGAAAGATTGCATTTACCTCCATTTAAGCATTTCATATTTAAAAATAAATAATAAAAAGTAATAAATACCTGCATAAGCGCCAACATGGCCGATATGGATGAAAATGTTGTGAATTCGGATGATGTTACATTTTGAGATGTTGTTATTGTTTGATAAATCAGTACTCCAACTATTATACAAATAAGGATCAACTGAACTAAACTTGGTAAAACGGCTCCGTTGAAAAATGATTTTTCGCTTCCTGTGCTGTAATAATATTTTAATACCATCATCATCGAACCAAATAATGACAGAGCAACTAAACCTAATCCTATTAATGATGCTTCATATGACGATATTGTAAATTTAATTACTAAACCAATTATCGATATTACCGCACATATTTTGATTGTATATGATATATTTCCCATTACTGATTGTGAACTTATTTGAGGGATCGTTTTCGCATTCATTAATTATCGAATATTAATTATAATTTTATTTGTTTATCTTATCTTATATATTGTTAATAAATAAATAATATTTAATGTAAATGATTCAACATAATTAAATAAATTTGCTAAATTACATATTTATTTAGAGGTATTATTTTATAAAATTATTTTTAATATGCTTTCAACAACATATTTTATAATATTTATATTTTTATGATTTTTAATATATAAAATATAATAAATAATAAATATAAATATTATATATTAACTTTACAATGTCTTATAGTTCATGTAATTTCAATGCAAAATGTTGTTGTGAAGATACTTGTGAACAAGGCCCCACAGGACCAACCGGTAACACCGGACCAACAGGACCAACCGGTAATACAGGACCAACCGGTAACACGGGTCCGACCGGCAATACTGGACCAACCGGTAATACTGGACCAACAGGACCAACCGGTAACACCGGACCAACCGGTAACACGGGTCCGACAGGTAACACAGGACCAACCGGTAACACGGGTCCGACTGGTAACACGGGACCAACCGGTAACACGGGTCCGACTGGTAACACGGGTCCGACTGGTAACACTGGACCAACCGGTAACACGGGTCCGACAGGTAACACGGGACCAACCGGTAACACGGGTCCGACTGGTAACACGGGTCCGACTGGTAACACTGGACCAACCGGTAACACGGGTCCGACAGGTAACACAGGACCAACCGGTAACACAGGACCAACCGGTAATACGGGTTCTGTGGGTATAACAGGAACTACTTGGGCGCAAGCATTGAATTGGAACAACTTGACAGGCGCATGGCAGATAACAGGAAATGGTCCGCTCGCATTTGCTAATAATGCTGGGCAAACAGCACAAGGACAAAATGCAATTGCGATTGGCGTAGAAGCCGGAAGAGGCACACAAAAATCAGGTGCTATTGCTATTGGTTATCAGGCTGGTAATTCAACGCAGGGAACTAATGCTATTGCAATTGGTGCAAATTCGGGTCAAACATTACAAGGAACAAATGCAATTGCGATTGGTGCAAGTGCCGGACAAAATACACAAGGAACTGGTTCGGTTGCGATTGGTGCAAGTGCCGGACAAAATACACAAGGTTCCGGTTCAGTTGCTATTGGATTTCAAGCCGGACAAAATACACAAGCTGATGGCGCGGTAGCTATTGGTTCAAATGCAGGTTCAAATTTACAAGGCACAGAAGCAGTTGCAATCGGAGATTCTGCTGGTTATCATGTACAACAATTCGGTGCCATTGCTATGGGTTATCAAGCTGGGTACACAAATCAACAATCAGGTGCTATTGCTATTGGTGCAAATGCTGGTGGCGCAGGTATAACTGCTGGCGCGGCAACAGGTCAAGACGTAAATGCTATCGCAATTGGTAACTCGGCGGGTCAAACTGCACAAAAGTCGGCAGCTATTGCTATTGGTATAAAAGCCGGGTCAACTTTTCAAGGAACAAATTCGATTGCGATTGGTGAAAGTGCCGGACAAAATACACAAGGTTCAATGAGTATTGCTATTGGTTATCAAGCTGGTCAAAATACTCAAGGTGAACTTTCAGTAGCAATTGGTTATCTAGCAGGACAAAGTACACAAGGTAATAATGCTATAGCAATTGGTGTAAATTCGGGTCAAACAGGTCAACTATCTTTTGCAATTGCAATTGGTTATCAAGCTGGTAGAAGTATACAAGGTGGACGGGCAGTAGCAATTGGTGGGTCAGCGGGGCAAACTTCTCAAGGATTAGAGACGGTTGCAATTGGATTTCAAGCTGGTTATACAGCGCAAGGAACATCTTCAGTAGCAATTGGTGGTAATGCGGGACTACAAAACTTGGGATTTAGGGCTATTGCTGTTGGTTATTCAGCTGGGGGTTCCGGAACACAAAGCATAGCAATAGGATATAATGTTCAAACAAGCACATACCAAAATTCAATTGCTATTGGGGCAAGTGCAGTAACCGCTGCAGTAAGTAATGCTTGCTATATAAGGCCGATAAGAATTTCTACCACAGCATCAACGGCAGCAAACGTTTTATTTTATAACCCAACTACATTTGAACTTATATATGGAGCTGCATCAACTATAACAGCAGCTGTAGATACAAAAACATTCGTAATAGACCATCCAAAAGATAAAAGCAAACATTTAGTACATGCTTGTTTAGAAGGACCAGAATCGGGTGTTTATTATAGAGGTAAGGGTGAAATTACAAATGGAGAAAGTGTTACTATACATTTACCCGATTATGTTGATGCACTTGCTACCGATTTTACTATTCAAATAACACCCATTTATTGTGTAAAAAAAATAGAACAACTATATACGTCTGAAGTAGAAAATAATAGTTTTAATGTTTATGGTGATAGTTGCAAATTCTTTTGGTCAGTTCAAGGAAAACGTGCTGACATTGAAGTCGAACCATTAAAATCAAGTGTTAATGTAAAGGGAACAGGACCTTATAAGTGGATATAATAATAATGTGATTAATGTGATAATAGTTAATGTTGAATAAAGTTAATGTGATAATAGTTAATGTTGAATAAAGTTGAATTAAATATAACAATATACCAATATTATAAACATATAAGTGAATATATAAGTCGACATATAACTAAACATATAATGGAAAGTATACTAGAACTTTTGGATGCAGATAATAATAAATTTAAAATAAATTGTATAAAACGTGATACTTGTATTACTACACATATAAAAACTAATAAACAATTATGGGAGAATTGGTTAGAAAAATATATCGAACATTCATATGTTCCTAATACGAATATTATTGATATTGGTGCTCACATTGGAACATTTTCATTAATGTCAAGTAAGTATATATCAGACAACTCGCATATTTATTCATTTGAACCCATTTATAGTGAAATTTTAACTATGAATATAAATGAAAATAACTTGACAGATAAAGTAAAAGTTTTTCCTATTGGATTATCAAATAAACAGGAAAAATTAGAAAGTGGTTTTATTGATTTTTCGGCGAGTGTAAATTATGGATATACAAGAATTGATACATTGAAAGAAGCCGACAAAGAATCAAAATATATCATCAACGTTGAGAAACTCGATGATTTAAATATAGATAATATATCATTTATGAAAATAGATGTAGAAGGTAATGAAAGAAAAGTTCTTGAAGGAGCGTATAATACTATTGTAAAAAATACACCTACGATACTAATTGAAATCTGGTGCACTTCAAAAAATGCCATTAAAAAAAATAGTAAACACAATGATGGTATTAAAAATGAAATTAATTGTTTTGAATTTTTATTTAATCTTGGATATATATGTATTCCGGTTTCTCCTCAGTCAGATGATTTTTTATTTATACACTATAAAAAAAAAGAATTACTTAAAAATTTAATAGGAATATTATAACTTCTCTAAAAATACACGATACTCCATATGCAGTATTTTATATTTACCTTCGTATTTTTTAAAAAACCTATTTACTCCTTCGTGCGGCGATTCAAAATTGCTATTTTTTGGTTCATAGTTGTATAAATAGTCGTCGATTGCCATTATTCCGCGTTTATTCAGTAACTCCCAAGAAAGTATCAGGTCAGCAAAACAATCCAATGCCAAGTGACTTCCATCTACATATATAAAATCATATTTATCGTTTGTTTTTATCATATTCATCAAGACTTCTGCGGAATCACCTTTTACTGCTTTTATACGATCGCTCATTCCTGTGTTTTTTACATTGTTATGAAATGACTTTTCGACTTCTAAATTTATAATATTATTATGCAATCCATCTGCACCTGATTCTGTATAATTGCTCCACATGTCAACACCCACACCAATAGAATTAGGTATAAGCGATACTATATTTATAAGCGATATTCCTGTATATGTTCCAATTTCTAATACTTTTATCAGCTTGTCGTGACTTTCTTTCACATAATTTTTATTAAAGTAATCAATCACTTGTAAAAAATATTGTTTGTGCCCATAAGGGAGGTCGTTTGTCCAGTTATACATTCCCTTATATTCGAGTTGTTCTTTTAATACATATGTATCAAGCAATGCAGTTGCTCGACTTTCCCATGACATATCCATCGCCCATTTATAATTTGCATCAATTAGTGTATTTTTATATTTTTCATTTGCATCATCCATTACTTTAAATAGTTTCACTAGCGCTCTATCCTGCCATTCTTTTGTAGTAGCATCTCCTTTAATTATAACTCCGCGATTTCCTACACTATTTTGTAATGCCGCCAAATTATTTGTTACCGCAAGTGTTTTAGTAGCAGCCGCTTCAAGTGCGGTTAAGCAAAATGTCTCCATAAATGTGCAAGGATAAAACCAGATATCCGCGCTTACCCATGCTTTTGCAAGTGTTTTCTTATCCACCCATCCATGATAATATACATTCATTCCTCCACCATATTTTTGTAGTAGTTCGCGTATTTGGTTCATTTTTCCGGGTTCCACGTCGTTGGACCATTTATTATCTACGTCTGAATAAATATGAAGCGATGCATTGGATTGATGTTCATATATTCTTGGCCACATTTGCAGTAGTTCAAGCAATCCCCTGTTAGGAAACGACGAATAAATAAAACTATGCGGTTTTTTGGTACTTTGTTCTTTGCTAAGAATAAAATTAGTAACATCGATGCCATAGTAAAATGGGAATGTTATATCTTTCAACGATGGAAAAATAGCAGTAAAATATTCAACATGCCATTCTGTTAAACAAAATATATTTTTTAATTTTTTATTTATAGGTATTACTACACCTGATGGCGTCAAGTCGTGAATTACAAAGTATACATTTTCAACAAAGCTTTCAAATGTTACAGGTAAATATTCTGAAAACCGACTTATCATGCAAGAATGAACAAAATTCTCTTTTATAAATCGAAAATATTCACCAAGTGGTTTATATACCACTCCTTCAAATGTTTCACCATCTCCCTCACAATTCGAAAAAACATATACATCAAATTCCCCTCTTTTTTGAATATACCGTGCCATTTCAATTATATAAGTTTCTGACCCACCTACACCCGTTGTTAAAATATTGCTACCGCTCCATTTATTAAATCCGCCGTCCGCCACAAAACAAAATATTTTTTTTTCACTTACAGATATAGGTTTTGCATCTGTTATACTTGTATATGATACCATTTTTATAAAAATATTATACCACGATACTATTTCAGCATACGAGTCGTCGCCGGGATTATTGTTTTTTATAAAAAACTCTGCAACTCTTACTCCCAAAGTATAGTCCTTCAATTCATAGCATATTTTTGTAAGAAATTTCGGCAAAAAATGATAACTAAGAGTCGGTTTTAATGAATACTGACAATGAATAGGAAATCCAATATCAAATGCTTTTTTGAATTTCTCATATGCGATTTTCATATTAAGCGTTGTTCCTGTTGTTCCTCCTTTCAAATAATGATTAATTCCAATAAAATAAAGTGCTTCAGGTCGCGAAGGATCGGCCATATAACATCGGTTGTACATTTCTTCGCATTCACTCCATGTCTTATTTAATTTAAAGTTCATTATTCTGGCTGCCTCAAAAAGGGAATCTACATATTCTTGATGAAATCCGCTATTGGGGTATTCGATTCGTTTAAAGAAATATTTAAGCGAATTTTCATAATCATTTAAACAATTATATGTCTGAGCTAAATAATAGTATGCACGCGGGTCGTGCGGACTTTCTTCAACTTCTTCGTATAACAACTTCAAGTCCAGTTGTTTTCTTTCGTATGTTCTTTTTTCCATATAGTCAAATCTTCTATCATAAATACTAGACATTTCTTTGGGAATTACAATATTCATATTATTTTTATCTGTAATTACTTCGTGTATTCTATAAACGTAACGAAGCTCAGAACTGCTTTTAATGATTCGATTTGAACCGTAAATGGTGTCGTCGCTTTGAATATAAAGTGTGAATGAAGATGATATTTGGTCACCGCGCACTTCATTCAAGAATACTCTTAAATTGCCTTGTAATACATATGTGTCATCCAACATGGTAATAAATTTACACGATGTGCCTGCCAATTCCAGACACCGATTTCTGCTATCTCTGAAATTAATAAATGGTTCTTGGTACAATTTGCCCTTCTTTTTTCCTACTAAAACGCGATTAATTGTGTCAATTGTTTCATCAGTACTTCCGGTATCTAATATCGTCCATCTGTCAAAAAACGGCATGTTGTCTACCAACATTTGCTCAAATTGTGGTCCTCCATTTTTAACCATGATACATAAATGGTTCAAGTTGTCATAATCGAATTCGCCGATTTCGTTGATAAAATATGAAAACTCACTCTTGAATTCTTCAATGAAATAGTCTGGAACATACAATATCAAGTCTGAATTTGTTAATTTGAATGTATTCTTGTATACTGAATTAATAAGATAATCGTTTTTATAAGTTAACAGTAATGGTTTTTTTTCTGTAATAAAATCCACATCTAAAGACGCGTCGTTAACAGATACAACAAATACAGTATTTGTATTGATGTTGTCAATATTATCAATATATTTTTTGAAAACGACATTGATAATATTGAAGTTGTTAATGTTTGTCGTAATATTATCAAGGTGATTTAATGTGGTTTCTATTGCAAATATATTAGAATATTTTTGAGAGCATTTAATCGGAATAAAACCGCCATGTGTAGTGTCATACAATATCAAGTTGTCTATTTTTAAAACCGCGAGTTCGTTTATTAAAGAAATAATCCTTTCAAAGTTGCCAACGTTGTCTCTTATGACAAGGTTTGTAAAATTATCATGTGGTATTTTAACAAACTCATTGTCATTTACTTGATATTGCTGTCCGTCAATTTTAACAATCATTTTGACAATCATTTTAAAATAATTATAATATAATATTTAAATTATTTTAAAGTTTAGTATTTAAGTCAAATAATAATGGAATTTATTGAGAGAATTTGTCTCCTTTTATGAATGTAGATCCATAAATTTAAAAGTAATACCATATTCTCTTATATTTTCCCAAATTCCCGAAATTTTCAATATGATGTTGCATTCTTGCGTGCGTTTATCAATGTCGGAAAATAATTTAATGCTGCACGACTTTAACTGAGTTGATAAATTATAAACAGGAATTTTCAATGTATTACTGTTATTTGCCGAATTTAAAAAATTGCTATATTTTTCAAGAATTAATGTTTCTAATTTACAAATATTTGAAATCACTTTTTTATTAGAATGCAAGTCATACATTATGATATTTTTATTGAATGATTTCGAAATTGTAATAAACGACAACTTTACAGGAAGTATCAGTCCTGTTAATGAAACATCGTTATCAGAATAATTCACGCGTATAAAATAACTGTCGTGAATGATGGAATTTTGAATGGGTTCGCTAAAATATAAATGTTTCAAATTTATAGCACAATTTGCGACATCATAATCAGCACAGTCAGCACAATCAGCACAGTCAGCACAATCAGCACAGTCAGCACAATGAGCACAATCAGCCGCAGTATTATTTATTTTATTTGTTTTAAATACTAAATTCATAAAAATATCTGTATTATTATTATTATATAATTGTTTTTTTGGTTTATATACTTTTCCCATAGTGTTATTAATTTGGACTATGGGAATAATTCATTTCATTTCCCTTATAAACAGTAGTGCTCAATGAGTGTGTGTAATAGTTTTTTAAAAATGGAATAAACTGCCATTCCTATTTTTACTTCAATTGCATTCGTGTCATGTTGCACGTATAAAAATAATGGACCCTTGATATAAAAAATATAAAAATACAACAAGTAACAAGATGCAAATGACAATGCGTTCAATATTTCATATTTTACATTTGTTAAATAACTCCAATTATCAACATAACTACACATTGATGTGCCCGCGCATCCTCTAAAAAAAAAATAGTATGCATCCAACATTCCGTTTATTATTTTATGCACTCCATTTTTATCATTCTTCAAAATCATCGTGTCTTTTATTTTGTCTTTTCCAATCATACTAATAAACAGTTGTTTTCTCTTACCATTTTCAAAAATGTGAGGTGTGCACCCATCCATGTATCGATTTCGATACATCAGTTCATTCATAGTGATGTGTGGAATGTAAGAAGATTTTTTTATTGTTTCAAATATGTCCTTCACCGTCTTGTAGTTTTTTTTAACGATTTTTCTACGACGCTTTACGTCAAAATAAGTAATATAAAGTTTTTTATTCACCATTTTCAGCGTTGTTTCATCATCAGGTGGCAATGCGCGCTTGATTGTGTCGGTGATACTTTGAAAATTTGACTCTGTGAAGATGAAAGTTTTATTACTTCTGAAACTTGTTACTATCATTTCATATAATTTATCTTGAAATAGTTCAAGATTATTTGTCAAAAATAAAAAGGCAACTAAAGAACTTGCGCTACACGATGACATTCTGTGTATGCGAATGAGTCTTCTCTCTTGCATTTCGCGTAAAAAATATAAACATCCAACTAAATAGTTGGAGTTGAATGCTCCGCCGCTCATTGTTATATCCAACTCCAAAATGCGATTATCGTTTTCATTTATAATTTTGTTATTTACATTGTCAATTAAACTTGATAAAATATCGTGCATGTGCATGTGCGTCTGAATCAATAAACAATTTTGATAAGTATTTTACTTATAAGTTACTTATAAGTTAATAAAGATTTATAAAAAAAAATATAAACATATAAACATATATTTTGTATACTTTATTCTCTCCGTTTTTTTATTGCAAGATAATAAGATTAATTAATTAATTATGAATGCTGCGAAATCACATATATGTCATTTTGATGATTATTTGCAAAAAAATAAAAAACATTCCATGCATCCAAAACTTTGCGCGCTATACAATAAATTTCCAAGCACAATTCATAATTTAAAAAATTTAATATTTTATGGTCCGTCGGGTGTTGGAAAATATACTCAAATGTTATCGTGCATACAAAAATATAGTCCGAGTGAATTAAAATATGAAAAACGATTAACAGTAAATTTTAATAAAGAAGAATATTTGATAAAAATGAGTGATATTCATTTTGAAATAGACATGTCTCTCTTGGGATGCAATGCAAAATTATTATGGAATGAAATATACTCGCAAATTATTGATGTCATTGTATCCTCTTTGTCTCACAATCAGGTTGGCATTGTCGTTTGCACACAATTTCACAAAATAAACAGCGAACTGCTTGATAATTTTTATAGCTATATGCAAGGCATTAACTCTGTGCGACTAAAATATATTTTAATATCTGAACATGTTGGTTTTATTCCAGATAATATAATGCACAATTGTAAGATTATTCATGTTCCAAAACCTACTGCATGTAATTATAATAAATGCTCACAAATATCACAAATGTCACAACAAGAGTCACACTCACAGAGACATAAGCCCTCACTCATCGCAGCAACCACATTACCTGAAAAAAATATTATTTTGCAAGAAACAACAACGACAAAAAAATGCAAACAAGAACAAGAACGTAATGTAGTAAACGGTTGTCCTCATGAAACGCTGTGCAACACCATACTTTGTAATTTAAAAAATCCAGATAACTTGAAATTTTTAGCTTTTCGAGACGTGCTATATGATATTCTTATTTACAATCATGATCTCGGCGAATGCATGTGGTACATTCTAAATGACTTGATTAACTGCGGATTATTGCAAATCAATGATTTATCGGAAATTTTAATTGAAACATACACGTCGCTCCAATATTTTAATAATAATTATAGACCCATATACCATTTAGAAAATTACATGTATAATATCATATCAAGAATACATGGATACGGAATCATTAAAAATTAAAAATAAAATAAAAACTGCAAAACAATTATTAGGTTTAACACAAAATAAAAAACATACTTTTTCTGAAATAAAAAAACACTACAGAATTGCCGCTTTAAAAAACCACCCCGACAAACACTTCAACTCTGATGAATCAACTGCTAAATTCAAAGAAATCAACGAAGCGTATGTCTTGCTAACCAGCGATTTTGAAAACAAATACGATGAAGAAGAAATAGCACAAGGTTACAAGGAAGATAATAATGGTAATAAATATAAGTATGGCGATATATTTTCTGCATTTATAAGTTCTCTCATGGTTGGATTATCAAATACAAAAATAGCAGAATTAAATGTGATTTTAACGGCGGTAATGGACAAATGCAAAACATTGACAACAGCAATGTTTGATAATATGGACAAGAGCTCAATCTTATTCATTTATGATTTGATTATGAAATATTATACAATATTGGACATAAGTGACGAGAGATTTGATGGAATCATAAAAATATTAAAAACTAAAATGAAAATTGATGATGTCGTCATCTTGAACCCAACTATATCTGATTTATTTGATGATAACAATATTCAGGTTATTGAACACGAACAAAAAACATATTACATTCCAATTTGGCATACTGAATTGTATTTTGACATGAATGAACAGAGAGAATTAATTGTTAAATGTATTCCAAAATTACCCGAATACATATACATTGACGAGTTGAATAATATTTACATTGATGTGAGAACGCGTGTCGAAAACTTATTTAACCAGACCAGTTATGCGTTCACGATTGTAATGTATGAAAATATATCAATTTACATTCCCATTCGTGATATAGAATTCAAAACGCACCAAACAATTACCTTGCACAAGCGCGGCATCCCGATGATAAATACGGAAAACGTTTATGACATTGCAGAGAGAATGGACATAATTGTTAATTTAGAAATTATATTATAAATCATAAATATATATAAAATATATTGAAATATATACATATGAAAAATAACCTTCGCGTTGCTGTTTTATTTGTTATAATTAATTTTTGCGTGTCCTATGTTTGTGACAATGTTTTAAACGATTTATCAAAATATACGCAATATAAAGCATTCACGTCTCTCGCCCCATATTTTAAAAATAAATCTATTGTTGTCGCGGGAATATATGCTGGAATAACGGTTGCATTTGCCACAACACTTTTGCTGCTATTTAATCGCCTATTTTTAAATACTTATTTACCGAATACAAGGTCTGAGTTTATTATAACCATTATAATTGCATACGCTATTGGATACGCGCTTGATGTATTTATTTACAAGATGAATATTTTCGAAAACTTGCAACCATTTTATAAGACGGTTGGTGCCGGAAATGGTGGCGCTCTCTCGTTTCTTTTTTCGCTTATTATAAGTTTCATCAGTTTACGCGCGTTATTTTTTGTAGTTGAATAATCAGGAGAATAGATTTAAAACTGCATAAAAAAAATAAGAATCAATTATAATATATATATATATATAATATAATATTAGTTCAAAAATGGATTTAGCGAAATCTAATAGTGTCGGTATAGTATTTTCACTCCCAAAGGACACCCCCCCTACCGTCTATGAAATCATTCGAAATAGCGTCGCAGCCGACAATGCAGCGATTCGTCCCGGTTTATTTCTGGCATCGATAAATGATGTGCCCGTCAAACCAACAATAGATTCAAAAGAGTTAGAAAATATTTTAGCTGCTGCCAGTACAGCAGACGCAGACAGTATTTCACTAGATTTATTCGACGACAGCAGAAATGGAAAACTGATTACGGTATCACTACCATTATCATGGGCAGAAAAAAAAAGAAGATCACAAGAAGCTCAACGG
>Ga0265595_1000918_pt1 | contig 24401 bp, 33 predicted proteins | sample saktaG_15_FD_190148 | JGI IMG/M metagenome (GOLD analysis project Ga0265595, IMG submission 190148) | Saline water microbial communities from Sakinaw Lake, British Columbia, Canada - sak_2013_06_06_50m | ecosystem: Environmental > Aquatic > Non-marine Saline and Alkaline > Saline ...
GCAGGGGGGAGCGGGCAGCCGCTCCCCCCTTTTTTTATTTAATGGGAAATAGCGGACACAGGCGGGAAAAATTTACTGGCCGGGATGGTCGGCTTTGAACCGGCGGCCACCGATTTACTACATTACAACAAACACCCATCATAGCTGTAAATTTCAATATCAACACGTATGGGTATCATTAAGCTTTTCGCCTGCACGCCTGCCCCTTATTATCAAATGAGTAGTCTACAATAGTCCGTAAGCGCAGGCTACCACTGCTTTTACATTGGGGCTATATAATCATATAATATCAATGAGTGTAACGAACAAGGGGCGGATAAATTTTAGAGAAAATAATATCTGGCCTTTCTGATAAAAACATCAGGTTCAGCGAATTAAGGAATCTCTTGTTAGGGCTGGGTTTTAATGAGCGTATTAAAGGCGATCATCACATACTGACAAAACCAGGTATTGCTGAAATTATAAATTTGCAGCCTCTAAAAGATGGCAGGGCCAAAGTTTATCAAGTTAAGCAGGCGAGAAGTATAATTTTAAAATATACGCTTCATAAGGAGAGCGACGATGTATAGATATGAGGTGATTGTATATTGGAGTGACGAAGATAAAGCTTACATAGCCGAGGTTCCTGAACTTCCAGGGTGTATGGCTGATGGCGCAACTTATGAAGAAGCAGTAAGAAATATTCAGGTGATTATCAATGAATGGATAGAAACAGCGCGAGCTTCAGGGCGGGAAATACCAACTCCGAAGGGAAGATTGATGTACGCGTGAGAAGAATATGACGTTAAACCTTTTTAATCCTATTTAACATTAACAAATAGGTGCAGTTTAAGGTACGGCCGGGCTCCATTATTCTTGTACAGGTAAAACTCCACCCTCTGGTTTCACTCTGCCATTTCCCTTAACCTGATGGCAAACATACAATTTCAACTTACCCCCCAAATTTGTATGAAAAATAAGATTTGACGTTTAACGCAACGCGTTATATTATAGTGACGTGATCAAGTCATTCAAGGGCAGCGGAACCGAGAAAATATATTCCCGTGAGCGGTCGCGGAAATTGCCCCCTGATATCCAGCAGGTTGCTTTGAGGAAGTTGCGCATGATCAATAATGCGAAGAACATTAAAGATCTATCCATACCGCCGGCTAACAGGATCGAAAAATTATCCGGTAACAGGGCGGGGCAATATAGTATTCGCATAAACGACCAATGGCGAATTTGTTTTGCCTGGAAAGATGGCGACGCGATAGATGTAGAGATTACTGATTATCATTGAGGTGAATAAAATGAAGAAACAAACATTGCATCCGGTTCATCCCGGCGAGGTCTTGCTTGAGGAGTTTCTTAATCCTCTGGGCTTGAGCCAGAATAAGCTTGCAGTGAATATCGGTGTTCCGGCACGGAGGATTAACGAGATCGTTCTTGAGAAAAGGAAGGTCACCGCTGATACTGCACTGAGGCTTGGGCGGTTCTTTGGTATGTCCTCAGGGTTCTGGCTTGGCCTTCAGTCACAGTACGACCTGGATATAGCGTACGATGTTCTTGGAGACCGCCTCGAAAAAGAAGTCAAAGAATATTCTAAAGTAGCCTGAACAAATACCAACCCCCGCATATAGCAACCCTACTTAACATCAACAAACAGGCGCAGCTTAACGTTGGGTCCGGGCACATTGTCCTTATACAAATAAAACACCACCCGCTGGTTCTCCCCTGTAGGCAGCGCCTTGATGAGGTGCATTACAACAAAATCATAGAACATTAACATACGGCGCTTACGCCATATTGACACGGGCAATTATTGATGATAGTCTTATCAGTTGAAAGGGTTTGGCAGTTCAATATTTATAGGAAAGGGTGATGCAGGCGGTAAAAGTACATAGTCTGGATGGCATCTCTGCGCTGAAGGTCGCCGTGGTGGTCCCCGCCTATAACGAAGAGGCCTTGATCAGGGACACCCTGGATAACATCCCCGATTTTGTCGACCGGGCCTATATCATCGATGATGGCAGCACCGATGCCACCGGGCAGATAGTGCAGGGCTTCAACGATCCCCGCGTCTGTTATATCCGCCACCACCGCAACGGCGGTGTGGGCTCGGCCATCGTGACCGGCTACCGCAGGTGCCTGGAGGACGGCATGGATATCGCCATAGTCATGGCCGGTGATAACCAGATGGATCCCGCCCACGCCCTCAGGCTCGTGCAACCCATTTTAGACGGCAAAGCCGATTATGCCAAGGGGGACCGGTTATCTATTAAAGGCTACCAGACAGGCATGAGCAAATGGCGTCATTTTGGCAACTGGCTGCTCACATGGATTACCCGCATTGCCGCAGGCAACTTTCATATCATCGACCCCCAGAACGGCTACACCGCCATTACAAGTGAAGCCCTGCGCAAAATCAGGTTCGGCCGTATCTACCCCGGCTACGGCTATTGCAACGACATGCTGGTCAAGCTCAGCGTGCTCGGCTTTAAGATTGTCGATGTGCCCATGCCCGCCCGCTACGGCCACGAGAAATCCAAGATAAGGTACAGCCGCTATATACCGCGGGTATCGTGGCTTCTATTTGTGGACTTCCTGTGGCGGCTGAAAGAAACCTTCATTCCAAAGAGCAGTACGTACAAATGAGCGATGTACAGGTATGCTCTAAGTGCATTTCTGACACAAGTATACCGGGCATAAGATTCGATGAGCACGGTATATGCAATTTTTGCAAAGCACACGACGAATTAGAGAAGCAATTTCCATTAAATGAGGCAGGACAGCAAAAGTTCAACAGGTTGATTTATAAAATCAAGGCAAGTGGTAAAAGCAAGAAATACGATTGCATCGTTGGGGTAAGCGGCGGAACAGATAGCACCTACTGCCTTTACCTGGCTAAGAAACTTGGATTAAGGCCTTTAGCAGTCCATCTGGATAACGGATGGGATTCGAACATAGCTGTAGAAAACATAAGTAAAGCTAATAGTAAACTCAACGTCGACTATAAAATAGTTACCTGCGATTGGGCGGAGTTCAAAGATCTGCAAATAGCTTTTCTAAAAGCTTCCGTTTCAGATGCAGAGATACCAACTGATATTGCGATTATTGCTACGCTATACCGCGTTGCTGCCGAAGAGGGTATTCGTTACATTTTGAATGGACATTCTTTTAGGGCAGAGGGATTAAGCCCCACTGGATGGACTTATATAGATGGCCGCTATATCAACGGCGTGTATAAGAGTTTTAACAAAGGCAAGTTAAAGAGCTTCCCGAACCTCACCATCTCCAATTTGCTTTACTATACTTTTATTAAAAGTATAAAAACTGTTCCCCTTCTGGCATATATCAATTACAGCAAAGAAGAATCCAAGAAAATCCTCCAGAAGGAGCTTGGATGGACTTACTATGGCGGTCATCATTTTGAATCCGTATACACCCGGTTTGTTATCACAAACCTGCTCCCGAAGAAATTTAACATTGATAAGAGGATAGTCGAATTTTCAGCCTATATTCGCTCGGGACAGATGACAAGAGAACAAGCTTTGGAATCTATTAAGGAAGCCCTTCCCGAAGACAAGGATATTGCCGAATACTGCAGAAATAAATTGGGCCTTACTACCGCAGAATTTGAAAAGATATTGTCGTCGGAACCCAAGACATTCCGTGATTACTCCACCTATTACCCCGCTATCCGGGCGTTGCGACTGCCTATCAAGATAGCCTGCATGCTAAATTTGCTCCCCCACATTTTTTATGCCAAGTACTTTAACGGATAGGGAAACCGATAGCTATTTCATGTACAGTTAGGTTTCTCTTAGCTAGGAAACCAAGTGAGAGTGACATTCTTCATTCATACCCCAGGCCAGGTGCATTTTTGGCATCGCATAGTGAATGAGCTTGAGCAACGAGGTCATACAGTAAATGTAGTAGCACGACAAAGCGAACCAATAAATCACCTTTTAGATAACTATGGTATTCAAAACTTAACTTACGGCAGAGCACGCAGGACCAGGTACGGAAAGATACTACAGCTGCCGATTCAGCTTATTCGCTCACTCGGTCCGGTGACACGGTTCAAACCGGATGTCCTAATTGGTTTCGGAACCATAGAAGCGTGGATAGCCTTTATGCTTAGAAAGCCATGTATTATTTTCGATGATTGTGAGCCGATCCCTTTCTTTGAAAGACTATCGTGGAGATACATTGCGAGCACCATTCTTACTCCTGCTTGTTATCAAAAATATCTTGGTAAGAATCATGTGCGTTTCAATGGCTATAAGGAATTGGCCTACCTCCGTCCCAATTACTTTAAACCTGACCCTTCTATCTACAACGATCTGGGAATAACGAGCGCAGAGCGGTTTATCATTTTGCGTTTCGGTTCATTTGAAGCGTTACATGACGTTGATCGAAAAGGCCTCTCAACAAATGACAAATACCAGCTGGTGGAAAAACTAAGCAAATACGCCAGGGTATTCATTTCCGCTGAAGGAAACCTGCCTGCCGATCTGGAGCACTACAAGCTGCCCACTTCCTATCACAGGATCCATCACGTCCTTTACTTTGCCCATCTCCTGATAGGTGATACAGGAACGATGGCCTGGGAAGCAGCCGTGCTTGGGACACCCACTGTTGTCTGTGCTTCTTATACACGGCAATTCGGCAACTTCATCGAATTGGAGCAAAAGTATGGCCTGCTATATTGTTTTCAGGAAGCAGCTAAGGTTATAGATAAAGCCTTGGCACTAATCGAGCAACCGGATTTAAAAGAACAATGGTCCATAAAGCGTAAAAGACTGCTGGATGATAAAATGGACGTTGCCCAGTTTATGGCAGATTTTATTGAAAATTATCCGCAGCATGGTAACCCGAATAGAAAAGCTTAGAATCAGGAAATACAAAGTGTATTCAATATTAGCCAATCACATCTTTTACCCTGTGGCCGACATGTTCCTGGGGACTCGACTGATGAAATACCTTAGGGAGATGGAGAAGACGCAGTGGTGGTCTCCGGAGCGACTTCGTGAACTACAAAATGAGAAACTCAGAGCCTTAATCAAACATGCTTATGAGAATACTACTTATTACCGGCGCATATTTGATGAGAGAGGGCTGACATATAACGATATACAAACTATCGCCGATTTACACAAGCTTCCCATATTAACAAAAGACAATATACGCCGAAATTTTTCTGGCCTGATATCTAAAGATGCCAATAGACGGAGGGCATTTATCGATACCACCGGTGGTTCTACCGGTGAACCGTTAAAATATTATATAGACATGGACGTTGCCTCTGTTGCCTGGGCAGGCATGTTCAGGGGGTGGAAATGGGCAAACTATAATTTAGGAGATAGGAGAGCAGCAATAGGCGGCTCATCACTTGTTGCTGAAAAGCCAACATTTAAGCAACGGGTTAGAAATTTGATGGAGCGGAACCTGAAACTTTCTGCACTCAACATGAGTAATTCAATAATGAGTTCTTATGCCCGGCGTCTTGTGGAATACAGGCCTGCTTTCTTGCGGGGTTACCCCTCAGTGCTGTACTTGTTTGCCGATTATCTGGGCAGGAAAGGTATAAATAATATCAGGCCAAAAGCTATTTTTACCACGGCGGAGATGCTTTTTCCATACCATAGAGCGATTATAGAGAGACAATTTGGCTGTAAAGTATTTGACCAATATGGATGCTACGATGGCGGACCGCAGGCGATGGAATGCGCTGAACACCTCGGTTATCATATCACGGTAGAGAAAGCTATCATGGAATTCGTTGATGAGGACAAACGACCCGTGCCGGCGGGTTGCACGGGTGAGATTTTAGCCACTGACCTTCACAACTACAGCATGCCGTTTATTAGATACGCTGTAGAAGACAAAGGAACTCTTACTGATAAGCAATGCCTGTGTGGGCGAGGATTGCCAATAATGAAATCATTAGAGGGCAGGACCACGGATACAATTGTTTTCAGTGATGGATCGACGCTACCAGGACCAGCGCTGATTGACTTGTTCCAGAAGTTCCAATATATAAAGCAGTATCAAGTTATTCAGAATAGCGCGGATTATATATTAATCAAACTTGTGAAAAAGGAGTGCTATACGGATAAGGATTCCGAGCACTTTTTAGGTATTATAACTGATCATATAAGCAAGGGAGCGAAAATAGAAGTCGAGTTTGTTGACGAGATACCTATTACTAAAGCAGGTAAACACAAGTTTATTTTTAGCAATATTAAAACATGAAAATATTTACTATTAGCCCTGTATATAATCCTATGCAAGGCGCCGGCGTATCCAAAGTCATTAAGAGTATCTGTGAAAATTTAGCAGGGAGAGGCCACCAGTGTACTATTTTAACTATCAACGCAGAAGGAACCAGAAATGCTGAAGAGGAGGTAAACTCCGTTAAGGTCAAGAGATTGGGGTCACCTCTTTCAAAGTATTTATATGGATTCAGTCCCGCGCTATATAGCTATATCACAACAGATGGCGTAGCATTACTAAAAAATCAGGATATCATCCATGTCCATATGTACCATGATCTTCTCAGCGTGGAATCAATATTGCTGTTACATAGCTTTGGCAAACCGATTGTATTCACACCTCATTATCTCGGTTCAGGGACGACTACGTTCCGGAATTTTCTCCACATGCTTTACAGACCGGCAGTAATAAATATGTTAAATTATACTGCTAAGATAATTTGCTGCTCAGAATATGAAGCAGCAGTATTACGAAAAAATCATTCCTTGATGATAGAAAACATTGATGTAATAGCCCACGGAATAGATATAGAAATCATCAACCAATGTGTGAAAAGAGCAAGCTGCAGCCAACATATATCGTTGCTGTATGTCGGACGGTTGGTAGAACACAAAGGTTTACAATATATATTGAACGCCATGCAACAACTGAAATCTGTCCATAATATGCAACCATCACTGGAAATTGTTGGGCAAGGTCCGTACAAAGATCAACTTGAAAAAATGGCCCACACGCTCGGTGTCGAGGATAACCTGGTATGGAGTGGTCACGTACCCATGGATCAAGTATGGCGAAGATATAAAGATGTTGATATATTTTTGTTACCTTCCCGTTTGGAAAATTTTGGGATAGTCGTTATTGAAGCATTAGCATCTGGCATACCATCAATTGTTGCGAATACCAGCTCTCTGACTGCATTCACCAGCGAACCAGGATGTTTCGGTATTGATTATCCGCCGGATGCCAGGGAACTTGCTGATCTTATAATGGAAATTCATAATAATGATATTCGGGTCGGTCCTTTCAACCCGGCCAAAATAAGAACATGGAATAGAGTAACCGACGAATATGAAAAGCTTTATTTCGACCTCTACAAGCAGTAACTATAAATCCGTCTTGGAGCAGAGAGGTAAACTTGTAACTTTGTTAGTGATAGTTGCACTATTCTTTTGGCTCCACACAATAGCCAACACTAAGATAATTCAATTTCCTGCCGATCCTTTTTATTACATAAAAATGTTATCTTTCACCTACTGGGCAGGTATTTCGGTGATTATCATTGCCTTTCTGATAATGGTTTACTATCCGGTTAACAGAGCCAAATCCCTTGTCGAGATAAGCTTTATATTTGTTGTGGCACTATACATATTTGGAATACCCTGTTTTATCTATGACAACCCCAGGTTTTTGGATGTTTTTGGGGTAGCTGAGCTTGTTAAGTACCTAAATAATGCAGGCCATCTAATAGGTAATGTTGATTATATAGCCACATATCCGGTGGTCGTTACTTTTTTATCCATAATTAGCCAAATTAATGAAATGAATCCACTAGATTTGGGCAGATATTATCCGTTATTCACATCGTTCTTGCTTCTATTTTTTATCTATACCTTTGCTAGAAAGGCAACACTTAAATATGCCGTGATTGCACCTGCTGCTTACGCCACCCTAGGATGGAGTCAGTCATATCATATGAGTCCGGCGAATTATGGTCTGCTACTAACTGTAGTTTTACTAGTTTTATGGATGAGTTTAATAAATTCCAATACTACTTATGGCAAAGTAGTTATTAAGGTTCTGGTTATTATAGTATTAGGCGTTTTAATCTTTGCTCACGCGCTGACACCGCTGATTAATCTAATTACATTGCTGAGTTTATTTGCCTTGTATAGTGTTGTAATTCATATTCCCCAGATTAAAAGATTATATACTTTAGATGGAGTCTCGCTACGAATACAATTTATTACGGGTTTTATTACTATATTATCCGTAGCATATCTTGCTTATACATTTTATAACTCCTATTATGTCGCGAGCAGAATAGTTGTGTGGGGAGAAGATATATTTAGCAACATAATTACTGGCGATTTATTCGTTTTTGTTGATAGAAATGTAACCACGCCGACAATTGCTTATGAAGTGGTCAACAACATTAGATGGCTATCTATTGCTATTACGATGGCACTAAGTATATTTAGCATTTCATACTTATTGTTCAATCACAAGTACATCAATTGGAGCATTACCATGGCGGGCTTTTTTATCGGGTATATGGGCTTTTCTGCATCGCTCGTTATAGCTGGATTCTCAGTCTTTGGCGCAGAAAGAGGTTTTATATTTGGCATTACTCCTGTTGTTATATTATGGACTTTGGTGTTGGCAGATGTAATAGACAGCAATAATAAAAGTACAGTTATTGAAAGAAAAAGCAATCTAACAGCAAGAAATCATTGGGTTAAGCTCTACCCAATAGTATTGACCGCAATGATAATATTTTTTGTGATAATTTCCATGCTCGCTATACCTATTACTAAGTATTCAAGTGACCCCTATGCTTTTGTTAGCCAGTCTGAAATGGCAGGCAAGTTATTCGTTGAAGGGGATCTTAATTTATCCCGATCTTTAGGCTATAAGTACTATGGTTCTGACTATATGTATAACAACTACGCATACAATCTTTTAGAACTGAAACAACAGGGTGGTAAGCAATATAGAGAAGGTTTTACACGGAATACGCTAAATGGGATATATAGCAGCGGTGATCAATGTCAAATATATATACAAGTACAATAAACCATTAGCGCGATGAAGTGTTTCAAAAACTGTCCGATTTGTTGAGAAAAATACCAATCAGAGCTATTATTGTGACATGTATAATACAAAGGATCAGGCTTATTTGATTGGCCAGGCATTTCGTATACTCAAGATGTTCAGTGAGGGTCGCACAATCAGGGATAAATTGATACTTTTTCCTGGAGCAATCCTACGGGTTGTTTCCAACGTATTGTCTTATGCCAGAATACCTTTTTTCCCCCGGTTCACCTATTTGGCGTCCAGACCTGCCTGTGATGTGATGATAAAGAACAAAGACGGCTTGTTTAAATGTCGCAAAGGTGAGGAAGACGCAATGATAGCTGCCGAAGCTTATGAGTATTTACTTCAGCTATACTTTGAAGGGATTGAAAGTGGCATTTTTGTGGACATTGGTGCGAACATAGGCAAGTATACGATCAAGGTAGCGCGTCGCTTGAAAAAAAGGGGACAAGTAATAGCTATCGAACCGGATCCGGAGACTTTCGCAGTTTTAAAAAGTAATATCATTCTGAATAATTTAGAAAATGTAGTGGCCCTAAATGTGGCTTGCTGGAAAGACAACGAAGATCTGCTGCTGGATGTTTCGTCACCTTTAGGTAGCGGTTGTTACTCCGTAAAGGGGACGCCCAGTTGTTCTATCAGGGTTAGGGGGCGAAAGATTGATGATCTCTTGAGGGAATTGAATATCGATGAAGTGGTGTTTATGAAAATCGATGTTGAAGGAGCCGAGGTGGAGGTATTGGAAGGGGCCAGGGGAACGATCTCTAGAAATAAATCTATGGTAACCATAGTCGAAGTACGCAACAGTGATAATTTGGCGGCGATATCCTCCATATTTGGAGAGGGCATTTCTATTTCAGAGGAATCGCGGGCCAACTTCTTGATTAAACGAGTGTAATTGTACGCTGCCCAGACACAAGTCACGCTAGGAAGTTAAACATCGCCGGGAGGTATCAGGCACTACGTTCAGCCAAAGGTATATTGTCGGGCCATTCAACTTTTTGATTTAATCGCACATGTTTTAACCAGATGCTTCCATGCACTGAAGTCCCATCCACAGCATCCCTTAGACAAAGCGGCATATGGTTTTCGAATATGTCCTTATAAAAGCATTCGAGATATGTGTTAAAGAAAACAATGTTGAATAAATTATTATATTGCAGGAAAGCTCTCAACAGATATGTTTCATTCCAACACGTGCCTTGATAAATCCATTTTTTAGGATATTCTAAGGGATAAAAAATATCATGAAAATGAATATGGACGCCATTATTTAGCAGAGGCAGCACATTAAAAATAATATGATTAACATCACTACCGATCTTGGATATATGCGAGGAATCAACAAATAAGATATCGTTTTCTTTCAATGTATTAAAAAACGGCATTTCAACAGTCTGTATTTCCTGGCGAATTATTTTGTATTTAGTTAAGTCATCCTTTTTCATTAATGAAATTAGCCTATCAGGATGTGGTTCAATAAATGTGATTTCAATCTCGTCGTTGAAAAATAGTTCATTTGTATCCATCATTACACAAGAAGAATAACCGGAACCTATTTCTATAATTCTTTTGGGCCTTAATTTTCTTATCATTGAATAAAGGGCTATTGCGTCAGAGTATGTATAAAAGCCATTCTCAAAATGATATCTTAACCGATCGTTCTTTGTTTCCTGAAAAGGCATCATATCATAATAGTGTTTGAAACTATCTAAATATTGCAACTGTTCTTTTACATTTAAGTCTATACCCTGCAAGAATTCTGGTAATTGTGGCCAGATTTCATTTTCGCGCCTTCTTATGTAATCGGGATCCGGTACCGGTGAATGGTAGTGGCCCAGCGAATATTGTGAAGATCTACGATGGTCTTTCAAAGTAAAATATACATTTTCTGCTGCAATCTTCAACATCCGTAAATACCTTATCCCGGGGATCTTTGATATTCCCGTTAATAATTTTTGTTGCATCCTGCACATCCTAATGTGAATTATGAGACTTGTTTTTTCCGTAACATGTCTACCAAACCGCCCAGTATTTCACGGGTGAGTTGCCAATCGCGTCTTGAGAAAGATCTCATCACTACGAGACCAAGGCAAAATATGGTGATTCCGGCAATAATTGCAATAAGGATACTCATAACACTGTTGATTTGGAAGAAACTTAAACTGATAATCATTAGTAATGTCCCAAAGATAACTTTGGCAAGAAACACAAAATCCATGCGATAGCCCATAATCTTTCGTTCCCATATTGCAACTATAATCGCGAGGAAAGAGTAAGCTGCTACGGTAGAAATGGCCGCACCTAATATACCGGATGCGGGAATTAGAACCAAATTTAGGCCAATATTTATGGTTCCAGCTATTCCAATCAATAAAGGCAACCACTTGGTTTGCTTAATGAGCAAGATTATATACACATTTATCTGATATAGACCATTAAGTATTGTACCGATGGCTATGAGTAAAACAAGGGTCCCGCCAACCATGTATTCCGCGGTAGAAAAAATGCGAAGCAATGGTTGAGATAATATGAATAATCCTCCTGCCGCAGGGATAGCCAGTGCTAAAAATAGCTTGTTCGAATAGTCTAAATAATTAATAACTTTGACCTTATCGGTTTGGTCCCAATATTTTGAGAGAGTTGGCAGTAAAACAAAAGCAATAGGCTGACAAAACAAAATCAATGTGTTTCCCAAAGCCCATGAGACCGAATAAATACCCGCTTGGGATAGGTTGATAATATGTGTAATAAAATACCTATCACTGAGACTAATAATCCATGTAAAGACACCCCCCGGTATTTGCGGCACGCTGAAAGTCAAATAATCCTTCACTTTGTCACGATCAAATGTAGGCCACCCAATTTCCCGCACTATCATCCACGTGATCAAAGCTGTAGTGATCGCTTCGCAGGCTACAGCAGATCCGATAATCCATCCAAGACTATGGCCGGTTGTCACCAGGGTAATTATCACCAGTATTTTAGATACAGCAAAGGAGACTAGGATAATCATAAGCTTTTTTATCTTTCCACTCGCGCGCATATAGGAGAGGCCAACAATGTATATTGACCCTATGCCAGCCCATAGAAAAGTTAATGGAACATAGGAAACATATTCAAGTGAATTGAAGAGTAACATTGATAATTCTTGTTTGAATAAGAGCGATATGATAAAAACAAGGCAAGCAAGAATCACCACCGGCCACAGCAAAGTCCCAAAAACACGTCGTCTATCATCTGTATTTGCACTTTCTGCTAAAAACCGTACTATTGTAGTGCCGAATTGGAGGGATAATAATGGTACAAGTAAGTTTACAGTCACATTTACCTGCATCCATATGCCATATATTTCAGAAGTATAGGTTTTTGTCAAAGCAGGCATGGTTACAAAAACAAGAAGCAATGAAACGAACAATTGTGCGATTGCCACCCAAATTATATCGCTAACGAATTTAGCCGCTTCTGTGCGCGATTTAGTGATCATCATTAACTCTTTTGCCCATCTACTAGCATTGGACCATTCATAAAAAGCATTTCCAATCCCGCAGGTAATAGGAATTATCAGCTTTTTGGCAATAAAATGGTTTGCTCAATTAGTACGGCTTTTATCAGGTTCGGTTGGGAACGGTTGTTGTTGTTGTCGGAGTTGCTTTGCTATGCTCTTTTTGCCCACGGCCATATTCTACCACGTCCATCATACCTCAGCCTATCTAAAACAGGCGACAACCAGAAGGTGGGGTTCCTGATCTAAAAGTGGGTAGAGACAGCCTCCTCCCAGGAACGTCACCTGCGGATAGTGGTGGTTGCATGGTTCCGGGTTTTATTCGGCTTCAAAGGTGATGTCATCGAACCAGGCCGTGCCCGAGCAGCCGGCCAACTCAAGCCAGAGATAACAGGCCGCAGCCCCCGCCGGGGCTGTTACATTGTACTCATAATAAGTCCAGTCACCGGTGCCTTTTGTGTAAGGTATTGCTTCGGTTGGCATTAGTGCTTTGCCGCTTGCATTTAGCCACTGCACGGATATCCGGGCACCGCCATCACCCGCGATATCCTGCGCCTTTATCCAGCCGCCCATGACATAGCTGCTTCCTGACTGCACTGCCACCTTCTGATACCACCTGGCTAAAGGCCATGGCTTGTAGGGCGCGGACGAGTGCATATTTATGCCCGCGCTTGAGCCACCCCCACGGCCCGCTTTGGGAAAGAGGTAGGTGGGCTTAGCATTGGACGCACTTTTGCCCCAGCCAGCGGGTGGACGGCCATGAACCGCCTCGAAGCTGCCGTTCTGCAGCGTGGCGGCTGAGGTAAATCTATCCGTGATATCCACGGCGGTGATATAAACGTTAATCCTCACCTGCATCAGAGCAGGGTTGTCACAGGGCAGCCGGGTATAGATCATTGCAACATGGTTATCCTGCAGAAATGCAGTGTCCGGGCACCCGCTGTTGAGGTAGCTGTTGACCAGGTCGTCAGCCAATATTTTACTTGAACCGATGTACCGCAGAACATTCATACCGGTAACGGCGGTGAAGGCGCTGCCCTGCCAGGGCGCCACAATGGCCGGGTAATCACCGGGCTCTACATATTCTTTAATCCATGTGAAAGCGCGGTAGTCGTCATTATCTATCATGTGGTAATACGGTATCTCCATCCGTGCCGGCACGGCCGTGGCCAGTACCGCAACCACGGCCGCGGTGCAGAGCAGTCTGCCGGCTGGTTGTTTAATTGACTGCACCCACAGCAGGCCGGCACCGGCCAGTATGCTGATCAGCAGCAGCGTGGTATGCAAGCTGCGTAAATAGAGAATGTACGTGCCGTAACGAAACCATAAAAGAACCACCCCGGTTAGCAGCAACAATGCTAGACCTAGTATCAATCCATAGTTGCGCCGGTCCCCTATCCTAGCCAGTGCAACGATGCCGATAAAACACAGTATCAGCGGAGTTATCCCGAATAGAAAGAGCAACGCAGGTATATCCACGCTCGCTGGAAATGGCTGCGATACCTGTAGCCTGCCCATTTCCACTAGCAGCTTTGACCACATCCAGGGCAGGGCGATCAGAAGTGGTGCGAGCAGTGTAGCGGTCAAGACGATGCTACGGCGCCAATTTCCCGTCAGGTTGAGCAGGATGTAGGGCCCTATTACTATATAGAGTACTGCTGCCGTAGGTGGGTGTAGCAGCCACAGGAAGCTGGCTATGAGGAAGAGCAAGAGGTATCCCGGCCACGAGTTGACTCTGAATGTCAGGAACAGGGAGAGCGGTATGAATACCAATCCCAGCACCACGGGTACCATGAATGCTGGCCCCATCAGCCCTATGGTGGTGGGTATCAGGCAGGTGAAGAAGGCGGCCTCCAATCCGTAGCCCTCCCTCCGGCACAGCACATAGACCGCCAGCACAGTCAGCATGAATACCACGCTCGGGCCGAATCGGAATAGCGCCAGCCAGTCGATGCCGCTGACCTGCTGCAGCGCAGCCAGCAAAAGGTGATAGTTCACCTCCTGGCTGCTGAGCAGGCCGGTGGCCTCCTTACCGCTGAAGGGGTCGGGATAATTGATTGAGCCTGCCTCAACTACGGCCTTTGTCTCAGCCAGGTGCAGCCACTCGTCCAAATGCACGGGGTAGGCGTAGCCGATATGCGGGATAAAGGCCATGAAGAAGGCCAGGAAAAGGATCAGGATTAGCAATAAGGTTTTTATCATAAGTATTTACTATTAAATCCATTTTAGCATTTATTTCGGTGTCTGCGCAGGTTTAGATTGCTTCGCTGCGCTCGCAATGACCGGCAACGGACGGGCGCACCTGAAGGTACGCCCCTGCAAAGGATGAGGATTTCAATGACAGCGTATTTCACGATCAAAAAGCGACATATTTCCGTAGACGCTCGTCGTATGCATACCATATCATCGACCCCACTATGCATAATGATTATGGGTCACGGGGTAATAGCTCAGATTATTCAGACACCGGTTGCGAATTTAGTCCACGGTGCAGTGATTGCCCGTTGGAGGAGTGCCTGGAGTCGATACCGCGGGGGAAGCAACAGATGCGCCTGCAATTGAGGGCCGAGGCGATGCAGAAGATGAGACACAGCGGTATCGGTGTTCAAGATGTGGCCAGGGCCTTCGGGGTGAGCACGCGCACGGTGCAGAGGGAGATGAATAGGAGAAGGAGGATTAAGAAGAAAATTCCAAGCTCCAAGTACCAAATTCCAAACAATAAGTAAATTCTAAATGATCGCAGAGGGTGCCGCAGCACTTTACAAACCGCAAAACACCTATTTAATTATAGCTGTCATAACTTCAATGAATTGACGGCAGGACTCAATATATTCTTTCAAATCGGTATCTGCATCAGCAGTAATAAGCGAATACAGGCTTTCGTGCCTGTAATCCCTGAGTATGTCCAGGACAAGCACATATTTCCTGTCTATTATCCCTTTTTCAACATATTCGTATTCCAGGTACCTGGCAACCGCGTAATGGCTCTTTTCCTTTATACCGTCCCGGTAGAGTAATGCCCTGGTGCAATGGAACATGGCACTATATAAAGCGATAACAGCCATTCTTTCTTTCTTAAGCGCAATCAGGTCCTGAGCCTCCCACAGAAAATAGGCGGCCTGCCCTAAGCTCTTAGCAGCCAATTCCTTGCTCCTGGCAGCTTTTTTAAGCAATCCCTGCTTGAAAAGATCTTCAAGCAAAGATATCACCGTTAAACATGATGGATTGGAGTTTCAACCTCATATAAAACTCATAATCGCTTTTCTTCAATTTATCCAGTTTCCGCCGGTTAAGCATCAACAGGTTTATCTCCTTATCCATCTGCTGCGATAATTTATTCGCGGCTTCCCTTACCTCAATTTCACTGGCTTCTGTGAAAATAACCAGGTCTATATCGCTGCCTTTTTCATCTGTTCCCGCTGCAAAGCTTCCATAGATGCCGATCACCCCAAATTTCTCCAACTCCCCGAAGGCCTCACAGATTTGTATTTGCTGGTAATTCATTACTCGCATAATTGAACGGTAATAAAAATTATCGGTATTGGGGATGACCAGGTGCTGATTTTTATCCTTTTCAATGCTAATTAAATCGAATTCCCCGAGGATGCGCAGATGATTATGAATAGCCGCCGGCGACATGCCCAGCCCCCTGGCTATATCCCTGAGATTTAGACGGTCGTACTTTACCGCCTCCAATATCTTCCAACTTGTTTTATTGTAGATTTTTAATATGTTCATTTGTTATAAACAATATGTTTACACTATTTAAACACCTTGTTCATTATTGGTCAAGTTAAAGGTTCTTTTTCAAAAACGACATTCCGCCATTGTTTGTGTGCGCATGCATGCCATATTATCGCTTCTGTATGGATTTTGATATTAAGAGTTTGGACCAGATGGATCGCGCCAGGCTGAGCTCATACAGGTCCAACCTGGATTTCTATAACGGCGCGCAGTGGTCGGAGCGATCGCGCTACCGCCAGCTGGTCTTCAATTACGTGAAGATCGCCGTGGATAAGGTCACAAGCTACCTGATGAATGAGTTGAATTTTGCCTGCGAGGGGAAGACGGCGGACATGGCGAAACAGGCCGAGGACCTGATCTATATGGTCTATGACCTGAATAATTGCTCGGAACTGGACTATACCACCGAGATAGATACGGCCATACTGGGCGATGGCTGCTACAAGGTCATTTGGGACGCGGCTGAAAAACGCGTCCGTATATCGGCGCCGGACGTCAACGGCATCTTCGCCTGGTGGCAGGGGGACGATATCACGCGGCTCTACCGCGTGGCCTCGCGCTACCAGCTTTCAGCCGAAGAGGCCCTGGCACTTTATAAACAGAGGCTGACCAGGAAGTCCGCTGCTATTACCGAGGTCTGGGACATCAGGCAGTTCATCCTGTATATGGACGACAGGGTGATCGAACGCAAACCCAACCCCTACGGCTTTATCCCCTTTATCATCTTCCCCAACCTGCGCCAGCCCAAGCAGTTCTGGGGCCTGTCGGACATTCCCGCCCTGCGCGAACCCCAGCGCGAACTTAACCGCGCCCTCACCCAGCTTTCACGCATACTCGAGGTATCGGGCAACCCTATCGCCGTGCTGGAGGGAGTGGAGCAGTCCGAGAATATACAGGTTGTCCCGGGCGCTGTCTGGAACGTGCCGCCCGATGCCCGCGCCTACCTGCTGGACCTGCTGCAGGGCGGTGGCATTCGCCTGCACATCGACTACATCGACCTGGTTTACCGCACGATGCACGACCTCTCGGAATCGCCGCGCGCTTCCTACGGCGGAGTTGAACGGGACCTCTCTGGCATAGCGCTGGAGGTGGAACTGCAGTCGCTGCTGCAAAAGGTGAGGCGCAAGCGGTTGATCCGCACCAACGTTTACCGGCGGCGCAACGAGATGGTGCTGGCGCTGCACAAGAAGTTTAACCGCCAGGACCTCACATCCGTGAGCCAGCGCATCCTGTGGGGTCACGTGCTGCCGCAGGACCGCGCGCGCGAGGCGCAGAACGAACAGCTCATGGTGCAGTCGGGCATCCATTCGCGGCGCACAGCCATGGATAACCTGGCCGTGCGCGACCCGGAACTGGAGTTCGAGAAGTGGCTTGATGAACGCCGCCGCATCCTGGAGATGAACAGCGAGTTTAAGGCGCAGCCCGCCTACGGCAAAGCGAGAGAGAAGAGCACGGCCGGGGAGATGGACGCTGCACTATGACCGGGGCGTTGTTTACCCGATGGTAAAAGCTGTATAATCCTCATTAGAACAGGAGTAAGTAAATATGTTGATCAGGGACCAATTGATCGGAAAGATGAAATCCTTGCCGCCGGATAAGCTTGAGGCGGTTGCCGCTTTTGTGGATTATTTGGAAGCTGATGGCAAGGATAAATCAGGCCTGGCAGAATGCGGCATGGGAGAATATTTGAATCAGCTCTCGGCCTATGAAGATTTGCTGGCTGACGGTAAGATAAAGTGGAGGTAAGCCGGGGAGATATTTTCCTGGTCGATTTGAACCCTGTTCTCGGCACGGAACAAGCGGGTATACGGCCCGCCCTGGTAATGCAAATAGACCGCGCAAATGCAGTTAGCCCTCACACCATTATAATGCCCTTTACCACGAAGATTAGAGAGGTTAAGTTGCCGTCCCACGTAAAGATACCTGCTGGTATCGGCGGATTGGTCGAGGATTCTGTACTCCTGTGTGAGCAAATAAGGGTCATCGACAAGAGACGACTAATCAGTTGGAAAGGCAATATAGAAGAGGACTACTTAATAGAAGTGGCAACAGCTCTTAAAGTCATTTTGGGTCTGAGCTGAATTCTTTTTTCCATCTTTTCAAGGTCTCCGACCGCCTTCTCAGTCCATGCGAACCTAATCAAACCTGCTTGCTACCTCTTGATGAGCTATCTTCCTGCGGGAATTTTTCATCCTATGCTGCAATTCTTCTCTGAATTCAGTCTTTAAGACCAGGCCTGAATCAGGGTCGCCAAAAAACTCAAGCATTTTCTGCTCAATCAGATGTTCAAGGTCATCCTCTGACAGGTATTTTAGCTTGCTCATTTTGGATATAAATCCCTTCTGCCGCTCAATTATAATACATTTCCCTGCCATCGCCTGAAGCGACATCTTTCCATTGCAGATACAAAATCAACCGTACTACTATTAACCTTGCCCGCCTACGGCAAAGCCAGAGAGAGAAGCACGGCCGCGGAGATGGATGCTGCTTTATGAGTATGTCGTTTTATTTGAGAAGTTTGATAAAATCCCCGACTGAAATGCCAGCGCCTTCCAGTATGCGGTCCAGTGTTCCTGTATCAATGCTCTGGTGATCCGGCACCACCACCTGGGCAAAAGGAGCATCCCTGCGCAATATAATATGGCTTCCTTTCTGCCGTTTAATACTGAAACCTGCTTTCTTTAGTGCTTTTACTACCTCTTTGCCGGACAGGCCCCGAGGTAGTTTGCTCATTTAACCGCGACCTCGAGCTCCACCATGTCTTTGCCGATTTCCGTCGGTATCGGTAACCCGTCCTCAAGCAGCGCTTCTACGTATACTTCCATGGCCTCTTTGATGTTCTTCATTGCCTGTTCCCTGGTCTCACCCTGGGAAACACAGCCCTTCAATGCAGGAGCATATGCTATATAGCCTGATTCACGGCCCTTTTCTACGATCACAGTGTAAATCATATAGAAAAATTATATCAGGGGCGTTGTTAAACGACAATTTTTTGGCTACAACCGATGAGAACCACAGCGACATCTTTCCATTGCCGCTGCAAAATCCACCGTACTACTATTGACCTTGCCCGCCTGCGGCAAAGCGAGAAATAGAAGCACGGCCGCAGAGCTGGATGCTGCCTGAGTTGTAAATCGCACAGCATATCTGATTTGCGGTGATTGCCGCTGCTACGTCAATTCCTTCAAAATGTGCTTCGCGAGATTTTCATCTATCTCATCATGTCTTGGAACAGGTTGCTTTTTTCCGGTTCTCGTATTTCTATACAGGTCATGACGGGTCCCATGCCTGACGAAAACGCATCCGGCAGAAATTATCTTATTTATCAGATCCTTTCTCTTCATACCTTTAGCTCAAGCTCTTTGACTTTGTGATTGTCTGGAACATCCTCAAGAGCCATCAGTATGTATGCATCCTTCATATTTTCTTCGAGTTCTTCCAGCGTCGCACCCTGCGTCATTATTTCGGGATGCTCAAGCAACTTGCCAACCCAGAATTTTTTCCCTTTCCAGTAAATCATCTGCATTTTCTTTTCCATCTCTTCAAACTCCTGGATATCTTCTTCTTAAAACATCATAGCATATGGATGAGCAAGGGAGATAACACACAAGCCCGGCCTATCTTTTACTTCAACAGGATATGAAATGAACAGCGGGCTTAAGGCGCAGCCCGCCTACGGCAAAGCGAGAGAGAAGAGCACGGCCGCGGAGCTGGAAATTTAAAAAAATGGGCGGACCTGAAGGTCCGCCCGAACAATATAATGCGTAATGCCTGACATCGGGCGGATTTTTAAAATCCGCCCCTACCTGTCTTTGCGCGCCTTATTTTCAGATATCATTATTGCTACAATATACTCAGGTGCACAAAGCGGAGGTATAACAGGCATGGTAACAAGCTATACTGCTAAATATACGAAAATTAAATCAGGTTACATGGGTCAATTGGTTGAATGGCCCGAGGTGATAACTGAGGGCAAAGATATAGACGAGTGCAGGGCCATGCTCAGGGATGCCCTGGGCGAGATGATAACGGCATATAAACAACAAAAGCTCGAGATACCTCAGGGAGGAGGTTTACTTGAGCAAGTCCTGATAGAGGCGTAACTTTGTCAGTGAAGCGGCAGGACCTTGTCGGGTATTTTGAGGAAAATGGCTTTCACTTGTTACGTGAAGGTCAAAAACATTCGATATATTCTAATAGTGTTAAAACTATCCCCATTAAACGGCGCCGCACCTTTGACAGGATAACTGCCAACGAATTGTGCAGGCAGGCCGGCCTGAAACCCAAATTTTGATTATTCATAGTCGGCAGCGCTCATAAGACACGAGCCATCAGTTCGGATCACACCACTATTGTAAATCTCTCCTATCTCTTTGCCGATTTCCGTCGGTACCTGTGCCTCGTCGGCAATCAACGCTTCCGCGTATGCTTCCATGTCATTTTGATCCTGCATGCCGTTATCTACGGCGACATCTTTCCATTGCCGCTGCAAAATTCACCGTACTACTATTGACCTTGCCCGCCTGCGGCAAAGCGAGAGAGAGAAGCACGGCCGCAAAGACGGATGCAGTACCTGGATACAGGAGGAGATTTTGAACGAAGAAATCAATATCGAAATACCCGAAATCCCCGCCGCCACGATAGACGCGGGCGGGTTTAAAGACCCGCCCCTACAAAACGTGCCCGAAGAACGCAGGGACGTTCCTTCAGGTGCGCCCGAAACGCCCGTAAGAGCGGACAGGTCTAAAGACCCGCCCCTACGGGACGAGGGAAGGCTGACCGGGCTGGAAACCGCGCTCAACGAAGCCAGGAAAGCGCTGGATGCCCGAACGGGAGACTATGACCGGCTGAAGGCCGCGCTGGACGATGCCGTAAGCGCCTACCGCAAGCTGGCCGTGAGCATTAGCCCGCTCTATTCTGACGACATCATCAGCGGGAGCTCGGTGGAGGAGATAGACGCCTCTATCAAAAAGGTCAACGGCCTGGTGAAAAAGATGCGGTCATCGCTCGAGGCCGAACTCAAGGACCTCACCATCCCGGCCGGCGCCCCGGAAAGGTCGGCCCCCGACTTCTCCGGCCTCTCACCGCGTGACAAAATCAAGTACGGTATACAGGAAAAGAAATAAACATGTCATCGGTTGCCCCCGGGAACTGCAGGGTCGGGTTTTTAAACCCGCCCGCCGCGGGCGCACCTGAAGGTACGCCCCCACAGCGCAGGAAAAGAAATAAATATATCGCCGTACTTCTGGGAGATGTTGAGGAAGGGGCGCAGCCCCTTCTCGATTATCTATCCCCCTCTCCTCGAGGAGAGGGGCAGGGGTGAGGTGATCAAGGAGTAATTTATGGCAACACTTCTAACCGAAGCCGCCAAGCTTTCTAACGACGTCCTCTACCAGGGAGTTATCGAGACCATCGTCAAGGACAGCCCGCTGCTGCAACTCTTGCCCTGGATCGAGATCCAGGGCAACGCGCTGACCTATAACCGCGAACTCTCCCTGCCCTCGGCGGAATGGCACGCGGTCAACGACGACTGGACCACCAGCCCGCAGGTGACTTTTACCCAGAAGACGGCCACGCTGGCCATCCTGGGGCAGAACGCCGACGTGGACAACTATATCCGCCAGACGCGCTCCAATATCCAGGACGTTGAATCCGCCATCATCGAGCTCACCGCCAAGGCCATCCGCCATGAACTGGAGGACAAGCTCATCTACGGCGACAACACATCCAACCCCAACCAGTTCGACGGCCTGGTCAAGCTCATCGCCACCGGCACAACATCCGACCAGCTCATCGCGGCGGGCGCAACCGGCGCTACGCTCACGCTCTCCATGCTCGACCAGCTCATCGACGCGGTCAAGGGTGGCAAGCCCGACCTGCTCATGATGAGCAGGCGCTCGCGCCGCAAAATAATGGCGCTGGCCCGCGCGGCCGGCAATAACCTGGAGGTGGGCAAGGGCGCGCTGGGCGAATTCGTGCAGTACTACAACGGCATACCCATCGCCATCAACGATTTCATCAAGGATACGCACACGCTGTCGGGCAGCGTCGAGACCGCTTACACCGGCGATACCAGCTCGACCATCTATTCGCTGTCCTTCGGAGAGGACGGCATCTGCGGCCTCACCGACCGCGGCGGGCTGCAGGTGATACGCATCGGCGAGATGGAGACCAAGGACGCCACGCGCACCCGCATCAAGTGGTACGTCAGCCTGGCCCTCTTTGCCAATATCAAAGCCGCCGCATTGATCGGCGTAAAAGACTAATACGTATATATCCAAATAAATAATTTTCACCGAACCCCGTGAGATGCAAGCCCGGTCAATAGCGCAGGAAAATAAAAGGTTTTCACCGAACCCCGTGAGATGCTGAGGAAAGGGCGCAGCCCCTTCTCAGTTAAAATCACCCCCTCTCCTCGAGGAGAGGGGGCAGGGGGAGAGGTGACAAAGGAGAATTAATTATGCCATTCTCAGATCCCGCCAAAGGCCGCCAGGTCCAGTGGTCGCCCGGACCCGCCGCACCATCCGTCACATTGGCCGCCGCCTGCAGGGAGGGCGACATACTGGGCTACAGCTCGGGCTGGAAGCCCGCCCTGGCCACTGTAAGCTCGGTCATACAGGGCCGCCTGGTCGCGCTCAAAGGTGGCGCATCCGGCGAGGTGATACCGGTTTCCCATACCGCCGTGGTCAAAGGCTACAGCGGGGCCACACCCGGCAACCCCGTCTATGTGGCTGAAGGCGCTGGCAACGGGCAGGTCACCGAGACCGCGCCCTCCACCAGCGGCGATGCCAATACCATCATCGGCCTTGTCCTGGCGGCCGACACCATCCTCTTCTTCCTCAACAGCCGCGCGGATTCAGTGGCTTAACGGAGTAAACGCACCGCTAAGCGCCTCCTTGCGATACGGGGGCGGCCGGCCTCCCATCCACCCGGCCGCCCCCGGGTAAAAGAAAAAATTATGAAACATATTAGGACAGGCGGGCGGGTTTTCAAACCCGCCCGACCGCCGGGCGCACCTGAAGGTGCGCCCCTACACTACTGCAAAACCCCTGTAAGCGGGATGCCGAGGAAGGGACGCAGTCCCTTCTCGAAAATCATTTCCCCCTCTCCCGGGAGAGGGGGCAGGGGGTGAGGGATAAATGGCTACATTAAGCACTATGCGCAGCGCCGTCAGGCGCGACCTCAAAGACGAGGACATCTCCAACTACCGCTGGAGCGATAACGAGATAGACCGCGCCATCGAACGCGCCGTGCTGGACTACTCGCTCTACTGCCCGCTCGAACAGAAAAGCACTATCCCCACGGTCAACCTCAGCACGGACGTCAGCCTTTCCACGCTGTCAGACCTGGTGGACACCATCTCGGTGGAGCACCCGGTGGACCAGGTCCCGGCACAGTACCGGCCCTTCCGCACCTGGGGTGGCACCCTCACCTTCCTCAATGGCTACACAGGCGACGGCGACAACTGCTATATACGCTGGCTCAAGAAGCACAGCATCGGCGCAAGCTCTTCAACCGTGCCCGCGCACCACGAGGCCGTGATCGCCCTGGGCGCCGCAGCCTTCGCCGTCAGCTCACAGGCGCAGTACCAGGTCAATATGGCCAATACGGGTGGCGGCAGCGTGGATAACGACTACGGCCAGTGGGCCAGGGAGCGGTTCAATCGGTTCTACGACGCCCTATCACGTATCTCGACCCACAGTAACAGGAAATTGAAGAGTATCAGACTGATTACGGAGGAAACGCTTTAATGCCACGCACAAAGAAGATTGCCCAACCGAACCTCGATGACGCGGGCGGGTTTAAAAACCCGCCCCTGCAGGGTGCGCCCGAAACAGTTCATCCCAACCGTAGGGGCGTACCTCAGGTGCGCCCGATAAATAAATAAACGTAGGGGCGTGCCTTCAGGTGCGCCCAAGGAGAAAGAAATCATGGAAACTACCCCCCTGGACGGTTACAAGAAAATCATCGTCACCCTTCTAACCATCATCGCCGGTTCCCTGGGCCTGTTTATCACCGACCCGGCCAAAGCCCAGACCATCGGCCAGTTCCTCATTGACGTGATCGGCCCGGCCGCCGT
>Ga0265595_1000923_pt1 | contig 24298 bp, 27 predicted proteins | sample saktaG_15_FD_190148 | JGI IMG/M metagenome (GOLD analysis project Ga0265595, IMG submission 190148) | Saline water microbial communities from Sakinaw Lake, British Columbia, Canada - sak_2013_06_06_50m | ecosystem: Environmental > Aquatic > Non-marine Saline and Alkaline > Saline ...
CGGCCCGTACCGCAGAAACCCTGCGCCAAGCTGCTTCCGATGCATTTGCTGCCGTTACAGTTCAGGATGCCCAGGGCTGGTTTACGTACTGCGGTTACTGTATCAAACCCACATGAAAACCGCTATATGCCCGCGCCTGGGCCAGGGCCTCGGCGCCGCCGGCGATGTCCATGATCTCCAGGGTGATGGCCCGCTGCCGGGCCTTGTTGAACTCCAGTGTTAGACCCCCCACCAGCTCCTCGGCGTTGTCAGAAGCGTTGCGCATGGCCACCATGCGAGCGCTGTGCTCGCTGGCGATGGACTCCAGGACCGCCTGGTAGATCTGGAGTTCGGTAAATCGCGGTAGCACCTGGTCCAGGATAGAACGAGGATCGGGTTCATAGATGTACTCAATCGCTGACGGGAGCCGAACACCTTCTACGTACTCGCCCATAGCCTGAGTCTCGACCTCAGCCGGCATGATAGGCAGAAGGCGCTTGACCGTCGGCTGCTGGTTGAGCACGCTGATAAAATCACTATAGGCCAGACACACCTGGTCGAAACGGCCCTCCAGAAAGCCGACGATGGCGACCCTGGCGATGGGGGTTACATCCACCAACCTGGGTTGGTCGGGGATGCCGGTGAACTCGGCCACGATGTCCTCGCCTCGGCGCAACATGTAATCCCGCCCTTTGCGCCCCACGGTGATCAACTTGACCGGCCGCTCACTCGCCTCTATGAAGTCCACGGCTTTCATGATGATATTGTGATTGAAAGCTCCACACAACCCTCTATCGCCCGTCAGCAACACCAGGACGACGGTGTGCAAGGGACGGACCTGGAGCAGAGGGTGGAGCTCCTCACCCTCCTTCCCCTGGGCAGCCAGGTGGGTGAGCACCTCCCAGGCTTTCTCGGCGTAGACACGGGTGGCCTTTACCTGAGCCTGGGCTCGCTGCATCCTGGAAGCCGCCACCGCCTGCATGGCACGAGTGACCTGCCCGATGTTCTTGACGCTTTTGATGCGCCTGCGAATCTCAAGAAGTGTGGCCAACTGAGACCCCCTCACTTTGGTCCTTGGTCAAGTGGTCAGGTGGTCCCTGGTCAGGTGTATCTTTCGACCATCCGACCATCTGACCAGCCGACTATTCTTCTTCTTTCACTACTTTTACCGCGTTCCCGTCGAACTCCTGAATCGCCCCGTCCAAAGCCTCCATCAGCTCATCGGGGAGCTCTTTCTGAGTAGCGATGGCCTGACCTATCTCAGGATGCACGTCGGACATGAAACGATGGAAGTTGCTCTCCCAGTCAGTCACTTCTCCGACTGGCACGTGATCCAGGAAACCATTGGTCACAGCGTAGATAACCATGACCTGCTGCTCCAGGAGCATCGGCACGTACTGGGGCTGCTTGAGGATCTCGGTGATGCGTTGGCCTCGATCCAACTGCTCACGAGTGGCCCTATCCAACTCAGAGCCAAACTGGGCGAAAGCGGCCAACTCGTAGTACTGGGCCATGTCCGTCTTGAGCTTGCCCGCCACCTCCTTCATAGCCTTGGTCTGAGCATCGCCACCAACCCGAGAGACGGAGATGCCCACGTTCAGGGCCGGGCGGATGCCGGCGTTGAACAGATCGGTCTCCAGGTAGATCTGCCCGTCGGTGATGGAGATAACGTTGGTGGGAATATAGGTCGTGAAGTCGCCCAACAGGGTCTCGACGATGGGGAGCGCAGTCAGCGAGCCACCGCCGTATTCGGGATTGAGCTTGGCCGCCCGCTCCAGCAGACGAGAGTGGAGATAGAAGATGTCGCCGGGGTAAGCTTCGCGGCCGGGAGGGCGCCTGAGGAGCAGACTTACCTGGCGGTAGGCCCAGGCGTGCTTGGTGAGGTCGTCGTAGACGATGAGAACGTCCTTCCCCTGTTCCATGAACTCCTCGCCCATGGCACAGCCAGCGTAGGGGGCGATGTACTGCTGAGTGGCCGGATCCGAAGCAGCGGCCACGATCACAATCGTATGCTCCATAGCACCGTACTGCTCTAACGTAGCCACCACCCGCGCCACGTTGGCCTGTTTCTGCCCGATGGCCACGTAGATGCAGATCAGGTCTTTGCCCTTCTGATTGATGATGGTATCAATGGCCAGGGCCGTTTTCCCCGTCTGGCGGTCGCCGATGATCAACTCCCGCTGCCCACGGCCGATGGGGATCATGGAGTCTATGGCTTTGATGCCCGTTTGCACAGGAGTGTCAACAGGCTGACGAGCCACCACGCCAGGAGCGATGCGCTCGATCTTGCGATGTTTATCGGTTTCAATTGGCCCTTTCCCATCCACCGGCTCGCCCACCGCATTGATTACGCGCCCAATGAGGGCCTCCCCCACTGGCACCGAGACGATGCGCCCGGTGCTACGGACCGTTTGGCCCTCCTCAATGTCGGTGTACTCGCCCATGATGATGACGCCCACGTTGTCCACTTCCAGGTTGAGGACAATGCCCAGCACGCCGCTCTCAAACTCAACCAGCTCGCTGGCCATCGCTCCAGCCAGGCCAGAGATGCGGGCGATGCCGTCGCCCACCTCAACCACCGTGCCCACGTCAACGGCTTCGATTGAGACCTCAAAGGTCTCTATTCGCTGCCTGAGAAACTGGGTTATATCTCCCATCAAAACGTCTCGCTCTCGCACCGCCATCGGCGCCTCCTTTTGCTTGGTTGGGTCAAACCTCTCGTCGAATAGTATACACGGGTTACGGCTAAAGCGCAAGTCCTACTTAAATCGTCAACCCCTGCACCGTGGTCTCATCCAGTTTTCTGACCAGGGCCACGATCAGCTCCAGAGCGTGGTCGTAGTCATCCCTGTGCAGGATGCCCACGTGGCTATGGATGTGGCGGGTGGGCACACCAATGACCACTGAGGGGACCCCTTCGGCGTGAACGTGGATCATCCCGCCGTCGGTGGCCCCGCCCTCCATGGCCGAGAACTGCAAGGGAATCGCCAACTCCTGGGCGGTCTCGATCACCAGGTCCCGCAGCTTGAGGTTAGGGATCATGCGAGCGTCGTACACCAGCAGGGAAGGCCCCTGGCCCAGCTTGATGGCCGATTCCTCCGGCTCGATTCCCGGCACGTCGCCAGCGATGTCTACCTCCAGGATAATGGCCACGTCGGGCGAGATGACGTGGGCGCTGGTCTTGGCTCCCCTGAGCCCTACCTCTTCTTGAACAGTGCCCACCCCGTAGACGGTGTTAGGGTGAGACTCCTCAGCCAGGCGTTGGATGGCCTGGACGAAGAGGGCGCAGCCGGCCCGGTCGTCCCAGGCTTTGGACATGTAGGTCCTGGGATTAGCCAGGATAGCGAACTCGCTGACGGGGATGATGGGATCGCCGGGGCGAACCCCTCGCTCCTTCACCTCCTCCTCGCTGCTGGCCCCGATGTCAATGTACATGTCCTTCTTGGGGACCATCTTCTTCCGCTCTTCGGGCGGCAGGATATGGGGTGGTTTGGCTCCGGTGACGCCGAACACGTCGCCCTGAGCGGTTTTGATGACCACGCGCTGGGCCAGCATCACCTGATCCCACCAGCCGCCCAGGGGGACGAACTTGACGAAGCCCTCCTTGGTGATGAGCCTGACCATAAAGCCAACCTCGTCCATGTGCCCGGCCAGCATCACTTTGGGCGAGTCAGCCAGCCCCGCTTTCTTACAAATGATGCTGCCCATTTTGTCCTGCTCGACAGTGGTGATTCCCTCCAGATGGCGGCGGATCACCGCCCGCACCTCGCCCTCGTAGCCGGGCACCCCCGGCGCCTCGGTGATCTCTTTAAGCAGAGCCTCTGTTTGATCCAATCCTTCCTCCTTCCTCTGTCAGTATTTACACAAGCCGGGGGATATGATACACCAACTTGCGTTTTTTGTCCAGCCAGGAACAACGGACTTGAGGATTTAGCGGACATTCTCAGCGAGGACTGAGTAGTCCGTTCAATCCCGTGAGCCCACTGAGTGATCCGACGAGCCGGTGTGCCAAGTGGCCCGATTCCGAGCAAGTGGAGCAAATCAGCATAGGCGACTGGATGCCCAATGTGGTCAAGTACCATCGAGGCGCAGGCCGCCAGACAATCGGCCGTTTGCGACATCTTATGCAGGGGGACTTTCAACAAGTGTCCGAGCATGGCAATGCATCTCCTCGATGAGTTCCTTGGTCACCAAGAGTTGACCATTCTGGGCATCTACGTCAATATTCCCCACCTGACCTAACCGTCCTCGCGGCAGCACGGCCAAGTAGACCGGCACACGCCACAGAAAGCGTTCCCCATCTACTACCAGGCTGGGTTCGTCGCCAGCCATGTGATCGCTCACGTGATCCAGTAAATAGCCCGTCACTTTCCGCCGTGCCACAAACGCCGAGACGTTCAGGTCAGCTTCGATGCGAATGTCCACCCGGACCTGGCCCCGAGGCAGGTCACGTTGCTGAAGTATAACAGACATGATTCTCCTCCTCTCTTTCAACCACTTTGTAGCACCCTCAGCCTTGCCTGTAGGAGCGAGGGGTTGTTGCGGCCAAATGCCTCTGCAAATGCCTCGTCCGCCTCAATGCTCCTATCAATCTCCGAGCGGTGGTCGTAGTAGTAAGCCATGGCCCTCATGCGAAAGTCAATCCAACGATGGAGGGCGGCGAATGCGCGTTCTGCTCTCGTCTGCCACCGCCAGACAGCCAACCAAGGGCTCCAGCCCGTGCTCCGCTAGAACGCGCCGGACAACGCGCGCGACGGCCCCACGGCCTTTGCCACGTGGTCTGATGAGCAAGATGCCGGGGTGAGTGCCCGGTCTAAACCGACGCACATCTGAGAAATCAAGGTCTAGCGTGACGAAGAATCGCCCGGTATCGCACACATGTTGCCACACTGCTGAATCCGTAGCCCCAGACAGGCCCTGCTCAGTCACCCGCTGCACGGTGTGGCCAACGTCACGCACCAATTCGGCATGCAATTGCCCTAAGTTTTCGTCCAGTTTAACCTTCACGCTGGCACAACTCCCAGTGGGATGAGCTCTTCCTCTCTGGTCAACATAGCAGCGTAGGCAATGGCAGCCCGTACGTCTTCCACGACCAGAGGCGGATACTCAGCTACGATCTCTGTCGGCGACAGCCCTTCGGCCAGATTGTCCAGGATGACCGTGACCATAATGCGGGTGCCCCGGATACAAGGCCTACCATGGCAGATGTCTGGGTCCACGCTGATCCTATTCAGTAGCCTGGTATTCATGTTTCAACTCCTTAGCTTGATAATCGCTTCCCCCGAACAGTACGCAAAGTCCTCACTTCGCCCGCTGCTCATACCGCCCATAGCAGCCCAGATTACAGTTGCCTGACCCACGCTCAGCGACCAAGCAGCGCGCGCCTGGCCCAGATGCAGGCGATGGCAAACAAGCCGAAGGTTGCCGTCCAGACGTGGATGAACAGCTCCAGCGCTACCTCACCGGTCAGGGGCAGATAGAGGCCATTCTGCAGGAAAAACAGGACATCCATCAGCCCCAGGAACACCATGGCGCCTCCGCTCACCAGTCCGAACAGCAGCCCGGTCGAGCGCATGCGCCACAGCCCCACTGCACCCAGGATGGCGGTCGCGGCCATCCAGGCGTCGGCCAGGGGGAAGGACATCTCCCAGGCAAACCAGGCGTCGCACTGGGATGCCAGGTAGCCGCCGCGCTGAGCCTCCAGGTCGGCGAAGAAGGTGACCCAGAACAGGAGCGTGCCGACGGCGGTCAGCAGCATCAGCACGGCAGTGACGGTCAGACCTGTAGGACGTTTCATTTCGCTTCCTCCTCTCCATCTTCCTCCAGCGCGCCAGGCGGCCAGCATACGGGCACTTTGGGAATCTGATCGTGGTGGCCCATGGCCCGCTCGATGGCCCAGATGTAGCTCTCTTCGCCGATGAGGTGCATGCCCCCGTCCACGGGGATGCTGGCGCCGGTGATCCAGTCGGCCCAGGGAGAGACCAGGAAGGCGGCCACCTTTGCCACGTCCTCCGGCTTCCCAAATCGTCCGAACGGAACCTGCTTCTGGTGGGCGGCGCGGAGCTCAGGGACGACGCTCACCTCCTCGGTCATGGGGGTCTCGATCATGCCTGGAGCAATGGCGTTGACCTGGATGCCGTAGGGAGCCAGTTCCAGCGCAGCCGAGCGGGTGAACATCATCACGCCGCCTTTGGAAGCGCAGTAGTGGGACTCGCCCGCCAGCGGAACGGCCTCGTTGATGGAGGAAAGGTTGATGATCTTACCCCGCTGGCCGTTCTGAAGCCACCAGCGAACCACAGCGCGGGTGCAGAGGAACGTGCCTTTGAGATTCACCCCCAGCACCCAGTCCCACTCCTCCTCCAGCATGTCCACGATGGACGACAGGGTGCCCACCCCGGCCGAATTGACCAGGATGTCCACCCCGCCGAAACGGGCAACGGCCTGCTCGACCAGCGCGTCCACCTGCTGGGCATCCTGCACGCCCACCTGGACCAGCAGGACCGGGTAGCCGGCCTGCTCCAATTCGGCGGCGATTTCCTCGGCGGTCTCCATCTCAACGTCGGCGATGACCAGGTTAGCGCCCAGTGTGCCGAACAGGCGCGCGATGCCGGCCCCGATGCCAGAACCCCCGCCGGTGATGATGGCCGTCTTGCCGCTCAGGTCTATCGTGTTCTCGGACATCGCTCAGCCCTCCGCTCCGGCAAAACTCTGGTCAGCGTAATCCCCATCGAACTCGGTGGGGATGGTCTGCAGCACTTGCAGCCAGCGGATGGTGGCGTCGGCCGTCCGGAGCAGTTGCAGCAGGTTGCCTTTGACCTTGAGCTTGCGCATCATCATCGCCTTGTTGGGATCGAGCTTGCCGGTCAGAATCCGCACCCAGACGCCGTACGGCCCCTGCAGGACGAAGTCGGTTTTACGCTCCCCGATCCACACCTCGGTGATGACGCCGTGGTCGGCGGCGTAGCCGATGGTCAGCGTCCCTGGAATGCCTTTGTCGGGTTCGGCCTTGACGATCATCAAGTAAGAGTCGCTTTCGTCCTGGGCCAGGCGTTGGTACTCCTCATCGGCGTTGCTGCGCCGCCTGACCTCCTCCATGTACTCCATGCTGCCGAACTTCATCAAATTACCTCCTTGCTTGCTCTGCCTGAGAATTGGCTATTGGCCTCTTTCCTCCCGTTCCCGACGCGCTTTGGCGATGACACGGTCAAAGTACCAACGAAACAGGCCAGTGAAGCCGTTGGAAAGCAGGAAGTAGAGCTTCGCGTCGAAGCCGGGCAAGATGTGCACCTGTCGTCGCTCGATGCCGCGCACCAGGGCCTGGGCCACCTGATCGGCCGTCAGCGCTTTGGCTGCACCGGCGATGCGACGGGTTTCCAGGGGCTTGAACTGGTTCTCGTAGTGAAGCTGAGGCGTGTCGGTGTCGGGCGGGAAGATGACGGAGACCTGAATGCCGTAGGGTTTCAGCTCTTGCCGCAGCACGTCCGAGAAGCCGCGCACGGCGAACTTGGCCGCGCTGTAGGCGGTGTAGCCGAACACCCCCAGGAACCCGGCCACCGACGAGAAGTTGACGATGTGCCCGCTGCGCCGCTCCATCATCGTGGGCAGGACGGCCTTGATGGGGTACAGCGTGCCGAAGAAGTCCTCGTCCATGCTGTAGTGGAAGATGTCGAGAGGCAGCTCCTCGAAGTAGCCCGGGTGGGCGAAACCGGCGGCGTTGATCAGGATATCGGGGGGACAGCCGTCGGCGGTGAGGTCAGCGATGGCCTGCTGGGTCTGCTCCCAGTTCGTCACGTCCGCCGAGTAAGCCCGCAGGCACTGGGTTGGATTCGCGCGCAGGGCCTCCAGCTCAGCCAGCGTCTCGTCCAGCAACTCCTGGCGGCGGGCGATGATGGATACGTGGGCCCCGCGCCGGGTCAGCAAGCGGGCCGTGGCTCGTCCGATGCCGCTGGAGCCGCCGGTGATGATGGTGTGTTGGTTGTGAAAATCCATGTTCTCCTCTCCTCTGAAATTATGATATAAGCTCCAAGGCCCGTCTCCGGGCCGCCAAGAGCTCGTCGAGGTGGAACTTGATGCGGTCAGCCACTGTGTAATGACCTCAGCCTTGCCTGCAGGAGCGAGGGGTTGCTGTGCCGGAATGCTTCTGCAAAAGTCTGGTCCGCTTCGATGCTCCCATTAATCTCTGAGCGGTGGTCGTAGTAATAAGCCATGGCAGCGTACACACCGGCCAAATCCAGATCGTACTTGCCGGCGATTTGCTCCAGCGATTGGCCCAGGCGCAGGTGCATGATGACGATGTCGGCCACCGCGATGCGCGTGCCCGCAATATGGGGCCGACCGCCCCGCACGTCTGGGGTAATCTCGATGTGGTGATCTAAGACAATTTTCACGAAGTATCCTCCTTTTCGGCTTTTACTTCTCCGACTCCTCCACGCCGCCCATTATACCACATTGGTATCAGAGTGACAAGACACGGCTCCAGGGCCTCTCCCACACTCACCCCAAAAGAAAAGGGTTCACCCTAACGCATCGCATGGGTGAACCCTTGCAATATTCACGATGTTCAAGCTGCCTTCTCGTTTGCACCGACGCTCTCTAAGTACCTCAGTATCTCCCTCCTGGCCCTGGCGTAATAGCGCATCAAGGCTCCGTCGGAGCTCTTAAAGCCTTTGATGGCTCGTTGCGCACAGGTACAACAACCCAGGGAAGCCCTGTAGCTGCCAAGATCGCACCTCAGACACTTGCACAGCTTGATCATCATGAAACAGAAAGCTAAACTGTCCTCGTGTGTCTCTGGCAAAGCAGAAACTCTCTCTACTAACTCGTCCCATTGCTCATCCCGCAACCCCCTGAGACCCAGGATGCAACGGGGTGGAAACAAGATCTCGCTCTCAGGATACATTTGCTACCACACCTCTATCTTGATTTTGGTCTGGACACACCGGCCTGAAGAGCCGGTGCTAGAGAGCCTTTCTTTGTGTTTATGACCCCTAGCGCCGCCTGTTCAACGGCGGCGCGGGTCGAATCAGGCCCCCAGGGTCGTTCGCACCTGCAGATAGCGGAGCACATCGCTACGGCGCAACAGACCGATCAACCTCTCTCCCTCCACCACCGGCAGTTGACGTACGTCCTGAGCGTTCAGGCGCGCCAGGATGGTACTGCCATCATCTCCGGGCAAGACAGTCTCCAACTCCGCCCAGGGGGTCATCACTTCGCTGACCCGCGTGAAAGGCCACCTCTCCCTGGGAACCGTCTTGACGTCGTACAAGCTGATGATGCCCCGCAGGTTGCCGCCATCGGCCACGGGATAGGAATGCTCGCGTAGTCGCAGCACATACTCGTCCACCAACTGCTGCAGGGTGATGTCCCCACTCACCGTGGCAAAGTCCTTGGTCATGAGGTCACCAGCCCTGACCCCCTGCAGCATCTCTCTGACCAGCACCTGGCGATAGCCACTGGTGGCCGCACTGTACAGAAACCAGCCGATGAAGATGATCCAGAGTCCGTCGAGCCACCGGCCTCCAAAGATTTGCCAGGTACCGCCCAACATGAAGAGGAAGGCTATCCCCTGACCAGCCCAGGAGGCCAGTCGGGTGGCCAGCTTCAGGTTCCCGCTGAGCCCCCAGATCAATGCCCGCAACACTCGCCCCCCATCCAAAGGAAAGCCAGGGATGAGGTTGAAAATGGCCAGGCTGACGTTGATCATGGCCAGATAGCGAGCTAAAGCGCTCAAGGGTTGGATGAGACCTCGGGTCAAAAACCAAAGGATACCGAAGGCTACCCCGGTGGCCACGCTGAACAGGGGGCCCACGATGGCCATGAGCAACTCTTTGAGCGGCTTGTCTGGTTCCTCGGCGATCCTGGCCACGCCGCCGAAGATGAAGAGGGTGATACTGCGCACCTCCTCCCCCTGGCCGATGGCCACCAGAGAGTGAGCCAACTCGTGGCCCAACACCGAGCCAAAGAAGAGAATGCTGGTAACCACGCCCACCGTCCAATGTAACCAAGTCGGCCAGCGGGGATATTGCTGCGGGAAGTAGGATCCGGCCAGAGTCCAGATAACTAAGGCGAAGATGATGAGCCAACTGGAATCTATGTTGATGTCTATGCCAAAAACCCTCCCGATACGCCAGGTAGTTCTCATCATGTCACTAATCTCCCTTCTTTATCACTGCTTTCCGATGGTCACGTCACGAAGCGAATCTCTGGGTGGGACGGGGCCTACGTGAAGAACAGGGAGCTCCGCCGTCACATATTGGCCTGGCGGTACGTGCTGCTGATGTTCTTCGCTCATCCCATCGCCTCCGCTCACTTCACTCCCCCCATATATTTTACCAGATTTGACCGCGTTCGTCAAGAGTTTATGTCAAACGTAGGTCAATGAGGCAACAAGTCAACGGGTCAACGGCGTCCCTCTCGCAGGGCGTCCTTCAGTTCCTGGATCAGGGTATCGGCGACCATTCCTTCCTCCGCGCCGTGTGGCGAGGCCTCCAGGATGGTAATATCGGGCCGCAGTTGCTCCGCGTGCGCCAGGATGATGGCCTGCGACCAGAACGTGTACGAGAGCCCCAGCGCGACGCTTCCCAGCAAAGCGCCGATACGACTGTGGGTCAGATGACGGATCAACAGGAAAACGACACTCAGCGTTACGGCTGCGCTCAATGCGGACAGTAGATTGACACGCCAGGCCAGCGAACCGACGGGCAGGAAACCGAGTAGCCGTGCCAGTAGCAGGTAGACAGGGTAGCCGGTTGAATGGGTCGTGCCCAGCGTGTAGGTCAGCGTCTGAAACTCGGCGCTGTCCCCATAGAGCACGTCCGGGGCCAGGGTGCGCACATACGCCGCCAGCGCGCATACCCCCACGGCTAGAGCGATCAGGAAGTCTGTCCTGTTGGGCTCAGGAGCTTCGTGCGGGATGGTCGTGTCTCTCATACTATTGCCTGACGTGAAATGTCTTCTTGAGCCAGGGTCTTGAGAAACGCCTGTGCCCGTTCCGGATCTACAAACTCCTGACCAGAATGCTCGATCACCAGCAGGAATCCGCGCCCCCCTAGATGCTTGACGATGGTCCGCGCGTCTTCGGGACTGACGAATACCTGGCACAGCTTGCCGCCATCGCGGATGTGCTTCAGCAAGGGCAACCATTGATCGGGGGATGGTTGCCCGTCGCCGGGAACCCATTGGATACCGCGCAAGCGGGGTATGGAAAGCAGCAGGTCCAGGTGCGGGATCTGCCCCTTGCCATCCAGATGATAGAAGCCATGATCCAGGTGATCGCAGCAGGCGACGAGATCGGGCAGCACGAATCGCTCAAACATGGCCGGCGAGATCATGTAGGCAAAGTCGCACTGGAGCATGTAGGTTTTGCCGGTGGACCAGATCGGAGTCCAACAGGATGTACCACGGCAGGGTGGGCGAATCAAGGCGTCCAGCTCGTCGTAATAGCGCAGCCACAGATTCGTAATCTGCCCCGCCACCCGCTCAACCTCCTCGGGACAGTCAATCAGATCGAACAACAGCCTTTCGGTCTCAAGAAGTGAGGCCAGAACATCCAGATTCCCACCCAGGTCCGTATGTGAAACGGCGAGTCGTCCCTCATAGCGCTCGACGACGGCTGAGGTCAATTCCTTCACTCGTTTCCACCAGATGTTCTCGGCGTCGTATTCCAGGTTGATATCCCGGCTATCCTTTTTCTGGGACGGCGAGAACCACACGGTCTCCGACGGGTCAATCACGCTGTTGACGTTTGAGCCCCAAAAACCGGCCAGGATGCCCGGTCCACAGTTGATCCACCACCATGGGAACGCGTCCCCATAGAAGTGCGTCGCCGCCAAAAAAGGCTCATGCCGGTCAACCACTTCATCGGCCGGCATGTCGAGCGGATAGTTGCTCAAATATGCGTAGGGCTTTTCTGGTGGGATTGGATCGGTAACGGCCAACCAGACCAGCGGCCGTTCCAGCTCGCCCGCCCACCAGGCCATCGTGTCGCGTTCGACGCGTGCCCAATCTTCCTCAGTAAATTGTAATGTTGGCATAATTGCCATTAGTTCTGTCTCAAAACCTGCTTGCTCAGCGCCATCGGAGAATCAATTGTGGCCGAGAATGGCCGCAAGCGGACACTGTACCGCATCTCCTCCGGCTTGAGCTGGTACTTCTCCAGCCGGCCGGGACCGCAACTGGCGCTGCCCAACCCCGACTGTGCGTAGTCGAGATTGAGGGTGATGTCATCGCGGCGTTTCAGCTCGTAGGTATGTTTGGCCTGGGTCAAGTCCTCGGTGGTGTAGTGATGGGCGCTGACCTCCAACCACCGCTCGCCGCTCGCCAGCAACCCGACGCCTTCCTCGTTCGTCAGGGCCACCCAGCGTACCTCGGTCTTGTTGCCGTTTTCCTGGGGCACGATGTACGGCACGTACTGCTCGTCCACGGTGCCGCTATACACGCCGACCTGCGCGCCCTCTTTCCGGTCCACATACGTCTCGTGCGGGCCACGCCCGTACCAGGTGAACTGCTCGTACCTGCCTGGCAGGGTCATCTGCAACCCGATGCGTGGCAGGAAAGGCACTTCTACCTCCGGCACGACGTGCGTGTCAATCACCACGTCGCCGCTGCCATAGACCGTGTAGACGTAGTTGCACTCGAAACGCGCCGGTGGCTTGGGCTGTGGCTGCATCTCGAGCTGACCGGAGGCGACGACCTCCTTGAGGGCATCGGGAACCGGCTCCCCCAATTCAACGAGGAGGTCGTGCACCTGCTGTACCAGCTCAAGTGCACGATTCTCCCTGACCGAGCGGGTCAGCAATCCCTTGAGCTTGGGCTGCTTGTGGGTGCCCGGCAAATCGTCATAGGCTACACCCAAGCGGAGACATAGCAGACGCAGCTTTTCTTCATCCAGAAGCCAGTTCAGCCCTTGCTCCAGCATCGCCCACTGTTCCTCTTTGCTTGGCGGTTCGGGCAGCACGGCGCCTTCTCTGACCTCGCTGACCGAGCGTACTGCAACTCGTACTGCCTGCGGGGCAAGCTGCGCGACCTCAACCTCAGTTACCCGTTCCTGAAGCTGATCCAACCCCACCTCGCGCCAGCGGATAGCGGCCCTTTCGTCGCCCCAGGTGTTGAGGTCGTTTTCGGTCGGCGCACGCCAGAAGTTCAGGCGAGGGCCTCTCTCGATCAGCTCGTTACCCTGATACTGGAAAGAGGCTATCGTGCCTTCGCCCTTGTCGAACGCCAGACGAAACCCTGTCCCCTCCACAACAGCCTGGGTCTCGGACTCGGTCAGTCTCAGCGCTGGCATCTCCGAGGCCGATAAGGGGGAGACTGGCGGGACGTCGAACGGCATTTTAAACTGCTCCCAGGCGACCTCGTGTCCCTTTTCTGCCCAGGGCGTGTCCTCAGCCAACGTAAAGCTGAGCGTCAGCCAGTACTCGACGCCTGGCTCCAGCTCTGGCTTGGCGAATGGAACCGTAACGACCTCGCGCCCGCCAGCAGGCGTACGCAGCCTGGGCAACCGTCCCGTCTGCAGCACACGGCCATCGGCAGACAGTTTCCATACGATGTCCACCCCACTCAAGTCGGAGAAGGAATGTTTGTTGACGGGTAACTGCTCAGCCTGTGTCATTGCGAGGAGCGTTTTTTGCGACGAAGCAATCTCCTCCTTGCGGCTTGGGGATTGCTTCGCTTCGCTCGCAATGACAGCCTGAGTAGTTACGTTGACGATCTCAACCTGGCCGGCGAGCAGATCTACCGATTCGACCTTGACCGGCTGGTACACTTTCTTAACCTCCCACAGCGATGGGTGAATGGTGCGATCTGGAAAAACCAGCCCGTTGATGCAGAAACTGCTGTCATTTGGCTCGTCACCGAAATCGCCGCCGTAGGCATACCACTCCTCACCTTCGTCCGTGACTTGCCGGATGCCCTGGTCCACCCAGTCCCAGACGAAACCGCCTTGCAGACGCGGATAGGTCTCGATAATGTCCCAGTACTCTTTGAGGTTGCCGGGGCTGTTGCCCATCGCGTGGGCATATTCGGCCATGATGAAGGGGCGGGTTTCGCCTGGCGTCTGCGCCATCTCGGCGAGCCTATCCAGGCGAGGATACATCACGCTCACGATATCTATCTCCGGGGCGGTCTCTGGTCCTTCGTAAACACGCGACTGGGTGGCACTCTCGTAGTGTACCGGTCGCGTGGGATCGTGCTCGTGGATCCAGTCGGCGAGCGCCTGGTGGTTCGGTCCATACCCCGACTCGTTACCCAGCGACCATAAGATGACCGACGGGTGGTTCTTGTCCCGCTCCACCATCCGCGTGCCACGCTCCATGAACGCCGTCTTCCACACAGGGTCTTTGGTCAACCGGTCCCACACGCCGTGCGACTCGATGTTGGCTTCGTCAATCAGGTAGATGCCATACCGGTCGCACAGATCGTACCAGCGGGGATCGTCGGGGTAGTGGCAGGTGCGTACGGCATTGATGTTGAATCGTTTCATCAACTGAATGTCCTGGACCATGGATTCCACGGAGATGGTGTAGCCTGTGTCAGGATCGTGCTCGTGCCGGTTCACGCCCCTGAACAGAACCGGCACGCCGTTGACGTGGATCTGCCCGTCTTTGATCTCGACCTGCCGGAAACCCACGTTACACCTCTCAACCTCGATCACGTTGCCTGTCGTGCCCTTGAGCGTCAGCAGCAGGGCGTACAGGTTGGGTTGCTCCGCCGACCACTTCCTGGGATTGACAACCGCTTGTTCCAAATACAAACTCATCTCGCCCCCGGCCCTGACCGCCACCTCCATCGCTGACTCGCTGATTCGCTGATTCGCCTCGTCGAAGAGTGCCAACCCCAAGGTATAGTCATCCGCATCTTCAGCGCCATAGTTCCGGATCCTGGCCCTGACCTTGAGCGTGGCGTCGCGATAGACCTCATCGAGATCCGTCCTGACCCAGAAATCGCGCACGTGGACCGGCGGCGCGGCCCACAGGTACACGTCTCGGTAGATGCCGCTCAGCCGCCAATAGTCCTGGTCTTCCAGATAGCTGCCGTCAGACCAACGATAGACCCGGACGGCCAGCGTGTTTTCGCCGGGCTGGACGTAGGGCGTGACATTGAACTCTGCCGGCAGACGGCTGTCCTGGCTGTAGCCCACCATCTCGCCGTTGACCCAGAGGTAGAAGGCCGAATCTACTCCTTCGAAGAGGAGAAAAATCTGCCGCCCGTTCCATTCCTCCGGCACGGCAAACGTCCGGCGGTACGAGCCGGTGGGGTTGTCGCCTTCCGGCACGCGCGGGAGATCATCGCCCGGGAAAGGGTACTGGACATTGCAGTACATAGGCACGTCGTAGCCTCGGCCCAGGCCCTGCAACTGCCAGTTCCCCGGCACGGCGATAGTGTCCCACCCACTGGCGTCAAAGCCCGGCTCGTAGAACCTTTCCGGGGCCGACGCCGGGTTGGGCGCAACCTTGAGCTGCCACTCGCCGTTCAGCAGCTTAAAATAAGGCGAGGCCATGCGATCCTCCGCCAGCGCTGTGGCCTCATCGACGTAGGGCACCAACGTCGCGTGCCCCGGCTCTTTGTTTCGTCCCACGATTTGGGGGTTTTGCCAGTCATCGTCGCTGGAGATCTCTTGCCGAAGTTGATGTTTTGTTATGTTATCCGCCCTCCTTCAATGGCCTGTCATTCTGAGCAAAGCGAAGAATCTCGTTCTGGGTGAAACGAGACCCTTCGCTTCGCTCAGAGCTTGCCCTGAACGAAGTGAAGGGGTGACAGCGAACGCACTCCAACCTGTAGGAGGCTGAGCAGTTAATGATACAATTCATATCTAGCGCCCGTGCCCCGCCTCCTGGGGAACCGTTGAGCGATCCAGGACGCAGACCATCCCTCCATTGGCACAGGATTCACATTCACACTGGAGGGTGGTGTGGGCGATGCCGAAATCGTGCTTTAAGAGAGACTGTACCCGTTCCACGATGTCCACGCTGCAACTGGTCAGTTGGTCATCAATCAGAAGGTGGGCACTCAAGGCGTGGAGCCCAGAGGTGATACTCCAGATGTGCACGTCGTGGATGTCCCTCACCCCATCCACTTTCCGCACCGCCTCTACCACCTCGCGCAGGTCAATGCCCCTGGGCGTCGCCTCCAGCAGGATGTTGACCGCTTCCACGGTGACCCGGTAGGCGCTGATCAGAATGAGCAAGGCAATGAGCACGCTGATGATGGGGTCAATGATGTACCAGCCGGTGAAGAGCATCACCAGCCCACCCACGATGATGCCTACCGAGGAGAGGGTATCGCCCAGAACGTGCAAGAACGCGCTGCGGACGTTGAGGCTCTCTCCCTTCTCCAGAACCATGATGGCCGCCACATTGGCCACCAGCCCGATGAAGGCAATGGCCAGCATCCCCGCCCCTTGCACCGGCTGGGGGGTTAAGATGCGCTGATAAGCCTCGTAGAAGATGTAGAGACAGATCAAGATCAGAGTCGCGCCATTGGCCAGGGCAGCCAGGATCTCCAGACGATGGAAGCCAAAGGTGCGTTCCTTACTAGGCGGCCTCAGGGCAAAGGTGAGGGCCAGGAAGCTCATCACCAGCGAGGCTACGTCAACCAGCATGTGCCCCGCATCGGCCAGGAGAGCCAGGCTGTTGGTCAGGATTCCGCCGATGATCTCAGCCAGCAGGATAGTGCCTGTGAAGATGATGGCCAGGGTCAGTCCTCTGCGCTCGGCGAGACGATGGGCACTGTGTTCGTGAGTCATTGGATATTAGATATTGGGTATGGGCCTTACAGGCCGCGCCAGCTTCCGGTGCTGACCAGATGCTCGTAGTTGAGCATCAGGATGTCGAAGTGAGTGCGCTCCTGGCTGGCCAGTCGCTGATACATCGCCTTGCCGACAGGATCGGCGGTCTCGGTTGCCGCCTTCCTGTACAGTTCGTAGCTCTCGTTTTCGATCTCCAGCGCGAACAGCAAGGCATCCGTATCGCTAGCCTCGGGACCGATGGCCTTCCCTAAAGCCTCCCTTTCCGGCGGGAAGAGGGGTTTGTCCACATCCACGGGCTTAAGCTCCAGGGCCTCGGAGAAGGAGACCCACCCTTGGCCGGTGCTGAGGGCTTCATACTGATCTCTCACGATGCGCAGGTGAAGCTTCTCGTCATCGGCCAGGGACAGAAACATCTCCCGACCGCGCGGGTCCGTCGTCCTTTCCGCAGCCTCGGTATAGAACTTGTACCCGTCCTGCTCCAAGCGTATGGCCTGGCGCAGGGCTTGTAGAGCAACCGTGTTTTCCTGCATTGCTAACACTCCTTCAATCTCACTATGCTGTCTCAGTGGGCTTCTTCTTCCTTAAGTCGTGCTCGAAGATACCCAGACGCTGTCTTGGCTCCTCCATGTCGCGCTCGAAAACGCGACGGTACTCAGCCTCCAGCCGCTGCTTATGCTTGGTTTCCTCAGCCGCCAATTCCTCGAACAAGGCTTTGGCGCTTGGATCAGTGGCGGTCTGGGCCATCCGCACGTAGAAGTCGTGAGCATCCTGCTCCCTTTGGATGGCCATACGCCAAGCCTGCGGCAATTCAAAGATGTCCTCTGTCATGTTTCACTCTCTTTCTAGCATCTCCAGGGCGCGGGCGGCGACGTTCTCCGCCGTGAAACCGTACTTCTCCCATAACACCTTGTATGGCGCCGAGGCTCCAAAGCGGTCAATGCCGATCACGTCGCCCCTGTCACCAACATAGCGAGACCAGCCCTGCGGCACCCCGGCCTCGATGGCCAGGCGTGCGGTCACTTCGGGAGGCAACACTTCCTCGCGGTACGATTGAGGCTGCCGCTCGAAGAGTTCCCAACTGGGCATGTTCACTACCCGCGCCCTCACTCCCTGCTCGGATAGCCGCTCCCGGGCCGCGAGAGCCGGGTGTACCTCGGAGCCTGTGGCGATCAGGATGACGTCGGGCCGCCCTCCTTCGGATTCAGCCAGGATGTAGGCCCCGCGCACCAACCCGTCGGCGGGGGCGAGATGAGCGCGATCCAGCACGGGCAGCTTCTGCCGGGTGAAGAGCAGCGCCACCGGCCCCTCGCGGTGCTCCAGGGCCACGCGCCAGGCGACGACGGTCTCAGCCGCGTCGGCGGGGCGGATCACGGTGAGGTGAGGGATGGCCCGCAGCGCGGCCAGTTGCTCTATCGGCTGGTGGGTCGGCCCATCCTCCCCGATGCCGATGCTGTCGTGGGTGAAGACGTAGATGACAGGTATCTCCATCATGGCCGCCAGGCGGATGCTGGGGCGCATGTAGTCGGAGAAGACCAGGAAGGTGCTGCCGTAGGGGATCACCCCGCCGTGCAAGGCCATGCCACTCAGGATGCCGCCCATGGCGTGCTCACGCACTCCGAAGTGGAAGTTACGACCACCAGGGTTATCGGCGGAGAAGTCGCCGTAGCCGTTCAAGTAGGTCTTGCACGATGGCTCCAGGTCCGCCGAGCCGCCGATCAGGGTGGGCAGGTGAGGCGCGATGGCATTGAGCACCCTGCTCGAGGCGACGCGGGTAGCCAGCGGCCCATCCTCCGGCCCAAAAGTGGGCAGGTCTGCATCCCAGCCCACCGGCAACTCGCCAGCCATCACCGTATGCCACTCGTCGGCCAGGTCGGGATACTCGGCGGCGTAGGCATCGAAACGGGCTTGCCACTCCGCCTCCCACAAGCTTCCCCTCTTCAGAGCCTGGCGAAAATGGGCCAGGGCCTGGTCGGGGATGAGGAACGGCGGCTCGGTGGGCCAGCCCAGGTTCTCCTTGGTGAGCCGCACCTCCTCCTCGCCCAGCGGCGCGCCGTGAGCGCTGGCGGTGTCCTGCTTGTTGGGGCTGCCGTAGCCGATGTGCGTGCGGGCGAGGATCAGCGAGGGACGCGGGTCGGCCTGGGCAGCGCGGATGGCAGCGGCGATGCCCTCCAGGTCGTACCCGTCCACGTGCTGCACGTGCCAACTGTAAGCCTCAAAGCGCCGGCCTCGATCCTCGGTGAAGGTCAGGTCGGTGCTGCCCTCGATGGAGATGCGGTTGTCGTCGTACAGGTAGATCAGCTTGCCCAGGCGCAGGTGGCCGGCCAGCGAGGCAGCTTCGGATGCGACACCCTCCATCAGGTCGCCGTCGCTGACGATGGCGTAGACGTAGTGGTCAACCATCTTGTGGCCGGGACGCCCTTCGGCAGGCTCAGGGGGCACGTTGAAGTGGGCGGCCAGGTACGCCTGGGCGATGGCCATGCCCACCCCGTTGGTGAAGCCCTGTCCCAGCGGGCCGGTGGTGGTCTCCACCCCCGGTGCCAGGCCATACTCAGGATGGCCGGGGGTGCGGCTGCCCCACTGGCGGAAACTCTGCAACTCCTCCAGCGGGAGATCGTAGCCGGTGAGGTGCAACAGGCCGTACAGCAACATGGAACCGTGCCCTGCCGAGAGGACGAAGCGATCCCGGTCTGGCCAGGCCGGGTTGGCAGGGTTATGTCGCAGGAAGCGCGTCCACAGCACGTAGGCCATAGCCGCCGCGCCCATGGGCATCCCCGGGTGCCCGGAGTTGGCTTTCTGCACCCCATCCATAGCCAGGGTACGCAGGGTGTTGATGCACAATTGATCCAGATTCTCCTGAGGCGTCATGTATTCTCTCCTTTGCCCTGAGCCCTACCGCTTGTACTGAGCCTGGTCGAAGTGAAGGGTCGAAGGGTCATGGTCATGCGGCCCGTCTCAAAGTAATCGCCGTCACCTCCGGCCGGGCCAGAAAGCGCACCGGCGGGGCGATGAGGCCAATGCCCCGATTAATATAAACCTTGATACTCGCCACCTCCACCAGCCCAGCCACGAAGCGCCGACCGTAGACGGAGGGGACAAAGAGCGCTCCCAGCCCTGGCAAGCACACCTGACCACCGTGGGTGTGGCCAGAGAGCACCAGGTCAACCTGTCCCTCGGGCACCAACCCCACAAAGTCAGGGTTGTGCACCAAAAGCAAGCGGCAGTCCCCAGACGGAGTCTCCTCCAGCATCGTCCCCAGAGCTTGCGCTTTCTCCCGGTGCAACTGCCGGAAATCGCCGGGGCTGAGGCTCCCAGGAAAAAGGCCGCTCATGCCAGTGATGCCCGAATCCTCAATGCCGATGAGCCAGAGATGCTCCCTCTCCACTGTCAACGCCCGCTGCTGGTCCCGCAACACGGCAATGCCCGCTTGCTCCAGATTACCCGCCACCACGTCAGCGCCGGTCCACACGTCGTGATTGCCCAGGACGGCGTAGACGCCCAGGGGAGCCTGCAGCGCAGTTAACTCCTGGGCACAGGCAAGGCTGTAGTCGACCGAGCGGTAGACGAAGTCACCGGTCAGCACCGTCAAGTTGGGGTGCAAGGCGTTGGCCATGGCCACGCTGCGCCGCACCTGCTCCACCGAGACGTAGGGCCCCAGATGGAAATCGCTGAACTGCACCACGGTCAGACCGTCCAGGGCGAGAGGCAAGTGCGGGATGGACATCACCAGCCGCACCACCTCCAGCCAGCGAGGCTCAATCTGTGCGGCGTAGACCGGTCCCAGGGCCACAGCGCCGATGCCCCCCAGGGCTATCTTCAGGAAGGCGCGGCGGGTGGTGGGCTTCATCTTCTTCCCTCTTCCTCCCTCCACGGCTTACTCGCAGCGGTCCACCCTGCGAGCCAGCCCGCTCAACAGGCGAGCCGGGTTTTGTCACCCTTCGAAGAAGGGAAGCTCCCAGTCGTCCCACCAGTGCTGGTTATCTTTGAGATAGCTGTGGGCGTCCTGCAAGAGCTTGTAGTGCCGGTTTTCCTCTTTCATCAGGAACTGGTAGGCTCGGCGTCCCAGGGGATCGTCGGTCTCGGCGGCAGCCTGCTCGTACATCTTGTAGAAATCTTCTTCTACCCCCATACCAAACTTCAAGGCCGCCAGATCGCCCGCCAGCGCCTCGACCTCGTAGGCAGCCCACGTCGCCTCGAAAGGAGACTTCTCTTGCACTGCCAGCTCTTCCCCGGGGAAGAGGGGCTTAGTGATGTCCACCTCTACCTCGCGGGCCAGGGCCACCTCCGGGTCTACCCATCCCTGGCCAGCGCTGAGGGAATCGTACTCCACCAGTAATATAGCCAGGTGCCTCTCCTCGTCCTTAGCCAGGGTGTGAAAGGTCCCCTGGCCCGCCGGGTCGGCGCTTCGCTCCGAAGCCTCCAGATAGAAGCGATACCCTACCCGCTCGTTCTCCATGGCCCGGCGCAAGACGGCCAGAGCCTCCTCTTGCGTATTCATAGTTCTACACCTCCTCCAAATTAAACTGGGGTAACGAGTCAACGAGGTAACGAGTAACGAGGGCTAACTACCTCGTTCCTCATTCCTCGTTGCCTCATTGCCCCATCAATCCTTCGATGACAGAGCCTTCTCCAGCCTCTCGTACTCCCCTTCCAGGAAGTCGGCGTGGAAGTCTTCCTCATCCCTGAGCCTTTCGAAGACGGCCCTGATGGCTGGATCGTCCGCCAGGTCAGCAGCCAACTGATACTTGTCACTGGCGGCCCTCTCCTCGATAACCATCACCTTCAAGAAGTTCAGCCAATCCATTTTCAGCCTCCTTTCTTTCTAAAGTAACCCCTTCCAATCGAAGTCGTCATCCAGCAGCCTGCCGGCGTAGCAAGAGACGTCGGCACCTCTCTGAATCAACCGGCTTATCGGCGCCACGTCCTTCCTGTCGCCCAACAGGATGGCCCCCACCAAGCGGCCGTCTTTTAGCACCAGCTTCTTGTAGACCCCGGCCTCAGATTTTCTTAGTTCCTGGTAATCCTCTCCCTCTGGGGGATGGATCACCCCGATGGAAGTGCAGTCAATGCCCACCACCTGCAGGGTGTTGGAGGGGATGGTGCCCTCGTAGGCCACCTCCTCACCGAGCATGTTCAGTGCCGCCACCTTCGCCTGTTCCAAACAGGCGGGGATGATGCCATAGACCTGGCCCCGGAATTCGGCCACGTCACCAGCAGCGTAGATGTCGTCCGCGCTGGTGCGCAGGTGCTCATCCACCACCACGCCCCGGTTGACCTCCAGCCCGGCCTCCTGGGCCAGCCCTACGTTGCAGCGGACACCAGCCGAGATGAGGATCAGATCCCCCTCAATCCTCCGCCCGTCCTCCAGCAGAACGCCGGTGGCAAGCCCCCCCTCTTTCCCCCCCAACCCTTCGACGGGGCTCAGGGCAGGCTTTGGGGGGGATGAAGGGAGGGCGGCCAACTCTGGGGGGGAAGTTCCGTCGCCCAGAATGGCCTGTGAAGAGGCGTTACAGGCCACCGCGATGCCCATAGCCTCTATCAACTCCCTCATCAGCGCCCCTCCCTCGGCGTCGAGCTGGCGCTGAAGGGGATGGGGGCCCCGCTCCAGAACGGTCACCCCCAATCCCAGTCCTGCAAGCGCCCTGGCCGCCTCCAGGCCCAAAAGCCCGCAGCCTACCACGACAGCCCGTTTCGCCCCTTCGGCCCTTCGACTGGGCCCTTCGACAGGCTCAGGACATCGCTCAGGACAAGCCCACCTCTTGATGGCCAGGGCATCCTCGATAGTGCGGTAGGTGAAGACGCCACCTTTGTCCTCGCCCTGGATGGCTGGAACGAAGGGGCGGCTGCCAGTAGCCAGGAGCAGACGGTCGTAGGGAACCTGGCGGCCATTACTCCGACCACGCTCAGTGCAAGCGGCCAGGGCGATGCGCTTCGCCCTGGGATCGAGCTCCACCACCTCAACCCCCAGGTGCACGGCGATGCCCCGTTTCTCGTACCAGGCAGGGGGATAGAGAGGCAGCTCATGCAGTTCGATCTCCCCTGCCAGGAACTTCTGGAGGCGTGGCCTGGGATAGTAGTGATAGGCTTCCTGGGTGTAGACCTCGACCTCAGCCCCTGCCTCTGAGAGATACCTGGCTGCGGTGACGCCAGCTACTCCGTTGCCGATGATGACAATTGTCATACAAGCTTCTCGAACATATCCTTTTCGGCCCCACAGTCGGGGCAGACCCAGTCGTCGGGCAGGGCCTCGAAGGGCGTGCCCGGCGGTATGTCGCCATCAGGATCGCCCACAGCAGGGTCGTAAACGTACCCGCAGACCAAACATTCCCACTTGTCCATTTTATCCTCCTTATTGGCTTGTTGGAGAAACCAGGTTTTTCGCGTCTCTGAGCAAGCAGCTTCTCTTTATGGGGATCTCCTGAGACACCAAGGGAGTGATTTACCGACCAAAAACCTGGTTTCTGAACGCTACTTCGCCGCCGCTTTCATGACCTGCGCCAGGAAAAGCGGCTCGGGCAAGGCGCCCTCGAACTCCACCTCATCGTTCACCACTGTCTTGGGAACGCCGAAGACGTTGTATTTGTGCACCAGATGGGGGAACTCGGAAGCCTCCACCATGTCCGCCCGCACCATGTCGCTTTCCACCGCCATCTTCTGTGCCAACTGCACCGCCATGGGGCAGTATGGTCAGGTCGGGGTGACCAAGACCTGGAGGTGGAGGGGATCCCTCAACCCCGCCAGGGTCTCTTTGGTCTTCGCGGCCAGGCCCGACTCCCTCGCCGAGACGGCCTTGATGGCCTCGATGAGTGAAGTGAACTCGTAGCCTGCGGGTACGCCGTAGAAGCGGATGCCGTAGTCCTTCTCCCCCTCCACGACGATGGCCGGGATCTTGTCCACGCCGTAGCGCTGGACGGTCTTCTCGTCCAGGACGAAGTCATTGACCTCAATGTCTAGCCGGTCCGAGAGAGCGGCTACTTCTTGGGCGAGAGAGGTATTCTCGCGGCAGTGCGCGCACTCGAACTCCTGCGTGAAGACCACCAGCTTCACCTTACCGGATAATCCCTCGAATTCCTCTCGCACTTTGCCACGAACGTCTTCGTTTAGAATAGCCATCTCTCACCTCCTGTTTGATCAGAAATGAATAACGAGTCAACGAGGCCCCCATCTCTCCCACAGGGCCACCAGCAGCGGGGCAAAGGCCAGGGCGGGCAGGAAGTTGGCCACCCTGACCCGCTTTATCTCCAGGGGCAAAAGGCCAGTTCGTAGAACCACGACCCCGCCGACAGACCAAATTGTAACATGTCCGCCGAGCTTTGTCAAGAGTGAGATGCCACAAATGGTGAAACCCCTTCATTCACGCACCGCCCGCCACGTCGGTGGTACGATCCTGCAAGAAAACGCAGGGCAGGAGGGTGGTCTCTCTTGCCCTGCGTTCTTCTCCAATCCCAGGCTTCACTACCGTACACTTTTTGGACGCCCTCCTATTCCAATGCATGGAGTCTCACAGGGATGGGCATTCCTTCGTTCAAGAAATGATCGAGCAAGCGCAAGCCAAGTTGGAAAAGGCTCAGGTCGCAA
>Ga0265595_1000926_pt1 | contig 24281 bp, 25 predicted proteins | sample saktaG_15_FD_190148 | JGI IMG/M metagenome (GOLD analysis project Ga0265595, IMG submission 190148) | Saline water microbial communities from Sakinaw Lake, British Columbia, Canada - sak_2013_06_06_50m | ecosystem: Environmental > Aquatic > Non-marine Saline and Alkaline > Saline ...
CATTGGCTTCTTATCTTTAGTCGACAAAAGGTATAATTCCGAAATTAGTTTACAATTTCAAAATTAGTTTACAGTTTTTCTCTGTAAACTTCTTCTGGTGTTTTATAATTTAGAGCGTGATGTATTCTCTTTTCATTATACCACTTTACAAAATCTTGTAATGTTTCATCAGGATGTCTTACTCCACATATATCACAGAAAAAGTAAAAATATCTTGTCACCCATTTACCTTTAATGTATTCGCTTACGCTACTTGTATGCTTATCTTCTTTTTTAACAAACTTTTTCATCTTTGTTTAACCTCTTTCAATTTTTAATACTATCATAAAGGAAAATAAAAAAATAGAAGGGAATCCAGAGGTTCCCTTCCCCGAAATTTCGGAATTTGGTTTTTTGGTAAATAAAAAAGGTTTTCCCCATTTTAAACGGAAGTGATTATTTGTATCAGTTAGACAGTCTTATGTCTAGTTCTTTATGATTCTTAAGTTAAACTCTGGAAAAACAAGTAAAGGTAAAACCAAAAAGCCAATATGTATAAAGGGGTTGGGATTTAAAAATTTTTTCATTCTTACCTTTTTTTAAAACTTGTTTTTATCGTCTAAAAAACACCTTGATGATTTTAAATAAACTTTCTTTCTTAACCACAAAAAAATTTAAATCTGGTTGTGAAAGCTTTAGTGAACTTTTTGACTTGTTCTCGAAATATGGTTCTGTTGGAAGTAAAAAGCCCTGATTATTTTTATAAATTCAGGAAAGTTTTTTTCTATATTTTCAGTTTGCTTCTTAATTCTTTTTTTTAACCATGTAAAAAATAAGCAATTTTACTTTATTTAAACCTCTTCGTAGGTTTTAGTAGGTAACATACTACGAAAGTTTAAATATGAGTAGATGGTTCTTTAATTTAATGAATATCAAAGAGGAAGAATCTAAATTATCTGAATTGTTAGTATTATCTAGATTTTTTGACTATGATTATGATGTATTCAATAAAAAAAAGAAAAAATGGTATCTTGCAAAAGAATTAAATTATATTTATAAAGATAGGACAAATATTGATAAAATATTGAATAGATTAATCAAAAAAGGCATATTAATCAAGAAAAAAGATATAAAGGCTCTCTCTAAGAGAAAAAAACCTAAGAAAAGTAAAAGACTCTATTCTTTTTACAGCTTAAAATATTCTTCACAAGCTTGTACATACCTTTCTGATTTATTTTTGAGATCTAAGCGGTTAATTCAAAAATATAAAGACAAAAAAGTTCTTATTCCATTTAAAGACAAAAAGGAATTTTTCAAAGAGAATTTTCTGAATTCTGAATATTTTAAAGCAATCATTAGAGCTTTTTCTTTTAAATTCAACATAATTATGAATAAAGAAAATAGTATATATGACTATTATGATTGCGGTGATGAAACTAAATTCATGGATAAGCAATATACAGAATTTTTTAGAATATACACAGAATTCGCTTTGGCTGTATTAAAAATGAAAGGAAAGCAGATTAATAATCAACAAGGATTTTTCGATTTTTTAGTAGATTTGAAAGTATTTAGTGTTAAACCAACAAAGGAAGAAATAAAAAAAGGTCATATAATTAGATATAGACGCCGAATGCACAAGCTACTAAGCTGAAAACTTAGTCTTAAACTCTTCAAACTTTGCCATTAGCTCATTATTTTTGACTATTTTCATGAAAAACTTCATTGTTTCATCAATTTGTGTATTAATAATTTCTTGGTTTTTCATGAATGTCTTAACCGATAAGGGGCTTCCACATTGAGAGCAAAAAACATTGTCCTCTTCATTTACTGTATTGCAAGAACTACATACTTTTGGTTGCTTTCTTACTTCTTTTTCGTTTAGCTTAATCCCATAGTATCCTTTGATTGCCATATCAACATCTCTACCAGAAGCGTGGACATAGGTGGCTACTTGCTTGCTTCCTATTTCCCAACCGAAATAAAGGCACATCTGAACTTCTGTTAGATGAGTAGCTAAGATTGTGGCTCTAGAATGCCTAAAAAAATGTGGGTTACACTGTTTTTTAAGGTTTGCTTTCTCAAACGCATTTTTAATCAAATTTACAGCCCCTGTATACCCTAAAGGTTCTTTACACTCGTTGTAATAGCTTGATTCTTTAATCCACAAAGGCTTTTCGGGTTTATCTTTAAAGGGGTGTTCTGAAAGGAGTTTGAATAAGTGTGGTACACAAGAAACAACTAAAACATCCCTTTCGCCTGTTTTGCCACGAAGCTTGACCTTGGCTATATTGTTCTCTTTTTTGATTGATCCTACATTCATAGTCAATATTTCTCCAATCCTCGCACCTGTCTCATGCAATATGCTTAAAAATGCCTTATTCCTCAGGCTTAGTTGTAGTTTTAAGACTTTCTCCATATCTTCTTCTGTTATAATAGCATCCCTCTTAATTTCTTTGTTTAAGTTATACTTAACTTGGAACTGTATAACCTTACTATACTCTGCTTTCAAATGCCAATGATAGAACTGTTTTATAGCCCTCCAATAATCTTTTTTTGTATATTCTGAATAGTCCATTTGATTGATTTTAGCCATTACCCTTTCAATATCGTTATTATCAACTTTATCTAAGTCTTTATCAAACAGTTTGCACAAATGCATCATTTCAGCTAGCAGTTTACTAACTCTAGCTATTTTATTTCCTTTAGCAAACAAATGTTCTTCAAACCCTAAAATAAGCTCCTTATTTCTAGGTCTAAGGGTGTCCAGCTTCTTTAACCTATTTTCATATGTCTTTTTTATATGTGGGTATATTTCTCTCATTTTTGTTTTTCAGAAGCACAGCTACATTATTTAAACATTTACGTAGGTTTTGCAACCTAGCCTACTAACAGGCTTTGTTCCTTGAAAGAAAAATGCCCGGTCCGGGACTTTCGTAGCACTTGCGAGCGAAGCGAGCTAAGGGGATTTGGCCTTTAAGCAAAATCCTCTATGCGTGCCAGCTTAGCAAGAAGCTGTTCGAACCCGGGTCCCGGCCTCGAGAGGGCCGGATGATTGGCCGGACTACACCAACCGGGCATATACGCCAGGGCTGGGACTTTCAGCAACTGTTGCGAGCGAAGCGAGCGCGGTGGGCTTGAATTTTTATTTCAATGCCCGCCTTGCGTGCCAGCTTAGCAAGAAGCTGTTTTGAACCCAGATTCCCAAAAGGGACGAGATTTCCAGTCTCGCGCGGTACCGGATTGCGCCACCCTGGCAATTTAAAAAGAAAATTATGTTTGTTTATATAAGTTTTGAAAAAAAGAATTAAGATTCCATCATCTCTATCTCAATATTCAGGTCTTCTGGGATAGGGACTCTCATAACAAGCCTTAAAGCACGCTCATCAACTGCCAAGTCAATCAGTCTTTTGTGTATCCTCATTTCATATCTCTCCCATGATGCTTTTCCTTCGCCATCTGGGCTCTTTCTTGTAGTCACTTTAAGCTTCTTTGTAGGAAGAGGTATTGGACCCCTCATTTCAACTCCGGTTTTCTCAGCAATATCTTTTATGTATTTGCATACATCATTAATCTTATTAATGTCAATACTTGCTAACTTTATTCTTGCTTTCTGCATTTTAATCTTCTCTTCGGCTTGTTTACTTCATGATAAAACCCAGTTCACCATGATATAAAAACAAAAAAATAAAAAAGAGTTTTATTTCTTGTTTAACTCCTTCTTAACCAAGTCAATGCACATTCCTGCTGCAACTGTCACTCCGCTATCCCTGATAGCAAATCTTGACATGTGCGGAATATCTTTTTGTTTTTCAATCACTATTGGCTGAACTGGTTTAACTTTTATTATTGCAGCATCTCCATTCTTTATAAAGTCTGGATTTTCTGCAATTGTTTCTCCTGTTGCTGCATTTAACTTTTTCAGAATAGCCATTATCTGGCAAGCAACCTGTGATGTATGTATGTGGAATACTGGCGTGTATCCTACAGTCATAACACTTGGATGATTCAACACAACAATCTGTGCTGTGAATTCACTTGCAACAGTTGGCGCATTATCAACATGTCCAAGAACATCTCCACGGGCAATATCTTTCTTTTCTATGCCTCTGACATTAAATCCAACATTATCTCCTGGGCCTGCCTGCTTAAGCTGCTCATGGTGCATCTCTATTGATTTAACTTCTCCGCTAATGCCTTTTCCTTCCCTTGCTGGAACAAATATAACCTTGTCACCAACCTTCATAATTCCAGTCTCTACCTTTCCAACTGGAACAACACCTATTCCAGTTATGTTATAAACATCCTGTATTGGGAGCCTTAATGGAAGATTTGTTGGTTTTTCTGGTATATTAAACAAATCCAATGCCAATAATAATGTTGGTCCCTTATACCATGGCATATTATCTGTCTTCTTGACTACATTATCCCCTGGCAAAGAAGCAATTGGTATAAAATTAACCTTGCTTGGGTCATATCCAACTGTTTTCAATAATGCTTCAACATCTGCTTTGATTTTGTTGAAAACATCCTCGCTGTAATCCTTCATATCCATCTTATTTACAGCAACAATAAGTTGCTGGACTCCAAGAGTCCTGCACAAGAAAACATGCTCCTTTGTCTGTGCCATAATCCCATCGTTAGCAGCAACAACTAATACAGCTGAATCTGCTTGTGATGCTCCAGTTATCATATTTTTGATAAAGTCCTTGTGGCCAGGCGCATCAATTATTGTAAAATAATACTTTCCTGTGTCAAACTTTTTATGAGCCAGATCAATTGTAACTCCCCTTTCTCTCTCTTCCTTTAGGTTGTCCATTACAAAGGCAAATTCAAAGCCTGCTTTGCCTAGTTCTTTTGCCTTTTCTTTCAGCTTTCTTAGCTCCTGCTCACTAACTGAGCCTGCGTCATACAATAACCTTCCTACTGTTGTTGATTTTCCGTGATCTACATGTCCTACAAATACAAGATTCATATGTTCTTTTTCTTTAGCCATAATAATCCCTCCAATTATTTTATGATTATGCTCTAAAAAGGTGTTTTTATTTCATATATAAAGGTTTCTATAATAAATTACTCCTCTATTTTAAGTCCTTTTCTCTGCCTTATCTGCCTTATTATCTTTTCCTGCAATTCATTTGGCAGTTTTTCAAATGACTGGTCAACGAGGAAATGATTTCCCCTACCTCCTGTAGCAGACCTTAAGTCAGATGTCATTCCAAACATCTCTCCAACCGGCAATTTGCCTTTTACAGTTACATGCTCTCCTTCCTGCTGCATATCAAGCAATTGGCCTCTTTTATTGGCAATAAGCTTTGATATTTCCCCCATATAGTCTGATGGTGCCTCAAACTGCAATGTCTGCAAAGGCTCGTAAATAACTGGGTTGGCAAGCATCATAGCTCCCCTTATACCCTCTCTGACAGCAGGATATACCTGTGCCGGGCCCCTGTGTATAGCATCTTCGTGCAGCTTTACATCCATTAACATTACTTTTACATTAATACATGGCTCTCTTGCCAATGGTCCTGCTGACATAACATCCTCAAACGTATCCATTACCATCTCAATGATTTCCCCTATATGGACAATTCCACGAGTCATGTCTACTAGCATATTGCCCTTGTAAATATCCCTTACTTTTCTTGCAACCTTGGCATCCATTCCCAATACCTGTAATTTGTCCCAAAGGGCATTGTCTTTTTTCTTAATTCTCATTTCAGGAAGTTCTTTTTTCTTCATTGATTCTATAATCTCCTTTGACAATGGCTCTACTTTAAAGTAAAATTTATTGTGTTTGTTAGGGCTTTTACCCTCCACCTCTGATGATTCTTTTATAATTGCTTCTCTGTAAACAACAATTGGCGGCGATGTTTTTACATCAACACCTTTTTCTGTCTTTATCCTGTTTTCAATAACTTCTAAATGCAGTTCACCCATTCCGTGCATTAAATGTTCTCCTGTTTCTTCATTAATCTCAATCTGTATAGTGGGATCTTCTTTGCTTACTCTTCTTAAAACTTCAATAAGCTTTGGAAGGTCTGATGCTCTCATTGCTTCAATAGCTTTTGTAACAACTGGCTCAAATATATGGGTAATTTTCTCAAAAGGCTCTGTTGGCTCTGAGGTTATTGTTTCTCCAGGCATTGCCTTTACACCTGCGACTCCAACAACATTTCCTGCAAGAGCATTATTGACAATTTCTCTCTTTGCTCCATTATAGATAAACACCTGTTGAATTCTGAGATTTTTCTTTTCCCTGTTAAGATAAACTTCCATCCCTTTAGTTATTGTTCCTGAAAATATTCTTCCGCAGGAAAGCTCCCCTGCCTGTGGATCAACAACAATTTTTGTTATAACAAAAAATAATGGCCCTTTTGAATTGCATGATAAAAGTGATTTTCCCTCCTCGCTTTCAAGATCACCCTGCCATATTTTTTTGATTCTATAGCCCTGTGCTTGTACTGGATTAGGAAGATGGTGAATGACTGCATCAAGAACAACCTCATGCAGCGGAGCTTTATCAGCTAATGGCTTGTGATCTCCTGATTCATAAGCATTAATTATATCCTTAAAGCTGATACCTTTCTTTTTCATATAATTTACAGACATTGCCCAGTTGTGGAAAGCACTTCCAAAGCATACAGAGCCGTCCATTACATTTACATCCCATTTGTTCTTGAATTCCTTGTCTGCTATTTCATTTATGAGCCTGTTTACATGGTTTATTATGCCTACAAACCTTTCCTGCATCTGCTCTGGTTTAAGCTGAAGCTCTTTTATCAGCCTGTCAACCTTGTTTATGAATAAAATGGGCTTTACATTTTCTTTTAATGCCTGCCTGAGAACAGTCTCTGTCTGAGGCATTACTCCCTCAACAGCATCGCAAAGCACAATACAGCCGTCAACTGCTCTCATTGCCCTTGTGACATCTCCACTAAAATCTATATGCCCTGGTGTATCCATCAAATTGATGAGATAATCCTTTCCCTCAATAGTATGAACCATTGAAACAGCTGCTGTGTCAATTGTTATTCCTCTTTCTTTCTCATCCTCATGAAAATCAAGGACGCACTGTTTTCCTGCAAGCTCTTTTGACATCATTCCTGCTCCAGCCAAAAGGTTGTCGCTGAATGTTGTCTTGCCATGGTCTATATGCGCTGCTATAGCAATATTTCTAATAAACTCGGGTTTTTCTGATGTCTTCATAACTCTCTCTACTGTTTTATCTGTCATTTTATTCCTCACTTACCATAATGCAGTATTTCATCTACTTTCTTATAATCATATAATTCATTTATACTGAACCAAAGAAGTATTTCTTTTTCTGCTTCTTCAGGATTAGCTGAAGAGTGAATTACATTTTTTACTGCCATTTCCTTGCCGTCTGTATACTTAAAAGAATGATGTGTGAAATCTCCCCTGATTGTTCCTGGCATGGCCTTGCTTGGCTCTGTATCACCAATTATTATCCTGACAACATCTACAGCATCAACACCCTCAATAACCATTGCTACAATAGGACCTTCTGTTATGTAATCAAGAAGCATAATTCTCACTTTTTCTCCCTTTCTTTTAGTAATATCCTCTGTGTAATGCTTTGCAGCAAATTCCTTGTCTATACAAACCATCTTTAAGCCAATTATTTTAAGCCCTTTGTTCTCAAACCTTTTTATTACCTCGCCAACAAGCCCTCTCATGACGCCATCCGGCTTTATTAAAACAAGTGTTCTCTGTATCATTTTTTAGCTCCCTTTTTTATATCATGATATTCCTGAGTCCATTTTGTTGTTCTTGGCTTTCTCTTCAGCTTTAGCATATTTTTCTCGCATTTTGATGAGCAAAAATACAACATCTTACCAGTTTTCTGAACATATATCTTTCCAGTTCCTTTGTTAATATTTTGTTTGCAAAAGCTACACTTCACTTTCATCATCTCCTGCCTTTGTTAAGACTTCTTGCCTCAATCTCAGTTTCCCTAAGCATGAGGGTATCTCCTATTCTCACAGGACCAATTACATTTCTTCTTAGGATTTTATTGGCATCTCTTCCTTCTAAAACTTTACACCTGACCTGGATAGCTTCCCCCCTAGTGCCTGTCTTGTCAATTATTTCTTCTACTGTTGCAGGGAAAGCATAGGAAAAACTAACTCCTGTTTTTTTTTCTGTTTCCTTTTTAACTTGAGGTTTCATATTGAATCACCTTAATTATTCCTTTAATTTTTTAATTATTTCTTTGATTATGTTCTTTGCTTCTCCCTCTTCAATTATTGCAATGCTTGCTGTTCCAACACTAATTCCGGCTGCTGCGCCAAGCTCTTCTTTGCTGGGTACCTCAACACATAAAACATCTTTCTCTTTTGATAAAAGTGGGATATGCATTGTGATTTCTGGTGGATTGACATTTTTTGCTATTGCAACAAGTTTTGCAGTTCCTTTTTCAATAGCCTTTGTTACTTCATTACTGCCTTTCTTTATCCTTCCAGTTGCCTTGGCAACTTCTATAGCCTCATAAATTTTGTCTATTACTTCTTTTGATATTTCAGCCATTTTATATTCCTCCTTGATTTGAAATGATTTTTAAGGATAACAAATTCAAGAATCTGCATACCTCATTCAAACCGCAAGCGGTTATCATCAATCATTGATTTTTAATTAGGAATTTTAATCCCTTTATAAAGTTTATGGTATTTTAACTATAAAAATACGCAAGATTTATATATTAAACTAGAATTTAACCAGATTAGAGCAAATATTTACTATGAGGTGTAAAAATGGTAGAAGCAAGATGCATGAAATGCAAAAAACAAGTTGAAATAAAAAATCCACAACAAGTAGTTATGAAGAATAAGATGAAAGCCATGAAGGGGGTTTGCCCATTTTGTGGAACAAAAGTCTTCAGAATTATTGGAAAAGCCTAATTTTATTTTTTATTTTTATTTTGGAAAGCTTCAATTGCTATAAAAAAATCTTTTTTTGTAAACTCAGGCCACTGCTTGCCTGTTGAAACTATCATAGAATTCTTTGAGTCCCAAAGCAAAAGCCCTGAAAATTCATTGTTATTTTCAATTATTAAATCAGGTGATATAAAATATGATGAATAAAGATTTTCCTTGATTAGCTGCTTGTTTATTGATTCAGGATCAATTTTTTCTGATTTTATCTGCCTTGCAATAATTCTGCAGGAATCAACGATTTCTTCGTGGCCATCATAATTAACACAGAAATTAAGGAAGAATCTATCATAATCCTTTGTTGATTCTATTATTCTTTTTATTGGGTTTAAGACACGCTCAGGAAGGTCATACCATTTTCCGAGAACAGATATCTTTATCTGGTCTGTATGAATTTTTTTGTGAGAAATGATATCATTAAAGAATTTAGCCAAATCATCCATTAAAAATGAAAAGTTTTCAGAGTTCTTTGCATCACCTGATAACAAAAATATTGTTACAATCGGGATATTAAGCTTTATTTGGATATTCACAATGTCTTTTATTAGATTACTCTTTTTATTGTATATATCTTCAGGGTTTATATCTTTCAGTTCTTTCTCCATTGTGATGGCTATATGCTTTGGCATATCTGCTTTGGTTATATGGATTTTTTCTCTTGATTTTAAAATGTCAGTTATTTTTTTGAACATATGCTACTATATGATAAATAACTTTATAAAGCTTTTTGTTTGAAAAGAATTTTTCTCACAAAGTTTAAATATAGGTCAATGATTTTTTATTTAAGATGTTTTTATTATCCAATATCGCAGCTTTCATAAGCCTGGTTATTGCAAGCATAACAGATATCAAGACAAGGGAAGTGCCGGATTGGCTTAACTATGGGCTCATTATTTTTGGGCTTGGATCAAGGCTGATTTATTCTATTGCATTGTCCGACTTTAGTTTTATCTTATATGGTTTGGCAGGTTTTTTTGTATTCTTTGTGATAGCAAACATTATGTTCTATTCTGCACAGTGGGGAGGGGGCGACAGCAAGCTTCTGATGGGTCTTGGTGCAGTGATTGGCCTGAATTTTAATTTTAGTGAAATGCCATTTCTCCTTGTTTTCTGGATTAACATAATCCTAATAGGGGCAATATACGGGCTTTTCTGGAGCTTTGCAGTTGCATTCAAAAACAGGAAAAGATTTTTAAAAGACTTTAAAGCAAGAGCCAAAAAATCAGCTAAAATAAGAAGATTTCTGCTAATAATCTGTCTTGCTGCTCTTTTGTCTGCATTTTTTATTGGTCCTATTGCAACAAGAGTTTTATTGGTTACCACTATTTTTTCAATTCTATTGATTTTTTACATATCAATATTCATTAAATCAGTTGAAAAGGTATGCATGCTTAAGCTTGTTGAGCCGGAAAAGCTTACAGAAGGTGACTGGATTGCAAGGGATGTTATTGTCAAGGAAATAAGAATCTGCGGCCCAAAAGATTTGGGAATTGAAAAAGAGCAGATTAAGCAGCTGATTGAATTAAAAAGAAAAGGCCTGATAAAAAAAGTCCTAATAAAAGAGGGAATACCTTTTGTCCCTAGCTTTTTAGCTGCATTTATTATAACACTTTGGTTTGGAAACTGGCTGTTATTATTCATTTAGGAATAAATTCTTATGATTTTTATGAAAAAAAGAAACTAATAAATATAAGCTTTAATTATTTGCTGTTATGGTTTACGAACTTGATGAAATAAAAAAAATAAGGAAAAGGTTTTGTTTGACACAGACAGAATTAGCCAAAAAGGCAGATGTTTCCCAGTCATTGATAGCTAAGATAGAGTCAAATCGCATAGATCCTACTTTTACAAAAGTGAAGAAGATATTTGATGTTCTCGATGAACTAAAAAATAAGAATGAGCTTAAAGCAGGGGATATTATGACAAGAAAACTAATTTATGTTAATGCTGATGATAATATAACAAATGCAATAAATAAGATGAGAAAATATGAGATATCACAGCTTCCTGTTTTTAATAAGAACAATGTTGTTGGGCTTGTTTCAGAAACCATTATCCTGGACTCAATATCAGGCAATAAAGCAGATAAAATAAAAACATTAACCATCAAGGACATTATGCAGGACTGCCCGCCGATTGTTTCTAGAAAGACATCTACAAGCATCATTTCTGACCTATTGAAGCAATATCCTATTGTGTTGGTGACCGAAGAAGGAAAACCAAACGGTGTGATAACAAAATCAGATATGTTAAGAACACTCTACAAAGGTTAGTTATTTATTCTATAGTGGTAACAAATCGAAAGATTTATAAACTATTAAATATACCTTTATGGATTAAGGAGTGTAAAATGGAAAAAAATCAGGAAAATCAAAATGAGTATTATAAATCATCATTAAATGCAAAAATACCTCTTGCTGAGATGGTAATAAAAGAGGCGTATAATAATCAGATAAATATTGTTAAAAAACAACAGGAAATAGTAGAAAAGATGGGTTTTATTGAAAATGTTTCTTTTATCAATATAGTGCCTAGAAGGGGTGAGAGATTAATGAGACGCAATGGCTTTGTCATTGGATTAAAAGAGATATATGTTGGTGAAGAAAGTAAACAACTATTTGAAGCAGGAATATACACTGAAGAGGAAAATAAGATTTATGATTCTGTTGAGGTCTCTGAAAAGCCCTTTGGTTATACATTTGGCTTTAGTGTTAAATTTCCAGAAAAAAAATATAGCATAGTTATTGACTCAGAAAAAGGAGAGAGTGTGCCTATTAACTCAGAAAATTTAGAAAATAAATTAAAAGAACAGGGTTTAAAACCTTCTCTAGTAAAAAAAGCTCAAACTAAATACAATGATGAAAAATGGGATAAAGAACAGGTTTATCAGGTTTTCTTTAATTATGCAATATCTGAAAAAAAAATAGATGAGTTTAGAAAAATGAAAGTAGAAGAAATTAAGGATGACTTTAGAAATGGTATAAAAAAACCATTGGAAAAAGCAATTGATTACATTGTAAATCTTGAATTGAAATAAGCTTAAAATAAATTCTTTAATTTTCCAAAATCATAAACCTTGTCAGCTACAACAAAGACTTCAAAGTTGCTTATATCCTGGTCAAGGAATGGACTCAATAGTTTCTCACTTAAAACATCATTGCCTTCTGTTGCAAGGCAGAAAGAAGGAATAACAACAAGTTTTTTTCTTTTGTATTTTCCTTTTAAGAAGCATTTGAATTTTTCTCTTCTTAAATCCTCTCTTAGTGATATTGCAGGATGCTCGTGGCCTATCACAATTGTTTTTGCTTTTTTGAGGATGTTTTTATCTGGAATTTTATGGCCATGTGTTATTAAAACATCTCCAGCAAAGTAATAATCAACAACACTTACATTTTTTTTCTTTGCAATTGGACCGAGGATAGTATCATGATTGCCTTTAACCAATATAATTTCATCGCAGAATTTAGCTAAAAAATCCAGTAATCTTAATGTTTCTCTCCACTCCTGCTCTGAGATTGTGCCAAATTCATGCTTTATATCCCCATTTATTATTATCTTCTTAAGTTTTATTCTTCTTCTTTTTAGTTCAGAGAATATCTTGCTTAATCTTTTAATCACATCTTTAAACTGGAACCTTGGAACAAGAATGCCCTGCCTGTTAAGTGCTTCCTCATAACCAATATGGAAGTCAGCTAAAACAAGGATATTTTGATCCTTAATCAAAAGACCTAAATCAACAATCTTTAAATTTAATTCCATTTTATTCCATCTTATGTTTTAATCCAATCTTTGCTAGAGTCATCTGGTGCATTCTTCTTAGGAATTCCATCTTGTCTTCCATTCTCATAACATCCAAATGCCCCTGCATAACAAGGTTAAGTGCAAATGGTGAGGGAATATTTGTTGTTATCTGTTTTATTTTGATTTTTTTATCTTCTATCTGCTTTAAAACAAGCTTTGCATTTTCAATATCCATCAAATCCTCTAATACCTCACGCCTTGCTTCTTTTAAAATAGAAAAATTAGTTGATATCCTTTTTACAGCACTCATTAAAATCATTGATGAAACCTGCTGCCTTCCAACCCCCATTTTTCTGCCACCATAATTTCTTAATATCATTAAAGCACGAGTTGCACAGTGCCTAAACCTTCTTTTCAAAACCTCTGTTTTGTCAATTGCCATATTAAGCACAAGCTCAAGCTTATCAGACTTAAGGATATTCAATGCCTTTATGCTGTTTATTCCTTTTTCAGATGCAATGTAAAACCCGTTGTCGCTTATCCCTATCTCAACATCCCTGTGCTGGACACGCGAGATTGCAAAAGCAATAGCCCTTGAAAGAACATCATTTACCCTTCGCCCATACAGGCTGTGAAAAATGCAGTATTTTCTTTTCTCATCACTGTATGATTCAATTAATAATTTTTTTACAGATGGAATTTCTGCATAAAAATACTGCTCCTGAAAATAATTAAATATTGCATTGGCTGCATTCTTGTCTACATAAAGATAATCATTGATGAATTTTATTATTTCTTCCTTGCTTTGTTTTTTCAGGAATTTTTCTTCCATATATCTCCTGAATCTTCCTATCTCCAATGCAAGGTCAAAACTTAAAGGCAGGCTTTCAGAAACCCATGAGGGAATTGTCGGCGGCCTGTTGACAGAAGAGCTTACATAAGCAACCATTCCTTTTGAATATAAGAACTCATATATGCTTCCCCCAAGCACAAAAACATCACCTTTCTTCATTTTTTCTAAAAAGGCCTCGTCTATCTTCCCTATTGTCTGCTCACCAACCTTTACAATAACAAAAGTTTCATCCGGTATTGTTCCGATGTTTGTCATGTATGTAACTCTTGCAAGCCGCCCTCTTCTGCCAATCATCCCTGTTTCCTCGTCGTGCCAGATTTTAGCGTAGATATGCCTGTCCTCAAGAGAGGTGTATTTTCCGCAGAGATAGTCTATAACCTCCCTGAATTCAGCTCTTTTTAAGTCATTAAAGCAATAACTATTTTTTATTAGTGAGAATAATTCATTTATGTGTATTTTCTCTGCGATTGCAATGCCATAAATCTGCTGCGCAAGAACATCAAGGCAGTTTCTTGGAATGTGAATTTTGTCGATTTTTTCTTCTATAGCAGATTTCAATAAAACAGCACATTCAACCAAATCATCCCTGTTAAGAACAATTATTCTTCCTTTAGATATGTCATGCAGCTTGTGGCCTGAGCGGCCGCATCTCTGCAAAGCGCGCGCAACAGATTTTGGAGAGCCGAGAAGTATAACCAAATCAATATATCCGATATCTATTCCAAGCTCAAGGGAAGTGCTTGAAACAACTACTTTTAATTTGCCCTTTCTTAATTTGTTTTCAACATCATGCCTGTGAGTTTTTGACAAAGAGCCGTGATGGGCGCCTATGTTTTCAGTATAATTCTTTGGAAAACTATCCTTAAGATGGTCAACAACCCTTTCAGTAGCAGCCCTTGTGTTTGTAAAAATAAGGGTTGTTTTGTGATCCTGTATTAACTTATCAATAAGATTATACATTGAATCTTGCATTTCCTCATGGGTTGTATTTATTAAATCAGGAACAGGGCTCAAAACCTTTAAATCCATTTTTTTTATGAATTGGACATTAATAATCTTACAGTCTCTCGGCTTTTCATTTTCAAATCCAACAAGAAATTGTGCAATTTCATCCAATGGGCTTATTGTTGCACTCAAGCCAACCCTGCATATATGCTGTGAAAGCCTTTGAAGCCTTTCCATGCTTAATGATAAATGAATACCTCTTTTGTTATCTGCCAATGCATGTATCTCATCAACAATGCACCACTCAACATTTCTTAATAACTCCCTGAATTTTATTGTAGAAAGCAAGATAGCTAATGATTCAGGAGTTGTTATAAGTATGTGAGGCGGATGTTTAAGCATCTTTGACCGCTCTGATTGTGTTGTATCCCCTGTCCTTACAGCAACTTTTATTCCAAATTTTTTTCCTGCAATTTCTTCTATCTGCTTTAATGGCTCTTTAAGATTTACTTCAATGTCATAATTTAATGCCTTTAGTGGAGAAATATAAACACAATATATCTTATCCTCTAAAATTCCTTTTTCAGCAGAATCAACCAGCTCATTTAAAATTGACAAAAAAGCAGTCAGTGTTTTTGTTGCTCCTGTTGGAGCTGATATTAACACATTAGAACGCGAATGAACATCCATTATCCCGTAAAGCTGAGGCAGGGAAAACTCTTTAAACCGAGAAAAGAACCACTTCTTTACAAGAGGATTCATTATATTTATTATTTCATTTTCAGTGTTCGGCTTTTCCTTAACTTCAATCATGCTTGTAAAGAAATATTATACGCTTATAAAACTTATTAAAAATAATTAATTAAAAAAATAGAATTACTTTCTTGCTTTTTCTACTTTGCCATGTAGTAGAGCATCTAATGACTGGTCATTGACTTTTTTTACGCACCATCTGACTCCGCCGATATCTCCCTTTGCCCGGCCCATCTTTCCGCCTATGCACTCTATCATGACTTCATCATGCTCATCAACAAGTTTTGTTGCACCATCGCCTGGCAGAAATGCAGTTACCTGCTTTCCATTCTTTATCAGCTGGACCCTTACGCATTTTCTCATTGCAGAGTTTGGCTGTTTTGCCTCTAACTGAACCTTTTCCAAAACAATTCCCTTTGCTTGTGATGATCCTCCTAATGGATCTGATTTTTTCTTGAGGTTGAGAGTCCTGCGGGTATATTTCTTGCTGTTCCACCTAAACGTATGCCTTCTCTTCTTGAGCTTTTTTCCAGCATTTATTCCAGATGATTTCTTTCCCATTTTTAGATAACCTTTATTTCGTTTATATCAAAATACCTTTTGACAGTCTCTTCATAATTTCTTAGGTTTTGCCCGTTTCTTCCTATTAAGAGGCCTTTTGTTTTTGTATCTGGCCCAACGATTGTAACAACCTTATCATCAACTTTTATTTCCTTTCCAATTAAAGGGCGGATGATATTTGCAACAAACATCTCAAGATAGGGGTTGAATTCTACTATTTTAATCTTTCTATTTAATTTTTCTTTAATCTTTTTTACATTAACTCCTTTTTTTCCAATTGCCTTTGCTATCTGGTTTTCTTCAACCACAAAAACCAAGAGCGAATTTTTATCAACAAAGCAGTCCTTTAGCCTTGCCCTTGTCAGGTTCTCAAAAAAAGACATAAACTTCATAAGATTTAGGTCATACTTTATCTTCATTGTTATTCCTTTAATACACCAAGCATAGAGATAGAATATTGCTTTTTGCAGGTTACACCTAATTCATCATTTGGCTGATCTAAAATTATAACAGGAATTTTTAAGAGCTTGGAATAATATTCCAGATCCTTTTTTGAAATTGCATTGCAGTTTGATGCAACATAAATTTTTTCAAGCTTATTAAGCTTTAAATTCTTCATTACAACCTTTGTTCCAATAATAATCTTCCTTGTTTTTAAGTCTTTTTTTATATCGCTTAATAATTGTTTTTTAGCCATTTTAACTCCTCTTAACCTTTGTTATCAAGCCAGGCAATCCTGTTCCAACAGGAACTGGCTGATTGAGCATAACATTTTCAACAACTGAGTTAAGGTTATCTATTTCTCCAATAAGGCTTGCATTAAAAATGTGTTTTATTGGTGTCTCAAAAGATGCCCTTGCAAGAACGCTTGATTTTTCCTTTACAACACCATACCTTGTTACCCCTTTTATTGTTCCTGTGGCGCACATTGTATCAGCGACGAGCATAAGATGCCTTATATCAACATTCAAGCCCTGGTTTTCTATAACCTTATAAACCTCATTTATTATTACCTGCCTTGCTGCTTCCACACCAAGAATACTTGCTATCTCAAATACACTATTTGAGATTGTCCTTGTTTTATCAACAAAGTCAAGCTCTAAAATCTTTTTAAGATTTGTTCCTGCTGTTATTATTAAAAATTCATCGCCTTTCTTAATTGGCAGCACTTGTGTAATGCCTTTTATTCCCTGCACATAGATTTCCTTAATTTTCTCTTTGGTTTTAAACAGCTGGTTAAGCTCTTTTTCCTTTTCATTAAGTTTTAATGTAATAACATCTCCTTTTTTTGAAAGAGCAAGTTCCTTAAAATTAGCCTTTATGCTTTTTTGAATTTCTGGGTAATCAATGCTAATCTCCTGCATCTTTTTTTCATCAAACTTTATATCAATTTTTGATTCAGCTATATCAACAACAAATTCAGAAACAATTTCCTTAAGTGTTGTTTCCTTTATTGATAAAGCCAGTTTCTTTATATCCTTGCCCTGATTATATGGTTTTTTTAAATAAATCTCTGTCATTGGTGTGCTTATATTTTTTTTGCCATCAAGTATCTCAATGATTCTTGGAAGACCCATTGTAACATTCATCTCTGCAACACCTGCAAAGTGGAAGGTATTTAAAGTCATCTGGGTTCCAGGCTCACCAATAGATTCTGCAGCAACAAGCCCTACAGACTCCCCTGGCTGAACCAGCATTTTATTATATTGTATCACTGTTTCTTCGAGGATTTTCTTCAACGTTGCCTCGCTTATTTTTTTAGGCAGTTTTTCTTTAAGGTCATTTATTACCTTTAAAGGCAGCTCTCCTTCATATTTTTTAAGTAAATTATTCATCAAATTTCACCAATTATTCTATTACGGACTTAATTATATTTTTAACATTAAGTATTCCGCCATCAGACTTTGAAACATCTATTCTATCTTCTCCATAATCAAACTGTATAATTTTTCTGCTTGAATCCCTGACAGTATTGTCATATTCAATTTTCAAATCCTGCAATGCATTTGCTAATCTTCTATATAAATAACCTGATTTGGGTGTTCTCAGTGCAGTATCCATAAGACTGTCTCTTCCAGTCATAGATGCAAAGAAGAATTCCCTTGGGTTTAGTCCTTTCTTGAACCCATCTGCTATGAAACCATGTGCTTCAGGACCAAGATCTCCTTTTTTGAAGCATGATAACGTTCTTTCATTATAGCCCTTTTCTATTCTTTTGCCCCTCATAGCCTGCTGGCCAACACAGGCAGCCATTTGTGCCAGGTTAAGCAGATTTCCTCTTGCTCCCGAATCTGCCATTATCATCATATGTGTTTCCTTATTTGAATAATCAGAAACAATCTCTCCTGTTTCATTTCTTGCTTTGTTTAATAATTCCAATATCTTCAGTTCAAGTGTTTCCTTTAATGTCCTGCCTGGGAATGCCTGCAATGTACCATCATGATATCCCTGGGTTAATACCTTAACATCTTCCCTTGCTTTTGCAAGAGTATTATTTATTTTGTTTATTGCTTCTTGTGGAAGGTCAGCATCTGATATTCCTATTGTAAATCCCCTTTTAATCAGGACTGCTGTGCCTAACCTGAATATTGCTTCTATTATTTTTATTGCCTCTGCTTCCCCATACTTTTTGTGTATGTTTCTCAGCATAAGGCCCTTTCCTCCTCCAATGTTTGCACTGTCTATAACACCCTCTATCAGTTTTCCATTCTTAATTATCACTGTCTCCCCAGGTTTTGATTTTCCTATAAAATTAAAGTCAGGAGGCATCAGGATGCTGAATACCTCTTTTCCGCTTATAATATCTTTTTTACTTAATGTGGAGAAGTCTGTTATTCCTGCAGATAACAAAAGGTCAATAGCATCCCTCCTTGAATATTTGCCTTCTTTGGTAAGCAGGTAATTTCCTGAGATTGCATCTTGTATTGCTCCAATAATGCTTAATCCGTATCTTGGAGATATAAGCTGCGTCTGTACCATCATAAGGATTTCAGCTTCTGCCCTTGCCTCTTCTGTCTGTGGAATATGCAAATTCATTTCATCTCCATCATAATCTGCATTATATGGGTGAGCAACTGTAGGATTAATCCTGAATGTTTTTCCTGGAAGAACTCTAACCTTATGGCACATCATAGACATTCTGTGCAAAGATGGCTGCCTGTTGAATATTGCTATATCACCATCAATTAAATGCCTTTCAACTACATACCCTAAATTAATTTCTTCAATTAATTGTTCCCTTGTTTCATCAGTTATCTTCTTCTTCTTACCATCAGGTCTTGCTATATAATTAGCCCCGGGGTAATTGTTCGGACCAATTTTAACAAATCCCTTAAGATATTCCATGTTCCATTCATTAACCCTTTCAGGAATAGTAAGCTTCATTGCTATAACTTTTGGTACACCCACTTCATTTAAGCTAAGCATTGGATCAGGGCTTATGACAGTTCTTGCTGAAAAGTTAGTTCTTTTGCCAGCTAGGTTGTGCCTTATTCTGCCCTCTTTACTTTTTATTCTCTCTGTTATTGTCTTTAATGGGTCGCCTGAACGATGCCTTGCAGGCGGAAGCTGGGCAATGTTATTATCAAAGAATGTTGTAATATGATATTGCAATAAATCCCATAAATCTTCTATGATAATCTCGGGTGCTCCTGCATTTATATTTTCAAACAGCCTTTGATTTATTCTAACAATATCTCCTAACTTATGAGTTAAATCATCCTCGCTCCTTTCACCGCTTTCCAAGGTTATAGAAGGCCTCATTGTAACAGGAGGTATAGAAAGAATTGTCAAGACCATCCACTCAGGCCTTACTGCTTTGGGGTTTAAGCCAAATACTTCACAATCATCATCAGTTATCTTTTCAAGCCTGGTTCTTACTTCTATAGGAGATATCCTTTTTTCATTCTCAAGAAAGGTTGTTGGCTTTTCCAAAGTAATTTTTTGCTGCCTGTTTTTGCAGTAAGGGCATTTATTTATTGTTTTAAGATTTTTGATTATGTCTTTAATTTTTATTCTCCTTTCTTCCGGGCTTGATTCATCTTCGATGCTTTTTAACTCACCCATATAATCCTGAATTTTATTCTGTGGGATAAGTATTCTTCCGCATTCCCTGCATGTGCATCTCAATAAGTCATATATCACATTAATAAACTTGATGTGCATTACTGGCCTTGCTAAAGATATATAGCCAAAGTGGCCAGAGCATTCCTTAAGTTTTGCGCCGCATGTTTTGCATCTAAGACCCGGATCTATAACACCTAACCTTGAGTCCATTAAGCCGCCATCAACTGGATAGCCTTCCTTATCATAAAGCTCAGGAGTCACTATTTTGGCAGAAGCCATTTTCTTGACTATTATTGGGCTCAAAATACTAAAAGCAATACTTTCAACCTTTTTAAAAACTGTAATTTCGTTATCTTCCATTTTCAGTATTTATTTTTTAATATTAGTTTTGGATGTATTGTTAATGATTTTAGCTCATCAAGCAACAGCTTGAAAGCATAACTTATTTCAATAAAATTTATTTCCGCATTATCGCCGCATACTTGGCAATATAGCCTATTCTTAAATGTATCGTGTACTGCCACCATTCCGCACTCTTCACAAATCGGAACTATTGTTCTGTCTGCATCAAACCTTTCCTTTAACAATAGGGATGCACCATGAGCAACAAATGTATCTTTTTCCATTTCTCCTAAACGAAGGCCACCCTCTTTTGCCCTGCCCTCTGTTGGCTGCCTTGTCAAAAGTTGTATTGGGCCCCTTGCCCTTGCATGTATCTTATTAGCGACCATGTGCCTTAATTTCATATAATAAATATTTCCAATGTAAATCTTTGCTTCCAGCTGCTCTCCTGTGGTGCCATTATACATTGTTTCAACACCATTCTCCCTGAATCCTAATGATAATAGCTCTTTTCTTAGCAGTGCCTCTGGCTCAACATCAAATAATGTTCCATCTATATACCTTGAGGATAATGCGCCAACCTTCCCGCCAACCAATTCTATAAGATGCGAGATAGTCATTCTTGATGGGATACCATGTGGTGAGAATATGAGGTCTGGCGTAATTCCAGATGCTGTGAAAGGCATGTCTGCTTGGTCAACTATCAATCCAACAACACCCTTCTGTCCGTGCCTTGATGTAAATTTATCACCTATTTCCGGAATTTTTTGATCCCTTATTTTTACCTGAATCAACTTGTTTCCCTCACTGTTTTCTGTTATTAAAACAAAATCAATAATTCCTTCTTCTCCATGTTTTAATCCCTTAGAACTTTCACGCCTGCTGCTTGGCGCAAAATTATATTGATCCATAGAGCTTAAAAATCTTGGTGGGCTTGTTTTGCCTATGATAACATCCCCTTCTGCAACATTTGCTTCCTGGAAGATAATGCCATCTTTTTCCAATAATCTATAATCCTTTTCACTCTTATACCCTTTTACATCTTTATCAGGTATGGATATTTCGTCAGTCAGGCCGCCAGAGTATCTCAGCTCTTCAGCTATTAATGGCCTATAATATGTTGATCTTCCAAGTCCGCGATCAATTGAAGCCCTGTTTAAAACTACTGCATCATCAACATTATATCCTTTGTAACTCATAATTGCAACTACCATATTTTGTCCTGAAGGATGATTATTATAATTAGAAATGTCATGCATGACAGTCTGAACTAAGGGTATCTGTGGGTAATGCAATATATTAATGTCCATATCAATCCTTATTGGAAAATTTGTTGCATACATTCCAAGTGCCTGCTTCTGATTTTTAGAGCCAATGCTTATTCTTGCACCTGGGCTGAAATTTGCATAAGGCACTAATGAGGTGCATAAACCAACCATTGCCATTGGTGCAACTTCCAGATGTGTATGCTCTTTTGTTAGTTCTTCTTTTGAGAATGCAACAAAGGCATTTTCCTCTTCAGCAGCATCAAGATATTCAATAACGCCTTGCTTTACAAGGTCAGAGAATAAAATTTCATTATTTTGCAATTTTTTAATATGATCTTCTGTTAAAAGGGGTTGTCCATTCTTTACAACAATCAATGGTCTTCTAAGCCTTCCCTTGTCATCATTCATTTGAATATTGCCTGCTTTTTTATCATAATATACATTCAAATTATCTAAAACATTTCCTTTTATTCTTCCCTCTCTTATTTTATTAACAAAGTCGTCAGGATTTTCTACTGTTCCAATAAATTTTCCATTTAGATATGCTTCGCTCATTTTACTTTAATACCTTTAGGCCAAAGCCTTTTAATGATTTTATTGTTTCTTCCTCTTTAATAATAGGTGTAGGTGAAATACTTGAAAGTAATGCAAGATTTTTCTTAAGCCCTATATTTGTTCCTTCAGGGGTTTCAACAGGACACAGTCTTCCAAGATGAGTACTATGAAGTTCTCTTGCCTCAAAATTTTCCTGTGTTGCTGACAATGGGCTTACAACTCTCTGCAGGTGCGACATCATATCAAGGAAATTAAGGCGCTGTATTCTCTGGCTTACACCCTTTCTTCCTCCAACCCAATGGCCAGTTGCCATTGATGAATAAATCCTTGATGTTAACAGCTTTTCTCTTATAATAACCTTTACAGATGGGAATTTACCTCTTTTTACAATTCTTTGAAAGTTATACAATAGGTCATTTACTAATATGCCAAAATTAACTCTTATCAAATCTGCCAAAAGATCGCCACTCATCTTAATTTTTTTGTTCATGTAATGATCTTTATCATCAACGTTCATTTCTCCTCTTGAAACAAGTATAAATTTCTTTATTAGCTTGCATAAATTATGTGCTTTTTGAAGCCTATCTTTTTTATCAATGCTTATATGAGGCATGAGATATTTGTCTATAATTTCCTGTGTTCTCTCAATCCTTATCTCTTTTGATTGTGTTATACCAGACTTTTTTGCAATATAATCAATTGCATCTTCCTGTGTTTTTATGTCAACACACTCATACAGATTTATAAACATTTCATCATAGTTATCTTCTGAAACAGCCCTCATTATTTCTTCATCTTTCATGAGGCCCAATGCCTTGATTGCAATAACAACAGGTATTCTTTTGATTCTTGTAAAACTTAAATATACTATTCCATCTTTCATCTTCTCCATGGTGTGAGGTATCTTGAAAGAGCCCCTTTCTGAAAAAAGTTTTCCAACATATTGACTAGGCCCTGTTTTTGTTTTTTCAACCAAGAACCTGTTTGCAGCAAGATCTTCTATGTTAACAAGCACTTTCTCGCTCCCATTTATTATAAAATATCCGCCGGGGTCATCAGGATCTTCTCCTTTCTCTATTAATCTATCTCTGTCTAGTTTATTAAGATGGCAGTATTTTGACCTAAGCATGATTGGAAGATTGCCAATCTGCGCTTTATTTACAGTTTCCCTTTTTTGCCCGTTAACGTGCGCAGATACATCAACAAAAATAGGAGCAGCATATGTCATCTTCCTAAGCCTTGCTTCTGATGGGAATATATTTCTTTTTGAGCCGTCTGCTTCAATTATTGTTGGCTCTTCAATCCATATCCTATCAAACCTTATTTTATATGTATCAACATTAGGAGGTATAATTGTTGGCTCAACTTCCTTGTTTTCATCAATAATTTTTTGCAGCTCAAATTCAACAAAATTATCAAAAGATCCAATATTAGACATGATAATGCTATTTTCCTGAAAGTATTTTTGTATCAACACTTTTGATGTTTTATTCATTTGTAACGACCCTATAATATATAGCTGTGCCTGCTGTTGGGCTATTCCTTATTATTTTTATAACATCGCCTGATTTTACACTCAGTTTTTCAATTGCAGAATCTGTTAATAATATTCTTGGTAAGTCATTCAATGCAATCTTGTATTTTTCAAGCAATTCCTGAATTTCCTGTTTGGTTAATTTAGAATGTTCGGGGACAAGTATATGCTTTTTGATATCTATGTTCTTCATCTTTATCCTCATTTCAAGTGTTATTATGGGCCGGACGAGATTCGGACTCGCGACCACCTGATTAAAAGTCAGATGCTCTACCAGGCTGAGCTACCGGCCCAAGTGCTAAAATCAGAATCAAGTTCTGATTTAAGCAACGCCCTGGCCGGGATTTTCAGTATTATACACCTTTGAACCCGAGTCGAAGCCTCGACAGGGCTTCATGATAGCCGAACTACACCACCAGGGCATTATAGTTCTTAATAAATGGTATAAGCTATTCTTGAATCTTAAAAAGCCTTATTTGGCCCGCAAAAGACTAAAGAAAGATTATCCCATCATTAGTTTCTGTCTTTTTTTCAATTTATAAAGCTTTCGTAGAAATTTGATAATTTTGCTTTGTTACCTGTTAAGAGAAATCATAATTTTTTATATTTTTTTTGTTAATTCCTTTTACTTAAAATAATGAAGGAATGAAAATAATGATAACAGAACGGCCAGACAACGAAAGAGATAGAGAAATAGTAAAGTGTTTGGAAATAATATGCCCTGCATGTAA
>Ga0265595_1000936_pt1 | contig 24085 bp, 36 predicted proteins | sample saktaG_15_FD_190148 | JGI IMG/M metagenome (GOLD analysis project Ga0265595, IMG submission 190148) | Saline water microbial communities from Sakinaw Lake, British Columbia, Canada - sak_2013_06_06_50m | ecosystem: Environmental > Aquatic > Non-marine Saline and Alkaline > Saline ...
TCAAAGATTTGCAACCCTCGCGAAAGCCCTATCCTCCCTCTTCCTCGACCTCCCAACCCCCTGCCCAAACCGAACCAAAATCCAATTAATCGAATTCCAATATTCCTTCGGGAACAACTCCATCAAGTCCTTCTCAATCACAATAGGATTCTTACTCTGAGTCCAACCCAACTTCCGCGAAATCCGACCAACATGCGTATCAACTCCAATCGCCGCCGCATTCTTAACAGCAACCAGATAAACATTCGCAGTCTTCCGACCAACCCCGGGCAACCGAATCAATTCCTCGACGCTATCACCAATCCCTTCTTTAGAAATTATTTCAGCCACCGCCTTGATATTCTTCGCCTTCGTCCGATAAAAATTAATCGACCCAATATCTTTCTCAATTTCTTCCAACGCCACCGACGCCAAATTCTCAACACTAGGATATTTCCCAAACAACTTTTCACAAACAGCAATAGTCTTCGTATCCCGAGTCTGCGCCGACAACATAATCGCAACCAAAACCTGCCAATCTTCACCCCACCCCTCAGCCGCCAACCTCGGCTCCTCGCCAAACTCACTAACCAGCCTCTCAATCTCCCTCAGCTGCCAAACCGCCTTTTCAGAATCCATAAACAACTATAACAATCTTAATTTAAATATCCCACCTTTTGAACAACCATCGAAGACCAGGATATTCATATTCTTCAGCATAGCCCTCAATAAAAAGCAGACTTTTATCAAAAAAAAATTTAACCTCTTTCAGAGAAATTTTAAAATATAACCCAACATCATTCTCATTAACAAGTTTCTTATACAAGCAAATAGCAAGATATTCATAATAGCCAAATAAAAGAGTATCATAATCCAACATAATCTCCTTAGAACTATCACCATTTTCTTCACGAGAATGTATATCCTTCCGATATTCCTGTAATTTAATTCTTAGCCCAATTTCCTGTTTCACAAATTCATTAAAAAGAATATTCTGATTCAATATTTTATTACTACGAATCGTCATATAAATCAACACAACCGAAGCAAACATAATAATCGCAATAATCAACTGAACAAAAATATTAATATCCATACGAGCGTCCCAATCCTTTCTTGGATTTCTTCGCGCTCTTTTTCACAGTCGCTTTCTTTCTGCTTTTCTTCTTAGGTTTTTTCGCGACCATAACAAACTAAACAATTCAGAATATATAAAACTTACTTCTTCAACAAACTATATAACTCCAAGAATAACCAATATCCATCCAAATATAATCAGTATCCATCCAAAAATAATAATTATCGTTCCAACTTGTCCATAAATGTAAACAAATTTTTGCCAACTCTTATTTAATACACCGTTCTTGCTTTTAACATCATTACTGGTCGTTTTCCCATAATTAGCTAATAAAAGAACGGCAACCCAAGCCCAAATCATTCCAGCGAAAACAAAAACAACCCAAGAAATCCAATACTGAACCTTTTTGTAGCCAGTATCTAATTTTATATCTTCCATTCTACTTCTTCTCCCCAATAACCTTAACCCCACCCATATACGGAACCAAAACCTTCGGCACCTTAATCGACCCGTCCTTCAATTGGCTATTCTCCATCAACGCAATCAAAGCCCGAGGCGAAGCAACAACAGTATTATTCAAAGTATGCGCAAAATAATTTCCCTTCCCCCCATTAATCTTAATCCCCAATCGCCTCGCCTGAGCATCAGTCAAATTCGAGCAACTCCCAACCTCAAAATATTTCTTCTGCCTCGGCGACCAAGCTTCGACATCACATGACTTCGCCTTCAAATCCGCCAAATCCCCTGAGCAACATTCCAACTTCCGCACCGGAATATCCAAGCTCCTGAAAAACTCGACGGTAAAATTCAACATCTTCTCATACCAATCATAACTCTCATTTGGCTCACAAACAACAATCATCTCCTGTTTCTCAAACTGATGAACCCGATAAAGTCCTCTTTCCTCAACTCCATGCGCCCCATTCTCCTTCCGAAAACACGGCGAATAACTCGTCATAGCGACGGGCAAATCTCCCTTCCCTAAAATCCGCTCCTTAAACATCCCAATCATCGAATGCTCGCTCGTCCCAATCAAATACAAATCCTCGTCGGCAACCTTGTACATCATCGCATCCATTTCCTCAAAGCTCATAACCCCGGTCACAACATCAGCCCGAATCATGAACGGCGGCACGACATATTCAAAACCTTTTCCAATCATAAAATCCCGGGCGTAACTCAAAATAGCCGAATGAAGTCGAGCAACATCTCCCTTCAAAAAATAAAAACCTTGCCCAGATGTTTTCCTCGAACTCTCCAAATCCAATCCACCAAGTTTCTCAGCCAATTCAACATGATTAAAAATTTCATAGCTCGGAACTTTTGCCTCGCCAATCTTTTCAATCTCAACATTCCCACTCTCATCCTTACCCTCCGGCACCGACGCATCCATCATATTCGGCAACTTCAACATAATCCCCCGAATCTCCCCAGCCAATTTCCCAGCTTTAACCTCAATCTTAGCAATCTTCCCCGGAATCTCCTTAGCTTCAATAATTAATTTTTTAGCCTCACTCTTTTTCCCACTCTTCATCAAACCATTTATCGACTCAGAAATCCGGTTCCTCTCAGCCCTCAAATCATCAACCTTTTTCTTCTCTTTCCTCCACTTCACATCCAAATCCAAAACCCTATCAACAAGTTCCAACTTCCCATCCTGCCCCTTCTTCCGAATATTCTCCCGAACCAAATCCACACTCTCCCGAATCAACTTAATATCAATCATAGAATAACATCCTTTCAATTATATTTAAATTTACCTACCACCCATAAGCGAAGCGACCCAATACCAATTACCCCTGAAAGCTTTGCTTCCAGCGCCTACCCCCCCAAAATGACAAAGCCATTTTTTGTATCTACTAATTGTGGACGAATTTCCAGAGAAAGACTTAAAAGCAAAATATCATTCCAATATATACATCGGAACATATAGTTCCAACAACACAATGGGAGACAACTTTGATTTATTTTTCAGAAGAAAACCAGCCATGATGCTGATAGCACTAAAAAAAGTATCACGCGCGAAATACGGCTCCCAGCTCGCGAAAGAAGTCGACTGCACATATTCCCACGCCGTCAAAATTCTACAAATATTAGAAAAACTCGGACTCGTCAGCTTCGAGAAAAAAGGCCGAATCAAAATAATCAAACTCACAAAACGCGGAACAGAAGTCGCCGAACACATCGAAGCAATCCGAAAAGTAGTAGCTTAATTCTAAATTATTTTCTAAAAAATAACCCAAAAAAATTTTGCCCCACGAAACACATTTGTAAAGCAATCTAAAAACCACTTCCTAAAGAGAAAGCAACCACATCACTATCCCAATGATAATCAAAGAATAACCAAGAAGAGTCGCTACAAGACCTTTGCCAAAAGAGCACTCTTTCAATTTTGACAACCTACAAGGAAAAACGCCAAAAGGCATCGCAAACAAAATAGCTAAAATCCCTGCTAAAACAAAAAGAAGAGATAAAGGTATTTGCTCCATAACTTCTCTTAATCTTTAAAGTTTAAATAGTTAATGGCCCCGAGGGGATTTGAACCCCCGACACCTAGATCTCTCCTTGTGGAAAAGTTCCACCTTTTCCCTAAAATAGTTTTCTGATTCCAGGGAACCTCTTTTTCTAAAAGAGGGAGCCTTAAGAGTCTAGTGCTCTAACCAGGCTGAGCTACGGAGCCATATAAATCTATGAGAAAATCCAATTTAAAAAACTACCCATTCGCCAAGCCCCGCGACGAAGTCGCAACCATCGGCGAAGCCAACCATCGTTTCGCAAAGCGAAACAACCCCCGTCGCCAAAAGCGACAACCACCGACAATTAATTCTTCGAATTAATTGTCAACCCTAACCGTATGCTTACACTTCACACATTCATAAAACTTCGACTCTGCTTCATCCCCAGCCCTCATTTGCCGAATCCAAAAATACGCCCTCTTAGAATTACACTTATGACAATCCCATTCAGTAATAGGATTCACATTCCCCTCTTTCTCATCAACAACCGCGACCGGAACCGCCTCGTGCAACTCCTCAGTCATCTTCATATCAACCTTCCCCTTGGCACGATAATTACACCGGGGGCAACCAGCCCTCGATTTCTTCATCATAAGCAAAGCCCCACACTTCGGACAAAATTCCATTAGCAAAAATCAAAGATTTTTGATCCCGCGTTTTCGCAAGAAAACAAGACAATCTTTTTCTCCATTCTCCTATTAAATTCCATCGACTACCAATATAAACTTCTATTTAAAATTATCGACAAAATCCCCTCGCCTCAGGACTCCTCCCAAACTCAAAAAAAATCAACTTAATCCAACCAACAGCCGGCACCCTAAATAGAGCTTTCCCAATAACCTGTTCATTAGAAATAATTTTCTCCACAGGCAACTGTCCAAGATTCGTTTTATAATTATCTCCCTTCGTCGAGTAACTCTCCCCAGCCTCAACAACTCGATGAATCAGAGGATACTTACCACCACCCTCAAAAATAATCACATCCCCAACCTCAACATCATCAGCCCCAACAACAAAAATCACATCACCCTTGTTAAACCCATTCTGAAAAATCCAATTCCGCGTATCGTCAATAAAAATCCCATAATCCCCATAAACCGAACTCTCAAAAATCCTCTCAAACCCATCCTCGTGATGATACATAGAACAAGATTCAACAATCACCAACGGCAAATCTGCCCCAGTCAAAAATGACAACCCCGGGAAAAAAACAAACTTAATAACAACAACAGCCAACAACAAAGTCACAACAAGCGACGCCCAACTATCCTCTTTCAAAAATACCCAAGACTTTTTAAAAAAATTCTGCACACCCATCAACCAACCAACCAAAAACCATTTATAATTCTTCCCTAACCAAAACTTTTATAAAGTATACACTCCAAGTATACACATGACAGATATATTCGAAAACACAATCCTTTGCAAACATTGCAATAAAAAAATGCAACCAGCGACGATAGACAAAAACGGATTCCACCTCAGAACAGTCAGATGTGAAGATTGCAGAAACCAAATTATCCACCCAGAAGATTTAAAAGAATACGGAGATTTCCAAACGCTCAAAAAGAAAAATTTCAAAGTTAAATTAAGATACGTCGGGAACTCATACGCCGTTTCAATCCCTCGAGAAATCATCGACTTCATGAACGAACAAGAAAAACAAATGAACGAAATGGTAAACCTATGCATGGAAGACTTCCACCGTCTCTCCCTAAATTTTTAACATGGCAAAAAAAACAGAAACAAAAAACACAATCAGGTTAAGAGTAGTCGAAGCATTACAAGACGACGCATACAAAGGGATAGTCAGAATCGACCCAACCCTAATGCGAAAACTCGAACTCGAAAGAGGAGATATTATTTCCATCAAGGGCGACCGAGAAACACATTCAATCGTCGACATAGCATACCCAGCCGACCGAGGGGAAGACATAATCCGAATGGACGGAATCGCACGGAAAAACTGCAAAACAGGAATCGGAGAACAAGTCGAAATAAAAAAAGGAATAATTAAAGAAGCAAAAAAAATCACAATCGCACCAGCCCAAAAAGGAATTATGGTACAAGGCGACCCAGATAATTTCAAGCGAGGACTATTAGGCAAGCCAGTAACAAAAGGTGACATTGTAGTAATGGGCGGAACACAACAAAGGAAAGACCTAATGTCCGACGGATTCGGCGACCTATTCGGCGGAGACATGAACGAAATCTTCAATCAGATGGGCTTCGGCGGAATGTCTGGCGGATTAACCCAACTCAGATTTGCAATCGTCTCAACATCACCAAACCAACCAGTCATAATCACAGAGAACACAGAAATAACACTAAGCCCAAAAGCCGTCGACATCTCAGAAGAATCAATCCCGCAAATAACATACGAAGACATCGGCGGATTAACAAATGAAGTTAAAAAAGTCCGAGAAATGGTCGAGCTTCCACTAAAGCGACCAGAAATTTTTTCGAGATTAGGAATCGAACCACCAAAGGGAGTACTGCTTTACGGTCCACCCGGAACCGGTAAAACACTTCTAGCAAAAGCCGTCGCCAACGAATCCGAAGCCCATTTCATTCTACTGAACGGCCCAGAAATCATGTCTAAATTTTACGGCGAATCAGAAAAGAAAATCAGAGAAATCTTCGACGAAGCAGAAAAAAACGCACCAGCAATTATCTTCATCGACGAAATAGATTCACTCGCTCCAAAACGAGAAGACACCGGAGGTGAAGTAGAACGAAGAGTAGTATCTCAACTACTAACAATGATGGACGGACTAAAATCACGAGGCAAAGTCGTAGTCATCGGAGCAACAAACCGACCAAACTCAATCGACCCAGCTCTAAGACGACCAGGAAGATTCGACCGAGAAGTTGAAATCTCCGTCCCTGATAAAGAAGGCCGACTATCAATTCTAAAAATCCACACACGAGGAATGCCTCTAACGAAATCCGTAAATCTCGAAGAGTTAGCAAGAAAAACCCACGGCTTCGTCGGAGCCGACATCAACTCCTTAGCAAAAGAATCAGCAATGACAGTCCTAAGAAGAAACATTCACAAATTCAATCTCGAGGAAGACAAAGAAATCCCACAAGAAGTCCTAAACGAATTAAGAGTATCCCAAAAAGATTTCGATGAAGCTCTAAAAACAGTAAGACCTTCAGCAATGAGAGAAGTCCTAGTCGAAACACCGACGACAAAATGGAACGACATCGGAGGAATAGATGGAGTAAAGCGAGACCTAAAAGAAGCAGTCGAATGGCCACTAAAATTCCCAGACTCATTCACACGAATGGGAATCAGACCACCAAAAGGAGTTCTACTCTACGGCCCACCTGGAACCGGAAAAACACTTCTGGCAAAAGCAGTCGCCAACGAATCCGAAGCAAACTTCATCCAAATAAAAGGTCCAAGTCTTCTAAGTATGTGGGTCGGAAAATCCGAAGAAGGAGTTAGAAAAATATTTGAACGAGCAAGACAAGTCTCCCCCTGCGTAATCTTCTTCGACGAAATAGATTCCCTAGCCGGGAAAAGGGGGGCATCATACGGAGGAGGAGCAAAAGTCACCGAAAACGTCCTCAACCAACTACTAGCCGAAATGGACGGGATCGAAGACCTAACAAACGTCATCGTCATCGGAGCAACAAACCGACCAGACATCCTCGACCCAGCCCTAATGCGACCCGGCCGATTCGACCGAATAGTCTACGTCCCAGTCCCAGAAAAAGCAGGCCGACTCCAAATCCTAAAAATCCACACAAAGAATATGCCCCTCGACAAATCAGTAAAAATAGAAAAACTAGCAGACGAAACAGACGGATACACCGGTGCCGACATCGAATCCCTAGTCAGAGAAGCCGCAATGCTCGCCCTCCGGGAAGACATCGACACAAAAAAAGTCACAAAAAAACACTTCGACAAAGCCCTAGAAAAAGTCCTGCCATCCGTCTCAAAAAACGACCAGCAACGCTACCAACAAGTCGAATCAAAATACTTGAAATCCGCAAGAGCTGCCCTATCCAGCGGCTCCGAAAGTTACACAGGATAATTAATTAATTCTACCCACTAGTACAAACAACCTTCCTACCACTAATCAAAAACGTATTTTCAAACTGACTAACCGGCTCCCTAGACTTCTCAATCAACATTGGATACTCATGCAAAATCCCAGACTTCACCATCCCACCCAAAATAAACTTCAGCCTATTAAAACTAAATTTGTCAAACGCCTTAACCAAAAATCTCAAACAAAACGGCCGAGTAACAAAAGTATCTTTAATATAACTCAAAACCTCACGAGCATCTCTATCCCTAACAGGATTATCTTCTTGCAAAACATAAATCCCCCCAGTTGGCCCCTCATAAATATCTCCAACCCCCGTCGTCACAAATGGCTCAATCGCAAAAGCCACATCGTCCAACTCAGTCCTATTGTCATTCCTATAATTCGAAATCGTCAACCCAGCATGAATCTCATTCTGTCCCAACAAATGCCCCGACAAACTCTTAATAATAGAAAACTTAGAACCACTCGAAGAATTCCATTTCTCAAGTGTATTCTGCGCAACATCCCCAACATCCCTAACCAAAACACCAGGCTTAATAACCTCGGCAATATTCTTCAATATCTCCTCATTCAAATCCATCATATCTTTATATCTTCCGTCAGAAGTCAAGTCAATACTAAAGGCCGTATCCGCAATAAACCCATCAACACAAACCCCAATATCAACTTTCAAAATCCCCTCGGCAACTTTCTCATCCCCAGGCGCCGGAGTATAATGCGCCGCAACTTCATTCAAAGAAAGATTAACCGGAAACGCAATTTCACCCCCAAGCTCAACAATCTTAGCATCAACAGCTTCGGCAACATCAATCAACTTCATCCCAGGCTTAATCAATCCCCTCGCAAAAACCTTAACATCCTTAGCAATCTCTCCAGCCCTCACATACGCATCAATCTCATTACTATCCATAAAACAAAAACAAATCCACCATATTTATTCTTTACTATACAACACTAATTCTCCGCCTACGTTCTTTAGGCAAATACCCAAACAAAATTTTACCCTCTCCTCCAACTTTCCCCATCCCAACAAAATCCTTCCCATCCGCCGACTTCACCAAAACAAACCCACTATCAACATTACAATTCTTCAGATTAATATCTTCCCCAAGAAACCACCTTTCTTCCTGTTCTTTAGTTAAGATGATAATCCGTCCCGACACCCCAAGCCCCGAACCCCGAACTCCGGATGCTGAAAGCATCTGTATCCCATCGACACTCAACCTAACCTCCCTACCACCCACCCCCTTCCTCCTACTCACTATTTTCCCCACATACAACCCAACACCCTCAATCGGAAACATCCGCCAAATTTCCATAATCTCCTCCCTCGTCAAACTCCCCGAAAATGCCCGAATCCTCTCCGTCCCAGTCCGAACCAACAACCCCGGAATCTTTCCCAATCCAAACTCCGCCAACCCCGAAATAAACTTCCGCTTCCCTGTCTTATCCAAAATCTGTATCTTCATTCTAAAGCCTCGGAAATGTAATTTAATTCACTTTTCAACACTTCCCTAGAATCTTCTTTAGCCATACCTTCTAAAATAATTGAAACATCTCCAACTTCCCTCAATATCCCAAGCAATTTATCACGATATTCCGACTCACTCAAAAGACAATGATTATTCTTACCAACAGACATTGGCTTATCAGATTTAGCCCCACTTATATGAACCTCTTCTAATCTATCACCCATTACCCCAATCAAATCTCGAGTCAACTCCATCGAAGGATCATTTTCAAAAGCATGCTCAACGTCCAAAACAAATCCAAAATCATATTTATCTTTCAACTTAGAAATATCATCCAAGTTCTTAAATCCATTTTTACGGATATCCATATTCTCAATTAAAATAGGCAATCCAATCCCAGCAAGAAAATCAAAATCATCAATATTATTCGGATGAAAAACAATTCCTTCAATCGGCAGTCTATCAACCAAGTCCTTAAGTTTTAAAACGATTTTTTGCCCAAATTCATCATTTCGGTATCTCGGATTTTCAACTGGATCAAACGGCGCATGGATAGACAAATAATTAAAAGAAGAAAGCAATTCAACAATCTCATAGGTTAATTCAAAGTTCAACAATTCTTCAGAATATCTAAACGACAACTCAAAAGAATTAGCCCCACACTCCTTAACAAATCTAACCATATCGATAAAAGACATCCCACATTTCATTAAAAATCCAGAATTAGTTCCAATCTTCATCCCAAACACCCTTCCTCACTTTTCTTAACAATCTTACAAACAAAAAACCCATCAGTATTATTATCCTGCGGATAAAGTCGCAAACAATTCTTAACACTTTTATCAAATTTTACACCATTCCACTCACAAACCCCTTCTCTAAATTTCAAAGGCAACTCAATGCTCTCAATCTCACAATCAAAATTTTTCACAAGATAATCCACAACCCCCTCATCCTCCTCCGGCGCCAAAGTACAAGTCGAATAAATCATCGTCCCGCCAACCTTCAACAATTTCAAAGCCGCCCCAGCCAACTTCTTTTGAACCCCAGCCATTTTCCTAATTATATTCACATTCCACATCTGAAAAGTCTTCGGCGATTTTCTAAGTGTCCCTTCTCCTGAGCAAGGCGCATCAACCAAAATCTTATCAAACCTAAACTTCGACTTCTTCAAAAACCGCTCACATAAAGCAACGCCTTCCTTCCGCGTCACAATCGCATTCATAACCCCACACCTCTCCAAATTAGAATTCAAAATCGCAACCCGCCCCATCGAAACTTCATTCGCAATTATCGTCCCAGAATTATCCATCATCGCCGCGGCCTGCGTAGTCTTAGAACCAGGCGACGCACACAAATCCAAAACAAAATCCCCAGCCTCGGGCCTCAAAACCATCATCGGCAACATCGACGAAATCTCCTGAACATAATAATAACCAAGAAGATGTTCCCTCGTATTCCCAATTTCGCCCGGCCCCAACTTCGAATCAACAATCATAACCTCAGGAAACTCAGCAAACGGCTGCCGAACATCCCACCCATAATTCCTCAACCTACCAAGCAAATCAGAAACCGAAATCTTCAAAGTATTACACCGAAGAGAATTAGGCGTCTGCGTATAACAAATATCAAAAAAAACATCCGCGTCCGCTTTCCCAATCAACTTCTCAATCCGCTCAACAAACCCAGCCTTAGCCGGAAACTTCTCTTTCAAATACACCGAATAATCTTTCATAATAAGATAGACAAAATAGAGTTTTTAGAATTAACTACAATAACTAGTTAGAAATTATTTTTATCCTATCTTCATCTTCTAAGATATGGCTTAATCCGACAGTTTGGTTTGGAAATTTTGCACTACTACCATTAATAACTGCCTCCTTAAAGTTTTCTAAAAGATTTTTATGAATCTCTTCAACTAAATCCTCTACAGATGAACCACTCTCTAATATCATTGGCTCATCAGATTTTTCAGTATAAATTCTTATTAGATTTGATTTTTCCCAAATCACTTTTTTCAACTTCTCTATCCCTCTACTTGTCAAGGTGGACAAAAGAATTAAATCCTTAAACCTAGATTTTAATTTTCCCATCTTTTCCTACAGAAACTATAATCTTAATTTCTTTTTCCCCATTGGATACCATATTCCCTACAGCTTGATATTCTCCACAAGAACCAATTCCACAAAAAAATCCCATACTAACTCCAAGATAAATATTTTTATTTATAGTTTTTAGAGCACATCCAGTATCTCCAGTATCAATAAGCTTTACTTGGCTAGATTTAACAATAATCTTTTTAGCTTCTTCAATCAACTCTTTATCCTCTTTTGTTAGTATCACCTTATTCCCAAATCTATTAAGTTTTTAAATTCTACTTAAAACAACTTCCTCTACTCGCCAAGCCTCCAGGTGAAGCCTGAACTTCTCCAGTTGCAAAGCAACTGAACTTTTCCATTTTGCAAAACAAAATGAACTTCTCTCAGAACAGCTTCTGCTGTTCTGACCCAGAGACAACGTCAGAGACATCAACCCCAAACACCTCAAAAATATTTTCAACCGCTGGCAAAATCTGATTCTTCAAATAATAATCAACATCATACCCAACCTTATCCCCAACCAAATGAACCCTATCCCCAATCCTCTTCCCAGTTCCTTCTCCAACAAAATACTCAATCAACATCCCAGTCGAAACCCGAACCCCAGCTGCCTCCATCTTCCTCGCCGCAACAACATGAGGACCAACAGCAATATATTCAGAAATCGGCCGACGCAGCTGCGTCCGAATCATCAACTCATCCAACCCAACCTTCCTCGCCTTTAAATCCAAAATAACTTTCTTCAAAAGTTCCAACGCCGCCTTCTCATTCCCGTCCTCCAAAATCTTAGTCAAAACCTCACTCTGCAAATTCCGAGTCAACTTACACCAATCCCGCCGCACCGTTTCAAATCCCCGAATCTTCACCTTTCCCTTCTCATCAACCAAAGCATATTTCTTCTTTGCCCCACCAACCCCACCCCTTTTCAAAACAAACAAACCCCTCCGATAAAAATCCTCCAAATCCAATTCCATAATCCCAGGCAACTTTTTATTAATCTCTCCCAAAAATTTCAAAATTTCTTTCTTAGTTTTCCCACCCTGTAAAAAAGCAATAGAGTCAGTATCCGAGTATACGATGGTATACCCAGCCTTCTTAATAATATTAATCGTATCATTGGTATACTTCCGAACAAAAGCCAAAGTCGCCGCCGCCGCCTCACGAGAATAATATCTCGCCCCAAAAAACCCCTGATAGCCAAAACTCGCATTCGCCAACAACTTATAAGCATTCGACCTCGCCTTAGTCATCGCATTTTTATTTTTATTATATTCACCCTTATACAATTTCCTTTTTTCAACAACTTCAGCCAACAGCGTCGCGAAAAACCCAATTTTCTTATCAAAATAAACCTTCCTCTTCTTGCCGTCCAAATCAAACTCAGGAGACGAAAAAAAATCCTTCCCACCCTTCTCACTAAAACTCGACTTCGAAACATTAAACGAAACAATAATACTCGCATGCATAGAAGTAAAATCAAACATGACCAAATTCTCATACAGCCCAGGCTTCGGCTCAAAAACAAACGCCCCCTCGAACTTCCCCTTAGCCTTCCGCTCATTCGTCTCATCATAACCCGGTCGCTTCTCCGCAATCTCACCAAACCTATCAAGATTATGCAAAATATGATTCTCAACATGCGTCGCCATTCGGTCTCGCGTCACATCAAAAACCGGCTCCTTAATTATTTTACAAAACTCAGAAACATCCGGCCAAACCTTAATCGCCAACTTATGAGTCACAACCGAGTCCTGCAAATTATAAGAAAAAAAATCACACCAATCCTTATCTTTCATATTACCCAACCTCGCAAAATCAAAATCCTCCTTCTCCTCCCCAACCAACTCCTTCGCGACCTCATTCAAAGACAAAGTCTCGCTCTGCAAATACTGAGAAAAAACAGCGTCGACAAAACGATACAAATCAATATGAACAATCCCAGCAATTTTCCCCGAAGGAATCCGACCCCGAGTAAACGACGGACCACGCCCATCAACACCCAAATCCAACCCAACACCATTCCTATCAGCAGCCGCCTTCAAATAAGGCAAATCAAAACCATCAGAAAAATACCCAGTCAAAATATCAGGAGCATACTCATTAACACATTCAACAAACTTCTCAATCATCTCTCCCTCGTCCTCGCAAAACTCAACATACTCAGCCGCCCCCTTACATTTTTTCCAAGTCAAAACTTTCTTAATTCCCTCGCCATACAAAGACACCATCAAAATATCACCCTTCCCAATCTCCCTATCGTCAGTCTCAATATCATAAGCCAAAATCCTAGGAACAAATTCTCTATCATCCTTAAGGGGTTTAATCTCATTAGCCAAATAACAATCCAAATCACCCGTCACCCGCAACCCGTCACCCGCAACCTCCGCCAAAACATGATAATGTTTTAGCGGCTCAATCCCATTCTCTTTAATATACTTGGTAACCAACGGAATATCATACTCACGCCTCTTATCAATCCCATCCAAATCCCCAATCGCCGACGCAACATCATGCGCATCCTTATGATTCGAAACAAAAACCCGAATAGCCTTAACACTCTTCCCCAAAAACTTCTTATCCAAAACCTCAGTCCGCAAAACCTTAGTCACCCTCGACGCCCGACGAACCTCAACCTCTGAAATTTTTTTTACAATCTTATCAACATCAGCCCCTTTATCCAACACAACATAAAAATTCGCATCATAAGAATCAACAACACAAATCTTTTCCCCGTCGCCATTTCGCCCAATCATCCGCACATAGTTCCGACCATCAAAATCAAAATAATCATAATCCACAGGCACAAACTCAAACTCCATAAATAATAAAATACAATTAACTTTAAATATCCTATGAACAACTCAAAAATATGAGAATAGAACCACATTACAAAATACAACCAGTTAGCCCCATCTATCAAATTCGAAACAATCCAGAATCCCAACAACAAAACCCAGACTACCAAAAAAGAAACGACCTCACAACATACCAAGAAAAACACACAATCGATTTCCTCGCATAAAATGAAGCCAAGAGAATACACCAGCCAAGAAGAATTCGCAAATAGAGTGATTAGATATTACAGAGTTCTAACAGAAAAAACAAAATCAACAAGGGCAATTCCCGACATAAAAATAACAGCAACCACAGAACAAGTCAGTTCTTATCCAATGCAACAATATAAAATATCGCTAATCGCATCAAACGGAAAACACGTATTCGCAACATGCGAAGACGAACAGCCAAGAGAATATTATGACAAACGCTATAGATTCATTCCAGAAGTTGGAGCAGGAGAAGGAATAGAAGAAATTAACGAAATACTAACATCTGACGGCCTCGAAACAGAAGTAGATGGATTAGAAATCAGAGTCACTCGCTTTATCCCCAAAACTCTTTTCCAACCCTTAATGCCACATGAATAATACTATCATAACCAAAAAATCTATTAACTTCCACAACCAATAACCAACAACTAAAAACCAAAAACATCGGCAAAGCCGACGAAAAAATGGGCGTCCAAATATCAGAAATCATCCCACGAAAAGAAATCGAAATCTCAGACCTAAAAGGAAAAACAATCGCAATCGACGCGTTCAACACCCTCTACCAATTCCTTACAACAATCCGCCAACCCGACGGCACTCCACTAATGGACAAAAACAAAAACATAACTTCCCACCTCTCAGGACTATTCTACCGAAACATAAACCTCCTCCAAGAAGGAATCAAACCAGCCTACATCTTTGACGGAATACCTCCCGAATTAAAACAAGAAGAAATAAAAAAAAGAAAAGAAGCAAAAAAAATAGCTGAAGAGCGGTATACCGAAGCAAAACAAAAAGAAGACATCAAAGAAATGAAAAAGTATTCAGGAAGATTTGTAAAAATAACAGATGAGATTATACAACAATCCAAAGAACTATTAGAGGCAATGGGTATACCAGTAATTCAAGCCCCATCAGAAGGTGAAGCAGAAGCCGCAACTCTCGCACAAACAGGAAAAGTTTGGGCAGCCGCATCACAAGATTACGACGCACTCTTATATGGAACCCCATATCTAGTAAGAAACTTAACATCACCACGCCGAAAAAAAACACCATCAGGTCTTTACATCGACATAAAACCAGAACTAATAGAATTCCAAGCCATCGTAAGAAAACTCGAAATAGACAAAGACCAATTAATATGCCTCGCAATCCTCGTAGGCACAGACTACAACCCAGGCGGCGTAAAAGGCTTAGGACAAAAAAAAGCATTAGAAATAGTTCAAAAATACAAATACCCAATAGAAATTTTCAAACAAGTCCAAAATAAATTCGACTTTGTCTTCGATTGGCAAGAAGTGTTCAAACAATTCCACGAATACAAATCATCACAAATAGAAGAAATACAATTCAAACCAGCCAATGAAAAAAAAATAAAACAAATTCTTCTCGCTCACGACTTCTCAGAAAAACGAATAGACTCAGGCATACAAAAAATAAAAAAATTAACAGAGTCAAAAAAACAAAAAGACCTGAATGAGTTTTTTTGACCTTATCGTAGCTTGAAAATTGCCCGATCAGGTTGTCCTCTGGACGGATCGGAAAAGCAATTTTAGAACCAAAGCAAGCTTATGTTTAATGCGAAGCATTAGAATTTATTTTCTACTTCTAGGGAATTTCTTTTACAAAAGAAAGAGTCTAACAAAAAGGCCTGAATGAATTTTTCTAATCATCCCCTAATAATAATGTAAGACAAATACAAGACATAAAGCAACAAAAACACAACGCCATCCCTTCGCCTCAATGAATGGTCCTTCCCAACAAACATAAAAATAAATAATAACAAAAACACAAAAAACATTATCGCAACATCGATATAAATAAAAGTAGGAATTATCATCGGCCTGACAATCGCACTTATACCCAAAACACCAAGCACATTAAAAACAGTGCTCCCAATAACATTTCCAACAGCCATATCAACCTTCCCGCGAAGCGTCGCAAAAACCGAAACAATAAATTCAGGCAAAGTCGTGCCAAGTGAAACTATAGTCGCTGAAATCAAAAAAGAACTAAACCCAAATTGACCAGCAATAAAAACAGCGCCAGACACAACCCACTGCCCACCAAAATAAATCATCACAATCCCCACGACAAATTTACCAAAAACTCTCCAATTCAAACGACTAAATCCATCTTTCAACTTCCCAACACTCTTCCCTATATTCATCATAGACCAAATATTAGTAATCAAATCAAAATCCAGAGGAATCCTTTTCTTCTCCTTCTCCCGCTTCCCCATTTGCAAAATAGAATACAAAAAATAAATCAACAACGCAACAAAAACAAAACCCTCAACATAAGTCAAACTCGTTCTCTCAAGTCCAAACATTGTCTTGCTCGAAAACAAAAACAAAATAAAAGCAGCCAAAAGTGCAAAAGGAATTTGTTTCCAAACAGTTTCGGTTTTAACATCAATTTTCTTAATCAGCGCAGTCGTTCCCAAAACCAAAAGCACGTTAGCAATATTCGCTCCAATAACATTCCCGAAAACAATCCCAGAAGTTCCCTTAATAGCAGAAAAAATCCCGACGGTAAGCTCAGGCAAACTCGTCCCAATTGCCACGACAGTCAACCCAATTATCAAATTAGAAATACCAAACTTCCGAGCCATCGACGACGCCCCATCAACAATCCAGTCAGCCCCTTTTATCAAAAAATAAATCCCAACAACAAACAAAACATACGCCATCACCATAACAATCCAATACGAAATGTATATAAAAGTTTAACCATTAAAAGAATAATGATAATCGGCATCCTCCTCGGCATAAGTATCTCAATTTCAATAACATCACTAATAATAATAATCACGACAGCAACAGGATTAATCAAAGAAAATCTCACAACAGGAGCCGCCATAGGAACAACTACAACGGTATCATACTCAGTAGTAGTTCTAATAATTTCACTAATCGCCACATACCTCCTAATATTAATTCTCAAAAACAAAAAACAATTCGAAGAATATCCCCTCCCAAAAACAAATAACAGATAGAGCACCACATAGTGCACAATACTACTCAAATTTTTTTTAAACACACAATAAAAAAATAGCGCCCTTAACTCATAATATAACAGAGTTAAGGACGCTTTATCAAAAATTAATCATCAAGTTGCTCTTTGAATAGCAGGTCAACTAATGTCCATCGCCGCCATGTCCACCGCCTTGGCTTTGTTGCGGAAGAACAGCCAGCGCATTTGCAGAATTGCTCACGTTAGTACTACTGGTTGCAAGACCACCGTTCATGGCCGTGTTAATTTGAACAACACCAACCATGGACCCAGCTGCCACAAGCCTATTGGGATTATTCACAATCGCCGAACTGGTTTTAACAATGGATTGCCCGGCCTGTGCATTTCCCATCGCGGAACTTTTCATTTCCAGGCAATCTAAAGTATTGGCGGTCAATACCTTATTTATAGACGCACCATTCGCAACGTCGACATTTTCTGTCGAATTAGCCGCGACACCATTTTTTCCAGCAATCGAACTTTGAGAAAACATACCACCCGAATTGGTAACTCCGATACTCTTCCCGTCATCAGCTTCAGCGGAGACACCCCAAGTCCCTGTGTTACTCGATGTCGTCGGGGGCACAAACCAACAACCCATGCCTCCAACGGCAAAGTTATTGGCACCCAGCGTCGAAACCTGCCCGACCATGATGTCGGCACGTGTCGGAACTGAAATAATCATCGCCATCAAAACAATAAGTAAAAGTAATTTCTTCATTTTCTTTCTCCTTTTTTTTTAGAGGGAACTTAATAAAAGTCACACCTCAATTAACATTTCCCCAGTTATTTTACATAACAACCAGGGTACTACACTTACAAGCATTTATCAACTGAGTTTGTCCTCCTTTCTTTTCTCTCCAAAGGATTCCCAATTTCTTTTTATACAATTTTACTTAAGGCCTCCTTTCTATATGAAACACCCCCAATAATTAATATTTACAACTACCCACCAGATGCCGACGAAACAACTGCTTCCACTTCTGCAACTCCTTCATCCTTCTCACTCAACGGCGGGCTCTGGGACTCAATGGCCTTTTTCATACCATTTTTAGGAAGAAGAACATTATCACTAGGAATGGATTGTTGTGGCAAGGCACTTGAGGATCGAGATTTTTTAATTTTATCAAGTATTCCCGGTGCCAAATCACTAGCGGAAATTTTCCGCTTACTTGCTTCTTCTATATCATATCGATATCCAATACAACGAATAAGTGGCTCCCCAACTCCTTCAGTTTTACCCTCGGCCCGAGCACCCATCAAGCTAATTGAATAATTAGTTTGGCTGTATCCTCCAGCACTTCCAAAAGAAGTATTTGAACCAATAGTTACTCCCTTCATCCCACCGGAAACAAGCAAGATATCAACATCTCGAAGCATGGCGATCGCAATCGCAACATTATAAGCCTGGTCCCAATTATGCGTTTCATTACCTTCAACGCCAACATTCCCAGCATGGACATAGCACCCAGATTCAATAATTAACTTCTCTTCTTCTATCGAAGAAGGAGTTAGAACAACAAGAACTTGCCCCTTACGTCTTCGCTTTTTAATAAGGGAATTCGAAATCACAAACCCCTTCCCTTTATATGTAGACTCATTTGAGCGAATAAATATGTCCCCAATTCCCCCAAAAAGCCCTCCAATAAATTCAATTGGGCCTTCATGTTGTACCGATGTAAGAACACCATAAAGTTCCCTAAGATGTTCTTTGTTGTCCGAGTCCCAAACTTTCTCATAAACATTACCAGCCGGTCCATTTGGGAAAAGAGCACGGATAGGGCCCCATCCTCCATGGTTCCAAAACGGCAAATAAGGCGAAGCCACATTTAAAGGAGGTGTTTGATTTTTGTAATTTGAAGTTGTGTTAATACTAACACCCGAAGCACTTCCCCCAGAATACGAATCAGAAGCACCTCCACTCACCCCATTTACAATGGCAACCGCCTCACCTCCGTCCGCATTTGAGGAATTGTCCATAACCCCTCCAGCTAGTGTTCCGACGTTGGCATTCGCAACGACGTTATTTTCCGATATAACTTCGCTGCTTGATGAACTCGAACTTTCCGCCCAAGCTCCCACTCCGACAAACATCACAACAATCAAAACAAATATTCTAGTAGTTCTCATAATACATCCCTTTCAATTTTACATTAACACAAACAATACATATCCAAACCGGAAAGAAGACACAATCTTCTTCCCAGATTATTTTCAAAAAACTGGGCCCTAAAAGTAAGCAGGTAAGGAGGAGAGGGTTTATGAAACCTACAAACCAAAGGACCCAGTCAACCCAGCAATTATCGTCAAAGAAAAATATGCCGACAATATATTTGGGTCTGGATAGAGATGTGTTTCGATGTCTAATTAAAAAAACAAGGCTCGATCCCTCTCTCGGCGGGAAAAAATCTTATACAAAATACGCCTTTGTCTATCACAAAAAACAGGCCCCAGGAATGTCAATTGGAACAACTCGCTACAAACCCAGAGCCCGTTCGCGTCATCGTGCCTGAACAAACATAACCATTTCTTAAGGCTATTATTAATCCAAACACACCTCCCTCAAGAGGTCTTTCATCTCGAAACACTTTCAAAATAAGATTACAACAACTAAAGATAATACACCTTCGCCTTCCCACTATCCCGAGACTTAATCTTCCCAAGATCCGACAAAGCCCGAAGGTATCCTAACAGAACGGCTCTATTAACATTTGGCAAACCCAAAGCAATATCTCTTTGGGTACACGGCCCTCCGTTATTTTTCAAAAACGCAACAATTTTTTCATGCAGCATACAACAAGGCATACAGCATACTTTAAAAAAGTTGCTAATAAAAAAGCCAGATCCTAGTAAAACAGAATCTGGCTTCGGAGGAGGGTGATGAAAAGCTAATGTTTGGTTATTGGAATATAATCCAACCCTGATTTGAACAGGAAATTCCTTTAATATAATAACAATAAGCAATGGACCCCCAAAGGGAAAGTATTCTTCGAGGGCCCATTCCCAGGCACACAACTCTCATCCCATAAGAGGAAAGAGATATACCTTCTTCGTTGCTACGCTATTTTCTTCTTAGCTTTCTTCGTTGCTTTCTTCATTCTTCATTATTCGAAGTAATAGTTTTTTACGTATAATACACAGCTCCTTTTTCCTAAGGTATTAAAATTGTTTCGAAACAATTTACTACAATAAAACCTTTTTCATTGCCCGCGCGAAAAGACTACTGCGAGGTTTCCCAAAAAGAAGTTCTCCCAATAATTTTATCTCTGTATCCTATTCAACAGCAAATCGTTTAGACAAAAGAAAGTACTTTCTTTCTATCTCCTTCGCCAATTGAACAAATATAGGTACACAGATATGGTTGTTTTCAATCTCAATCGAACTTTTTTATCTCGTCAATTTTAGCCCTAACCAGGCATGAGGTTATAATAAAAAGAACCAGAGATAGAAACACAACCAACAAAACCAATTATGAACAGGACCGGGCGCCTTATTTTTTCATAGGCATATCTCCTTAATAAACCATATTCCTCATTTCCGGAATACCATAAAAGGTATTCCGTACGAATAAACAGAAGCCAGTTCAAACTAAATATCAAATCCTCCCAAAACATGTTTCCCATATTTCAAGAGTTTACGTATCGCGTCAGTAGGGGATTTCTTATTTTATGTAGTCGCAAGTTATTAATAATGAGCATTTGCTCGGAGCGATATCTTATTTATTCTTAAATTATAACAATTCACAAGAATATGACTTTAAAAATATTTGTATGATAGCAAAGTCTCACCCCTAACTAACTCGGCACGGAGAAAGCTTTCGGGGCAAGACAGCAACCCAACCAGGCTACATTCTTCACAGGCATCCCAGTCCACAATCGGCCTCGCAAACGGCAGAAATGGACCTCTCTTCAGTCAAGTCCATTACTATACGAAGCCCCACAAAAGAATAACAAGAATGCCGTCGGTTACACATTGTCAACTACTTGAACTCTTCGAAACCGAAGCTCCTCCTCCGCCGGCAAGAATTCCCGCCCCGAGCACAAAACCAAAATCATACCATCCTCCATTATTATGCACCTCATAAAAATTCACAGACTTCGTGAACAGAGATACAAGCCAAGTAGATGGAGCTATCATCCCATGCCATAATCCTCTCCAAAAACCGGCAACCCCCCCGTCTCTTCATTGGGAGTATTTTCAGCGACATTTGGACCAGCAGCACAACCAGACAGACCCAAAACCACCACCACCAAACAAATTGTAATCCACACTTTCTTCATCTCTATACCCTTTCAATAAAAGTTCAACACCTATTCCATTAAGGAACAAACCTATTCCACAATAATTAACTAGCAACAACAAGCTACCAGCTAAAAAAATCAAATCGAAAACAAGTTATTCCCTAACCTATTTCCTTCCAAACCACGTCTTCCAAATCATCACAACCAAAGGTCGCGAGTAGTCAATGTAGTCAATGCAACAAGTTGCGTTGTGGTTTCAAATTAAATTAATAAAACAACCACAAAATCACACTATAAAAACCTTTCCTTTGTTGTTATTTCAAAGTGACAGACACTAAACAAATCATTTTCCCATCATCCCCTTAACAACCTTATCCAACACCTGCCTATTAACAGATTCCTTCCTTTTCTCTTTTTCTCGAACGCGCAATCTAATCGACAAAAGTATTTTTTTCATAAGATTAGGAAAGAAAATCATAATCACAACAAACACAACCACAATCACCAATATCCCAATCCAACCATAATTATAAATCGCACTAAGAGTATTATAAGAAAACTTCCCAATATTAAGAGGAATCTTCAACAACAAAAACAAGCCAAACAAAACAAGCCCAATAATCTGAGCCATCGAAAGAGGAATCAAATCCAAATGTTCCGTAGGGTCTCCCCTACTTTCTTTAGCAACGGTAACAATATCATAAATCATCTCACCAACAACTCCATTCAAAGCCTGCGCCAAAAAGAACAACCACCAATAAAATACAAAAGCAAAAAGCCAAGTTATCGACGGCACCATCCCAAAAACAGCCTTCAACCAAACAGCATTTTCCTCAAGCCACAAATTAATCGCCATAATTCTAATCTCGGCATTCGACATCATCGGATTATACTTCGAAAAATTAACATTCCCAGAATCGTCAAACGGCAACTCATCAACCACGCCCTGAACAGCTTCAACATCACTCGAATTAACTCCGACACTCGGCACATCAACAGCAACGACAAACGACACCAGCAACAACGCCAACAGAATAAAAACAAAACTCTTTTTCATAAATTAACTAACCAGTTCAAACTTTTAAACCTTATTAAAAAAAGTATTTAAACACCATTCCCCCAATTAGCATATGAAAAAAGAGTTGACAACATTAATTTTATTATTTCTGTTAATTTTCCCACTTGTCATAGCCGAAGATAACATTACAAAACAAACAAAAGAAAAATTAAGCGCACTAAAAGGAGGACTCGACAACAGAACAGAAGACATCTTAGAAAGAGAAGTCCCACTCCCACCAATTTTTAAAGTACCATTAAATTTAATCTTCGGCATAGAAGATGGATCAACCTGGCAACAATTAATAATCGTCCTCGGAATATGGATAGGTTTCTTTATACTAATATTAAGTATAACCGATTTCATGCCGTTCATAAATAAAGGTTTCATAAAAATCCTAACATCGATTATCATAACCATTTTAGTTTCAATCACAGGCTCACTAAACATAATAGCAATGTTCTTTTTTGACGTCGCTGGCTGGTTCAAATGGACAGCCTCGTGGGGTCCCTTACGTACAATCGTCGCAATATTAATAGCAGGACTAGTAATATTTGCATTCAATTTTGTTTCCCATAAAATAAAAAAGAAAATAAAAATAGAAAAAGCAGAAGAGATGGGGGAGAAAGCAAAAGAAGGATTCGAAAGCGCTAAAATATTTTCAGAAGGAGTCAAAGAATTCTCCTACTCTCATAAAATGAGAAGAGGCGGAACAAACAAAAGAAGAGGAAGATTTGTGAGTAAAAAATCAACAGAAAGATATTCTAAAATGTTCGGCGACGAGCAAGCAAATAAAAGATTTAAAAAATAATCTCATTCAAACTCTATAATTCAGAAACATCTGGAGCACCAAGCCCTTTATGTGCAGATTCAAGATCCTTGGCTCCAGAAACAGCATTCCTGACAGTGCCCACAGCCCTTGTATTAATATCTTTATTCTTAGCTTTATCAATCGCCTTCTGTATAGGTTTCCAAAAAATAATCCATAAAACAACAAAAACTAACGTCAAAAGATATATCCATTTTAGTGGTGTCGTATTAGGAAGATACATCCATCTAAATAATAGATAAACCCCAAAAAGAATAAATATAGGAACCATTATAACTCTGGAAAAAGCAGGTTTCTGCTCCCCCATTTTATACGCAAAAAATACAAGAATAGCAAAAGGAATCACCGTCGTCATAGTAACGCCAAGAGCCTCATAAGCTCCAAGAATCGCCCGAATATTTTCAATAGACACAAACATAAAAGACAAAACACCAATGATAGCAGAAACTCCCCATCTCAACCCACTCTTATCAGCTCCACTAAGCGGACCAAAACTATCAGCAACAGAATAAACAAGCAATATAACCAAAATCATTAACAATAATTTAGAAATGATACCAGCCACTTCACTAGTACTATTTATAAAAGATATTTCCTTCAACCCACCCCAAATATCCCCAGCAACCTGTTTAACCCCAACATCACTATCACTCAGAACATCCTCCTCAACCTCAGCCGCTCCAACAAT
>Ga0265595_1000937_pt1 | contig 24077 bp, 37 predicted proteins | sample saktaG_15_FD_190148 | JGI IMG/M metagenome (GOLD analysis project Ga0265595, IMG submission 190148) | Saline water microbial communities from Sakinaw Lake, British Columbia, Canada - sak_2013_06_06_50m | ecosystem: Environmental > Aquatic > Non-marine Saline and Alkaline > Saline ...
AATAATAGTCAATATGACAAAAAATGTGCAAAGTTGGGAAGTATAGCAATAATTGTGCCATATGACACATAGCAAAATGCTGCATAAATGAGAGAGAGGGGGGGGGATTATAGGGGGGGGTTATGAGTGTATGTATATATACAGGATTATACTGCTAATTGTATTCGTAGTGGTAAAAGATTGATTGATTATATTGTATATTATCTTACTGGACAATTTATCAAGGTATACTTTGTAACGGCCTGAAATTAAGTGTGTCATTTTGATATTATTATTGTATACTATATCATAGTAACTTACTTTGTAACTGTGTGAAAGAAAGTATAGGTTTGGGTTTTACCTGAATAAATTCCCATTATTTTGGGAATAAATAGATTTCAGGCATAATTCCCATTATATTGGGAAAATGATAATAACCTTGTGTATAACCTTGTATAGCTAGTTAACATTAGATACATTATGCGTACATGATCCCAGTTTAGCGATTTGATATTGCTATGTAAACGACTGGATTTGTGTTACTTATGTAAAAGTATGCCATATCAACAGGGCAGCAGGGGGGTCAGTCGCTTGTGGGAAAGTACCATTACAGATTATTAAACATCCCTCTCCCCCCCACCTGAAGCGTGACAGAACGGGGCATAGAATCGTGTACGCACCGCAAGGGAAAGGGGGTAGGGACAGAGAAAGAGGTAAGAGCAAGGGGTAGGGCAGGGGTAAAGAGAGAAGAGGGGACAGAGAGCGAAATAGAGAGGAAATAAAAAGATGGGGGTCGGTTAAAAAAAACAGATGGGGGTCCTGGAAAGAACGGAGCATGGAGAAATAAAGAGAGCTGGCAGTAAAAGTGACTTACGAGGTATAGAAGTATAAAAGTACTAGACGAGGGCAGTAAAAGTGATAGAAGATGAAAAAGACTAGACGGAGAGGACAAAAGGTATAGAAGTGCGATTTGGCTAGACGGGGGAGGCAAAAGGTATAGAAGATGAAAAGTAGGGTAAAAAAGTATTGACAACAGGGTATAAGGGGATATATACTTGAGGGCGATGAAAGATAGAAAAGCGAGAGACAAAGAGAGAGTGTACTATAACGAGAACGACCCGAGAGCGGCGGCGTGGCTTCGGGAATTGATTAAGGACGGGTTAATACCGAAAGGAGAAGTTGATGAACGAAGCATTGCAGATGTCGAGCCGGGAGATCTTGCCGGATATACACAATGTCACTTTTTCGCGGGCATTGGAGGATGGGCTTACGCATTACGGTTGGCTGAGTGGGGAAGGGACAGAGAAGTGTGGACAGGGAGTTGCCCTTGCCAGCCATTCAGTGTCGCGGGAAAAGGGGAAGGAATTAAAGATGAACGACATTTATGGCCCGCTTTTCGGTGGCTTATCGGGCAGTGCCGGCCTGCAGTCGTGTTTGGAGAGCAGGTTGCGAGTGCTGATGGAAGGGAATGGCTCACCGGAGTACGAGCTGACCTGGAAGGAATGGGATATGCGGTCGGGTGTGCCGATCTGTGCGCTGCGGGCATCGGCGCACCGCACGTTAGACAAAGATTGTGGTGGGTGGGCGACGCCATCGGCAATGACAAGGGGGGCACACACGGGAGAGGAAGCGGGGAGTTTGGGTCCGGGATGCAGGATCAGCGAGAAAGGAATCAAATTCGGGATGACACTAGACACAATGGCAACGATGGCGGGGCGGCCGACACCGGCGATGAGGGATTACAAGGGAGCGAACGATCTGGAACACACGACAGAAAAGATTGCCGAGGGACGCAGGGGCCACATGGGTCAGCTTCCGAATGCGGTTATAGTTCAGTTGACTGGTTCGGATCAATTTGGTGGCCGTGCCGTGACGGATATTATCGGAGAGTACCTGCCCGAAGGGTGGGAGATACCGAAAAATGGGAAATTGAACCCGGGCTTTTCCCTCTGGCTGATGGGGTACCCGGCAGAGTGGGTTTGTTGCGGGGCGCGGGCAATGCAATCGTGCCGGAAGAAGGGGCGTTGTTCGTGAGGGCGGCAACAGAGGCAATGAAGCGATGAAAACCGATCAGCTAATAAGGCAGTTACTGGCGTATGAGAATGTAGTGAGTGACACGGAGAGGCCGCGGAGCTGCGTGGTAGATAATCCGGTCGGTATGCGGCGGGAGTTATGGGTGGAGGGGAGATTGGAGTACAGCATGGATGCGATAGAGCTGGTGACGAAAGGGGGGCATGGTATACCGGCCTGGTTTATTCCGGTTGGCACGAACATAGGGGAATGGGAGCCTGGACAGTACGTGGGAGATTTGAGGGCGATAGGGGATGACGAGGCGGTGAATATAATCAGGTGGGGGAGAAGGGAGAGGGAAGAGAAGGAGAGGAAGGAAACGGCATGGTGGGGGGATGGAGATAAAAATAAGAGCAGAGATGGTATATGAAAGCAAGAGAATTTAAGAAAGCGAACAATTAACCGGAGAAACATTATGCCGAATGATCAAGTAATGGTAAAGCTGCAGTTAGAAAGAATGAAAGAAACGATACTGCATCAGTTTATGTTATCAAGTTGCTCTTTGTCTGACCAGATAAATGCCGAGATAGAGAAACAGATTGCCGCCTTTGATTACCAGGCCGAAGTTGAAAAGGTTGCCAAAGAAGTAATTGCCGAGGGTATAAGAAGGTATTTCAGTTATGCCGGACCCGGGCGCGAGGCGATAAATAAAGCCGTTGCCGCGGCGCTTGGCGAACTGTTTGGGATCGTAAAGGCCGAAGAATAGAACCAAAGCCGGTGCGCGGCGGGATGGACGAGATAGCCGCGGGTAGTCCGAACCGCGCACCGGCCAACATCGGGAGAATAAATGATGAAGATAATTGACAACAATCAATCAGAACCTATTAAGAAAATCACACTTAATAGACTAATAGTAATGATAATAGCCGCTTACTGCGCCGGAGCTTTACAGGCTATTATAGCCCATTTAATGGCACCCCATAGTACCCCTGGCATGACGATAGCGGTAGGTGCTTTATTTGGCGCGGCTTGTGGAATTGCTTTCGGTATAAGTTTTACCATGATGACGAAAGACGAGCCGGCAAAGGAAGAGAGTAAGCAGCTATCATCACCCGAGCGTGATAAGCTGGTTGTGCTGGAAGCGTATTTCAAACAGGTAGACAACATGCTTACTTATAAATCGCACCACTATAATATAGAATATTCCATAGTGCTGGCTACGGTGCAGGCCCGGTTTGATTTAGATAAAATCGAATATCCAAAGTTGGTGAGGGATATTGAACAGGAGAAGGAAACCAATGCGGTGCTTTGAATGCGAATACAGAATGCCGGCAGATAATAAGTGCTGCCACCCAAAAACCCGGGGCCGACAGTTATCGTATTGGGACGTGATCGAGGGTGCGCCGAAATGGTGTCCAATATGCACCCGGGTAGAGAAAGGGGATATAAAGACTATGTTTGACAAGCTGGATAATCGATCATTACTTCAGAAGGAATAAAGAATGAAAACAGCCATATACATTGAAGACGGAGTATTGCAGGTTGTATTAACGCCCGAAAGCGAACACGATTGGATTACTACGCTAAATCAGGTTGGAACCATAACATCAAACATATATCTGAAGGTCAATTACAAAGGAATCTACAAACAGCTCCTTTTGGAAAGAATAAAGACAGGGGAAACAAGCAGGTCAATACGGGAACCTGCGATTATCAACACATATCTATAAGGACGAACGATGAATGACACAGTAATGACAGTTGATGGCAAAAACATAACCCGGGCGGAAGCCGACGAAATATTGGAAAAGCTCAGGCCCCGGGAAAAGTGTATCGTGTTTTACCGGTTCCCGGCGAACCCGAGAGAAGACCGGCTGACATATAAATCCATAGGCGCCGTTGTCGGGCTTGAGAAAGCGGCTGTGTGCAGCATGTACAATCGCGCTATCAAGCGCACGGCATTCATGCTTGGAACGGACATCAAGACCGCTGAGGTATTCTTGAGCATAGCGGTACCGGGATGGACCGGAGCCGCTGAATCTATCGAGGGGGTGTCCGCCGAGACAGGCAAGGCCATGGATTATATCGACCGCTGCCTGAAAACGGCCAACACCTACGGGCTGACCGACAAAGAGAAGGCTCTTGTAAAGCACGCCTTGGACTGGGCTTTGCTCAAGCAGAATAAAACCGCAGGCGGGAAATGAGCGGAGCGTTATAAGGAGAATAAATATGCCGTTGATTGAAAAACAACTATTTGAAACAGTCGATAAAGTTGATATTGCTATCAATAGATTGAAAACATTTGAACCGGAAGAAGGGTATTTTGTAGCTTTTTCTGGCGGAAAGGATAGCAGCGTTATACTTGACCTGGTAAGGCGATCTGGATGTAAGTATGATGCACATTATAATTTAACAACGGTAGACCCGCCCGAAGTGGTACAGTTTGTAAGAACGCACAAAGACGTATCGACTGATCTGCCTGAAAAAACAATGTGGCAGTTGATAGTTGCACATGGTATGCCTCCGACAAGAATAGCGAGATATTGTTGTCAGGAATTGAAAGAGCGAGGTGGTAAATACAGGAGAGTTATTACAGGAATTAGATGGGAAGAATCAGCCGGGCGTTCAAAAAGACAAATGACAGAACCATGCAGGAATGGTCATAAACATTATTTGCATGTAATTATTGATTGGACGGAAGCTGAAGTGTGGGAGTACATCAAAAAGTATGAAGTGCCATATTGCAAATTATATGATGAAGGGTATAAACGGATAGGTTGCATAATGTGTCCGCAAAAGAATAAAATAGGGATGCTGTATGACGCAGAAAGATTCCCTAAATATTATCAAGCATATATACGTGCTTTTCAGAGGATGATTGACAGGTGCAAAATGGAAGGAATAGACAGAAGCTGGGAAAACGGGCAAGCCGTAATGGACTGGTGGATAACAAACAAACTTAATTCAGAAAGCGAAGATCAACTAACATTTTGCTTCGATTAAAAAAGAATCTGCGTAATTTCGTGATGCCACTTGACACAGCGGGAAAAATATGATATTATGGTTGCGTTGCGGCTGAAAAGCCGGCTTTGATAAACGAATCGAGAGCTTTGATGGAAAAACAGAAAGACATACTTATTACCGCCGAAGACCTGAAAAAAGCCATGGCTCGTTTCGGTCATACCCAGGTCGAGGCGGCATGGGAAATCGGCATAGGCCGCCGCACCCTTATAAGAAAGCTGCAGGACCCGGGAATTATTGAGTTTCCCGTGCGGTCAATAGGCCGGTCCATGCAGCTCTACATTAACGATAGCATAGCATACGAGAAGTAGGTATTCCAATGAATGAAAAACATATTATTCGTATTCATCCGTCCAGCCTTGACCTTATAGCGCGTTGCGGGGCGGCGTACCAGTTTGCCGATGAGAATTACGGTACCGATCCTACTCAGTTCGGGTGCGCCGGCCATGAGTGCGCTGAGAAGATGGCGGCCATGGAGCCGGTTGACTGGACCGTGATACAAGACAAGTACGGTGTCGATGACAAAGATATTACCGATCTGCAGTGGATGACCGGTGCGCTGAAGTTCGGGTTCCATCCCGACGAGGCAGTGATAGAACAGAGATTCATTATGCCGATACCCGGGAATACGGCGGTGGTAAGCTGCAGGCCGGACATTATATTGAAGCCTACCGATGCCCGGCCATGCCCGCACATACATGATTATAAGTTCGGGCGCAAGGCTGTAGAGGAAACGTCCCTGCAGTTTAAGGCGTATGCCTGGGTTGTCACCGAGGCCGGGAAGTGCGATTGCGAAGTGTATGTCCACCAGATAAGAGAGAGAGAAACGAAAAGCCTGTATTATGATCGCACGGAGCTGGCGGCCTTTACCGAATGCCTGCAGGCATATGCCCGTAACATCGAGCAGATACAATATGTAGTTGGTACTCATTGCGACAATAATTATTGTCCGGGCCGGGCGCATTGCAAGCCGTACCGCGAGGAAATGAACCGGCTGGCTCCGTTCGTGGCGCAGGAGGAATTGACTATCAGCCCAGAATCGCTGGTGCTGTTTGTGCGAAAGATGAAAATGATAGAGCTGGCCCTGAAGCGTGGCAAGGAAATAGCGGATGCCTATGTTGCCGAACACGGTCCGCTTGATTTGGGCGACGGGTTTGAGTACCGGGAAGTTGCAACGACCAAACAGGAGCTTGATGTTGACGGAGCCATAGCCCGGCTGCGGGACGTGTATGGCGATGCCTTTGTATTTGCCGCGGCCAAACTGACTAAATCAGGGATAACGGATACCTGCCGGAATAAGGCCATGCCGTGGCATAAGCGCGGACTCAGCACGGAAGTAATGAACATGCTGGAAGCGAACAACTGCTTTACGCCGAAAGAATCGACGTCGTATAAAGTAGTTGCTAAACAAACCGAAATAGAAAAGTAATGGACGCATACTATCAAGACGACTACTGCACGATATACCACGGCGATTGCCAGGAGATATTGCCGACATTGCCAAAAGTAGATTTGGTATTGACCGATCCGCCGTATGGGATAGACTTAAAAACTAATTATAGCGAAAGAGGGCGTTCTAAATTGGCAATATGTAATGATTACCCTGAAGTGCATGGCGATAAAACAAAATTCGATCCACGGTTTATTTTGGATATGGGAGTACCAACGGCATTGTTTGGGGCCAATTATTTTGCAGATGAGTTGCCCGTGTCAAGCGGGTGGATAGTATGGGATAAATTAAGGCCAGAGTTAATAGATCAGGCTCATGCCGAACTTGCATGGACTAATTTTGTAAAGGGAGTGCGTGTGTTCAGGCATTTATGGCATGGAATGATGAGAGCGAGCGAACGCGGAGAAAGTTATCATCCTACACAAAAGCCGGTTGCGTTGATGAAATGGATATTGACATTAAAATGGACTCCGGCAGGGATGGTATTAGACCCGTTCATGGGAAGCGGGACTACATTGAGAGCGGCTAAGGATTTGCAGAGAAAAGCTATTGGGATAGAGATTGAAGAAAAATACTGTGAGATAGCGGCCAAACGATTGCAGCAGGAAGTATTAGATTTTAACAATGCTAAACAGATAACCGGAGAATGAAAATGCCAGAAAACACAAGAGGTTGTATTGAACCAGAACAATTCCGCGAAAGAGCGTTTAATAACTTAGACAAAAGGATTACCGCGCTATCAGACAGGCTTTGCGCGATTGAAAACTCTTTCAATCAGCCGAGTTTGGATAATTTAAAAGTGCTAAAAGACCAACTTCTTAACGAATTTATAAACGGAAACCATCCCGGGAAAATAATGCCAAGCAAAGATCGGGCTGACGAAATATGCCTGTTTGCATTGGCAGACGGAACAGGGATAGGGCTGGATGAAAATATGATAGTTATGTTTGAGCAGGACGGCCAGCGTATAACCATTCCGTGGGGCGCTATGATGGCGGCAATACAGCGTATGCGTAATTCAAAGGATGCTTATTTAAAATCAAAACGACAAGGAGAATGAAACAATGAATGATTTAACACCAAGCGAAATGGACTTAGTACCGAATGATGATTCTATGTCAGGTTCAGTAACGGCCTCTGAACAGACCAGAGCCATGCAGGAAGTGCAGGCGTCTATCCTGATGGCAATGCGGTACCCGCGTGACGAAGACACCTGCCGTAAGGCAATACTGCATTCGTGTGAACGTCCCGGGCTGGCAGAAGAAGCGCAGTATGTGTATCCCAAAGGCGGCGCCAAAGTAACCGGGCCGTCTATCCGGCTGCTGGAGGAAGCTGCCCGGCAATGGAAGCACGTTGATTCCGGCTGGCGTATTATCCAGGAATCCCCGAAGGGCGCGACGGTCATGGCCTATGCCTGGGATATGCAGATGAACACCCGGACCCGGATTGAGTTCTATGTTGAATACACCCGCAAGGCCGGCGGGCGGTTTACCCGGATAGAAGACCCCCGGGACCAGTACGAGCATGTGGCGAACATGTCATCCCGGCGGTTGCGGGCATGTCTGCAGAAGATCATCCCGGCCTATATTATTGACGAGGCGATTGACCAGTGCGACAAAACGCTGAATGCCGCTCCTGAGATAAACGCCAAGGCCATGCTGGAAGCGTTCGACAAGTTGGGCGTAACGCAGGAAATGATTGAGAAGCGGGTAGGCCACAAGGTCGAGGCATTAACTCAGCAGGAAGTGGTAAATCTGAAAAAGATATTTGTCAGCCTGCGTGACGGATTCGCACCTTTGTCGCAATACTTTGAAGCCCCGGATGAACCGGAAGGGCAGGAAGAAGCAAAGGAACTCAGCATGAAGCCGAAGCGGACACCGAAAAAGCCCGCAGATCCAGAACCGGAGAAAGAAGAAACGGGAGTCTGCCCTACCGAAGTACCGAAAGATGTCAAGGACGCTCAGAACAGCTTACTTGACGGATTTAAATAACTATCAGGCGGGGCGTGCGTACCTCATTCCCTCATACCAAACCGCAACAACCACGCCCCGCCTCTTTAATAACTATGTATCACACGGAGAATACCGGCATGAAAATCATAAGTCTGAAAACAGAGAACGTAAAACGCATCAAGGCTGTTGAAATAACCCCGGAAGGAAACCTGATTGTTGTGGGCGGTCAGAACGGAGAGGGCAAGTCCAGCCTGCTAGATAGCATCATGTATTGTCTGGCCGGAAACAAAGCGATATGCGACCGGCCCCTGCGTGACGGCGAAACGCAAGGAGCCATCACTATTGTCATCGATCACCCGAAAGGAAACATGGTAGCCAAACGGACATTCACGCCGAAAGGCGGGTCCATTACCATATCGAACGACGAAGGTATGCGGTATACCAGCCCTCAAAGCATCCTTGATAAAGTCAACGGAAAGCTGACATTCGACCCGGGCGAGTTCATGCGGATGGACAGGCGCAAGCAATTTGAAACGATGCGCGAACTGGTGGGGATAGACTTCACCGAAGCGGAAGACAAACGTAAGAAAGCGTATGACGAGCGCACGATAGTCAACCGGCAGGTACGGACAGCCAGCGATAAAGTGAATGAGCTGTTAAAGTACAGCGACGCAGCCGAACCGATTGACGTGGCCGGACTGCTTGGAGAACTGAACAAAGCGAACGAACACAACAAAAGCATCGAGCGCAAGCTGCAGGACATCAAGACGGCGGAAGAAAACGTAGCGGCCATTGAACAGCGCAACAACGAAATAGCGGATGAAATCAAGCGGCTGCGGGAAACCATTACCGCCAACGAAGCGAAGATCGAACACAACAAAAAGGCCATACAGGACGCCAAAGATAGCGTCCCGGCACCGATTGACGTTACGCCGCTGAACGAACAAATCAACAGCGCCGATGCCGTCAATAACGCCTGGCATAAGCATGAGGAATATCTGGAAGCCAAGACCGAGTACGACAAGCAGGATGATGCCGCCAAACGACTAACGGCAGAGATCGACAATGTAGATGAGTGGAAAGCGGCGCAGTTGGCAGCGGCTAAGTTCCCGGTCGAAGGGTTGAACTTTATGGATGACACAATCACATTCAAGGGAGTGCCGCTTGATCAGGCCAGCAGCGCGGAACAGTTACGGGTATCGGCGGCAATGGCGGTGGCAATGAATCCCGATTTGCGTATCATGCTGATAAGGGATGGATCGTTACTGGATGACAAATCGCTGAAGATGTTGGCTGAAATAGCGGATGAGAATGATTTTCAAATCTGGCTGGAGCGCGTGGGAGAAGGGGAGGAATGCAGCGTAATCATTGAGGACGGTATGGTTAAGGGCGTTGCCGAACAGAAAGCGGCTGATGATATAGAGAACGTAATGGCCGACATTCCGAAAGCATAACACACATTAGCAGACAGCCGTAAATACGCTACGATAGTTCACACTGTCACGCGGCTGCTGAGTTCTGCCCGGGTGTGGTCTGCCTGCCCGGGCAACGATACACAGGGCGCAGCTATGAAACCGGGCGACACGATATTGGTTGGCAGTAAAAGACGGAAGATAAAGCGGAAGTTTGCGGTTGGCGAAATTATCTATTACGAGTTGGAAACGGAAGGGATGTTTCTGTTCGTGTCGCAGGAACGGCTTAAAAACAAACTGGCTCATAACGAGTGGGAGCTGGTTACAGCGTAAGAGGAAATAATATGAAGCGAAACGAACCAAAGCAACAATGTATATTGGACGACGAGAACCATCCTGTTCCGGCCAATAAGAATCTGGTAAAGAAGTCGGTTGTCATTCACGAAATATCAAAGCGCGGTGTTGTGACATGCGTTCAGAAGGTTATTAAATGCACACACAAGATCACGAACAAGTTTTCGGGAGTGTATGACCCGAAGAATTATAAGAAGAAAGCTAACAAACAGTAATACAGGAGAGATTGAACATGAGCGAAAAAGATGAGAATGCCGCAACTCAACAGGATGAGATTGCACAGAAGCAAGCCGAACCCGGGCGCAGTGGCACCCCGAGAGCGGAGAAGTAGAACTACGCAAGTAAATGTATGACCGGGCCGGGCGTTGCCGTTGGCAGAGCGTCCGGCCCGAATAACCGGAGAGGTATTGATGCCATGGCTAAATATGCAGACAAGCCCGAGAACGTGTACGAAGTGAAGGCGCTGGCCGAAAGGCTGATACCGCAGTTGCGATTAGTAGCCGATCCCGGAGAAACGGCAGAGAGCTTCTTTAATGAACACGAAAAGCATAACTGGTGGCTGAACGAGGCTCCTATCAGGTCGTGGAAAAAACTGTTTGAAGGCAAATTGAAGCGGATGCGGGAACAGGAGCGGGGGAAAGTACAACCACATTATCACCGGTTGCGCTTTGCGGTATGTGATGTATGTTGGGACGTTATGCGGAATCACGATATTGAAGGCTTGCGGGAATGCGGGTGTGTGCTAAGATGTGTCAAGAAAGGCAACGATTTAATGTACCTGCTGAACGAGAATTGCAAACCGAGCAAGATACTGATGGCAATATATAAAGGGAAGATGGAAGGCATAATGGATGATGACGATGTTGAAACGGTGGAGGCGTATTACCGGGCCAGCCGCATTCATTATCTGACTGTGTACAACAAAACGCCGGATGCTCTGGAAGTATACGAACATATCAGACATTTACATGATCGAATATTGCGGGCCGGCAGCGAGGAATATCATGCCAGGGTGCAGCCGTTCAAAGATTTGCTTTTGAAACGTGAAATGGAAATGGAAAGCGGAGGTAAAAACGATGTATCGGATCAGTAACTGGAACAGCTTTGAAACGGCAAGAACTCCTAAAGTATCAAAACGCAGGAGCGTTGTGCTACCGAATAGTTTTGAGAAACTTAGTTTTAAGCGTGTATTTAAAGAGAAAGACGCGCTGTCTGTATTTGGACTATTTGTGCTTCTGGTTGAATTGTGTTCACAACATCCGGCACCGCGGGAAGGATGGCTGACAGAAGACGGCGATCCAGGGTCCGCCTCATATACAGCGCATGACATCGCCTGTATGTTTACAATCCCGACCGGAGAAGTACAGCGGTGTTTGGATGTATTGTCTCAACCGAATATATTGTGGATAGAAAAGGTTGAACAGAATGCAATTAAAGAGGAAACAAAAGATATTGAGACACCGGAAATAGAATCCGGCGAAGAAGCTCCTGACGGAATATTTACACTGGAGGTAGAAGAAATAAAAAGCGGAAGTAAAAAGAGCGCAAAAGATAACATGAATCTGAAATTATCATTTGATTTATTTGTTAAATATTATAACTACCTGCGCTTGCAAAGAATAAGTGAAAACAAAAACGTAACGGCAACCGGGGCGTTTATGACATGGACGGAAGCGAGAGCGCGGAGGTGGGCGGCGCGGTGCCGGGAGCCGTTATTCAGGAACAACAGCACTACTATATTAAAAAAGGCATTTGCCAGCGATTTTCTGACGGGCGTGTTTGTGCCAAAGGACTGGAATCCGTTTGTGCTGAGAATAGAATGGCTGATAAAGAACGAAGAAAATTATACAAGGGTGCTTGAAGGATACTATGATAACCGGCCCGCGCGCAAGCGAAGCTCCGGGCAAGACCTGGTGGAGAAAAACTATGACGAATAGCCATGAATTTGATTATGCGGCTGCCGGATTTAGAGAGCGGCATTTAGAGCAGACTCTTGATAATTTCCACGCGGTTACCGACCGGCAGAAAGAAGTTGTGCGGTTACTGATAGAACATGCGGAATGTTTTTCAAACAGGTGGGTTATCCTGATAGGGCCTCCGGGAACCGGGAAAGATCATCTGTTAAGCGGGCTGGTTAAGCTGTGGGTTGAAAAGAATCTGACGCACCCAAAGATATATGCCGATACGCAGCAGGGGATATTGAGAAAGTACCGGGTAATGGCGTACAACACGGAAGGAACGAACGAAGACTACGCCATGGAGTGGTATACAAAGCTGGATATACTGGTTATACGGGATGCCGGAGTAAAAGACCTTACGGACAACGAAAGGGCGACGATGGTTGACATGATAGACCACCGGTATAATGACCGCAAGCTGACATTTATGAGTGGCAATATAGGGGCCAGCGATGTAGCAGTTAAGTTCGATGCCCGGGTGGATTCCAGGATAGCTGAAATGGCATTGCGCTATGAGGATAAGCCGTACATATACTGCAAATGGAATGATTACCGCAGAACAGTAAGAACAGAGGAAACAGAATGAACGACACACGCAAAAAAACATATGATACCATTACATACTACGTCAGAGAGGCAGAAATACTAGGGGCAAAAGCAAAGCGGGAAGGAAAAAAGCGAACAGACAACCCATATGAAGAAGGGGTTCAGCGCAACGGCTGGTGGTACGGATACGACAAGGAGGGGAAATGAAAGTTCTGAAATGGATAGTTGAATTTATAGGGCTAATCTTAACAGGAATAGCCATGCTGATATTTATAATAGCAGAGAAGATGGAGGGGAAATGAACGACAGATATTTGTTTAGGGGAAAAAGGATTGACAACGGCGAGTGGGTTACTGGTTATTATGTATGCGATCCGTTCAGTTATAACAGCGATACAATTTTAGATCATAGTCCTATGCGAATGCACGGCTCTTTAATTAGTCATGCTGTCATTCCCAAAACAGTATCGCAATGCATAGGGATAAAAGACAAGAACGTCAAGCCAATTTACGAGGGCGATTTAATAAACGACGTTGACGATGAAGTTTTATATATAGTCGCTTGGAGAGGGTATCGGTATGTTTTCGTAAAGACAACCACCGAAACATGGTGTGAAATATCAATGTTTGATTTGGAATACATAGAAGTAGTAGGAAACATTCACGAAAACCCGGGGCTATTGGAGGACTGAACCATGCACCAACACAGTTTAACAGCATACTACTCACTGGACACGCAATCGAAACGTGATTTCGTTTTAACGGCATACCGCGACGGCGAAGCACTGACCGACCGGCAGGTAAAAAACAAACTGCACCTGTCGGACATGAACGAGGTTAGGCCGCGGATAACAGAGCTGGTTACGGGCAAGAGTGGTAAGCGCCAGATACCGGTACGGCTGAAAGAGATCGGGAAGCGGCGAGAGAATGGGAGGCCGGTCCGGGTGTGCGTGATGCTGGAGAGAGAACCCGAACAGGTTGAATTGTTTTAACGCTATGAGCAAGGGAGATATTAACCATGAGCAAGATTGAATGGACAGACGAAACGATTAACCCGGTAGTGGGATGTACGAAGATCGGGGCCGGATGTAAAAACTGTTATGCAGAGAGAATGGCAAAGCGGTTGAAAGGTATGGCTGATAAAAGACTGGAACATCACATGCACTGCAGCAACATGCCGAACGGAATAGACAAGTATCTGAGTGTTGTTGATAAGAACGGGTGGACGGGAAATATCGGCATTGATATGGACGAACTGAAAAAGCCGTATAAATGGAAGAAACCACGCCGGATATTTGTTAGCAGCATGGGGGATTTGTTTCATGAAAATGTACAGTATCGGTGGATAAATAATTTAATGTATACCATAGATGCTACCCCCAGGCACACATATATTTTGTTGACCAAACGCCCCCAATTCATGCACAATTATTTTATGGGGCATGTTTTGCCCAAAAACGTATGGCTTGGAATATCAGCCAGCACGCAAAAAGAACTTGAAACAGGATTGTATTATCTTGCTATGTTTAAAAATTGCCGTGTTAGATTTATTTCTCTTGAACCGTTGTTGGAGAGTATATCAATATTTAATGCTTGTAGAACAACTGCGTGCCGTATTGATTTTGTAAGTCGTGGATTAAATGCGGGAGAAATCGTAAGCGACTTAATTTACGGCGGTAAAAACACAATTAACTGGGTGATAGTCGGGGGAGAAACCGGGCCAGGGGCAAGACCGATACATTATGAGTGGGTATCGCAAATACAAAAATATTGTAGCGCATATGATATACCATTCTTTTTCAAGCAATGGGGAGAGAATGTAATGTATGAAACAAGCCTGCCCGATTTTGTCAATCTTATATTTTTTATGGTTATAGGGCATGGCGGTAAAAAATATAAGATTGACAAAGATACCTACCATATTATCGCTCCGAAAAAATTAACTGGTCGCACACTGAACGGGCGGGAGTATAACGAGTATCCGCGGGAAGTGAAATGAAAAATGTATTGCGGATAATATGCGAGATTACGGGGTATATATTTGCTGCGATTGCAATGGGTATGTTCTGGCTGGCAGAGAAGTTGGAAACGCCAGCAGGAGAGAGGGCGTCACACATTGATAAAGAAGCAGGATTATGGCTGTGAGCAAAGACGGCGACAGTGTGATACATGGAGACTGGCTGAAAATAGCATTGCCGGAGAACGAGGCGTATCTGCGTTCCATGCTGCAGGCTCAGGAGTATTGGGATGCGAAAGAGGATATGATAGGGCCTATGAAAAGAATGCTTGAGAAAATAACCAAGAAGAACAAGGAGAAGCAACCATGTTGAGTATAACCATACCAGGGCAGCCGATGGCCAAAGCGCGTCCGAGAGTGTTCCGATTGAAGAACGGGTTTACCCGGGCGGTAACACCAGAGAGGACTATGCGCTACGAGGAACACGTCAAGATGTGTGCTATCGAGGCTATGAATAAGCACCTGACAGCGGGCGATCTGTTCAATGAACCGCTGGAAGCGCGGATAGACGTGTATTTCCCGTGTCCGGCAAGCGCATACCGGAAAACATTACCGCGCAAAAAAGAGTGGCGCACAAAGAAACCGGATGCCGACAATCTGGCAAAGGCGATATTAGACGCTTTGAACGGAATTGTATATCACGATGACAGTCAGGTAGTCGATCTGCATGTCAGGAAGTTTCAGGCCGGCCAGGGGATTGCTCCGAGGGTAGAAGTTGTAATAGCGGTTGCGGATGAGGCCAGCTTTCATTTACCGTTTTAACAAGGAGGAATCAAAATGATAATAGAACTGATAATGGCGAATGACAAAAGAATGACGTTCTGTAACCATGGCGATGTGTTCGTGCGGAAAGGCGACAGAATTGTTATTGATACCGTATCTTCTACCATGAGCCATAACAAGAACGGAGAGTATGTTGTGGTAGATACCAGACTGGTGCTGAGGCACAACCAGGGAACATCATACGGCTCTGGACTGGTGCGCGAGATAGACATTGTGGGAGTGTAATAACTTTAACCGGAGCTATGGCATGAATAAAGAATGTTTGACTTTGCAGGACTTACATGACATTTGCAGGCACTTCAATGTGAGCATAACGATGAATGACTATAAACAGCTTCAAGTGTTCTGCCATTCGGGTGTCGGTAAGATATACGGGTACAGGCCGGTCATGGACCCCCGGTCGATACTTGAGCTGATGCGGGAGTATAGCGAAGGCAAGCCGTTTCCGATAGACCATGTGCTTCCTAACGGACTGGTTGACAACCGGAAGCGCGACAACTATCTGCTGGACGAAGTGCAGAAAGAAAAGCACGAAAGAGATTGCCGGAAGCGTGACCGGAGAGACGGCATAATAGACTGAATTGTATTAACTGAACACAAAAGGGCTATGAAATGAAAAAGATAGCGGGAACTAAGCAGGCATACGAATGGCTGCACCGGCAGTTCGGCGGCAGGCTGATGGTAAATGTGCATACGTTTATCAAGATGGTAGACCTGGGCGAAGTACCGGAAGGAATATTTTATCAGCGGAAACGGAATGCGATGCGGTATTTTGACCGCAAAGAACTGCGGGCCTGGGCGCTTGAAAATGTTGTGAGGTAATATGAAAGCATGGTCACACGAAAGAAAACACGACGGTAAAGACGAATGGCTGACTCCGCCTGAAATAATAGGGGCGTTAGGAAGGTTTGATCTTGACCCGTGCGCCCCGGTTATAAGGCCATGGGACACAGCAAAACAGCATTATAACATTTTCGACAACGGGTTGATAAAAACATGGTACGGGAGGGTGTGGCTTAATCCTCCGTATGGAACGGCCACATCTAAGTGGCTGGCACGGATGGCTGATCACGGCAACGGGATTGTGCTTATATTTTCCCGCGTGGAAACACGGATGTTTTTTGATTATATCTGGAACCGTGCGGATGCGGTTTTGTTTATCAGAGGACGATTGAGTTTTTACGATGCAAACGGTAATAAAGGAGGAACGGCGGGGGCACCATCGTGCCTTGTGTCATATGGAGCAGAAAACACGACCGCTTTGGAAAACAGTGGCATTGCCGGAAAGTTAATCATATTAAAAAATAAATAGCCATGAAATACATTTATCTTATCGTGTTGTTTACGTCAGCCGCATACGGCGCCACTAATGCACACCGGCTGACAGGGCGGGCGTCTTATTACCACGACCGGTACGAAGGCCGGCTGACTGCCAGCGGGAAGGTGTTCAGCCAGAATACTAACTATGCCGCTCACTGTACACTGCCGTTCGGAACCCGGGTGCGGGTGACTAATCTCAACAACGGACGGTCCTGTATCGTTGTGATAGAAGACCGGGGGCCGTTCGACGTAAAGAACGCACGTAAGGGGATATTAACCCCGCACCCGACCCGTATTATAGATTTGTCACGTGTTATTGCCAGAAAGTTGGGATTTGAAAGGCAGGGCATTACGAGTGTCCGCCTTGACATATTGCCGAAACCAATGGAGCAAGCCCGTTCGCCGCCCGCCGGATAAGCACTATGGAAATAATTTCTTCTCTCACAAGGATAGAAATAAGGGGGAGGACTATGATCCTCCCCCGCCAATAAAGAATAAAGAATGAGCAAAAAGAATACATATAACGATAGTGCGCCGCTCCCTGACGTGATTGTGAGGCATCTGTGCGGCGCTTATATAAATAACCTGAATAATCTGCGGTTGACACGAAGGCTATAAACAAAGTAGACTTAACGCACAGACTTACCGGTAAGCCTGGGCTGGCCCTCAAAAGCCAGCCCGGGCTTTTATGTTTAAACGAAGGGGAGCCAGACCATGAGTGAGCCTACTGACAAAGTGGAAGAAGGGAAGGCCGAAGATTTGACCGAGAGTGCGGGAAGCGAACAAACCGGACCGCGGAAGCCGACTGTGGACGAGTTGGCCTACGGTAGTTACCTGATGGTGTACGATCTGTACTCATTCATGGACCAGACGCGGCAACAGGTGATGATGGCGAACGCACGAATGGCAGAACTCGAAAACCGGATAAACGAATTGACCGGAAGATTGCATCAAGCCGAACAACAAGTGGGGCAAATTACCAAAACAACAGGAGAAACCGATGCCGGGTAAACCATTGGACAGAGCGCGTAAGTATTCCGAAACGCATGGCATAACTCTTAAAGAAGCACTGGAAAAACTTGGCTTGGATAACACACCCAGGCTGAGTGCGTATTTTGACCGCATAGCGAAAGCAGCCGACGAAATTGACAACAATGACGAGGAAATTGCTTTTAATCTGCGGAAGAAAGTATCCTATGTGTTATCCCAGGCATACAAACATCACAATAATTTGTGTGCCGAAAATGTCGCAAATCCTGATGAGTTGGACAGGCTGCACAAACTGGCTAAAGAGGTAGTCAGTATGTTTCCGCTACCGAAGACGTATGGCCGACCAGACACAAGCGGGCTGGATTCCCCACAATCATCCGAATGGCTAACCGAGTACGATATTGAGGGAAAACCAGATGGCGAAAGCACCGTTGAGCGAGGAGGAATACGAGGAGATTCACTGGAAGGTGATGAAGAACACGGTGACGAAGGCGGAACGGGAGAAGTACCGGCAGCAGAAGTTCTTTGAAAAAAACAAGTATCCGCTGTTTGGGATAAAGCTGTCAATGAAGCAGCGCGAAATCCTGGATACGTTTGAAGAGGACGACGACGGCTATGCGATAGAGGAATCGGAAGTAATTGGCGGGAACAGGTCGTGCAAAACGATAACAGGAATATTCTGGAGCTTGCTATTGGCAAGCGGGTACTGGCCGGTGGGATATACGGAGCAGAAAAAGAGAGACGGTCAATTAGTATATCAGCCGCAACTATCTTTAACGCATCCGAAAATAAAGATATACACACCGAGCCAGGTCTGGATAAGCTGCATGGATAGGAACCTGCAAATTGCGCCACGGGGACCGCAGGACATATTACTGAGCATGTTGCCTAAAAGCTGGATAAGGCCGAACGGGATCAAGAAGTTTAACCGGGTGTACATACACTCGATTGAGCTTAAAAATCAAACGACGATTCAGTTCAAGAGCGCCGAATCCGGGCCAGACAAGTACCAGACTGCTTCATTAGACGCGGTATTGTTGGATGAGCTGCACGCCGAGGATGTCTACCGGGAGGTTGTTTCACGACAGGGAGCCAGGCCGTTACGGGTATTATATACGTTTTACCCCAGGAACGGGATAGACTGGACGAATAAAGAGTTTGTGAAAGAACACCGGGAGGAAATGCGGAAGATCAAGCAGGAGGGTGGAAAGCCGATACGCCGGGTGATGTTCATATCAATGCTGGACAATCCGTTTCTGCCGAAGAAAGCAAAGGAAACGATGCTGAAGCGGTGGGAGAACGACCCGATGAAGAACAGCCGTATCAACGGAACGTACACGGAACTATCGGGGCTGGTATATCCGAAGCTGAACAGAGACTGGCACTTGGTAGACACGTTCGCAAAGCCCGAGGAACAGCCTAATCTTACCTGGCTGGACAAAGCCGAAGACTTTAAGATGATACGCGAGAACAAGGGAACGATCCCGGATGAGTGGCCGGTTGTGGCAGCAATCGACACACACAACAGCGAAAAAGGGTGCGCCTGTTTATTTTGCGCGATAAGCCCGACAGGGCGGAGTTGGTACTTCAGGGAATATGAGTCCCGGGGAACGCCGCCGGAGTGGGGCAGGGACATAAAGAGCTTGTGCGAAGGACTAAATGTAACCACAATGCTCAAGGACAGCAGCGCGAACGCAACAGACGCATACGGATACAGCATAGCGCGGGTACTTGAAGACGAGATAGGGATGCCCCTGGATGACGCGGATAAACGCAAGAGAGAAGTGGGAATATTCGCGGTAACGGAACGATTGGGAGTGTTGGAGGATGACAACAAAAGGCCCATTGACGGAGGGCCGGGAATCGTTTTTACAGGTATGACACCGAAAGCGTTTTCACAGATGGAAACATACAGCAGGCGGGTAGGGGCGGTAGGAGTAGGCGATGTAATCAAAAAAGAAGATGAATTTGTGGACTGTATACAGTACATAGAGAAGATCGAGCCGGCTTTGTTTTATACAGAGCAGCAGGAACTGGACGAAATGGCTGAAGCAGAGGTAGCGGGCCGCGGCCAGCTTAACGCATTTACAGCGGCATTATAAAATGGGTCCACTGAGAAGCGAACAATACGATGATGTGTACGAGCGGTGGGACGAAGCCACACAAAAGTTGACGTTCTGGTACAAGATATGCAAGGACATGTACAAATTGTATGCGTCGTATGCCAACCGCGAAAACCTGCCTTACGTCAATAAATTAGACATACCTTTAGGATTCAAGATAATCGAAACACTCATCCCGTATCTGGTATCTGGAATGCCGGACCCGGGATGCACGCCTGATACGGCCAACGACGCCAGGGCAGCCAACCGCATGAATGCCAAGATGAAACACTATCTTAGTCATCCGGTGCATTTAACTAACATGGCTTCATGGTACCGGGACGCATTGCAGTATGGAACGGGGATCGTGAAGGACGGCTGGCGGTATCGCCAGACGGCAACAAAACGGTGGGTATACAGCGAGAATGAGATATACACAGCATATTACGGCATATTCGGCGTTCCGGCTGACCCGGGAATGATACTGGCAATGGCGCAGGCCGGCAAGATACCGGGGATAGAGTTTGTGCCGTCGCAGAACTGGTACACGATAGATGATCTTGCGGTAGACGACCGGCCACACTATGAATCGATCTCGCCGCTTGACTGCGCGTGGTTAGGAAATTCAGATTCAGTACAGGATTTGGAATCGTTTTACCATGTTATATACAAGACCGAACATGAAATTAAAGAATTGATAAAAATGTCAAAAGGGCGGGATACTGATTATTTTAATATGCAGTATGTACTTGATCATGCGTCCGAAAGCATTACAGCCACAATGTCGCTGCAAAACGAAATACATTTAATAAGCGCACAGAATGACAGTTACCAATTTGTAGAGGAATGGCGCCGAGAAGACGGGGCGATATGGATAACGACAATATGCCCGTCCGCTGATTGTATAGTGCGCCGCCGTAAAAGTCCGTATTTCCACGGGCAGTACCCGTTCAGTATTATACGGACGTTTGGCCGTGGCCGGGAGCTTATCGGAACGCCGATACTGAAATGGGTTGATAGCCTGATAGCGGCGGTAGTAAAGTTGGGTAACGAAATATTGGAGAACGGAAGCCTGTCCGTCAATCCGCCGTTCCTGAAACGACCGGGAGCGAAGTTCAAACAACTGACCCTGGCACTGGCAGCCGGAAAGATTATACCATCAAGGCCGGACGACATAAAACAGCTTGATATTAAGGATGTGCGAGATTCGTCTCTGAATATGCTGACGCTGTTTATCAGCTTTCTGGAAACGATAACGGGAGTAGACGACATTGTTAAGGGTCCGGGAGGACCGACTACGCCGAACACGGCAGGCGGGGTTGAAATGCTGCAATTCCAGTCAACGGCCAGAACACGGCTACAGCAGTATATCGACACAATCAGCATGGCCGACCTGTATACCAGGATAGCATCGAACATCGATCAGTACAAACGGGAGCCGGTAGATATTATGGTGCCGGCGGCTGGCGGACAAATGCAGCACGTACCGATACGGCCCGGAGATACGCAGGGCAATTATAAGTTTATCCCTGACGTAAGAAGTATGCTGGCGACAAACAACAGCGTAGCCCGGGCGCAATTACAGAGCCTGCTCAATATATGTGTCGGACTGCAGGAAACGTACAAAGACGCGAACGGGAATCTTTCAGCGAAACGGATAGTAGACGTGAAGTACCTGACCAAGAAGCTGATGAGCATGTATGACGCGATAGACAATCCGCAGAAAGCCCTGATAAACCCGAACGATACAAGGGCGATACCGCCGGAGCTGGCAATGATGCCGACTGGCCCGCAGGGAACGGGTCCGGGAACAGCGGCAGGATCGCCGCCAATGCCGGGAGCAGGCCCGGGAACGAGAACGGCAACAGGGACACAGGGGATGCCTCCGCAATTAGGCGGAACACAGCAACCGGGCGTATTTTCGCCGGCACAGGTGCCAATGCCTAAAAGACCGGAAGACGCCATACGAAGCGCAATGAGTATTCAATAATTGAAAACGAGAGATTAACGATGAAGACAAACAAAGTAATGGCAGCTATCATAGCGGGTTCCGTAATGCTGTTATCGACTATGACAGCGCCGGCAGATACTACAGCGGGACCGAAGTACGACCAGGATCACGGCGGATACATGATAACCAATGTCGGCAGCCTTTATGCCGGTACCGGAACATTCTCGGTAATTATCGCCGGCCAACAGATCTACGAGGCGTCTGGAACTAATATCAACATGAGTGGATTTATAATCTACAATCTCGGCCCGGCATCTACGGCAAGCGGGGCGGTCAATTACGCGCAGGTACAGGGATTCACAAACGATATAACCGATGCGCTGCTGGCTTTATTTGTCCCGGCGGCAGGCGGGACGTTCAGCGGTAAGGTTGCTATAAACAACACGCTTGATATGGGCGGAGATATTGATATGGCTAAGTCATATCCGAATTTCGGATATGATATAAGTAATTGTCAGGCCATTACGGTAATTATACCAGCAACAGGCAATGCCGCAGGTTTGTATGCCGACGCAGCGGAGCATTTCATAATTACCAATCGTGCATCTACTGGCTATATGGAATTGCTCGTAAAGACGCCAACATCAGCTAACGGGGCAACTACAAAGACATATGTAGACGGAATATCCAACGTGATATTAGGCACAACGGGCGATGCCCGATGGTATAACATATCGGGCGATACATTAACGGGAAACATGAATGCGGGATACAAGATCATAAACAGCATTGGCGATTTAGTAATGGGCGACGAACCCGCAGCTCTCGTTCCTTATCCTGCGGTTGCTTGTAACGGAAGCTCTAATGTGCTGTTAGTGGTTACGGAATTTGGTAATGCAGGTAGCGCTGGAATGAAAGCGCATGGCGATGACGATATATATACGGCATTAGACGGTTGCCTTGAATTGCAGGCCGGATTCAACGGGAAAATAATATTAACAGCCATGAAGGGCATTACGTTTGCCTCGGCCATGAATGCGTCAGGCAAAGTCCTTACCAATTTGCCTACACCGACAGTATCAAGCGGAGCCGCCACAAAAGGGTATGTAGATTTGTTTCTGCCTTTATCCGGCGGGACAATGACCGATGATATAACTATGTATGGTAATAAAATATTAGATACCGCGGAAATAACCGGTAACGCCGGCGGTGATTTGAAATTAGTGGCGCATACTGCCAGCGGAAGGGCGATAGACATAATGGGAAACGACGGATCAAATACTAAAATAGAACACCTTGATACACCTACTGCCGCTAGCGATGCCGCCAACAAAGGATATGTTGACAGCGTAGGAGTGTCTACGTATGCGAATGTCACGAACGGCTTGACAATTCAAGGTAATTTATTAATGAGTGATAAAATCATAGCAAGCGTAAAAACATTAAACGGCGTGTCTAACATATGCGGAAGAGCGCAAGCTAACCTTAAATTAGAACCGAATATTGTAGGCGGATACGGTATAGATGTATGCGGTTCGGTGGTATCGAATCTAGCAACGCCAACGGCTGCTTCTCATGCAGTGACAAAAGCCTATGCGGACGGATATGCGGACGGAGTATCAAATGCGCTGTTCAGCAGCCTGATAGATATAACCGATGCCAAGTTCAAGGCTTTAACTAATGCACTTATAAATGCGGGCTTTGCACCGCCGCTATAAAATAATTATACAGGAGAATTATGGCAATGAAAATATTATCTATAGCCATAGCCGTGTTGATAACGGCAACTTTATACGGAGCCACGATCCAGACAACCTTCACGGATGACGAGGGGTTGAGCGCGGTTTATACGCCATCGAACGGCGTGTATAACTATACTGTAGAGAGTACAAACTTCTGGCGTCCGGGGTACTGGACTAATTGGAATGCCGTAACAGCCGTACAGGTATCAGGTACTAGCGATCCGGTATTGACTAATTGGGTGTGGTACAGCACGAATATGTATGTGGACGGCTGCCAGGTAACTCAGGATGTATGGCGGATAGACACGGCGTATACCGCGGCAGAAGTATTGAGCCGGGTGATAACATCGTATGTATATGACGGCGGGACAACGTATGCGCTGAGGACGTCAATACCGCTATCTGATTTGACCAATACGTTGAATGTTGTGTATTACGATACATACGCTGAATTGACCAATGCGCTGAATACAACGTATCTGCAGGCAAGC
>Ga0265595_1000939_pt1 | contig 24062 bp, 18 predicted proteins | sample saktaG_15_FD_190148 | JGI IMG/M metagenome (GOLD analysis project Ga0265595, IMG submission 190148) | Saline water microbial communities from Sakinaw Lake, British Columbia, Canada - sak_2013_06_06_50m | ecosystem: Environmental > Aquatic > Non-marine Saline and Alkaline > Saline ...
TCCAGGGCGGTGCTTGAGGCAATCGCCGACATGCCGGAGCAGCTCCATCGCCGGGCGCATTACTATCACGTCGGTCTGACGCACAAGACCGGGGAGCCTGCGCCGAGTGCCGCGGTCGCGGCGAAGCAAATCAAGCAGGCCGTCGCCCGGGGACGGGCCGAGATGTGGGAGCTGAGGCTGCGCCGGTTGTTCAATGATGTGAGATGCGAGCTGCATCTCGCCGGAAGCGACACGCGGGCGATTCACCTCGGTACATACGGCAGGCTGGTGTTTGCGACGCTGCGCCGGCTGCGACGCGCCCGGCCGGTGTGGCGCGAGAAGGCGCTGGCCAAGCTGGATGACTGGCCGGTGAGAATGGGGCTCGACCCGGCCCCGTACCCGCGGATGAAAGCCGCGGTGATGGAGCTGTTTGAAAAACTTGAACGAGCCGGAGAGCTGGATCTGTGAACTACGGGATTCGCCCCGTGGTTTCTGCCACGTGGTGGGAGAACGCTCAGGACGCAATTCAAAATGCAGAGTGCAAAATGCAAATTGCAAATTGTGGGACCGGAGCGGAAGACCTGACCTCCGGCATCCATGACTTGGCACTTGACCTCGACCGGTTAGTCAGGGCTTGGCGGCCGTGGCGCGGGAACGCGCAGGACGCAATTCAAAATGCAGAGTGCAAAATGCAGAATGCAAATTGTGGAACGGACACTGAAGGCCTGACTTCCGGCTGCTGGAAGCTGACCTTTGAGTCCGCCGCCAGAATCAAACTGCAATGAGCACGACTGAGCATGAGCGCGGTCGGGAGGAGTTGGTGCGAGCGGTGGCGGCCAGGCTCGTGGAGTTGCGTCGCAAGGCCGGTCTGACGCAGCAGGGCGTGGCCGAGGCCATGGGCCGCGAGCGGAGCGGCAGGTGGCTGGTGGCCGGGCTGGAACGCGGAGCCGTGGCCGGCGCAAGTCTGTCTTCTCTCGTCGAGTACCTGCGAGCTGTGCGGGTCGGGTTCGGTAACCTCGTGGACGTGCTTGACCGCTACACGTCCCTACCGATTCCTGAGTCCGTGCTGAAGTTTGCCGAGGCCGCGCCGGTGCCCCGTCTGCAGGCTGGCAGTCAGGCTTTGGAGTGCGTGCAGCGCAGAGCTGCCGCCCTTCCGGAAAAGCGGGAGCTTCGCTCCCGCACTCCAAGGCAAGAACCGGACATCGAGACCGAACGCGTCCGTCGTCGGGCCGGGTACTGGGTGCTACGCAAGGTCTTCGAGCATTTTCTGCACAGCGAACTGACGGCGCTCGGGGTTCCCCCATCGGTGTGGCTACGGCGCCGCATGGCAGCGTATGGCCGCAAGGTCTTCAACGCGCTCTTCCGCACGCGCGGACCGAAAGAACCAAAGCGGCCGGAGCGGCTGTCACGGCTGCGGGAGTGGGCGCAGAGGCAGAACCTGACGGCGGAGATTGTCAGGTACATGGAGTTCGTGGTCGGCCTCGTGTTCGAGGATATGCGCGAGCACGATGAACTAGACTGGCTGCCTCCGCCGGCCGAGGCATATGCCATCATGTCGGTGAAACCGAAGCACCGGGTCGTAACCGACGCCCAGATGTGCCTGACCGAGTGGTGGAAGGCGAACGACCGGTATGCCCGTGCCGCGCAGGAGGCATATGAGCGCGCGCACAAGGCAGCGACCGACTTGCTCCCGACCGCGGGCCTCGACGCGCGCACGCTTCTCCGGTACAAACTGGCGGCGATGTGGGCGACCAATGTCGGCGCCAACACCGTTCCCGGTACGTCGCGACGCAAGCAGAGCGTCGCCGGCTTCCACGCCGCCGACCGGCCGCCGGAGCTCGACCGGAAGCTGCTGGGCCGCGTTCTTGCGGCTGCCCTTGAGGTCTGGGACTCGGCTCGGCCGAACCTCCCGCCCGCGCCCGGCCCAAGGCCGCGCTGAAAGACCTCCGACGTTGCCGTCGCTGCGCTGCGCCGCGACGCCCGCGTTTGCTTGACTGAACCCGCTCACCGGCTATGACCGGCGAGGGGCCGGCGAGGGGCCGGCGAGGGACACTTCCCCAATTTCTGGCCGTAAGCGTGTCAAGATGCTGGCCTAAGAGCGGGTCCCAATATGATGTCCGGCCGGGCCGACGCGCGGACGGCTTCCCTGCCGTCGCGCCAACGGCGCGAGCCCATGTCACGCGGTTGAGCCATCGGATGGCACCTGCCTGCGGCAGAGCGCGAGCCGTCAGCCGCGGCCGAGGTGCAGGTTACAGCATGCGGGTCGCGGTGGCGGCTCCGGCCACTCGATGCTCTATTCCTTTGTCCCTTGATCCCTCTCTCTCCCCTCCCCCCCCCCAAAAAAACCTGACATTGAACCACAGAGCGCGCAGAGACAACTGAGGGTACGGGCCGGACTCCCAGCTTCACCCACTCTGTGTTCTCTGTGGCCTCTGTGGTTGTGTCTACATCGGTTCTGGGGTCTCCCGCGTTTGCTTGACTGAACCCGCTCACCGGCTATAGTTCCGCTATGAAAATTGCCATCATCGGTACCGGCTATGTGGGGCTCACGTCCGGCACGTGTCTCGCAAAGATAGGCCACGACGTCATCTGCGTCGACAACGACGCGGCCCGGATTGACACGCTCAACCGCGGCGAAATGCCCATCTTTGAGCCGGGGCTCCCCGAGATTATCGCTGAGGCAAAGGCTGCCGGTCGTCTGCGGTTCACCACTGATATCCGGCCGGCGGTTGCCGAGAGCAAGGTGAGCTTTATCGCGGTCGGCACTCCGCCGCGAGAGAACGGCCAGCCGGACCTGACCTACGTCGAGGACGTCGCCCGCGACATCGCTGCCAGCATCCGCGACTACCATCTGGTTGTCGAGAAGTCGACCGTGCCGGTTCAGACCGGCAAATGGGTGCGCACGACCATCGAGCGGTACAATAAGGCAGGCACGCCTTTCGACGTTGCCTCGAACCCTGAGTTCCTGCGCGAAGGTTCCGCGGTCGGGGACTTCCTCCATCCGGACCGGATTGTCGTCGGAGTCGAGTCAGAGCGCGCCCGGAAATTGATGGCAGAGATATACGCCCCGATTGACGCCCCGATAGTCTTCACCGACCTTGCTTCGGCCGAGCTGATTAAGCACGCCTCCAACGCATTTCTCTCCATGAAGATATCCTTTGCCAACGCCCTCTCCGTCGTCTGCGAGGCCTCGGGTGCGGACATCAAGAAGGTCTGCGGCGGCATCGGCATGGACAAGCGCATCGGTCGCTCGTTCCTCGACGCCGGCATCGGCTACGGCGGCTTCTGTTTCCCCAAGGACTTGAGCGCCTTCATCGCCATCGCGAGTGACCTGGGCTATGACTTCCGCCTGCTCAAGGAGGTCGAGGCAATCAACGACGACATGAAACGCCGCTTCGTCCGCAAGATCCAGACGGTGCTGTGGAACCTGCGCGACAAGAACGTGGGTGTGCTCGGCCTGGCGTTCAAGCCTGACACCGATGACATGCGCTTTGCCCCGTCCATCGACATCATCAACGCGCTCGTGCGCGAGGGCGCGAAGGTCAAGGCGTATGACCCGCAGTCGATGGAGCGGGCGAAGAGCATCCTGCCCGGCATCACCTATTGCAGCCGCGCCGAGGACGTGGCCGACGAGGCCGACGTGCTGGCGGTCATCACTGAGTGGCCGGAGTTCCGCAAGATTGACCTGGCCGCTCTCAAGCAGCGAATGCGGCTGCCGATAATCTGCGACGGACGCAATCTCTTCGAGCGCAGCGAAGCTGAGAAGCTCGGATTCACCTACATTGGAGTTGGCCGGTGAGGGCACTGGTCGCGGGCGGAGCCGGGTTCATCGGCTCGCACCTGTGCGACTACCTGCTTGAACATGACTTCGAGGTCCTCAGTCTCGACAATCTTGTCACCGGTTCGAAGCGCAATATTCGCCACCTGCTCAGCCGCCCCGGATTCCGTTTCCAGCGCAGCGATGTCACGAGGCCGCTCCGCGTGCCCGGACGGGTCGACGTAGTCTTCAACCTCGCTTCGCCCGCTTCGCCCAAGGACTACCTGGCACTGCCGCTCGATACCCTTGCGGTCGGTTCTACGGGCACGCGCAACCTGCTCGAACTGGCGATCAAGAAGAAGGCGGTGTTCGTTCAGGCCTCGACTTCCGAGGTTTACGGCGACCCATTGCTCCACCCTCAGACCGAATCATACTGGGGAAACGTCAACCCGGTTGGCCCGAGGTCGGTCTACGATGAGGCCAAACGGTTCAGCGAAGCCCTGGTCATGGCCTATCACCGCAAGCACGGGCTCGCGACCAGAATCGCGCGCATCTTCAACACCTATGGTCCCCGGATGAAACTTGACGACGGCCGGATAGTCCCGACACTGGTGGATCAGGCACTGAACGGCAAACCTCTGACCGTGTTCGGGAACGGACGCCAGACCCGCAGTTTCTGCTACGTCTCCGACATGGTCGAGGGGCTGTATCGCCTCTCTTCCTGCACCGACCCGATGCCGGTCAACATCGGCAATCCGCGCGAGTTCACAGTCCTGCGTTTTGCCCGGATAGTCAAGAAGCTGACCGGCTCCCGCAGCCCGCTGAGATTCCAGCCGCTCCCTGAAGACGACCCGAAGCGCCGCCGGCCCGACATCACGCGCGCGGCGCGGTTGCTGCGCTGGCAGCCGAAAGTCGAATTGGAACAGGGACTCAAGCTGACCATCGACTCCTTCAGACGCAAGGGACAAAGGGATAAAGGGACAGAGGGATAGAGTGTCCCTCCCCGTGGGAATCGGGCTGGCAGGGCTTGGCCGTTGGGGCCGGAACTATGTGAAGACCCTGCTCGCTCTCCCCGAATGCAGGCTCGTTGCCGTGGCCGACGCGGACCCGACCACACACGCCACGATTGCTGATGAGACCGGAATCGCCGTGCGTGAGTCGGCCGCTCAGTTGCTCTCCGACCCGGAAATCGAGGCGGTGGTCATTGCCACACCGGACCGCACCCATTACAGCCTTGCCTCTGCCGCCCTTTGTGCCGGCCGCGACGTGCTGGTCGAGAAACCGATGGCGCTTGAGCCGGACGAAGCCGAGGCGCTTGCCGAACAGGCCGAGTCGAGTGGGCGTGTGCTTGCGGTCGGACATACCGCTGTCTATCAGCCGGGCTTCGCGGAATTGGTGGGTGAGATACGATCCCGGCCACTCGACGCAGACAGGCGGGCATCGGCTGTCCGCACTTCCTCGGGTTACGCTGACGGCCGGACGAACCCTATCCTGGATCTCTGTCCGCACGACATTGCCCTGGCCGTGCTTCTGTTTGGAACTCCGGAAGCGGCGCGGGCGCGCGCAAAGGGGAAAGGCGTCGAGTACGAGGTCAGATTCAAGGGAGACGAGCTGCTCAACGGGCAGGTGGAATGGCGTGAGCCGCCGCACGTTCGTCGGTTTGAGGTCGCAAGCCAAAGGGGAAAGGAGAAAGTGGAAATGACGAATGACCGGACTTTGCCATTTCCCCTTTCTACTTCTCCACTTGGCCGCCAGTGCCTGGACTTCATCGAATGCTGCCGGACCCGGCGACAGCCGCTCAGCAACGGACGGGTGGGCCTGGCCGTAGCCCGTTGCCTTGCTGCCTTGACCGCATCTATCGCGGACGGCAGCAGGTGGATCCCGCTGTCACCAGAGCTGCGAATGACAAGCGCCGAACGTCGCTCGCAAAGCGGTCGCGCAGCGACCACTGCGGAGTCGGAACTTCGGACTTCGACCTTCGGAGTTCGCACTTGAAGTTGAGTGTCGTGATCCCCGTCTACAACGAGGAGTCATCGGTAACCGAACTGGTAGAGAGGGTTAAGGCGGTTCCAGTCGACAAGGAGATAATCACTGTCGACGACCACTCAAGCGACAGCACTCTCTCGGTTCTGAACCGCATCTCGGGAATCCGCGTGATTTCGCACCCGGTCAATCGGGGCAAGGGCGCGGCGGTTCGTACCGGGCTGGCGCAGGCCACCGGTGACGTTGTCGTCATCCAGGATGCGGACCTTGAGTATAGCCCTGACGACTACCCGGCCATGCTTGAGCCTTTTGCCGACCCCAGGGTCGACGCCGTGTATGGCTCGCGGTTTCGCGGCGGCGGCAACTTCCTGCTGATGAGCAAGCTGGCCAACTACTTTCTCACCTTCATGACTAACGCCCTGTTCGGAGGGCGCATCACCGACATGGAAACCTGCTACAAGCTCATCCGGCGACCCCTGTTCCAGGGTCTGGGACTGGTCGCCGACCGGTTTGAGATCGAGCCGGAAATTACCGCGAAGCTGCTACGCAGGCATTGCCGGATAGCCGAAGTTCCTATACAATACAATGCGCGTCGAGTCGGCAAGAAGATCGGTGCACGCGACGGCGTGGCGGCCTGCATCGCTCTTGTCCGGTGGTACGTAAGCTAGCAAATGACAGACACTACTCAATCCGATTCGGTCAACGCCGTTGAGCTCGTCGGCGTGTCGCGGCTGTACCAGCACTCCTGGCCGGCCCTGACCGACGTCAACCTCACAATTGAGAAGGGCGATTTCATCTTTATCCTTGGCGCCACCGGCGCCGGCAAGACGACGCTGCTGCGCCTGCTCTACCGCCAGGACCTTGCCGACTCGGGCAAGGTGAAGGTGCTCGGCTATGACCTCAGGAAGATGCCCCTGTCCGAAGTGCCTCATCTGCGCAAACGCATCGGCATCATCTTCCAGGATTTCAGGCTGCTGGCTGAGCGTACCGTCTATGAGAACCTGGAATTCGTACTGAGGGTCATCGGCACCGACCCGAAGGATATACCCGGTCGAATCCAGGAGTCGCTCAACCGGCTCGGCCTCGTCCACAAGAAGGACTCCTATCCGCACCAGCTCTCGGGCGGCGAGCAGCAGAAGACGTCGATCGCCCGGGCCCTGGTCAAGGAACCGGAGATCCTTCTTGCCGATGAGCCGACCGGCAACATCGACCCCAAGGCTGCGGCCGACATTCTGAATATCCTCAAGGATATCAACTACCAGGGCGCGACCGTGCTGATGGCCACCCATGACGCGGACCTGGCTGAACGTACTCGGCGACGCCGGGTCACGCTCGACGCGGGCAGGATAGTACGCGATGAGACTTAGCTACATACTCCAGGAAGCGTTCCGCAGCATCAACCGCAACCGCGGTAGCTTCATCCTCGCGGCAACGGTTCAGGCCATCTGCCTCGTGCTGCTTTCGGTATTCATCATCCTGACCTGGAATCTCGCCCGGCTATCGGAGGCCGCCAGACGACACATCGAACTCTACGCCTTCGTCGGCGACCAGGCCGACCCGACGGTGCTTGTGGAGCGAATTTCCTCGCTCGACGGAGTGGCGCAGGCGCGCTATGTTCCGAAGGACGAAGCGCTCACCGAACTGCGGGCCGACCTTGGGCCCGACTCAAGCCTCGTGGACGCGCTGGAGCAGAACCCGCTGCCTCCCTCGGTCCGGATTGCGGTCCGTTCCGGGTTCGCGTCCCTCTCTGAACTCACCGCCCTTGAACAGAAGATCCAGTTGATACCGGGAGTGACGGAGGTCTGGTCCGGCAAGGAGATGGTCGAACGTCTCGAACGCATCACCCGCACGGTGACGTTCCTCGACATCGGCATTCTCGCCATCGTCTTCCTGGCCGTGCTTTTCATTGCCTTCCAGACCGTCGAATCCTCGATTGCGTCGCGCCACCACGAAATCCAGATCATGGAACTGGTCGGCGCCACCGGCGCCACCGTTCGCCTGCCGTTCTTGTTTGAGGGAACCGCTCAGGGCATATTCGGCGGAGCGGCCGCGTTCGTCCTCGCGGTGATATTTCACCGGCTTGCGGCCGTTGTTATCCCGGCCACGGCCCTGCCAACCGGAATCGTCCTGGTGGCTGACCTCGGCCTCGGAGCGTTGTCCGGTGTTGTCGGCTCGCTCATCGCCTTGAACCGCATCCACCGCATCCCCCAGGCCGAAACCGGGAATGATGAAGAGTGAATGGTGAAGGGTGAAAGACGGATTCGGATTTCACTATTCTCACTTCTCTGTTCACTCTTCCTGACCTCAGCGCTTCAGGCTCAACCCCTCCCACCGCTTAGCCCGGATACCACCGCATCGGCGCCGCCGGAAACGCTCAGCGTCCAGCAGCTGGACCAGCAGATACAGCAGAACGAAGCGCAACTCGATCAGACAAAGCAGCGCCTCGCTGAGGTCGAGAACCAGCTCGCCGACCTGACCGGCAAAGAACAGGCCGGGCTGGCCCGGCTGGCGTCGTTGGAAGAGCAGATCAGCCTGACCCGAAACTACCTCGCACGGCTCAGGAACCAGGCAGCGGCTCGCTCCAGCGAAATCGCCCAGGTCGCAAGAGAGATCGAGCAGACATCGGCAGAAGCCGCAAGCCGTAAGGAAGCACTCAGCCGCCGGCTGATTGCCATCTACAAGTACGGCCAGCTCAATCCGCTGACCGCCCTTCTTTCGACCCGAAGCGTGCCTGAAGTCTATCGCAAGATGCTCTATCTACGCTGGGTCGTGCGCGCGGACCAGCGCCTCGCCGCCGAGCTGTCGCAGCTGAATCTCCAGCTTGCCGCGCAGCGCGCGCGGCTCATCGCCGCCCGGGCCGAACTCGAGCGCCTGCAGCGCGAACAACTCGACCAACAGGCGAAGCTCAACCTGTCGATAGCGGCCGAATCGGCACTACTCAAGAAGATCCGCGGTAACAAGGAGACGAGCGAGGCTCTCCAGCAGCAGCTCGCGGAGTCGACCGGCCGGCTACAGCAGATGCTCGCCGCACTCCAGCACAGAAGAGAACAGGCCAGGGACCTTGCCACTTCCCCATCTGATGTCTTCTCCTCCTCCAAGGGTCTCCTTCCATGGCCTCTCCGCGGCAAAGTCATCGCCGGGTTCGGCTCTCAGGTCAACCCGCGCTACAAGACTCGCACGAATAACCTCGGTATTGACATCAAAGCCTCGCCCGGTGCGCAGGCTCAGTCGGTCGCGCCCGGCCGGGTTGTTTACGCAGACCAGTTCCTGGGCTACGGCAACCTCGTCATCGTTGACCACGGCTCCGGATTCTACACATTGTATTCCAACCTCGACGAAATGACCGCAAAGGTCGGCACCGACGTGGTCGCCGGCTCCAAAGTGGGGACTGCGGGAGACTATCTTCACTTCGAAATCAGGAAGGACGGAAAGCCGGTCGACCCGATTGACTGGCTCAAACCCTGAGGCAAAGTAGAAAGTGGTAATGGCAAAGTCCGGACTTGGGATTTTCCACTTTCTACTTAACCTTGATCATTCGGCTCTGTGACATCACGACTCTGCCTGCCCATAATCGGCCAGCCGAAAACGGTTCAGTTCTTGGAGACGTGGCTCGCCAACGGCACGTTCCCGCCGCTGCTGTTTGCCGGACCCTCAGGCATGGGCAAACGGACCACGGCACTGATGCTGGCGCAGGCGGCCAATTGCGAGTTGCGAGTTGCGAGTTGCGAGTTGCGAGTTGCGGGCGTGCCTTGCGGGGTCTGCCGAAGTTGCCGAGCAGTTGCCCAACTGAACCACCCTGACCTGAGACTGCTCTTCCCGATTCGACTGCCGAAGAAGGACCCGGAGACCGACGACATTGCCGCCGCACTGCTGGCGCGGTACCCGGAGTTCGCCCTCGGTCAAGCGCAGTTGGTGACGGACCAGAAGCTGAAGATACCGATCGATGCGGTGCGCTGGCTCCGCACGGAGATGGCGAAGCCCCCACTGCAGGCCCGACGCCGCTTCTTTGTGCTGCTCCATGCACACCAGATGAACGCCGAGGCAGCGAATGCACTACTCAAGACGCTCGAGGAGCCGCAGGTCGAGAGCACCTTCATTCTCACGTCGGCAAGTCCGGGCTCGCTGCCGGCCACCATCCGTTCGCGCTGCCAGGTAGTCCGGTTCTCGGCGGTCGCCCGGGACACGATGCGCGAGTGGCTGCAGGAGAACGCGGGCACTTCGCCTGCTGACGCCGAGCTTGCCGCGTCCGTATCTGAGGGTTCAGTCGGCGCGGCGCTGCGGTTTCTCGAGAACCGCGAGGAGTTTCTCGTCGAGCCGGTGGTCCGGTATTTCGCGGGCCAACTCGGCTCGAACGAACAAGCTGTCCTGGCAACCATGGAAGCAGCAAGGGATGCTTCGCCCGCGGTCATGGTCGGCACCCTGTTGTTCCTGTATCGGGAGGCGCTGCGTCTCAAATTGGGCGGGGACTCTCCGTACGCCCGTCGCAACCCCGGCGTTGTCGAACGGAACGCCGGACGCGGAGTAGATTACCTGCGCCGGGCGATCAAGTTCCTGCTATCGCGCAGCCGCGAAGCCGGCCTGAATCTGAACGCGCGGCTATTCAGTTACAGCCTCCTGACGACGCTCAAGCCGCCGAAGTAACGGCCCGGTCGCGCCTGCTATCGGCCCGAGTCCGGTGCGGCCCCGGTGTCGGATGATCCGATCACAACCAGGTCCTTAAGACTCGCGTACCGTTTCGACCCGATCCCGGAAACCGCCCGCAATTCGCTGATGCGGTGGAATCCTCCTTGGCGCTGCCGGTACTCGATGATCCGGCCCGCAAGCACCGGCCCGATTCCAGGTAGCATGTCGAGTTGGCGCTGTGTGGCCTGGTTAAGGTTCACTGGTTGCAGAATGGCCACCGAGTCCTGCGACTGCCCCGGTTCCGAATCCTGGACCACGGCGATGGGATTGCGGGCCGCCTGACGCGCAAGTCGCATCCTCTTGTACTGCAGTATGCCGGTGCCGGCAAGAAAAGTCACCACGACCAACAGGACGACGGCCCGCTCGCGCCGGTTCACTAGAACTTGAACAGAATCCAGAAGTCAAGGCCCATCGTCTCGGTCGTGGTCGGCGAAAGGCCCTTACTCTGGCTGTACTCGGCGTTGAGTCCCGCCTCGATGCTGCGCGAGAACCGATAGGACGCAGCCAGCGTTGTGCCGAACGAGTTGTCGAGCTGCAGATTGCTGGTGGCGTCGGCGGGAACGCCACCGGCCCAGAGCTGCAGCCACCGATGCGTCTGGGCCATGCGCAGGGACCATGTCAGGCTCAAGTCCGAGGCAAATCTCAGCTTCCGGAGGAAAGGAAGTCGCAGACCTTGCGGGGCGGAGAAGGCATATGAGAGCGAGAGATTGACGCCGCGACCGCTGGAGTGGGTAACGCTGCGCTTGGTTCCCGAGTCGCTGAGGAAATTGGTCATGGTCCCGAACGTGTAGTTGGTGGACAGGGACGTGGTGATGCGCCTCTTCCATGTTGTGGTCCACGAAACCAGCGGGTTGAACTCGTTGGTATAGGCCTCGCTCCGGCCAATCATGCCGAGCGATTCGCGCGCGACGCTGTCGCCGGCCCCCAGTTCGTAGTAGCCGACGAAGTCTCCGCTGAGGTCGTGGCGGCGTTTGTAGCTTGCCGTGAGCTTGGAGTCGGTCGCCCACTTCTTGAACAGATTGTGGACCTTGCCCTGAGTCAACTGCAGGTCCGGCCAGGTGACGCTCTTGTCGAGAGCCGTGCTGCTCAACATGCTGCCGAGATTATGGCCCTGAGACCATTCGCAGGCAATCCGCGCGCTGAGTTCGCGCACGTGCCCTCCGGAGGAGGCCCGGAGCGCATTGCTCCGCTCGCGAGTGACGTTGGGCAGCTCGTGATCGATGCTGTCGAAGGGAAAGATATCGGTAAACCCGAGCCGGTAGTACCACGGGGAAGTGTTCCAGACTGAGACCAGGTCGCTGGTTCGTGATATGGTATAGCTGAAGTCGAGCGGTTCGAGGTAGGACCCGAGGGAGGCGAGGGCAGAGAGCGGACGAAACGGGGGGACTGAACGAGATGGACGAAGCACGGAGTCGCCGCTGGCCAGCGAGTCCTGGCTGAGCGTGTCGCCCTTGAGCCCGGGCTTGGTGTTCTCGGCACGTCGGCCAAGCGTGTCGCCTCCGGACTTCGAACTCTGGACGTTGGGCGTTGGACTCTGAGACTGAAACAGGCCCAGCAGTTCCGGCAGGTCGGTGCCCAGGGTGAATTCAAGGTCGCCGGAGTTGCTCATGTTCCGGAGTGTGTCATAGCTCAAGCCGGACTTGGTACGGTCGTCGGAGTAGTCGCCGCTGAAGTCCACTCCGGGCGTTATCGCGTCGGCGATCTCAAGGCCGTAACCGGCGTCGAAACTGTGCTCCCGACCCGCCTCACTGCCGACCTTGAGAAACCACAGGCTGTCGGGCAACGGAACCATCAGGTCTCGCTCGGTCTGGACGCTGTACGCAAATGTCAGGTCCTCGACCGGAGAGTAATCCAGACCGAAGTCCGTCGACAGGCCGTGGCCCTGCAGCGTATCGGTCCGAAAAGCACTGTCCGGGCTGATGCGCGAACCACGCAGGGCCCGCTGCCGGGCGTCCGTGACCCCGAACCGCACGTCCTGAGGAAACAGTGCAAGCTCATTATCATCCCCGTACTTGACCTTAAGGTCCGGAGCAACCGCGTAGGCCCACTGGAACGTATTGGCCCAGGACGAATCCCGGTTGAGCGACGCCCGGTTCTGCCCCCGGCGCTGACGCCACGAAAGTCCCATGCCCTCGAGCGTATAGTTAAGCCAGCGGTTACCCGACTTCTGCTTGCGGACGTTGTCCAGGGCAATCTCCTCGCTTCGGCCGGTCGCAACGTATTCCGGTGACGACGCCTGCGTCGCGGGCAACAGCAGGTCCGGATACAGGGGCGAAAACTTGGGCACACTCCGCTGTTCCGAAATCGAGTAGCTCAGCGGCACGCTCAAGCCCCAACTGTAGGGGAGCAACCGGTCAAGGTTGGCGCGGACACTGGCTCCGAGGTTGGTTCCGAACCCGCCGGCCTTCACACCACGGCCCTCGCTGAACCGGCGGAAGTTAGGGTCGGAATAGCCGAAATTCACACCCATGGTAACGAAGTCCGAGAGCGCGACGTTGGAGCGGGCCTGGAATCCGTAGCCCGGCTCCTTGTGCGGAGCGGTCAGCCGCATGTCGTCGAACCAGAGCCCACCGGAGATTCGCGCGCTCCCAGGGTTCTCGAGTCCCAACGCGGTGTAGCGGATGTCAGCCAGCGATGGCGTTCCCAACACGCGGCGCGGTCCGCTCGACCAAAGGACGGTCGCCGGCACGTCGGCCTCGTCCCGCCGCTCCTTCAGTATCGGGAATGAATCCAGGGGGATGACAAATTCGTACCACTTGCCGTCGCGTCCCGGCACCAGCGCACCGGCAGTCACCGGGGCGCGGTATTCATAGTAATTCACTGAGTCCGACCCGAGCCTCAGCAGGAACGCCAGGCCATTGCCGTCGTCGTGTGCATACATCCGCAAGTCGCGGTACTCCCGGTAGTCCTCCTGGTCCGCCATAGTCTTGTTGACGGTCGCGCGCCGGTAGCCGTGCAGGTTCTGATATCCAAGGAGTAGCGCCGCCTCCTCTTCGGTCTTTCCCTGGACGTCACGCTTGAGTTGGAACGGCGACGTGTAGCTGGTGTCGGTTTTGCGCGAGACCTGAGTCGCCCAGACTTTCTCGGTTGTGTCGGCGGGCACGTGGCCCGGCATGCGGGTCGTGTCCTTCAGCGATGCCAGCAGCGGATTAGTCCAGCGGCTGCCGATGAACTCGACCGAGTAGAAGTCAATCGTGTCCGGTTCGTCGAAGCCATCCATCCAGACCCGAACCAGCCGGATGTCCTCCCACTTGGGCTGGCCGACCGTCTTGAAGCTGGTGCTGTCGTGCAACGAAACCCGGCACAGCTTCCAGCCGTTGACCAGGTCGGTGAAGTAGCGCGTATCGCCCAGCGGAATGTCGCACTCAAAGTAGTGGTTGTCCCGGGAGAACCCGCTCCGGTCCAGGTCCTCCGCATCACCCCCAGTGTGCTTGTTATTCTCAGTACCCATCGGGTTCTTCTCCGGATCGTAGTCATCGTTGCCGTCGTCGGCCGAGCCAGGCTCCCACAGAGAATCGGCCCCGAAGACGGTATCCAGCCCCGTGTCTTCTTCAACGTCCAGCACGCCGTTGGCATTCCGGTCTTCGGTGTTGTTCCGACCGTCCAGCCCGACGATGGCGCCGGCCCGATTCCGCCGGGGCGCATCCTCGTTAATCGACATGCCGACCGTGACGTGAATCGTGCCGGTGCCGCGCCGGGTCTTCAGAACCATCTGCAGGTTGTCGATGTCGTTCAAGTTCATGCTCATGCCCGATTGCGCGGCCGAGGTCATCATGCCGGCCCAAGACTCATGGTCACCCGAATCCGGTGTGAACTCCACCCGGAGGACGTCGTGCGTATCAGTAGCCTCGTCGCCGACTGACGGACCGAACACGCTGTCGTTGCGCACCTTCACCGCCGGGTTGACCCAGAAGAGCCGCTTATGTGCGAAGTGCCCGGTGTCCTTGCCCACCGGCACCGACGCCCAGGACCAGAGCACCGACGTGATTGACAAGTCTCGGTTGATAGTCGTACCCTCGAAGTCGTCCAGATACGCGACGCCGCGCGTATTGGGGTCGGGCAACGAAACCGCGCCTTCCGCCGAGGCACCGAAGGACGACACCGCCTGGGCGCGGAGCAGCGGCAACCGGTCAAGGAAGGCGCTGACGGCGTCCGAATTGACCGTGTAGGAGGCGTCAGTCTCGGCAATCACCCGGCGGAACGGTTCCGAACCGAGCGCCGGCTTCTCATCCTGGGTTCCTTCGTCTCGGAAGAAGATGCTGGTGCCGAGTTTCCCTTGCTGAGACGCCGCCCACTCGGCCCGACCCCCGACCAATGACTTCTGGGCGATAGAAAAGAGCGGGCTGTACTCGTAGGTCACCTGTATATCGGCATCAGGCGGAAGCGCCCGGACGAACGCCAGGACGCCGGACTTGTAGTCAATGGTGTAGTGGCCGGCGTCCTTCGACCACCGCTCGCCGTTGACAACGACCTTCTCGGTGCCTTCGGTGATGTCCGGCTGTCCCAGGTAGTAAGACTCAGCCGCGCTGGAATACTCGGCAACCATGTAGTACTTGAAACCCTCGCCGGGCCGCAAATTGTCCGGGTCGCGTCGATAGATGAGCCGCTCCCGCACCGATAGAGCGCTGGTGTCGAACGGAGTGGACCCCGGAAATCGGATGAGGCCGGTCTTGCTCTCAAACTCCGGGTACTCAATCCGCCCGTCGGCGTTAGGGTCCAGTCCCAGCAGTTCGACAAACTTCCGGCCTTTATTCGCGCCGTCAGACTCGACTTCCACGTCCTGCGCCTGGTCCGGCTGGTACCGGAACAGCCGCAACGAAGAGAGCGTCACGTCCCCGTCGCGCAGTGAATATACGTTGCGCCGCTCATAGTTCCACGTCAGCGACAGCGAGTCCGGGTTCTCGGGTTTGAGAAGCATAAGCACGAGCGAATCATGCCAGGTCTGATTCCAAACAGTATCGTGGGTAGTGAGGATTTCCAGACCTACCACGTCCCACTGGTTCAAAGCGTTGGTGAACTCGATGATGTTGCCCGGCTGCAGGAAGTAATCCTTGCCCAAAGACTTTAGGTCGAAGTATCCAGGCGCGCGGTCGTAGGTCCAGTCGTGGCTCCCCCGCGTCGTGTCCGGGACCCACTCTGGCGTGTCCGGGTGTACGGTCGCAATCGCGTCGTAGCCGGACTGGTTGTTGCCGGGGTTGCGGTCATCAACGTACACCCGCAGGTTGCTGATCGTCCCAGTCGCGTCGATGTGGTAGAACTGCCGCGTCAGATACTTGTATTCGTAAATCGTGTCCACGCTGACCCGGCGCTTGCCCGTAAAACTCTGGGTCTGGCTCTGCGACTCTTCGCGCGACGCTATCGCGTACACGTCTACCCCGCCGACCTTACCCTTGGCCGTCGCTCCGAACAGGCCGTGGCGAGCCGGCAGATCGCCGGTGTAAGCCGTGCTCGGAATTGTCAGCCTGGTGTCACCGAGCTCAACCGACTGGATGATATCGTCCTCGGTGCCCGTGTAGGCGAGCATTACTTTGTTCTGGTCTTCCTGCCGCTCGGAATCGTGGTCGATGTTGACCTTGGTGCGCTGCCCGATGGTGCCATTGAGAATCACGGAAAGTTGCTGTTCCATCTTCAGTTCCGGAAACAGACCACTGCTTCCCGGGGTGAGAGGGACGCCGCGCACGAAAGTCTGACGCCCGCCCAGTGTAATCCGGTCCTTGCCGGATATGTCGATCTTGCTGCCCTCGCCGAAAATCGGCAGCTTGGGCAGTTCGATATCGGGAATTAGACCCGATGCGTCGGCGGCCAGTTCCTGGCGCTCCCGGTCGCGCTTCGCCTCAGCCTGCCAGGCATCTCTGACCGACTGGGCAAGCTGGTAGTCGAGGTACTCGCTGATCGGCAGCACTTGCTCAACCCCGATGAAGTAGTCACCGCGCCATCGCTCCAGGAAGACAAGACCCAGCGAGTAGTCAACCCGGGGCACGAGCCGCGGCGGATCGTAGAGCGAGTAAGCCGAAGCAAGCCCGAACGCGAACGTAAGCAACAGGACGAAGTGGATAGCGGAGGGGAAGAACGGCGAAGTCCGGTCACTCGCCATTCCCACTTTCCCCTTTCCCCTTTGTCCCGAACAGCTTCTGCAGTCTGTCGGCCAGTTTCTGCGGAGAAAGACCGGCCATGTCAAGGAGCCAGCTACGCGGCCCCTGCTCATAGAACCGGTCCTCGAGTCCGATCGAGGTCACACGGGTCGTCCTGCCCGCCTGTTCGACGAGCCCGTGCACCGCCGCGCCGAACCCGCCGGCAAGCACGTTCTCCTCTATCGTGACGATGGTGCGATGCCGGTCCGCGAGCGACAGAATCAACGTCCGGTCCATCGGCTTGACGAACCTGACGTTAACAAGCGTCACGTTTACGCCCCTGTCTTTCAGGATGTCGGCCGCGCGGTCTGCAACGCACGCCATGTACCCGACGGCGAGTACGCACCCCGCATCGCCTTCACGCAGCACCTCCGCTTTGCCCATACTGACCGGCGCTGCACCCGGCCGCGGCTGCAGGCCCGAACCGCCGCGTGGGTATCTTATCGCTGTCGGCCCATCCTCGTACCTGACCGCGAATTCAAGCATCGCCGCCAGCTCGGCCTCGTCCATCGGAGCCATGACTACCAGACCGGGCACCATGCCAAGGTACGTCAGGTCAAACACTCCGTGATGGGTCGGTCCATCCTCCCCCACGAGGCCACCACGGTCAACCGCAAGCACGACCGGCAGCTTCTGCAGGCACACATCCTGGATGACCTGGTCCAGCCCGCGCGCAAGAAATGTCGAGTAGATGGCGACAACCGGCCGCGCTCCGGCCAGTGCCAGCCCGGCTCCAAAGGTCACCGCGTGCTGCTCGCAAATGCCCACGTCGAACAGGCGGTTCGGGAACTTCTCGCGGAACGGCGAGAGCCCGGTCCCGAGGCACATCCCGGCGGTCACGGCGATGACCCGCTCGTCTTTGCCGGCCAGTTCGACCATCTTCGCGCCGAATGCGCCCGTGAACGTCGGCCCGGCCGACGCCAGCGGCGCGCCGGTATCGGCATTGAATGGCCCGGTGCCGTGGAACCGCTCCGGGTGCTCCGCCGCCGGCCCGTATCCCTTGCCCTTGCGTGTCACCACGTGGACAAGAACCGGCCCATGGAGTTGCCGCACGCGCTTGAACGTATCAATCAGCTCGGCCAGGTTGTGGCCGTCCACCGGCCCGATGTAGCGGAACCCGAGCTCCTCGAACAGAATGCTGGGCACAACCAGGTTCTTCAGCCCTTCTTCGAGTTTGCGCGCCGCGCTGCGCGACTTACCGCCCAGGTCCTCAGGCAGGTGCCCAAGCAGATTCCACACGTCGCCGCGCAGCCGGTTGTACATCTTGCCCGTTATCATCCGGTTCAGGTAGCCGGCCATCGCCCCGGTGCTGCGGGCGATGGACATCTCGTTGTCATTCAGAACCACGACGAGGTCCTGTTTAAGGCAACCGGCGTTGTTCAGCGCTTCAAAAGCCATACCCGCCACGACCGACCCGTCGCCGATGACCGCGACCGAACGCCGGCTCGACCCCTTCAGACGGTCGCCAACCGCCGTCCCGAGCGCGACCGCTATCGAATCGCCGGAGTGACCGGTGTCGAACGTGTCATATTCGCTTTCGGACGTCTTGGGGAACCCGGAAATACCGCCCCTCTGCCGCAACGTGCCGAACCGGTCCCGGCGGCCGGTAATGATCTTGTGCGCGTAACATTGATGCCCGACGTCCCACACGATCTGGTCGTTCGGCGTATCGAACGCGTAGTGCAGCGCCAGCGTCAGTTCGACAACACCGAGGCTCGACGCAGTATGGCCGCCGTTCCTCGCCGTGGTCTGGATAATCAGTTCTCTGATCTCAGCGGCCAGTTCCCTGAGCTGGACCAGCGACATGCGCCGGATGTCGGCCGGCGATCGGACAGTGTCCAGCAAAGCCATGACTAGGACTTGCGATGCAGCACGAGGCTGGGGAACGCGGCCAGTAGCCGATACTTCGCACCCACTGCCAGGAACAGACGTTCCGCCTTCCGTGCTTCGGAATCAGCCCGGGTCGCGGCCCGAGCCCGGCCGCAGATTGACACCATGGTGTGCCGACCTGCCTCGCTGGCCTGCTCGGAATCCAGCAAGTCGTCTGTCATCTGGAACAGCATGCCGAGGGTCAACCCTGCCTGCCGGAGCTTCTGCTGCGCCGTCGCCGGCGCGCCGCCCAATATCGCACCTCCTACCACTGCCGCCCCGATGAACTCCGCCGTCTTCTTCCGCTGTATCTCCGGGACTTTGTACTTTGTACTTTGTACTTTGGACTTCCCTGCTATGTCCATCATCTGCCCGCCGGTCATGCCCGCAGGCCCGACCGCGCGGCATATCGCATGGATGGCACGAAGTCTGCGTTCGGCCGAGCCTGGAGCCCGCGCAAACAGCTCAAACGCGTAGGCGAACAGCCCGTCGGCCGCCAGTATCGCGGTCGCCTCGTCGAACTTCCGGTGCAGGCTAGGCCGACCCCGTCTGAAGTCGTCGTTGTCCATACTCGGCAGGTCGTCATGTATGAGCGAGAACGTGTGAATCAACTCGATGCCGGAGCAGAACGGCAGCACAGCCGCCAAGCTCCGGCCTCCTGCGGCTCGAAACGCCTCAAGTGCGAGCATCGGCCTCACCCGCTTTCCCGGTCCCAGAACCGCATAGCGCATGGCCAAGCCGAGCCGTGCCGGCACGTCCCTGCCGAACCTGAGTGCCTTCCGCAGTTCGGCATCAATCAGCCTCCGGTCCGCCTCGATGACCGATCTCAGGTCGCTCACGACTCCCTACTCTCCTTTCCCCGCTGCCTGCTCCGCCGCCCTGACGGTATTGGCCAGAAGCATCGCCACGGTCATCGGCCCGACCCCGCCGGGCACCGGTGTGATCGCCGAGGCTTTGGCTGCCACGGTCTCGAAATCGACGTCGCCCACCAGCCTGCCATCGATGCTGTTCGTGCCGGCGTCAACAACCACCACTCCGGCGCTCACCATCTCCCCGGTCACAAGCCGGGGCCGTCCCACTGCCACGACCAGTATCTCGGCCGTACGGCAGACCGCACCGAGGTCCGGAGTCCGTGAATGGCACACGGTTACGGTCGCGTCCCCGCGCTCCCCGCGGAGCAGCAGCATGCTCGCGAGGGGCTTGCCCACGAGCTCGCCGCGGCCGACAATCACAACCCGCTTGCCCGATGTGGTGATGCCGTTGCGCAGGAGCAGTTCGATGATACCGGACGGGGTCGCCGGCATGAACCCGGGCCGGCCGGCCGCCAGCGCGCCAAGGCTAGCCGGACTCAAACCGTCCACGTCCTTGCCCGGGCTGACCAGCTTCAGCACTTGATACGAGTCGATGCCGCGCGGCAGCGGCAGTTGCACGATGAAGCCGTGGACCGTCGGGTCTCGGTTCCACGACTCGACGACTCCGGTGACGTCGGCAAGGCTCGCGGTCTCAGGCAGCCGTTCAACGCCGGCGTTGATGCCGATACCGGCCGATGCCTTCACTTTGCTGGTAACGTAAACGCACGACGCCGGGTCGCTGCCGACCAATAGAACGCGAAGGCCGGGCCTCGTACCGCCGGCCTCGAGCTCCGCCACCCGTCGGGTCAGTTCAACCCGGACGGCCCTGGCAGCAGCCCTGCCGTCAAGAATCAGAGGGTTTGTCATCATTGTCCGTGCATACGAAAATGACGCTCCGGTTGGAGCGGGAGTCCTTGGTTCGGGTTGTGGTCATCAGGCGCCGGGGCGACGCGGGAACCGCCGCTGTCGATGCGCCGTCTGCATCAAGCAACATTCAGGACAGAATGTTCGCTAACTGCTCCTTTCGCACGCCACCATTCTTACACAAAACGCCGTCCCGGTCAACAGGTGAATTGAGATGAGGAACGGTTCAGGGGCCCCCGGGTGCAAGTGCCTGATGTCGCAGGCCTCGCCAGGGAACCCCTGAACCCGCTGTGTAGTGGGTTTTCTTCCGTCCTACTCGCCCGGCGCGACCGCGATGTAGAGCACGGACCCGGCACGGTTGATACGGAACAGGACGGCCTTGCTGCTACCCTTGAACTGGCGCACCGCGCGGTTGTAGTCGTTCACTGCGCCAATCCTGACCTTGCCGACCTCGAGCACAATGTCCCCACGCTCGATTCCGGCCCCGGCTGCGGCACTCCCGGCCTCGACATCCTCTACCAACACCCCGCCCGAGACCTTCGCTTCTGTCCGCTCACCGCCGGTCAAGCTGCGCACCGTGATGCCCAGCCAGGCGGTCGCCGGCTCCTCCTGAGGCGTGGACGCCTGCTGCTCGTCCTCTGGGAACGTCACCAATGTCACGCGCTTCGTCATTCGCTCGCCGTCGCGGACGATCCCGATGGATACACTCGAGCCAGGTGCGAAGTCCGCGACCTGCCTCCTGAACTGCTCCACGCCTTCGGTCTTCTCGCCGTTTACCGCGACAATCACATCCCCGGACTTGATGCCGGCCTTTTCCGCCGGCTGTCCGGGCACTACATCGGCAACAAGAACGCCCTTGCTGTCCTCGAGCCCCATTGCCTGCCGGATGGCATCGGTGACCGGCTGGGGCCTGATGCCCATGTACCCACGCACAACCTTGCCGGTCTTGATGAGCTGATCGGTAACCGACTTCACGATGTCAACCGGGACCGCGAACCCGATGCCGACGCTGCCGCCGGTCGGAGTCCGGATCGCGCTGTTGATACCCATCAATTCGCCCTTGATGTTCACGAGCGCCCCGCCCGAATTGCCCGGGTTGATGGATGCGTCGGTCTGGATGAAATCCTGGTAGCTGGGACCCTCGGGCAGCGGCAGCCCGGACCGACCCTTGGCCGATACCACGCCGACCGTGACCGTGCCGGTCAGGCCGAACGGGTTCCCTACGGCAATGGCCCAGTCGCCGACCCTGATGTCATCCGGGTTGGCCAGCGAAACCGCGGCCAGCGGTTTCTTGCTCTCGACCTTGAGCACCGCGAGGTCGCTCTTCGGGTCGCGGCCCACAACCTTTACGTCATTACCCTTGAACTCAGTCTCGTCGGAGAGACGGACGGCAATCTTGTCGAACCCGGCCACTACGTGATTATTCGTCACGATGTACCCGTCAGGGCTGATGACCACGCCTGAACCCAGAGCATTCTGCCGCAACTCCTGCGGTATATCCGGCAGCCCGCGGGTGAAGTCCCGGAAGAACTCATCGAACGGGTTCCCCTGCAGCGGTGACTGCTGCCGCTGTGATATCTTCACAGTCTTCTCGGCCGAAATGTTCACAACGGCGGGCAGGACCGAATCAGCAACCTGCACGAACGGACTGTGGTCAGCCGCGGCCAGGCTCTGCCCGGTTTGGGCGAGCGTGACACTTGGCTGGGCGCCCGCTGGCCGCAGGTCCAGCACTCCTGCCAGCATCAATCCAATAACAAACGCAACCAGCACGGCCGGCGCCAGAATCGCGCCGACCAACTTGAGCGATATCCGATGACTCATTTATCCTCCGTGAATCCCATACTGCCAGACCCCTACTCCATAGCCTCTATCCCGGCCACGCATTGCTTATTCAGACGCCGGAAAGCCTGACTGGGTTCGCTCCTCACCTGTCTTGGTTGCCTCGAAGCGTCCCAAGTCCAGGACGGCGTTGCCTTCTTCGTCCTCTGTGAGCTTGCCCACCAGACCATCCGGCTCCCGCGTGACGAATACGCTGGCTACACTCTGAACCACCAGGTCCAGGAAGTACGATGCTCCGCGCTTCTCCTTTTCGGCCGCTGCCGCCTGCCGCTCCAGGTACTTGAGACACTGCGCCAACGTCGCGGCGTCAACCTTGACCATCCCCTTATCGCCCCGCTCATGCAGCCTCGCCACCGTAACCAGTTCGTCGTACACCATCTGCACGCGCGGGGCCGGCGAACGGAAATTGTATATCAACCCGCTCGCCCGGGTCCGCATCGTGTCGGCCACGTTCGCGAACGCCTGCCGCGCCTCGCTGTCCCTCAGGTCTCGCACCCGGTTCCGCCGAATGTGACTCACGCCCACCCGCAGATTGTGGAGCACCTCGTTGTGCCGCAACTCGAAATCCGGGTCCTGACTCAAGTCAACCAGTTTCACTACCGCGGACATCGCCGCGGCGTGCATATGCGTACAGGAATCCGGACAGTCAATCGTCCGACGCCGGCCCTTGCCGCAGCACTGCGAACAGATGGGACGCAGAACCTGACTCGACTCATCCACAACTCCAGGGTCAGGTTCGAGGGTCGAGCCGGCCGGGCACTGTCGGTTCGCCTTTCGCCCGCAGACAAAACATGCTTCACTCATTGCCTAATCATACCCGGCGCGTCCGTGGGCGCAAGAAACGGGCAGTGAGAACCACCAACTACGCGAAGTGGAAAAGGAGAAAGTAGAAGTGGCAAAGTGGGGATGCGTACACTGAGGCCGGCTCTGCTACTGCCAACTGCAAACTGGGAACTGGAAACTCGCGCGCTAGTGCTGAATTACCACCTTGCGGACGCTCACCGCTGACCGCTCACCGCCCACCGCAATGAAGTAGACACCTGCCCGCGCGCGCGTCACCCTCCGCCCCATCGCGTCGAACGCCACCGCGCCGGGCGGCAGGTGGGACAGGATCGTCGGCCCGCCATTCGCTATTCGCGCTTCGGCGCTCGGTATGTCCTCGACACCCGGCGGTGGAACGTCTGCTCCAACGTAGACCTTGTTCATCAATGGGTTCCAGATAGCACGACACGTGGTATATTCTTGTGTCTGCAGTGTCCGCAAAACCCCGCCTGAATCGGCGTCAACTACCCAAACGGTGTCATTATAGTAAGGATACTCATCCATGAGGACGTAAGCCTTGTTGTCACTTGTGTCCAAGGCCATGGAACTCACGTGCCCGGTCATTAGCGTATCCAGCACCAGCCCGGTTTCCATGTCTATTGTGCAGAGCGCGTCGAAACTGAGAAAGAGATAGAGCCGGTTCGTGCGGACGTCCAGTCCCCCGAAGCGGGCGACGTTGTACGGCAAGCTGTCAACCATGGTGTCGCCCGCGCAGTCCAATACGAATGTCCCGTCCCACCAATCCTGAATGATGAGACGGTCCATGACCGGGTTCAGAGCCAGCCACGTCGGGGAGTCCGGCAGATGGATGACGTGAACCAGCGAGTCGGTCGCGACGTCTATGACGCCAAGCAAGTGATCGCCGCCGAAATACACCTTGTCGCCCGTTCCGCGCATGCACAGCTCTTGCGCCCCTCCGGAGATGGGAATGAACTTCAGGACCGAATCAGTTCTGCAGTCAATCACCATTACGCCTGACCAGTAGTTATCGAACGAGACGTAAACCTTGTTTGCCGTGGCGGACCACGCGACCGCAACGGGGTCATCCTGAACGGCTATCCTGGCGGTCACTGACTCCGCGTGGCAGTCATAGACGTTTATGCGTTGGGACGATCCACAATAGAGCTTGTTGTCGGCCGTGTCAAGCGCCGGGACACACCCTAGTCCCGACATAGGAATCTGATTTGGCTTGAAGAAGAGAGGCTGCCTCTCTTCAGTCACCGGCGTCTAATGAGTGTACAAAGACTTCACCCGCCAGGTGAAGAGAAAGGCAGCCAAATGATT
>Ga0265595_1000940_pt1 | contig 24042 bp, 10 predicted proteins | sample saktaG_15_FD_190148 | JGI IMG/M metagenome (GOLD analysis project Ga0265595, IMG submission 190148) | Saline water microbial communities from Sakinaw Lake, British Columbia, Canada - sak_2013_06_06_50m | ecosystem: Environmental > Aquatic > Non-marine Saline and Alkaline > Saline ...
CGCTTCATTCAAATCAACAATTGACGGCAATCGTGATTCATCGGAAGACGTATATGCCGCATGCCGAAATACCGGCTCCGGCGATTCTTTCTGTGTGTTTTCATACAACACAACCCGCTCCGGTATTTTATGAAAAAGTACCTGGCCCATAATTATACCAACCAGGATCAATAGGATTGCGCCGCTGATTAACGATAGTATTTTTCGATTCATTTTTAAATTCCTCCTGTCAATTTTCTATCCGTTTAACTATATGACAAATTGAAAGTTTCAAAAAACTTCCCGTTTATTTGACTGTTTGATTGGGAAATAGTTTCAAAAACCGATTACCCCTGTAACATAATCCCAAAGCAAATCACAATTCACTGTTAAGATTTTTCCTGAAATACAAATCGTTTTGCTAAATTGATAAATCATTTGACCCTTTATAAAAACCGTTTGACTACTTTATAAAATCACCTGACAATATTTGTAAGTCATTTGACAAAGAATAAAAACCAATTTTGTAACTGTTAAAATCGTTTGTAAACTTTTTTAAATGATTTGGAAATATGTCCAAATCATTTTACTGTTTGGAAAAATCATTTGGTAACATTGCAAGGTCATTTGAACATTTTGAATAATCATTTTGTAAAACATAAATATCACATAACAAATTTGAAAAATGGTCGGGATATTGAGATAACAAGCAAAAAAACAAGGGCCAGCGCGGGGGAAGTGCCAGCCCTTCAATATGCTTTCACCGTGCGTTTCCGCCCGACGAATTACCTTATCATCACCATCTTTTTGGTCTTCGTAAATGTCCTGGTTTCACCAACCGCCACAATCCTCATGAAATACAATCCGCTGGCAACCAACCGGCCATTATCATCCTTGGCATCCCAAAGTCTGCGGTAGTAATGCGCTTCATGGGAACTGTCAACCAGGCTACGTACTTTATAACCTCTCAAATCATAGATTTCAACCGACACATTACTCTTTTCCGGAATTGCATATTCGATGATTGTGGATGAATTAAAGGGATTCGGATAATTATTGCTTAATGTAAAATCCTGAGGAGTCATACTAACCAGGGTTTGAGATACTGAATTAGTCTCGATTATTTCTCCGGTAATATCACGAAGCGTATAATCAAATGAAATTTGTAGATCTTTATCAGTTCGATTTTTCATTGTAATTGTGAACACCGGAACGTCGAAAATCTCGACACTTTCATTTTTACCAAGACCGGAAATTGCAATCGACATTAGAGAACTATCGGTAGAAAACCGGGTTAATAATGGTGTTGATTGAAACGATTGTTTTAAATATTCTCCACCATTGACTGAATTTATTTTCAGAGATTGCTTGTCAATATTTATTAGTCCATCTATCATCATCAGTTCCGGTGTGTTTGTATATACATCGATTGTAATTAATCCATCCGAATTCCATGGGTCATCAACATATCGCTGGACCAATCTTAAAGACGGAAGACCGGCGGAATATTTACTCAGAAGAACTGGTTTGCTTACAAATCCGTTGTTTTCGAATGACCAATTCCACATCTGAATAAATACCATCAAGTCTTCAAAATCCAATACTCCATCAGGTTGCGGAATTAATTCTGGAGGAACTCCATTAGCTGGACCAGTTTCATATAAAATAATTTGGGGATCTGCATTCCAGGCGGATGCAAATATTGCCAAGTCTTCACTGTTTATTTCAGAATTTCCTGAAAATTCACCCAGAAAATTGTGAATTACTAAAATTTCATTAATAAAAGCATTCCCGGAATCATTATCACAAGGAATTATCCTAAACCAAGTATTGTCCCTACGTCCAAATCCTATATCTGCAAATGTAAACCACTTCAATGAACCGGAATACTTTGAATATTGATTGTTTTCAATTCCATTCATCATGGTTGCAGGATTCCATGTTGTCCCACTATCTGACGACCAATGGCAATATAAAACAATGGAATCCAATTCAGGATCAGAAATCTCATAATCAAAAATAGCTATACTAAAAACCGTATCCGGATTTGTTATGTTTTCAACACGAGGAATCCAGTTATTATCGATATGTATATGATCAAATACAATTGGTTGTCCATCGTTTTTATCGTATGGTGTGACTCTGAAACTTATATTTTGGCAATCAATACCGGGGATATCGGTGGTTGAATTCCAATAAAATGTCCCCTGATATTTTGTACTATCCAGATTTAAAACACTTCCGCTAAGATCGGCAAATTCCCAATGGGATATTTCTGGCCAGGTATATTCTGCCCTTATGAATACCGTATCAAACTCATCATCAAAAATATTATAAAAAAATTGAATTGAATCTGATAATTCCTGATTCAATTCAGCTGTAATTTCAATTTTCGGAACACCTAAATTATCAAGTAAAAATTGAATCTGATCACTCATCCCGGAATCATTGTCCCTGGGAGTTACTCGAAAATCAATACTGATTTCATCCGCTTCTGGTATATCCTTTTTTGTGTCCCAGATAATCCATCCGTCATAATGGCTGCTGTCTGCAATAACAGGTTCTATTGTAGGAAAACTCCAATTTATACTACTTGATTTTTTATATTCAAAATTCAATGAAATCGAATCATTTTCAATATCTTTAATAGTATATCTAATAATAACTGTGTCTTTTTGTTCTTCTTCTATCGCTAAAAGACTGATCTCAGGAATTTCATTATTATCAATGTGCAGCAAAATTTCCTTTGTGTCTCCAAATTGATCTCCGGCCTGAGGAATTAATCGTAGAATTACATTTTCTATGTCCTCTTGAGGAAGATCGTTGTCAGTTTTCCAAATAAAACTCCCGATATATTGATCCGATTGCAACGGATTGGTTAATCCTTCAATTGTTGGAGTATTCCATGAAACACCATTATCTACAGAAAAATCTATTAATAGGGTTGCACTGGAAGTAAGATTATTATTGATAGAATAATTCACTTCAACATCGCTACTTACTTCGGCAAGACCAACATTTGCATATAGATAAATACCACTCTTTAATTCATTTTTTAATATAATTATCGAGCCATTTGTATTAGTAACCATCAGTGCAACCGTACCGTTATTATCAATATCAGCCCCAGAGATAAATACCGGATCATTTCCTGCAGGTAATGTGTCAGATATAATAAATGTTGCATTGCCATCATTTTCATAAATATATACCTCTTGATCAGTCACATCAAGTACCGCAAAATCTATGTCTGCATCACTATCAAAATCGTGTCCGAATATCGAGGCGGGATTTCTCCCTGATTGAATATTTACACTAGTAAATTCACCGTTACAATTATTTATTAAAACAGATACGTTTCGGGAAAATTGATTAGCCGATATTATATCATTCCATCCATCACCATTAAAATCAAAACAGATAATATCACAAGGTCCTTGCCCAACTGAATAATTCAGAGATTCATCAAAAATCCCACTACCCTTATTTTGGAAGATTGATATATTATTTCCTCCTTTATTTGCCACAATAATATCTAAAAGACCGTCATTATTTATGTCTTCTAAAACACAATTATAGGGCACCGCACCATTGGAAAAAAAAGTTGTTGGACTGTATTTCAAATCATTCAAAGAACCCCAATAACCATCATGTTTTAAAACGGTTACAGTGTTATCTCCTCTGTTTGTGGTGACAACATCAAGTCGACCGTCATTATTGACATCACCGATATCCAGACCAATGGGATCTTGCCCCGTATTCTGTCCATTTGAGCTGACAAAACCGATTCCATATCCAGTCATAAAAGCTACTCCATCATTATTCATGATATCGTGAACGTACACCAAGTCCATAGAACCATCTTGGTTTAAATCACCATTGGCAAAATTTACAACCGGATCTAAACATTCGGCCCAAGTTGTGTCAAAAAAACCTCCACTAGGTATATTTATATAAAAATGAATTTCATTTGCATTATCATCATTAACAGCGAAATCAACAAATCCATCCCGATTAAAATCACAAAACGTAAGGATTCGCGGATTATTAAAACCGGATAATTCATTATTAAAATTAAAATTTCCTGAACCATTTGGACATTCAATATAAAAATTGAATCTATATCCATAATCGTTATAGCCCGATAATAAATTTTTATGAATAATTATCACAATTTTTTCACCAAAAATAAACCGTCTTTCGGGTACCAAAATCAGTGTTTTCGTACTACTATTATAGTCATAATCATAATTATAATAGGAATACTTATCTCCATAGATCAGGATATTATCACTAATATTATCCTGATCTATATCATTTTCAAATGTAATTTTAATATCGGAATCGCACGATACACCTATTGCATTCATTGCTGGAGCGGTACTATGAATTCCTGTATATAATTCCCCTGTCCCGGATAATGGTACAATTAATTCTTCCTTTCGAGGATCATTGTTAATGATTTTCAGGTTGTCCTTAAACAATCCAGGTGAATCAGGAGTAAATGTGATTGTTAAAATATAATTTTCACCGGATGCAATTTCTAATGCGGTGGTGTCAATCGAAAAGTTACTTGAGGATTTTAAGATATCGGTTATTACCAGAGTACTATCAAATCCTTGATTATAAATAATTAGATTTTGTTGCTTAGAATCTGCGATAATCACACTTCCAAAATCAATTTGTGTATCTGATACTAAAATTGATGGTAAGGATGTTTTTTGTTGAAATACACCAAGATTATCTAGCCCTTGATTATAAAAAACAAAATCAATATTTCCATCCCCATTGTAATCTCCCGATTTGATTATTGCTGGGCCGGATCCTTGTCCTGAAAAGATAGTGTTAGAATCATTAAAATTACCAAGTCCCGTATTTGATAAAATATAAATAAAATTTAATACAGGATTGGCGGCCGCTATATCCAGCCAACCATCACCATTGAAATCATTAACGGTGATTGAAGTACATTCAAATCCAACAGCCGGTGTGGCGATTTGGGTAAAATTGGCCTCCCCATCATTGTCGAGAATAGAAATACTTTCGGCAAATTTGGTGTTAACTGCCAAATCCAAATCGCCATCGTTATCAAAATCACCACACACTATATCATTGGCATAATCTCTGACATTTATCTCATCGTAGTTCGAGAAACTTCCTGTTCCAGCATTCTTCAGGATAGTAACCAACCCCGGAGAAGACCATCTGGTCGACGCAATATCTAAGTCACCATCATTGTCAAAATCACCCGTTATCATTTTTGTTGTAAAATTTCCACTGATTGTTGAATTGAAGACAAAGTCACCACTACCATTATTTTTATAAATTCTAATTTCTCCGGTTGAGGAACCTGCGGCTGCTTGAAGAGCACAAACATCAAAATCACCATCATTATCAAAATCTCCGTAAGCAATATCCCCGAAATTGGATCCTGCATTATAATTATCCTTTTGGGAAAATGTCCCCGTCCCATCATTTTCAAGACAAATTAATTTTCCAGAATTATTACATACAACATCAACATCAAAATCATTATCAAAGTCAAAACATACAATTGCAGTTGGCATTTGAATATCACTGTAGAAAACCTGATTACTAAAATCCCAATTTCCGTCATTAAAAAGTATTCCGATTTTATCCAAATTGTAATATGTCGCAATGATATCCTGATCCGAATCATTGTCCACATCGGCCGAAACGAAATCTCTGATCCATAACCCGTTACTATTATCAATATGAATACTTAATGTATCAAAGAAAAGTTTACTGGCGTTAGAAGCTGTACGGAATTGCCATGAAAAGGGTGTCAAAAGAGCAGTATGCATCGGTGATGCAATCTGATTTGTTAGTGTAACGGTAACCATTTCACCCGATAAAAATGCTCTATCTGGGATAAAATGAAAATTTTCATATCCAATATTAAATATTCCCGGTTTCAACCCGCTATGTTCGCCATAGACTTTAACACTTTGATAACTAACAGTTTCTGTGTCGATATAAGAAGAAAACAAAGTATATATGTTTGGTTTCAATGAAACATCAACTTCGTGCTGTGCAGGATCAGTAGACATGACCTGAATTTGTCCAGATACTATACTGAAAATTAATAGAGATAGCAAAATGAATTTCTTCATTATTTCACCCTCACGTGCGCAGCGACAGTTTCTAATATTTCGATCGTTGTATTATTTGAATCTCTCAACTCTGATAATATATTGTATTGAAGAATGGTTACTCCTGTACGTATGGAAGATAAAGTTATCCTTGCAATTAATCCGCTTCCTTCAACAAATGGAGGATTCCCGGTTGCTACACCGGATTCGATTTTGATTGTTCCATCGCTGTTATTATACTCGCAAAATGAAATTAATGTACCGCCATTCTTTAGGAGAAACGAACGCTCATCATCAAATATTTGGATGTTTTGGATATCTAAAATAGTACAATCAAAATTAATTATTGCCTTCACACCAGTAAGATCCGTGACTCCTTCTATCAAAATTTCCAGAAAAAAAATTGAGTCACTTGCTACTTCAACTGTCCTCGGGTAAAACATTAGCGCCGGCCCTTCCACATCATCAACTTGAAAGGATAATACCTGCGATTCCTCAGATTCAACACCATTGTAATAACGGGATTTTATCTCGAACAGGTGATCACCTTCATCCAGAAACGGATATTCTACTGATTTACCGGAAAACCATCCGCTCCAAGTACCTTCATCCATCCTGTATGAATAATTCATGTCTACATGGTTGCCGTCCCACTCGAAGCGAACAAAACAAGTGTCCACTATTCCTCCATCCGTTGGAGTATCAAGAAAATTCACATATGGGAATACAAAATCCGGATCATTGGGATCCATTGGATTGGAAACATCCTCAGGCGCCTCAAGTAACGAACAGCCAATAAAGCCTATAAGGATGAAAAATGAAATACTAAAAATGGTAGGATATTTCATATGAATTTCCTCTGGGATTATAATCTAATCCAATATTTTGTTGATAGCGATGAGAGGGGAAAAAGAAATAAATGTCGATAAGATTGTATACGTAGGTTGCGATTGTTATACTTGTCGCTACAAAGAATTGTGTCCTAAAATCATCCAGTAGATTTTTGCTTTCATTACAAAGATTACGATACTTGTCCAAATCATTAATCGTCATAGCTGAATTATACAACGAGACATACTCATCGTACCTATCTAATTCCTTGTTATACTTGTTATAAGATGAACATTGCCAGCCAATACTTAAAGCAGATGACATAAAAAAAACTGCCCCTTTTATCGGCTGAAAAGAAAAATATTGTCCCCAACCCGGAATAAATATTGACCGTAATTCTGCTGACTTTCTAGATGGTATTCCCAATTCAAGTGTAATTTTACACGGTATATCTGAATATAAATCAACATTTTGATAATAATTATAATGCTTGGATGCACTGGCGCTGATACTGTACGTACCATAAAATGTTCTTACTGTATCAATTTGGTTCGGTTCAAGTGAAAACATATCATTTGTATAATTACTCGTTAATCGAATAATTGATCTAACATTACTATTTTGAATAATAATTTGTCCATTTTCCATTTGAAATCCAGGTGTGATTATTTTTAATCTATCATTCTGATCTAATAAAACTGTTGTTATATAAGGCTCATGGTTTTTCTTGATCATCTGAATTTCATATTCTGTAAAATCCAATTGACCAATACTAATGCCTTCACTTTCAAATGAACTAGTCACTTGATATCGGCTTTCTGTCACTTGGTTTTTCTTAGACCAAATTTGTGCGTCATTCAGAAAAATATCTGTATCAAGATTATCATTGATAAAAATCTGACCACAAGGTTTGAGTATATAATTAAGTCGTTTCAGGTTATTTTCTGAAAAATGAATTGTATCAGTTTTTGTTAGAAAACCAGCCTGAGATAATTTCAATACATATACTTTGGAAGTATCTATTACCTGGTAATCCAATGGCGTTTGCCCAACCTGAGTGTTATTTATCAATATATTGGCACCGGACGGCTCAGAATAAATGCGGAGTGTAAATTTCTCCCTGGCTAAATTCATTTCGATTTCTTTAATTTCGTTAACCCCAATAGATACCAATTTTTCACCGACAAGATTGCCTTTTTTAACCTTTACCCGAATTTCGCCTTCAGGCAATCCCTGAATAGTATACGGTGTGATATCACCAATTGGTTTATCGTTAATATATATCGTTCCACCCGGAGGATTCGACTTGACCAGCAAATCGCTTGTTCCGATCAGTGTGATAGATCCTGAGCTACTTTCGACACCTAATAGCTTTTGCACTACAGTTTTCGTTGTATAGACTAAGAGGTTTTCAATCGGTCCCATATAATCTTCGATGACATTTTTCACAATCTTACCGGATTCAACATCCACAATTCTGGCCTCAAGGGTGAAAAGGTTTCCAACATGGGTAACACTTCCACCAACAATATAATGAACAGCTAGAAGTTGCCCTGCTTCAACCAGACAGGATGACTCCGAACAGGCTCCGGACAACTGAAAGGCCTGCTCTTTTAAAATCTCTTCCATCATTCCCCGTTCAAGAATTGTATATTGATCTGATTGTGCAAATTCATTCCTGATTCTGTCTGATATAGCGGACGCTTCTATGTCAGTCATTCCACGGGCGGCAAAGGTAAATACTGCCAAATTTTTCCGGCCAGAAGATTGCGCAAAACTATCCGGAATTTGCAGTAGTAATAGCACTAAAAATATGAGTGTTTTAAGATATTTCAATTATTTTTATCTCCTTTAGTAGATATAATTCACCAATATTGAAAATAGTTAATCCTGCATCGTCGTAACTACTACGGCGGTAATCGATAACAACTCACATACTACAAAAACAGTATAACGATATAAAACCATTTGTATAATTATACTATGCACAGGGTTAAAATAATAAAAATAAATCAAATATCAACATTGAAAAATAAGGCAGTCCATGAAATTTACAGACAAGCTCCGCATTAAAATATACTGTGTTATTTTAGTTTTAAATTAGACTGACGCTATTTCACCAGCACCATCTTGCGGAGTTGGTAAAAATCACCAGCATGAAGTGCAATAAAATAAATACCGGATGCCAGTTCCCTGCCATTCATATCCCGGCCATTCCAGCACAGGTTATAGCTTCCGGGAACCCGGTTGTCATCCAGCAATGTAGCAACATTCCGACCGAGCAGATCGAACAGTTCAAGCGTAACATGCGATTCTTGGGGAAGATCGAAACGAATGACCGTCCCCGAATTGAATGGATTGGGATAATTTTGATAGAGCTTGTACAGATCCGGTACTGTATTCAGATCAGTTTGAATTTGCCGGCCAAATTGGTCAACGGCAATGGCACTGACAATCTTCCCGGAATTATTCAGCGTACCCAGACTGCCGCTCATGGATAAAATCGAGGCATCTGAAAGGCTGTAAAGCAGAAGAATATTGTGTTCCTGTTTGGTGGAAACGGATTCATCATTAATGACATCAGCAGCGATTTCAAACACAGAACCCGGTTGAAACTCTATTTGCAATGCTGATATCGGCGATTTACTTTGAAATAAAAGTTGCTGATCGCACAGACTTAACTGCACTGTATTTTCATCAGCGTCCACCGGTTTGGCAAATCCCTCACGCCCCAGGATAATGTTGATAACCCAGACCAAGTCGAGAACATTGATCTGGTCATCACTGTTCAGGTCGGCCGCCCAAGACTCAAACTCATCGCCCGCTGGTTTAATTTGCAGAATCAGGTTGACGACTTTTGTCAGATCAAGAACATTTATTTGCCCGTCCTTATTCATATCACCTTTTGAATAATCCGGCTCTCTCAGCAGGTATTCAATCGTATTTTCAAGAAGCTGTGCGCGGGTAATGGAATCAGATAGCTTATCAAAGGCAAATGTATAGAATACGATCCGGCTACTGTTTATATTACTGGAATCTTCGTAAAGGATAATCCCGCCATAGGTTGAATTTTTATTATAATAAATGATCCGGGCGTCGGATGCAGGAGTACAGGCATCCTCATCACCATAATTTTCATAATCGATGCTAAATTGGTAGGATAAACTATATGGATTTCCAACTAATTCATGAGTTTCAGGTACCACGCGATACAATGGTCCGGCCTCGTCCTCATACCAGTCAGAAACATGTAGTACGTTTTGAGCAAAATCCGGGTATCCCGGCACACTGCCGGCATCGTAGCCAAGTTCACCCCCTTCAATAAGGAGTCGGCCGCCTTCTGCCACATATGTCTCCAGCATCGACCGGTAACCACTATTTTCGACAGGACTCATATTCGACCCCGATGACGAAATCACCAGATCAAAATCAAAAATTTCAGAGTCTAAACTAGTTGTGTACGTCGATTTAAACACATAATACCCGGCGGCTTCCAGTATACTCTGAATTTCAACAGCACTGCTGCTTTTCCCTTCGCTAATGTCAACTATATACGTACTGTTTTTATCAATGGAACGTTTGCCATTGTCATCATCAATCAACAGGATACTGGCCCTGGTTGTATCCAGATGAAAATTAATTTCCTGCGTCTGACTGCCAACGTTTACTGGCAATGTCTCCATGATAAAACGTGCAGCTGCCACTGAAAATTCATAATCCCCGGATGGCAATCCAACCTCATATGTTCCATTTGTGGCAGCATATGTTTCTATGCTAGCGTAATATTCTCCCGCACCTGTGGAAAACTCTTCTATTGTCAGAACTGCGTTTAGTGGTTGTTCGAAAACTCCGCCGGTAATCCGACCGGAAACCAAGACATGCGGTGATTCCGCTAATTCAGTCATGAATATATTGGAACCCACTCTGATGGTATCAATAACAGTTTGAGTTTGATACCCAAATAATTGTGTACGAATTTTATAATACCCAACTTCAACCGATATCGGACAGGAAAATTCACCGGCATTATTTGATGTTGCAGTGAAGATTGAATTCACAGTATCGGGATACAGGTATCCGGAAATCCGAACATCAGCAAGTCCCTGTTGACCGTTATCGGTTATCAATCCCATCACATTGCCAAATGCTTTTTTAACTGTGAAAACGTTTTCAAATATCTCATACCCTGGTTTTAATAATGCTGCAACGAACATTCCGATCGTGTCGGGTTTCACTTGCAGATTACTTAACAAAACCAGTGTATCGATTCCACAGCCACGCACAGCAAGTCTAATATCACTCTCAACGGCAGATCCACGGATTTGACCGATATGTTTGGGAACTAGTGAATTTTCAACGTCAAATTGATCTGCACCAACCAAAATTTCAGGACTAGTTAATTGCGCCGCTCCGGTTACCGGCAGCGTCTGAGTAAATACATACCCAGATTCACCAGGCATCTTGCCTTTAATGTCGATGATTTCACCATATCGGGGAAGTAATTGAAATAGTAAAATTCCATTGGAACTACTGGTTCCTAAAAGACTGTCACCATGGACCATCCATCCGGAAGCATAGATTTCAGCATTGGCAACAGCACGTGAACTGTCATCCAAAACTGTTACGGAAATATTCGAAGATATACCAACCGGAACTGTCGCAGGTTCAATGCTGATCTTCAGAGGATTGGCAACAGTGAGTGTGTCAATGAGTGGTAGTTGCTGGTTACCGCTAATGGTCATTAAAAGGTCGCCCAACTGCAAATTTTCAACATTGATTGCTAATGTTACTGAGCCGTCGCTTCCGGTTGTACCGTAAGCAATGAGATTTTCATTCTGTAACAGGGTAACGACCGCATTTTCCATTGCGCCGGATTCATTCATAGCAGAAACGGAATAGCTACTAGCATTCAATGCAACAATCGGGTTATAATCGGCGATTGTCTGTTTTGGTGTCCCAATCCATGGTTTTATCGACGGATCACCCAAAATGTTATAAACATCAAAATAGTATTTATATGTCCAGTCATCACTGGCAGCGGTCTGAGAAAAAACATCAAACAATCCTTGATATAACATGGAACCAATATTCGTTTTTCCTTCTTCAAAAAAACCATCATACATGCCGCGTTCCATAATATCATCAGGTTCCCAGTATGTGGAATTTGACGCACCGATAAACGCGAAAGCACCCTTATCGGCCGTTCTGATCCAGCTTTCGCCAAAGCATTCTCCTATCGAAAAGCTACCGGTCTCACAGGCATTACTGATTACAAATACAGGAACTGAACCGGAATTCAGTCCACTGATATTACTTTGAAGAAATCTCGGTCCCTGCCATTCCGTTTGCAGACCATGACCGGAATAATGGCAAATTGTCCGTCCGTCATTTAACGCGTTAAAAATATCCGAAGTACTTCCATCCGAATGACCTTTTATATGATCGGCATAGACTTCCCGGTTCGTTAGATAGGTGTCAATAACATAGTTATGCGAGGCTTCAGCCAATTCCCAGTAATCGGCATCACTAGTAGCAATAAAGGTCATTTTATTAAATGCGTCCAGACTACTGACTTCACATTTTTCATAGGCCATGGATTTGTAAATAATCGCAGATAAATCAGATTCATCAGCGGCAGAAAAACGTCCAAGCAATAAATCGGGAATCAGGTCGCCATCCATCCGTGTGTAGGGTGCATCGGTTTCGGTTTCTCCAAATGTCCCGGTCCAGGCCGGAACATCAGCGACATCGCCAACCAATAACACATAGGCCAGAGAAGTAGCCGAATTAAATTGATCAAATATAAAATCCCAGATTGAGCCGGTTGTTCCACCCAACTCAGAAACTGATTTTAAAATAATGTTAAATCCGCATTGCCTTTTCCAGTTCAGATAGGTCTGTAATTCTGTATTATCAGCAAACTGGTCCCCGGCGATCACCAGAAAATTCAGCGGTGCGATGCTTTTAACCGGGGAATCGGTTTTATCGTAATTAACAAAAATGTTCCGGGCAATTCGATCCAAATCCGGGTTGTAAACCGGGTTTTTCATGGCGCTTTTCTGCAGACTGGACTCTTCAATAATTTTAACGGAAATCGTCGCACCGGTGATCAATTTCAGTGAACGCCGTACCGGATTATAGGATACCGGGAAAAAGTCCAGCATGATTCCCGAAATTCTCCCCATTTTGAATGATTCATGAGTTTTCACCAATCCCGGCGAATAAAAATCATCCGTTTCATATATTTCATGATTAATAATTACCGATGTCTGATCGATGTCGGTTTTTCGCCGGAAGGGTTGAACCGGAAATACCGGGTTTGAAAAACCAGTCTGGGCCAGATCGATGTTTTCTTCGGATTGAATGGAAACCGTATATTCGATTCGGCTGTTTTCAGGTATCTTTATCAATTTTCGAATAAACGGTAATTTCGGTGCACCAACCGCATAGTAATAATTGGTCCCGTTTATGTCTATCTCCGTAAAATATTCACCATTATAATCAATTGTTTTTATCTCAATATCATCCAACGAAATTTCAAGAACCATTTCAGATGAATTTGCTTTCTGAAAATGAACCTCCGCCGGGCGGAACTGGTTCACTGAAACACCGGCAACAATCAGCGATGCCGGAAAAAATAAAGTGATAATATAATAAGTAAATTTATTCATAATAGAAATCAGTCAACGTTTAATATATACAATATTTCTCCAAGTATCTGTGATATAATGCGGGTAATTATTTCTTTTTCTGGAAAATACTGGTGCTTAGCGAGACCTGCAGGGAAAGCCCGACAAGCCGGGAATTTTCCGACGGAAATCCAAAATCCGTAATTGCCGGATACCGGGAATCGTTTTCTGGTTGCATGGATACGATTTTTTCAATGGGTTGGCCTTTATCAAGATCGTGAAAATAGCCCATCTCAATTCCCACTTTGTTGCTGATCATCAGTCCCAGCAGAGCGCCAACCCGGATACTTTCATTACCGTTGATACCTTTTGGAATATACATCGCCCGAAAGCCGGTATAAAACGCATTACCCGGTTTTACCGGAAATGTCCGTACACTGTAATAGGTCATATCAAAGCTGGAATTCGGCGTCAGTGAATAAGCAAAATTGATAATATCATTAAAATCACCTCGTTGAAACACTGTGCGCGAATAGTCGATTCCCGAGCCATAGATCGGCAATCCAACCCGAATGCCGAAATCACTGACATCGCTTAGACCTTTACGATACACAAAAACCGGCAGAATATTTTCAAAAGAAAAGGTGATTGATGTCCGGGTTTCATCCTCTTTCAAGGGCACGGGACTGATGGTCGGATGGGCCGCACATCCCCACAATAATAACAAGACGATGGAAATTAGGATAACTTTTTGCATAACGCTGTTAGATTAAGAAATCACACCGAAATAGTAAAGTAATTATTTCAAGGATAAAGATTCATCAGAAATTGCATTATTTGATCCAAATCATCCTGATTGATAGTACTGTCATTATTCCAATCCGCCATTTCAAACTCGGTTTCACTGGGTATCATTTGACCGGTAATATAATTTTGAATCAGCAATACATCCGCGATATTAATGTCATTGTCGCCATTAACGTCACCCGGTATTGTTGTCCCGGTTATCACGTTTACTATCACAGACGGCTCAACACTGATGGAAATATCGTCGATGATTAATAATTTCGATCCACTGGCAATTTCCAGTTGATAAACGCCCGGCAAACAGAGTCGATAATAATCACCATAATTCTCGTCTGGAACGATCCAGGAATTATCCGATTCGTGACCGACAATACTGATTTGCATTTCACCGAGTTCCAAATCTGTCCGGATTTCCCCGCGAATCCCGGTCAAAGCAGCAGACAAATAATTTAACAACGCATTCCGGTTATAATCCCAATGGGCAGACAGTTCCGACGCCGGAAGCAGTTTCGTGTCGGAAATTTCAATAGTCACTTCACGACAATGCCGGTAATAGGTCATATAATCCTGACGATTCCCGAAAGTCAAATACCAGTCCCAACCGTTCGTAATACCGTTATTCATATCCGTTAAATAACCGGCCGGACTGTTCGCCTGTGCAGTATCAGCATACTGCCGACAGAGCCGGATCAACCATTCGTCATCAGCATGTCGCCGTTCCCAACAATCCCATGGATAATTCAACAACTCTGCGCCACCATGAAAATTTGCCGACAAGATAAAATTCTGTCTTTCTGATAATTCCATCATGGCAACAGTTTCCGGTTGCCAAAGATTGTCATCAGGATGCTCTCTCTCAGCCGGACTGGGAAAATTACGGTTCAGGTCCACGGCATTGGCATTATACCGGGTCGCACCATAAACTGTTGTGTCACCATTATAATAAGTTCCGTCTGGATTTGCCAAAGGATTGATCCAGATTTCAAGATTTTCAACGAGATTGGTGACCTGTTGATCAGATTGGTAATTTGTTAATAAATAGTCAATCAAACGCAACATCAGAATATATCCGGTCGTTTCATCGCCATGCATGGTGGATGTGAACATTACTTCCGGCTCGGCTTCCTCTTTTTGAACATTATCGGAAATCACAGCAAACAGAAGCGCCCGCCCTTCAACTGACTGACCGACACTATCGATCCTGCAAATACCGGGATAATCTTTTCCAAACTGTATCATCATATTCCGGTATGTATCATAAGTCGGATAGCTGTCCCAACTCTGACTTTTCCCGATAGTATCAGACATTTTCGGTTTGTACTTCAATGACGGTGGTGTTAGAATTTCCGCTGTTTTTCCTAATGCTTCAAATTGCCTGAATTCCTTTGAGTTTGCATAGGCATAGACAGTATCACCAATGACATTGTCAATGGAAATGATTCGTGTAATTTCACGGAGTTCATCTCGGGACTTTATTATGAAGCGAAAATATGTTTCGGGTCGCTCTGATCCACTATCCGGTGATTCAGCGAAAAGAAGCAGGGTCACCAGGAAATAGCTCAAGAGGAATAGTATAGATGATCGATGCATAATAGTAGAAACCAAATAATCTTTATTAAAATAGAGCTGCCGGAGTTCAGTTACAATATGAAAAAGGGGCAGGAAAGTCCCGCCCCTTTTATTCGAATCGGATTTGATTAGCGCATCAGGATCATTTTTCGGGTTTGTGAAAAATTGCCGGCTTTTAATGTGTATATATAGACACCGCTGCCAACCGCATTTCCACGGGAATCCTGCCCGTTCCAAACAACCCTTTGATAACCGGCCGCATATTCATTCTGCACCAGTTCCTGAACCATCTGACCCATCAGATTGTAAATCGTCAGAGTTACTTTACTGGTCTTCGGTAATGCAAACTCAATCGTCGTTTCCGGGTTAAAGGGGTTCGGATAATTTGGTTTCAGTGAAAATTCCGTCGGCAGATCACTCTGTCCGTCAATCGCCAGAGCATCCACAGTAACCGGTTCAGACTTTTCCGATTCATTCAAACCAAAATCCGTCGCGGTGACAGAATAGGAATATGCTTCCGAAGAAGAAATGGACACATCGGCATATTCGTTAATTGCAGAATATCCGATAGCGCCAAAATCTGTGGATGCCGTTTTCCTGTAAATCGTGTAGAATTTCACCTTTTCACTGGTGACCGGTTCCCACTGCAGAGTGATGTTACCGTCACCACCAAGGGCATTGAGACCTCCGGGAATTTCCGGGGGCAGATTGTCAACGGAAAAGCCCGCCAGCATATTGGAATTCCAGTAGGACCAAGTATCCCAGCCGATGGCTGTAACCGCAAAGCCAGTCCAGTAAATATCCTCCCCGATGGCATCATAAAGAGTCGGAACAACAACGTTATAGTGATCCATTTCCGGATGGACCGGAACGGTAGTCACATAATCCCAATCATAAGGCACTTCCGGACTCGGATTCATATCATTAAACGGTTGGATCGCCCGCCATATCTGGTATTCTTTCACGGAACCCTGCAAACCTTCAGCCTGTTTCCAGGTCAGCCGAACCTGTTTTCCATGATCCTCAGGAACATCGATAACATCGATTAACTCCGGCCCGAAAACATGCAATTCCGTCCATAAGATGATCGGATCCTCCGGGCTACTATTCGGCCAGTCGAACATTCGCCATTCCGGATTAAAGCCAGCTTTGGTGTAAGAAATATCGATTTCGCCAGATGGCAAAGCAATCTTATAATGCCCGTTTATATCGGTATATGTAAATCCCATATATTCGACAATTCCATTTTCATAATCATACAACTCTGCGTATATAAACACTTTACGAAGCGGATTGTTATTATCATCAACAACATTTCCTTCAAGCGTATCAGGGATTATAATGCTGTTTAGCATAATCATCATGGATGTATCACTTTGAATATCAAAGCTTTGGCCCATGGCTGCAAATCCATTGGCTCCAACCTGGAAATCATACCAACCCGGCTTCACCATGAATTCAAAATGTCCGGAATCATCGGTAAACAGGGTAAACGGTTCATAGTAATCCCAATTGAACAGCATCATTAACGCGCCCCGGATAGGTGTATTTTGCCCATCAACAACAGACCCATTCACCACAATATCACCAACAATTGAGCCCATCCAGAATTCCAGGTACGCCGGTTGCTGACCAACGCAGATATTATTAATATCATAAGGGTCATACCCTTCTGCATAAGCCGTTGCCTGATACCAGTCAAAAGGAAGGTGTTCCAGTTTAAAATAACCACGACCATCGGTATAGATTTCATAGTAGCTTTCCCAACCGTATATTTCAACGCGGGCATTGGAAATTCCATTACCATCTTCATTGAAAACATACCCTTCAATTAATCCTTCGGTAATCGGCGGTTGAATATAAAAGTCCTTACTGTAATTATTACCGGAAATAACATTCAGAGAATCAATAGCTGATGGCATCCATTCGTAAGGCCAGTATACTTCTATCACCCAGGGTGTACCGGGAACCGGGCCGCCAACCAACGGCAGATTATACTCTCCAGATTCATTCGTATTGGTCCAATAGTCCAATCCTTCGCCCCGCGAACCTTTTGGGTCAGACTGTGGAGAAAAAGCATGGATCTGAGCGTCCCGGAGCGGGTCATTTGTGACGGCGTTATAAACGGTTCCGCTCAAAGAAGCATCGGCGATAATCGCTGTAAAATCAAGTCCGCTTGCCGGTGCATATTGTCTATTATAAGAGTCCGGCATAAACATAGCGTCTTCCATCCAGGGACCAATCCAGTAAGAACTTGTATCGACCCAGCCAGATGAATCCTGCATTGTTATACCCTGCAATGCTGTTGAAACCCTGAGTTCGTAATTACCAAATTCATCAGTACACGTCCGGTTATTATAACCACCCTGCATCCCAAGCCAGATATCGGTATATACTTCCACGTCCATCAACGGTGACCCGACAGATGTACTTACATTTCCAGTAAAACTGGCATCGAGACTGTAAAGCGTAAAATTGACCGGGTGGTTACCATTTTCAAATACTTCCAAACCCTGTGACCATGTCAGCATATACTGTCCCATGATATCATCATCCTCTATGCTAACTTCCCACCAGCCAGGCATGGCCGGAATTGAAAATGATCCGTCGGGCCCTGTCATAACTTCAACATCTCCATAAGGTCCCCATGCCCCAATGTGAATACCGCCAATACCGGTACCGGCTTCATCCTCGACTATACCATAAATGGTTTCTTTGCCCATGATTAACATAAAATCAACCGGTGAAATATCACCACTAATATACATATCAAGCTCTGACGGATCTGAAAAATAACCGGGATATAGTCCCCACACATCGGCAACGCCAACGATATAATCACCTCGCAATATATCGGGGATTTCGATCCGGTAGTGACCAAATTCATCGGTCATGGTCAAAAATGCGACTTCCGGTTCCCAATCATTATACATTGTGTCAGCAGACATCTTAGCCGCCCATACAACCACATTCGCAGCCGGATTGTTAGGCGAAACAGATTTTACCGGTTCGGTCTCAACAAAAACTGTCCCATCAATGCTGGTTTCTTCATCCGGCGCACCAACGAAAGCAACCCCAAGGCCTTCTTCGGTCGGTTCAGATTCCAGATATCCCCACACATACACGATTGTATTCTGCAGGCCAAAAAAGGGTTCAGGCCCCTCACTCATACTGCCGGTATTCAGGGTAACCGCAAAGATACCATCACCGGGAGGAGTTTCATCAACTTCAAAACCATCCCAAACCCGAATGGTATCCATATCATCGCCCACATCAATTTTCAGATCAGCCATAGGATCAAAAACACCATCGCCGTCATCCACAAAAAATTCAAGAATTACAGGGCTGTCTTCCCCAGGACATTCCATCCAAAAAACAAAAGCATCTCCGGCTGTATACCATATTGTATCGGGGTTTTCAAAAGAACCTAAACTTAATGAATCCAGCATTTCCAAAAAATTCGCGGATTTCGGAGAAAACTTATTTAGTGTTTTTTCTTTAATCTGAAATCCTTTGAAGTCTTTGAAAATCTGTGTTTTTTGCTGAATTTTATGAGCGGTTTTATTCCGATGGGTATTACCCATCTGGTTCTGCATCACCGTTTCGCGGTCTGATCTGACCAAAGTTCGGTTTTGAGTTTTGGCTTTTACCTGAACCTGTTCACTTTGGTTCATCTTCGACATTTCACGACCCCACTGCACGCGTTTAATCGCCTGATTGGAATTCTCCGCCCAGACAAACGAAACAAGCAGCATTAACACCAAAAAAATTGTTACACCCTTTTTCATAATTACCTCCTGATTTGATTTAAATTATAACTCAATTTATTCTTGGACATTTTTAAATTAATTCAATTTTAATTTACATGTAAAGGGAAAAATATTCAACGTCCGGAAAACAACTTGATTTAAACCTGCAATAATTATCTGAATTTTTTATAATCATATACGCCCAGAACCTATTTAATCGACAGGAAAATGACTGTGATTTCTAACACAACAGGTCCTCTAAGTATTTTATTTGTGATCTGGATTACGAAAAACCATCATAATAATTTCATTAATGCCACAAACTGATTTAAAATTACCCCAATGCCACATCCAAAAGCATCATCACTGCGAAACCGATCATGGCCCCGGTTGTGGCAACATCGCTGTTAGACTCCAACTGAGATTCCGGTATCAATTCTTCAACAACCACGAATATCATTGCACCGGCGGCAAAGGACAACGCATAGGGTAAAATCGGTTTCATTAATAACACAGCAGCGGCACCAATCACACCGGCTATCGGTTCAACAATCCCGGACAGTTGTCCGTACCAGAAACTCTTGAATCGGGACAGCCCTTCTCTCCGCAATGGTACCGAAACTGCAGTGCCCTCCGGAAAATTTTGAATACCAATACCGATCGCCAACACTACTGCTCCGGCCAGTGTCGCCGAGGGAAGATTCGCGCCCAGCGCACCAAACGCCACTCCTACGGCTAACCCTTCAGGAAAATTATGCAGCGTGATCGCCAGGACCAGTAGTACGCTACGTTGCCACTGGGTTTTGATCCCTTCGACTTCTTCATCAGGAAAACCAATATGTAAATGGGGCAACAGCATGTCCACGATACGCAGAAAAACACCTCCCAATAAAAAACCGACGACTGCCGGAATCCAGGCTATACCACCGGATTGTTCAGTCATTTCTATCGCAGGCGCCAGTAACGACCAGAAACTGGCCGCGATCATAATCCCGGCAGCGAATCCCAACATACCATCAAGTACACGTCGGTTAATTGTTTTGAATACAAAAACAACCGCAGCGCCGGCAGCGGTCACTCCCCAGGTAAAACAGGTCGCTAACAACGCCTGCATAACCGGATGCAATGCCTTAAACCACTCAACCATATTTCACCTTTCGATTATTTTTGCATTTCTTTATATGCATTTATCAATCCATTCGTGGAGGAATCATGAGATTGGATCTGTGTATCATTTCCGAGTTCCGGTAAAATTTTCTTTGCCAACTGCTTCCCCAATTCTACTCCCCATTGATCAAAACTGAAAATATTCCAGACCACTCCCTGAACAAATATTTTATGTTCGTACATGGCAACCAAAGCCCCTAAAACCCGGGGCGTTAATTTTTTATAGAGTATCGAAGTACTTGGCTTGTTACCGGAAAATACTTTAAAATGCAATAGTTTTTCAATTTGTTCCTCAGAAAGTCCTTCGGCTGCCAATTCTTTTCTGACTTCAGATTCATTTTTCCCATTCATCAACGCTTCCGTTTGGGCATAGAAATTCGCCAACAATTTTTGATGATGATCGCCAATGTCATTGTGAGATTGTGCAGCTGCCAGAAAATCACAAGGAACCAGCTGGGTACCTTGATGGATTAATTGATAAAAAGCATGTTGACCATTCGTTCCCGGTTCACCCCAGATAATCGGCCCGGTCTGATAATCCACCGGTTTACCACTTCGGTCAACATATTTGCCATTACTCTCCATATCGGCCTGTTGCAGATAAGCCGGAAAACGATGGAGATACTGATCATAGGGCAGAATTGCCCAGGATGCTGCCTCAAAGAAATTCCGATACCAGATTCCCAGCAACCCGAGAATAACCGGAATATTTTCACTGAAATCCGTCTGTGAAAAATGCCTGTCCATGGCATGTGCACCATCCAGTAACTCGGTGAAACGATCAAATCCGATTGAGCAGGCAATCGATAGTCCGACAGCAGACCAAAGAGAATAACGGCCGCCGACCCAGTCCCAAAATCCAAACATGTTTTCTTCATTAATTCCAAACCGTTTTACAGCAAATGTATTGGTTGAGACAGCCACAAAATGCCGGGCCACTGCTTTATTATCTTTTACCTGACTCAACAACCAGTCTTTAGCGCTTTGAGCATTGGTCATTGTTTCCTGGGTTGTAAATGTTTTAGACACAACAATAAACAGTGTCGTCTCAGGATTTAAGACTTTCAGCGTTTCAGATAAATGTGTTCCGTCCACATTAGATATGAAATGAACAGAAATAGTCTCATTGGCATAGGGTTTCAACGCTTCGGTCACCATCACCGGACCGAGATCTGATCCGCCGATTCCAATATTGACGATATCCGTAATTGGTTTATTTGTATATCCTTTCCAACTGCCGTTTCGAATATTTTCAGAAAAAGATTTCATTTGTTGTAGAACGTTGTTCACTTCCGGCATCACATTTTTGCCTTCAACGTACACCGGATAATCAGACCGATTCCGCAATGCCGTGTGCAGTACCGCTCGATCTTCCGTCTGGTTGATGTGTTCACCGACAATCATTTTACTGATGGCATCTTTTAGCCCTGTTTCTTTGGCCAATTGCATTAACAGACAAAGGGTATCATCGGTAATCAAATGTTTGGAATAATCAATCAGGATATCTTCAAATTGAATGGAATATCGCTGAAATCGTTCAGAATCTTCCACAAACAATTCCCGCATATGTACATTTTGCATCTGCCGATGGTGTCGTTTCAGTTGTTTCCAGGCTTTAGTAGAGGTTGGATTTATTTTATCCAGCATATTCACTTCCTTGTTCTTTACAATTTCAAATCCTTTAAGTGGGTCTTAGGTTCCCGGTATCTTCGATATAAAGCGGTCAACGTTGTATAATGGAACAAACGACTGAATAACGGTATCCTCGTAAGCCAAAATACAAACTCAGAAAATAGAAACCATAGGGCCATGTAGTATCCATAATGACCAATCCTCATCAAAAGCGAATAACTGACAGGAATCCCAGTACCAAATTTTGAATTGATATATTTTATTATAAAGAAAAATGTCCCAAACAATGTCAATCGAAACATAATAAAAGCCAGCGGCTGGTGAACTTCAATCGCTTTCTCCGGACAGAATGCCATGCAACGCATACAACTTTCACAGTGAAATGTCCAAAACGGATATTGGTGCTTTTTTCCCTTCATTTTTATCGCGTCGTTTGGGCAATATTCTGCACATAGTCCACAGCTATTGCACTGGTGATTGACGAAAAACAGCTTCGCCAGGCCCTCCTTACCATAAATTAAATATCCGATACTAATTGGAAAAAGCAACAATCCAAGGACAAATTCTACACTATTTAAAATCGTGAACCAGCTGTGTTTACCGGATAATATTTTTATGATGAATTGTTCACTCGGTATTTGGGCTTTTTCAATAATTCTCTTAACATTCGCCGGTTTCTGGCCAGAATGCAGCGCCATCCAGTTCGAGGGCATATTAATACTCTGCACACCACGAACTTTGTAACCTTTTATCGCCAGAATCAATGCAATTAAAAATGTCGCGGATGCACTCAGACCGGGAATAAAAAACTTTCCGAACTGCAAACGGCCTTGCGTTGCTACGACAATTGCATGGCTTTTTCTGACTCTCGGTAACCGTAAAATAAACTTGATCACACTCCAGGGTGCCGTAAACCCGTGAGTCGGCATGAAAAAGCAAACCATGTTTTCTTCAGAATCTGCAGCCGGTTGTTCCTGAAAATGTTTATCAATAAGTTGGCGCTGGATTTTTATTCTCTGATTCTCGGCAATCTGCTGCATCCAGCCCGCAACTCTCAGAGAATTCCCGGTTCCGCTGGAAATGTAAAATGACGCTGTTTTATAGTGATTATTCATGGTTATAAGTGAAATGAAATTTACATGTTCTTGAGCAAAACATGAAATGAAAGATTTACTTCTTTTTAATTCCAATGGAAAGTAATGTATGTTTTTTACCAATAATTAATCAGGAACAGTTTTGAATACTTGCAACGTTTTTATATATGCATGTACCGATTATAACCCCGACGTAATCAGTGGTTTCGTATTAAAAACAATCAACTCAATCCAACTGACCAAACCGATTCAGGGCAATAATGGTATAAATCTGAAAGTCTTCCGCCACCCTGATCAACAATGTCCACGGTGCGGATATAAAATCAGACGAATCATCATCGGGCAACGAAAGAACACATATTTGTTCAAAATTTCAAGACCTGCACCATTCTTAAATGAACATTTAAATAAATCCCGTGGAAAGTTACTTTAGCCTTTATATATTTTGACTGGTTTCGAGCAGATCATATGA
>Ga0265595_1000943_pt1 | contig 24022 bp, 20 predicted proteins | sample saktaG_15_FD_190148 | JGI IMG/M metagenome (GOLD analysis project Ga0265595, IMG submission 190148) | Saline water microbial communities from Sakinaw Lake, British Columbia, Canada - sak_2013_06_06_50m | ecosystem: Environmental > Aquatic > Non-marine Saline and Alkaline > Saline ...
AGTATCTCCAATGGCAGTGCCTAAAGCAATCACCAAATTTTTTATTTCTTGTGAATTTAACATTTTATCTAACCGTGCTCTTTCCACATTCAAAATCTTACCTCTCAAAGGTAAAATGGCTTGAGTTCGTCGGTCTCTCCCCTGTTTGGCGCTACCCCCAGCTGAATCCCCCTCGACAATAAATAGTTCTGATTCCTCTGCACTTTTTGATTGACAGTCAGCAAGCTTTCCAGGTAAAGTCATTCCCTCTAAAGCTCCTTTTCTTAAAACACTGTCCTTAGCTGCCCGAGCAGCTTTTCTGGCTCTTAAAGCCAGCGTCACTTTGTTAATAATAGCTCTTGCATCATCCGGTTTTTCTTCTAAAAATGCAGAAAATCCCTCTCCAAAAATGGTTTCAACCATTCCTCTGGCTTCCACACTCCCCAACTTAGCTTTGGTTTGACCTTCAAATTGAACATCTGCTAATTTAACAGAAACCACAGCAGTGATTCCCTCTAAAACATCATCTCCTGTAAAGTTTTCATCCTTTTCTTTTAGAAGATTATTTTTTCTAGCATAATTGTTTAATGTTCTCGTAAGAGTTGATTTAAACCCTGTTAAATGCATTCCTCCTTCAATTGTTGGTATATTATTGGCAAAAGACACAATCCTAGCAGAAATATCATCAGTATATTGCAAAGAAACTTCAACTGATTCTCCTTTTTCATTAATAATTTTTTCAATATAGAAAATATTTTTATGAACTGTTTTTTGATATTGATTATAAAATTTAACTAATGACAAAAGTCCACCTTCAAAATAAAAGGTGTTGGAAGGAACTTCTAATTTTAAATCTTTAATGTAAAAAATATCTTCATTTATTTCCCCCTTGTATTCTCTGGCATCTATCACCGTCAATCTCATTCCTTTAACAAGATATGCTTGCTGACGCAAATGTTTTAAGACAACATCCCAATCAAAATTGATTTCGCTAAAAATTGCTTTATCTGGTTCAAAAGTAACAATAGAACCAGTTAGTTTTGATGCTCCAATTCTTTTTACGTTAGCTCTTTTCTTCCCTTGACTGTATTCTTGAATATATCTTCCCCCATCACGATGAATTTCAACTTTGGTATAAATAGAAAGAGCATTAACTACAGAAGCCCCAACTCCGTGTAATCCTCCTGATATCTTATAACCCTCCCCGCCAAATTTTCCCCCGGCATGGAGAGTTGTCATAATTGTTTCTAGAGCAGAAACTTTAGTCTGTTTGTGAATATCAACTGGAATTCCTCTTCCATTGTCGGCTACTCTAACTCTATTGTTAGGCAATAAAACAACTTCAACTGTATCGGCAAAACCACCCATAGCTTCATCTCTGGCATTATCAAAAATTTCCCAAATTAAATGATGTAAGCCATCCGTGCTAGTTGTTCCAATATACATTCCCGGTCTTCTTCTTACCGGTTCCAACCCCTCCAAAACGGAAATATCTTTTGCACTATATCCGTTATTGACTTTAATTTTTTTATTTTTTTCTTTGGCCATATTACATATTGGAGTTTTGGATATTTAGGTGTTAGGTATTTAGAGGGAAAATTGGCTTTGCCAATTTTCCCTCTAATTTCTTAAACATCTAACTCCTAAATATCTACTCCATTATACCAAATTCTACGATGTTTGGCTACCTAGTTTTCCACCATTTTGCTTACAAAAATAGCCATTTTCCTCCAATATCTCTGGAATTTTTTAAAGGAAACAAACAGGTTTTTTCCACCTTGCTCAATCGTAGGTTTGGAGTCTTCATTTTGATAATCAGAATCATTATAAAAAAAGCCCTTTTCATCGTAACCAGTTAAAACAATTTGATGAAATTTATTTCCAAATTTGGGAGAAAATCTTTTATTTTTTATGGAAACAATTACAGGGCAATCCTTATCTAAAAAACTTTTTAGTTTTTCTTCACTTTCCATATTTTCTTTGCGAGAAACTTTTACTCCAAAACTTTCGGCTATTTCTAACAACTTATCGTGTATCCAACCATTAGTTTGATGGTAAGCTTCTTTCTCTAAAGATAATTTCAAAAACTCATTTATATCTGGAGCTTTGATTTTATGAAAGTCCAAAACCATTTTCAAACACACCAAACCACAAGCTCGCTTCTGCCAGTTTGCATCTTTGATATCCCGATGTTGAGAATAATAAGGAACATCTAATTTCATTTGCTTTTATTTTAAATTGAATATATTATATAAAATATAAATGGCCGTAAGGCTCCTGCCTCAGGCAGGTTAAAATATAAAAAGCAATTTATTGAGTTAACTCAATAAATTGCTTTTTAATTTTACCCAATTCATCTTTTGATATCTTTCCTATTTTATATTCTAACCTCTTTGAATCAATCAATTTAATCTGAGATAAAATAACGGGAGTATCTTCTCCCCTCAGTTTCAAAAAAAAATAAAATTTTTCTTTCTTCAAAACTTTTGTTAATGGCATTCCTAAAAACAAACCTCTTGAAAATTTTTTATATACCAAAACAGGCCTCAAAAAATCTTCTCCGTTTCTGTCTTGTTCAAAGCCGACATTGCAACCTAATTTGGCAAACCAAACATCCCTTTCGTAAAAAAACTTTTTACTATTTGATTTATCAATTTCTTTTTTGATTTTATTCCAGTTATCAAACTTTTTCATAATAAATTTTTTATTTTCAATTCCAACCAAATTCTGAATAAAAATTACCCTTACTTATATTTTCAATAGCTGATTTTACAAAAGGAACAATATTTTCTGGCAAATCCTCTAGGTCAAACCATTCCAAATTATCACATTTATCAATCTCCATATTTTTAATTTCCCCTACCCATTTTTCTGCCACAAAAAATACATCTACCCATACACCACTTTCGTCCATCTTTCCTCTATGCATTATATGCTTTACTTCCAAATCTTCTTTGGACAAACAAACCCCAATTTCTTCTTTAGATTCCCTTATTATTGTTTCTGTGGAAGATTCTCCTTCATCAACTTTTCCTGAAGGTAACATATGAAAACCAGCAAAAGGTTCTTCGCATTTTTTCATTAATAATATTTGGTTCTCTTTCTTTAAAATCAGTAAAGAAGCTTGGTTTATTAAATTTTTATTTTTCATACTAAATACTTGCTTCCTGCTACATAATACTAATAAAATTTCCTTAAAAATTTATCTAACCTCCCAACCTTTAGAACTAACAACTTCTGTAATCTTATCCATAATTTTATTTATTTCTTCATCAGTTAAAGTTTTTTCTTGTGATTGAAAAACCAGGTTAAAAGCATAGGAAGTTTTATTCCCTCCCTCAGGAGAATAAGTGTCAAACAATTTAGTTTGAACCAATAAATCTCCAGCATTATCTTTAATCACTTTCAAAAGATCTTCGCTGGAATTTTCATTTGGAATAAATACTGCGATATCTCGAAGCATAAATGGATAGGATGATATTTTCTTGAAAATTATTATTTCTTTTGAATCCGATTTCAAAACATCTTCATAGGAGTCTGGTTCAGGTAGGCCTTCAATTAATTTATCTAAATTAATCTCAAAAATATTTCCTGTTGATTTATTAATGTTTACATTTAACTCTTGAGAAAGTTTTTCTAAGACATTAGTCAAGATTTCATTTTCAACAATTTCTTTCTTTTTCTTTCCAAGAGAAAAAACACCAAGAGTTAAAGCTGTATATTCATCATTAATTGATGAAAAAACCTTACCTATCTCAAAAATCTTAATTTCGTCCAAACCTAGTAAAGGAGCATTTTTACTATTTAACTTCAGAGATTTCTGAATACCATCTGTTAAATTAGTTCTTAAAAAAGCTAAATTACTGGCTAAGGGCTTCTGAACCTCTACGACACCTTTGTCCTCAAAAGTGTAGGTATAAACCTCATCAAAGCCAGCTTCTACCAAGATATTCTTAATTTTATTAATGTAATAAAAAACTTTGTTCAATTTTGGTTCAAAGACTTTTCCTTGCCCATCTGTAGGGTTAGGATTTACTACTTGTGACTCGATATTTTTGTATCCATATACTCGCCCAATTTCTTCAATTAAGTCCTCCTTAATTCTTAAATCTAATCTTTCATGAGGAATAGTAACAACATATCTTCTTTGCCCGTCCGTAAGATTAGGGTCAGGGTCATCTGACACTCTTCTATAACCAACAATATTCTTAAATGTTTTTGCTTCATTTAACTTTTCAATAACAACCTTACTTGTTTCAGAGCTAGTATATAAAATTTCATTTTTTCCCAAATACAAACCAACATGGTCAATACCTTCAGGGACCTTTGTCCCTGGCAAAAATTCAAATGTCTCGGTATAAATTCCCGTCTCTTTAATCAAACCAGTATTTGCGAAAACTAAATCCCCTCTCCTCAAATCATCTTTCTCAATTTTTTCTCCAAAAACAAATTGATCAACCGAAACTCGAGGAATAGAAATTCCAGCTTGTGCAAACAAGTAAGCTGTCAAAGATGAGCAATCAAATAAATTAGGAGCATCATAAACTACACTGGCTCCTGATTTATAAGGTATATTTATCAAATTAGACGCCATTTCTAACACATTATCAATTGGCTTAACTTTTTCAAAATTAAAATCCAAACGCTGCAAGATATTTTCAATTTCTTTATCTGAAAAATTTAATCCCAACAACCGATTTGCATCTTGGGTAGAAATCCCTACTTTATATTGATTAGCAGGTCTTGGATAAACATCTAAAATATCTTCTGCCACCTTTCCTCCTGTAATTTGAGAAATTAATTGGGAAAGTCTTTCCATAGCTTCTCCTACTTTATCTGGCGAAATACCATTTTCAAAACGTACTGAGGCATCTGTTCTCAAGTTTAATTTTTTTGAAGTTCGTCTAATACTAACTTGATTAAAATTGCAAATAGATAAAACAATGTTCTTGGTTTTTTCGTCTATCCCAGAGATAATTCCTCCTTTGGTTCCTGCAATATCCAAAGCTGTTTCTCCATCGCTAATTACCAAAATATCTTCATCTAATTCAAATTCGTGGTTATCTAAAGTGATAATTTTTTCTCCCTTTTTAGCACTCCGAATAACAAATTTCTTTATACCATCTTGATTACTAACTAATTTGTCAAAATCAAAAGCATGGACTGGTTGCCCTGTCTCCCACATAACATAATTAGTAATATCCACCACATTATTGATTGATTTTTGCCCAATTGATTCCAACCTTTCTTTTAACCAAAGGGGAGAGGGTCCAATCTTTACAGCTTGAACTAACCTCTTTGTTGCTCGTGGAATTAATTTAGAATTTTCAACTGTAAGAGAAAGAAAATCTGAAGATTTTAATCCTTGTTCAGCTTTATAAGATTTATTAATTTCTTTCAGCTTCAATCCTGTCAAAACTGAAATTTCTTTGACAATACCTTGATAACAAAAACAATCATGGGAGCGATTAGGAAGAACATCAATATCAATTAAATCTCCTTCAACTCCATCTATCTCAAAAGCATGGAAAATTAAAGTCTCTACCAAATCTTTAATGTCTGGTAAATCTTCTTCAAAATATTCTTGTAACCATTTATATGAAAATTGCATATTATTTTATTTCTTGCCCCGTTAGAGATATAAAATCTTTTATTTTATATCTCTAACGGGGCTTGCTTTTTTAAAAGTTAATGTTATTATAATAGCATAACCATGAAAAGGGCCCGGTGGTAGTTAGTTTCCACTTAGGGGCCTTTTCTTTTTCTCCACCATTTTTCTCAAACTATTCAAATAAGTAATTTCACAATATAACCGCCTTATTAAATAAGAAAGTTTTTTAGACGGGGAAACAACTTTTATTCTCTTGCTCTCTTTTTTTGCAAATTCCAACAAACAAGCAAAATCGCCGTCACTTGAGACCAAAACAAAATCATAAAAATCACTTCTTATTATATCTTCAGTAGCCTTCAAAACAAGTTCTGCGTCACAGTTACCTTTTATTTGACCTTTAGATTTCAAAGTTTTTTTAAAAATTATTTTATATCCAATGCCTTCCAAAAACTCATATAATTTTTTTTGTTCTTCTACAAAACCAATAAAAAAATAAATCTCCTCTGTTTTAAAATTTTCACTAAGCCAAATATAAAATTTTTGATAATCAAAAACCCAATCAAGAGAATTAGACCCTCTATATAAATTAGCTCCATCTATATAAACCCTGGTTTTATTATCAATTTTCATAAAATATTTTTTGTGTCTATTTTTGTTTTCACAATGATCACAAAAAAACTCATCTAAATATTATGTTTAATTTAGGATATTTTATTCTTAACTTTTCTTTTTCAGCTGATTGAAGACTATTTAAATAAAGATCTCCATAGTGAAATTTGATATCGCCTTTTAATGCTTCTTCTTGAGTTGTACTAATTTGCTCTCTAGAATAACCAGTTATTAACGATAAGTCAGATTTGATATCTCTGTTTTCTTTCACCTCTTTAATTCTCGGGTCAGCTTGATAACCGAATCCCTTAATCCCCTCATCAATTTCATATAGAAATCTCAAGTCATCTTTTGTTAATTCTTCTCCAGCTTGATGTTTTTTATCAATTTCTGTCAGATACTTCATATCAGCCGTTTTCTTCTGGTAAATTTCACCATCTGGGAACTCTGTCATTTTTTCACTAACTACATCGTTGATATAGGGGTCAAGGTTTTGTTCAGGAGCAATGCCTCTCACTTCACCAATTTCTGAACCGCCCATTCGAATAGCAGCTCTTGGAATAGTTGGATTACCTTGCTTGTCATAAGAGTAGTAAACATAAAAATCACCTCCTTGTAGTTGTGTTTGGGCAGTGGTTTCTCCGGCGGTACACCAGCCAGTTCCATGTCCTTGCAGTGATTCAACTAAAGGCATATGGTCAGAATTTTGTTCGTATTTGACCCACTTTCCTTCTGTACTGAGTAATTCATTCTCTTCTGTCGGAGTTACTTTTTCAAGAGCATAAGCATAGAGTTTACCAAAGTTGGTACCTTGTAATAATTTCTGTAATTCTGGGTTATCTTTAATATCTGTTATCTCCTTCTTATTGACTTTCTTCACGACTGCGTCAACCACATAAGCTAAAGCCTCTCTATTTAAATCTGGGAAAGGCGCCACTGTCCCTTTGTCTCTTTTACCAAAAGTATGTTTTTCTTTATCATAAGTTGATAACTTCAACATATTGGTAAAAGACCAATATTTAGACCACATAGGAAAACTTTCAGAGTCCTTATCGGTTAAGTAATTTATCCAATTATCTAAGGTTGATTTTTGGTCACTGATAATTACTTCGCCTAATTGTTCTTTCATTTCATCAGTGGTTCCGATATCACCGTGGCCTCGTTCGCGAGCTAATCTTCTCTGATTTTCATAATAGCCTTCTGGGATGTCTGATTGTTTAATGATGACATTTTCATAAAGATTGTTCTTTAACATATTGATATTTCTTTCTTTTCTGTCAAAATCTGGATGATTTTCTAATGGGTCTGGATTAAAGACATCTTTAAGACGACTTAAATGAGCCTCTATCTTGTCAGCTGGTTTTTGTGAGACTTTTTCTCCCTTTTGTTCCAATCGTTCTTTTGTTTTTTCAATTGGTTCTGATGTATGAAATTTAGAATCTTTTTGATGTAAAAATTGTTCTCCGAAGTTTTCCATAATATTTATTTCTTTTTAATCACTTAATAAAGATCTTCCCCTAAAACTGATTAACTAATCTCAAGTCTCCTGTATAAAATGACCTGACATCTTCTACTCCATGTTTTAACATGGTTATTCTATCTACTCCTATTCCAAAAGCAAAACCTTGATATTCCCTAGAATCAATCCCGACATTGTTGAGAACATTGGGATGAACCATTCCTCCGCCTAAGATTTCAATCCAACCGCTACGAGAACAGGAAGGGCAACCTTTCCCTTGACACTTAAAACAAATCATATCTACTTCTACCCCTGGTTCCACAAAAGGAAAATAACCCGGACGAAGACGAATGGTTACATCATCTCCAAATAATTTTTTTAAAAAGAATTCCAGAGTCCCTTTTAAATTAGCTAACGAAATATTTTCTCCAATTACTAATCCTTCACACTGATGGAACTGAGCATCATGGGTGGCGTCGGTGGCTTCATTACGAAAAACTTTTCCAGGGACAACAATAGCCAAAGGTGGTTTGTTTTCCTCCATATATCTTACCTGTACACCTGAAGTATGAGTTCTTAAAAGTTTTTTTAGATTTTCAGGGTTTAACCAAAAAGTATCCTGCATATCTCTCGCTGGGTGATCCTTCGGTACATTCAAAGCATCGAAATTATGGTATTCATCTTCAATTTCAGGCCCACTAGCTACTTCAAAACCCATCTCAAAAAAGATCCTAGAAACCCTTAAAACTGTTTGAGTAATCAAGTGCAAATGACCTTTTTCAAGTTGATTGTCTAATTTTTCCATAAAAATAATAATAACATTATTATTTCTAAAAACAAAAACTAAAAATGTTTACCTAAATAATATAGCTCTTATGCTTTTTAAAATTTTGTGTTATTATTTTTTTATGATTAACAACCAAAAAAAGATACTTTATCTAATCACTAAAGCTAATTGGGGGGGCGCCCAAAAGTATGTCTTTGATTTGGCTTCAGAAATAAAGGACTATGAGGTCGTGTTTGCTTATGGTAAACCTTTTGGAGGACTAAGTAAAAAATTAAAAACTGCTGGTATCCGTACAATTGAAATTAACAATCTTGGACGAGATGTTAATTTATTTAGCGAATTTAAAGTCATCAGAACTTTATGGAAAATTCTCAGAAAAGAAAGACCCGACATCGTTCATTTGAACAGTCCCAAAATTGGTGGTTTGGGTGGTTTGCTGGGGCGATTAATAGGAATAGAAAAAATCATTTACACTGCTCATGGCTGGACTTTCAACGAAGACCGTAACTGGTTATCAAAGATTATTATCAAATTTTTAAGCTGGTTAACTATTATCTTATCCCACCACACAATTGTGATTGCCCAAACGGAATATGATCAAGTTATTCATTGGCCTTTTGTGACTAAAAATAAACTCCGACTTATTTACAATGGAATTCAACCAATTGATTTTTTGACCAGACAAGAAGCTCGGCAAAAACTCTCCACAAAAATAAAAGAAAATGATATGGTTATCGGAACAATTTCAGAATTACACAAAAATAAGGGTCTAAAATACGCGATTAAAGGATTTAAGAAAATTTCAGAAAAATATGAAAACTTAAAATTTATAATTATTGGCGAAGGTGAAGATAGAAAATATTTAGAAGAAAAAATAAAAAAACACCACTTAGAAAATAAAGTTTTCTTAATAGGTAATATTGAAAATGCTAGTCAATATCTAAAAGTTTTTGATATCTTTCTTTTGTCCTCTTTAAAAGAAGGATTGCCTTTTGTGTTGTTGGAGGCTGGATTAGCCAAACTGCCAGTAGTTGCAACCAAAGTTGGTGGAATTTCTGAAATTATTGAAAACAATTTATCTGGAATTTTAATCAAAGAAAAAGATGAAAGTGAAATAGAAAAAGCTTTAGAACCTCTAATAACAGATAAAGAAAAGAGAGAGAAATTTGGAGAAAATCTTAATACTACTATCAAAGAAAAATTTTCTTTTGATAAAATGTTTAGGGCAACAGAAAAATTATATCAATAAAAAATTCTCTTTACCCCATCCCTAAAAATTCATTTTGCATATCTTCACGGTGAACAGTGCGAGAATATTTTCGCATTCCCATTAAAATACCCAATCCAATAAACTCTATCAATAAATGAGACCCTCCATAACTCATAAACGGAATAATAGTTCCAGTCACAGGCAAAAGACCAATATTCATCCCAACATGAATAATAAAATGGCTAATTAACATTATAGCTAAACCTAAACCAAATAATACTTCAAAGTTTGAAGCCCCTCTAGCTGTATTTACCAAAATCCTCCAAATTACAACACCAAAGAATACAAATAAAATAACCACACCCATAAAACCCCACTCCTCAGCAAAAGCTGCAAAAATAAAATCTGTTTCATATTCTGGTAAAAATTGTAATCTTGATTGTGTTCCAAAACCAACCCCCTTACCAAGTAATTGTCCAGACCCAACTGCAATGGTTGATTGATAAGCATTATAACCAGCTCCTTGTATATCGGCCATGGGATGAATGAAAGTTATTATTCTCTGTTTTTGATAATCACCAAAAGCATAAAACCATAAACCAATAAAAGACACTATTCCTATCAAGAAAACTAATAAGAGATGTTTTTTTGATATACCAGATACTAGCACCATTCCTAACCAAATAAGAAAAATTATGATGGCTGAACCAAAGTCAGGTTGCAAAAGCACCAAAACAAAAAAGACAAAAGCATAAAAACCAGAAATTAAAATATGGCGAATATTAGCAATCTCTATATGTCGTTTAGAAAAATATTTAGCTAATAATAATATTAAAACTAACTTTACTAAATCGACTGGCTGAAAAGCAATTACACCAAAATCAAACCAACTTTGGACACCCCTGATACTGCTTGTAACGAAAAGAAACACTAAAAGAAAAACCGAAGCAGCAAAGAAAGACAATAACACTCCTGTTTTCTTAAAAAACCTAAAATCACAAGCACTTAAAAGGAAAAAAATGGAAACAGAAATAATCAACCAAATTAATTGTTTTTCAAAAAAATAATTTTGGCTTACAAAAGAATTCATCGTTACCAACCCAGCAAAAACTATGGGTAACACAGAAAAGAAAAGTAGCCAATCTATATTTAATAATCGTTGAAGTTTAGTAAAATTATCTCTAACATTAACTCCCATATTACTTCAGTTTTGAAACTGGATAAATATCCACCTTCGCGACTTTTTCTTCAAAAGCTTTAGGCCAAGTAAAAACGATATTCTCTGATGAGTTTTTCTTGATTGAATCCAAAACTGTTTTAGAACTGTTTATTAAATTATCTTGACTGTCCAAAAGTAACACCACCAATTCAACATTTTTAATTTCTTTAACTGAATTATTTCTAACAATAGCTAATACTCGCGGTAAATTATTTTTTTCTATAAACTGAATACTCTCTATAAAAATCTCTGGGTCAGGGAGAGCTTCCAACCAATTTGGTTTTTCAGTGAATTCAAAGATAACCTTTTTAGGGATTCTGTTTCCAACGTCAATCATCCCACTGAAAATTGGAAAAATTTTATTGGCTGGAATAAAAGTTTTCCCGACGTATTCACTCACTAACAAACCCTCTTCGTCATATAATTTAAAAATATAGGGAACATCATAGGCCTCAGCCGACACATTGGGGTTCTCTATCAAAGTTGTCACACCATAAGTTCTTTCTAACATTTTGGAAACACGACTCCAATGGATGATAGGGTCAATAATTTCAAAACCACAGACCACTAAGCAAGGACCTCCACAATCAATCCCCTCTTCTTCTTGATTTTGTTTTCCATCTTGACAAGTAGGAACTCTATAAACAACAAGAAAAATACTAATAGATAAAACTACCACAACAACAAAAAATAGACCGGCTATATATTTAGATTTTTTTCTTGATGACCAGGACATTACCTATATAATAGCAAAATTAAAAATAAAGAAAAGTGTAGGTCAAAAAGAAAATTGCCTATTTGATAGGCAATTTTCTTTTTCAATACTTTGTTCTGGCGGCTACCTACTTTCCCCGATATGAGTATCATCGGCGCTAATGGGCTTGACTTCCGAGTTCGGAATGAGATCGGGTATTACCCCATCGCCAAACCACCAGAACAAAGTATTGAAAAATTGTTCCAAATTGAATAATAGATAAAAAATAAACAAGATTGTTGTCTTTAAAATTCCTAACAAGAATTAACGAATTAGTACTTCTCGGCTAAATGTGTTGCCACACTTACACCTAAAGCCTATCACCTAATCATCTCTTAGGGGTTTCAAACGAAATCTAATCTTGAAGTTGGCTTCCCTCTTAGATGCTTTCAGAGGTTATCCATTCCCAACATAGCTACTCAGCAGTGCCCTTGGCAGGACAGCTGATACACCAGAGGTCAGTTCACTCCGGTCCTCTCGTACTAGGAGCAAATCTTCTCAAATTTCTACGCCTGCAGCAGATAGGAGACCAACCTGTCTCACGCATGATACTCCATTGTTTCCAATGGCATGGACTAAATCTTTCAAGCACTTTTCAAAAAATGCTCGATCCAACATATAGTCTCTACGGGTATTTGTCATAAATTAGATAAGGGTCTCGAACTACAGAAAATCTTCTGTAGTTCGAGATGTTCGCTGAGACCCTTTGTGATTAGTCCCTTCGTAGAAGGACGGGCCATCGCGGGTCAGAGGGAGTTGACTTCCTCACAAAATCGTTAGGATTCTGACGACGTCTTTTCAGAACCCAAAGATTCTGGTTGTAAGCCAGAGCCCTTACCCTTATCTAATTTACGACTAAACTTCCCTCGGTATTGCCAAATAGCCAATCTGACTGAAGGTTTTACCGATATAAGTTGAATTTTTCTCCGAGCACCCATGGATGGACGCCCAGGACCGCCGTGTATGATTGTATCTATTTTCCTATCTCAATATTATTTTATCTTTGTCAACGAAAAGACTCTGATTACAAATGTACAGAGTTTAGATTGCCGAGCATCTTTTTATAAAAAAAGGTGCTTGACGGTCTAAACCCAGCTCGCGTAACTTTTTAATTGGCGAACAGCCAAACCCTTGGAAGCTTCTCCACCTCCAGGATAAGTTGAGCCGACATCGAGGTGCCAAACAACGCCGTCGCTATGGACGCTTAGGCGTTATTAGCCTGTTATCCCCAGGGTAACTTTTGTCCGTTGAGTTTTAGCCGCATCTAATGCGAACTAAAAGATCACTATGTTCTACTTTCGTACCTGCTTGACACGTACGTCTCGCAGTTAAGCTGGCTTATGCCATTACACTATCAGCACGGTTTCCATTCGCGCTTAGCCAACCTTAATAAACTCCTCCGTTACTTTTTAGGAGGATAGCGCCCCACTAAAACTACCTGCCAGGCACTGTCTCTTGCAGTTTTTTCCAACAAGATTAGAATGTACATTTTAAGAGAATGGTATTTCACTGACGACTCCGATACCCCCGAAAGAGTACCCTCAAAGTCTCCCATCTATGCTACGCAATTAAAACAGACACCCAATACCAAGCTATAGTAAAGCTCCTGGGGTCTTTTCGTCTAGCTGCAGGTAACCGGCATCTTCACCGGTATCGCATTTTCACCGAGCTATTCTCCGAGACAGTGCCCCACTCGTTACACCATTCGTGCACGTCTGAACTTACCAGACAAGGAATTTCGCTGGAAATTGTTACTTCTTTGAGATTAATCAAAGGGATAGGTCATTTCTGCCTATCTCTACATATCGCTATGCAGTCCGTACCATATCTTATCTAATTATTAGATTCTGACATATGGTATCTGAGGATTCTTATAAGATCCTTTCTTGATTTTTTATGATTCATTTGTTCAGTAATCTTTAATATTTCTATAAGGCCATCATTACTTAAATGATCCCCTTTAAAAACAATTTCTATACATTGGACAAATTTATTAAAATTATCAAGTTTTGATGTTTTTAATTTAGCTTTTTTAAAAAAGGGAATAATAATATTAACAAGATCTTCTCTTTTTCTCACAGTATAACGATACAAATGTTCTTTATGATTGTCATACCTTTTATTAATATAAATATTTCCAATTCCAAAAAAATCTTTTAATATTTCAAGTGAAGACAGACTGCTTTCACCTTGAGTTACAGAGAACTCATGAAATACTTGATAACCTGTTTTATATCCTTTTCTAGTTCTTTGTGTTTCTTTCTTATTTGGTTGTTTAACCAAACCAATAGAGAAACACCCTTCCCCATCAACAAAACCTGTTATCCATCCTATAAGCCTTTCCTGCTGATTATCTGCACAAGACACTTTTTTACTATGTTTATTTTTCATAATAACTTTAACAAGGTATACACATACATTGTCTATATTATAACACTAGTAGTGCTTGATACTACAAGCCTTCTTTGTTGATATTTCAACAACAAATAGACTACAGAGTTTCCAGCATATGGTCAGATGTTTTTTAGGACATCCTGTACTTCCTTAAAAGATACAGGATAAGCGGCTTTATTCCTTTTTATTTTTTCTGTCTATCTTAACAATAACAGTCCCAGTCCTTATGCTACACATAAAACTATGTGTAGCATAACCTTAGGACCGTTATAGTTACGGCCGACATTCACCAGGGCTTATATAGTCCAGCATATCGACGAATCAATATACCCCCCATATTTAACCTTCTGGCATTGGTCAGGTGTCACCCCCTATACATCCTCTTGCGAGTTCGCAGGGAGCTGTGTTTTTGATAAACAGTCGGCAGGGCTACTTTCGCTGCGTCCGACACCATTTTTTATTTTTTAAGTTCACTATTCAAAATTCTTTTGTATAATTCTTGCCTACCTCTATAATTATTTTTTAATTTTCTTTCTCTAAACAAAGCGTCTTGTTTAGATCTAAAAATTTCAATATATATTATTTTCTACTCTCCTGATTTTCTTCTAGTAGAAATTTGTAAACCAGAATTATGTTCACCCAAACGACGTTTAATATCATCTGTTTGACCTATATATTTCTCAAAAGTTTTCGAATGTTGAAGTAGATATACAAAATGCATAAATATATCATATCACTTAAAAAAGAAAAAGTGGTGTCGGAAGATCTTATTCCGAAGTTACGATCGCTTTTTTGCCGAGTTCCTTGGAGAAAAATCACTCGTTCGCCTTGGTCTTCTCGACCTGACTACCTGTGTCGGTTTAGGGTACGGTTCCTTTATTTTTAAGCTTAGAAGGTTTTCTTGGAAGGCTCTTCACAAAAATTTTCTTCCCCGAGAGAAAGAATTTTGTCTATTTTCGAAATTTGTCCGAAGACCGTATTCCGGATTTACCTAGAATACATCTCTTAAAATAAACAACGCAAATCCAATAATGCGCCCCTGTTTGTGTCCTCCGTCACTCCATCGCAAAACAAAGAAGTCATGGAATATTAACCATGTGTCCATCGGATCCAGCTTTCGCCATCTCCTTAGGCCCGACTAACCCTTCGCTGATTACCATTGCGAAGGAAACCTTAGTCTTTCGGCGTGCGGGGATCTCACCCGCATTGCGGTTACTTGTGCCAACATTTTTGCTTCTATACGCTCCACTATGGCTCACGCCTTTAGCTTCATCGCAGAATAGAATACTCTCCTACCGCTCGTAAATTTCACAGAAGAGGCAAACCAAGGTTTGCCAGAATTTGTTTTGGTGGGCACAACGGGATTCGAACCCGTGACACACTGATTAAGAGTCAGACGTTCTGCCACTGAACTATGTACCCACATTAAAAACAAAATCAAAAAATACTCCTCTGTGAAATTTACAAGCCCTAATCTTCGGTATCATACTTAGCCCCGATAATTTGCGGTGCAAAATCTCTGAATGAGTGAGCTGTTACGCTATCTTTAAAGGATGGCTGCTTCTAAGCCAACCTCCTCATTGTCTGAGAAATTTCACCTCCTTAAGTGCACTTAGTATGAATTTGGGGACCTTAGATGTAGATCTGGGCTGTTTCCCTTTTGACCAATGGAGCTTAGCCCCCACAGTCTAACTGCTTAGAAATTGACTACTGGTATTTGAAGTTTGATAGGAATGACGAGGTTTCCCCCTATTCAATCCTTCCAGTGCTCTACCCCCAGTAGGTAATCTAAACGCTAACCCTAAAGCTATTTCGGAGAGAACCAGCTATTACCAAGTTCGATTAGCTTTTCACTGCTTACCACAAGTCATCCGATGGTGTTGAACGGCCAACCGGTTCGGGCCTCCCTTTAACTTTCGTTAAAGTTCACCCTGCTCATGGCAAGATCACTTGGCTTCGGGTCCAAAGCATGAAGTCGATTTTCGCGCTATTCACACTCGCTTTCGCTTTGCCTTCAAGGGGTTACCTCTTCGACAAACTACACACTTTGACTCGTTGGCTCATTCTTCAATAGGCACGCTACAACGGACGCAAGCGCCCGCCGTAACTCCTTGTAAGCATATGGTTTCAGGTCTATTTCACTCCCCTCTCCGGGGTTCTTTTCACCTTTCCCTCACGGTACTTGTTCACTATCGATCTCTAAAAGTATTTAGCCTTACCGGTTAGTTCCGGCAAATTCACCCAAGCCATTCATGTCTTGGGATACTCAGGAACAACAAAAAGAAGATATAATGTTTTCGCTTACGGGGCTATTACCCTCTAACGCTTTGCTTCCCAGCAAATTCAACTAACAAAATATTTTGTAACTTCTCCTATTATCGAAATAATAGATTCTGCCATCCTACAACCCCGAGCACCTTTTTCAAAAATCAATATTAATTCTATCTTTTAATGCTTTCCATAATTTGCCTCTCTGTTTAAGTTTTCTTTCTCTGCCTCTCGCTTTTGATTCTTCTACATAAGCTTCGTAATAAATTAACTTCTACGGAATCCCCCGTTTCGTAGAAATGTTTAATCCAGAATTATGTCTTTTAATCCTATCTTTTAAATCAGAAAAAAATCCGATATAAAAGTAAGGTTTTGATTTATTTGTTTTTAATACATATACATAATACATATATCTATTATAACAGAATTAATTTTTGAAAAAGGTACTCGGTTTGGGCTCTTTCCTTTTCGCTCGCCGCTACTAAGAAAATAACTATTGTTCTCTTTTCCTCTGGGTACTGAGATGTTTCACTTCCCCAGGTACACTCCGTGTCTCGCTATCGCTCACCACGAAAAATTTTCAATTTCTAATTTCTAATTTTCAGTGAATGTTTAATGATTAAATGTTCAATGCTGACGAATTTTGGCTTCGCCAAAATTCGTCTTTGAAAATTGAAAATTAGTTCATTGATTGAAAATTGTAAATTGAAAATTGAAAATTCCGTGACGAACGCTAGTGAGACACGGTGACAGGAATCTATCCCGTCAGGTTTCCCCATTCGGACATCTCCGGGTCAAAGGTTGCTAGTCACCTCACCGAAGCTTATCGCAGACATGCCACGTCCTTCATCGCCTTTTAGAGTCAAGGCATCCACCATATGCTCTTAAATTTCTTGTTAGGAAATTTAAAAACCACAATCTTGTTACTTTGAACTATAAAATGATTTTATGTTTTACAATTCAAAATGCTTACTTTAAATTACAAAACAAAATTTCGTAACTTAAATTTTTTTTACCTGCTATTCAATTGTCAAAGAATCATTCTTTCTGGAAAATCAATTTTTTTAAAGCTATCTACCTTAGGTAGATTATTTTTTGACTTTGTCAAAAAATAAAACCGCTTACAAAGCGGCAAAAACAAACCAACAAGATTTATTATCACCGTCTCTTAAATTGATTTTTTTCTAACATATCTTCAGTGGTTAATAGTATATAGAAAAATAAAAAATATGCAACTAAAAAAGCAGGGTAAAAATAGGCATAAAAACAGGGGATTTGGCTACGCCCAAATCCCCCTGTTTTTTCTAACCCTTTCTCCCTGCTTTCAACAAAGTTCACAACAAAAAAAGGATGGATTTTGCTTCCTAAATCAAAACAAAGTTTTGATCGGACAAACATCAAAGATGTTTTAGTCGCAAAATCCACATTCGTCATTTCTTGTCAACCCCGTATAATTGTCCCTACAAATATGAGACTTGAAAAAACTTAGCAATCCAATTGCTAAGTTTTTGAGTGAAGAAGGTTGGAAACTCGTTGGTTAATGTTTTGAGGCTAAAAACAATGAAGGATTATGAGATTTCGGAAGACTTAGCAATTTAGGAAAAACATTTTTTTCTAAAAACCTAAAACCCTAATTTCTAAAACCCTAATTCTTCTGACACCCCTGACACCAAAACACTGACCTTTGAGACAATTTCAGCCTTTCAATCCTGCCTTGGCAATTAGGACATTGTTCTCCCTCTCTTCCATAGACTTTCAAGAAATTTTGAAAATTACCTTTCTTACCAGCCGTGTCTCGATAATCCACCGTTGATGTTCCTCTCATCCTGACAGACTTTTTTAGAACTTTCCGCATAGCTTGATAAAGTTTTTTTCTTTCATCATTATTCAAACTTTTAATTAATCTCTCAGAATTAATTCCTGCCTCAAACAAGATTTCACTCCGATAAATATTCCCTATCCCCGCAACCCATTTTTGGTCTAAAATTACTATTCCAATTTTACCGTTTTTTCTTTTCTCTAACAACTCATCAAATTTTTTAAAACTCAAATCTACACTCAAAGCATCAATCCCCAATTGTGAGATTTCTTTCATCTCCTCCACTTCAAATGTCTTCACCACCGCCAACCAACCAAACTTCCTCATATCCGACATCGCCAAACTATCTCCATTTTTAAAATAAATAATGTGATGGATATAGCCATTAATCTTCTCATCAAAAAATTCAGTACTCCGACTACTGAATTTTTTGGGTTTGAACAAGAGGTGCCCAATCATCTTTAAGTGAATAACGATAGAATGATTATTGTCCAAATGAATTACAAGATGTTTCCCTTTTCGGTCAGTACTAATTATCTTTTGTCCAACAATCCCTTTTTTAAATTTAGAAAAATTAGGACGCACCGCTTGCTTGTAATCACTCCAAACATCCACTATGGTCAGACCAACCACTTTTTTCTCCAAATCATTCACAATAGTTTGCACTTCAGGTAATTCTGGCATACTCAATATATTATCATAAAATAGGAAAAGTGGGGTGGCTTCGCCGTCCCATTTCTCTAATTTTATTTCCTCTTCCCCACTTTTCGCCTGCGAACAATAAATTGATTGGAGTATTTCTTTGGTGTTCTAGTTTTCTGCCCTTTACCAGATGGTTTCCCCCATTTAGTTTTAGCTCTACGCAAACCTCGTCCGGCTCGTCCTTCACCTCCACCATGTGGATGGTCAACTGCGTTCATAGCACTACCACGAACAGTTGGTCTCTTTCCCAACCAACGATTTCTACCAGCTTTTCCAATCTGAACTAATTTATGTTCGTCATTAGAAACTTCTCCAATAGAAGCCCAACACTTGTTAGACACTTTTCTAATTTCTGATGAAGGCATCTTCAAATGAACCATCCCGCTATCCTGAGCAACCACCTCAACATAATTCCCAGCTGAACGAGCTACTCTCGCCCCTCCTTGAGGTTTTAATTCAACATTATAAACAAATGTTCCCACTGGCACCTTTGTCAAAGGTAATCTATTGCCAACATTCAACTCTGCTTTGTCTGAAACAAGCAATTTATCTCCCACTTTAACTTTTTTAGGAACTAAAACATATCGTCTTTCACCATCCTTGTAACAAACCAAAGCAATGAATCCAGACCGATAAGGGTCATATTCAATCGTTTCTACTTTAGCCGGAATATCTTTTTTATCGTATTTAAAATCAATCAAACGATATTTCCTTTTATGTCCGCCCCCTTGGTGACGCATAGTAATTTTGCCGAAAGAATTTCTTCCTGCTTTTTGGGCTTTTCCTTTAGTTAAAGCTTTGTGGGGTCTATCAGTCGTTAGAAAATCACGATATTTAATCCCCGTCATATGTCTTCTTGATTGGGTTGTTGGTTTATATTTTTTCATATTTTTTGAATGAGGATTTGTATAAATAATTATTATTATAGTTATTTATACATAATCCGAAGAGAAAAATATATAAGCTTATATATTTTTCTTATGAGCGTAGTGAATTAGAAAAATATGACCCCGTGAAATTTAAAATCTTTGATTTTAAATCATTAAAATTTTTTAAATTTTAATGATATTTCACTGGGGTAAACTTTTACTAAACCGCTACGCCCAAGCAATAATTATCAGCTATTGCAAACTTTAATTAATACTAATCAATCTCTACTTTTTTAAAAAAGGAGAAGTTATATACCGAGATCTTAAGTAATGTTTATCTTATCTCCCTCTTTCAAATAAACGTAAGCTTTCTTCCCTCCTGATTTTACACCCTTTTTCCCTCTATAAATAATTCTTTTGGCTGGCACTGTAATAATATTTACTTTGACTGGAATAACTTTATACAAAGATTTTATTGCTTCTTTGACTTGAAATTTATTAGCTTCTGGAACCACATCAAAAACATAGACATTCCGCTCTGCGCTCAGAGTTGCTTTTTCTGTTACTCGAGGATGCTTTAAAACTCCTAATATATTTTTATTAAAAACAACCTCATTATCTATTTTTGTGTTTTTTTCTTCAGCCATGATTATTTTTCTTCTTTTTTAACTTTTTTAACCTTAACCACCTTAGCAGTTTTAGTCGTTTTTGTAACTTTTTTAACCTTAACAATTTTAGGAACTTTAATAGTTTTGACAACTTTGTCAGGATTCCCCAATTTCTTAGTTAAAAAATTAATACTTTCTTCTGGTTTGGTAATCATCAAATATTTATAACTTAAAATATCCAAAGGATTGATGCTTCTCAATTCCCCTACCAAAATATTTGAAAAATTTAAGAAACTTTTTTCTGTATTTTTATCTTGCTCACCCAAAGCCAAACAAATCGAATTTTTTTTCTTATTGAGAATATTTTCAAACCCTTTTACTCCACTTAATTTCTCCAAAATACTTTTAGCTTCTTTTGTTTTAGGAGCACTAAATTTAAAATCATCCACAAAAAGAATCTCACCTTCTTTCATCTTCCGAGAAAGCACTGTAAAGAGAGCTTTGACCTTCATCTTTTTGTTTATTTTTTTAGACCAATTTTTTTCATTGATGGGGCCAAAGGTTATTCCCCCTCCTCTCCAAATCGGAGATCGATTAGAACCGTGTCTAGCCCGACCAGTTCCTTTTTGTCGCCAAGGTTTTTTACCACCACCGCTTACATCCCCTCTATTTTTTGTGTGAGCAATATTATCTCTAAGATTAGAAGCCATTGAAACAACCACTTGGTGAACTAAATCGGCTTTCCACGGCAAACCAAACACCTCTTCAGGTAATTTTATTTTCTTGACTGTTTCTCCTTTTTGGTTATAAATTTGTGCTTCCATCGTCGTTTAATTTATTAAAAATTTCTTTAAAAATAATTTCGGAGCAAATATAGTTCTTTTCAAAATGGTGTGGGCTTGGGTCTGGGTTTTGAAAAGAAGCTATTTTGCGAAGAAATTATTTTTCTTAATTTCAGCCCCTGACTTCTACTAATGTGCCTTTTCTTCCAGCGATTGCCCCTTTAATTAATAATTGATTATTTTCTTTATCAATCTGAACTATCTTTAGATTCTTTACAGTGATTCTGTCTGAACCCATTCTTCCCCCCATTCTCGTCCCTTTAAAAACTCTCTGTGGACCAGTTGAACCAATAGAACCTGGCTCTCTTTCTGAATGTTTTTGACCGTGGCTACGTCGCCCCCCAGCAAAACCATGTCTTTTGACCACCCCCTGAAATCCCTTGCCTTTACTAATTGAAGACACTGTTACTTTATCTCCTACTTCAAAGATAGATAAATCTATTTTATCTCCCACCTTATATTCTGGAGAATTTTTTTGTAGTTTGAATTCTCTTAAATGACGAAAATCACCCAAATCTTTAAGATGCCCTCTTAAGGGTTTGTTGATTCCTTTTTTGTTCTTCTTACCAAAAGCCACTTGCACTGCTGAATAAGTATCTTTTTCTTCATTTTTTATTTGAGTAATTGTGATTGGCCCAGCGGTAATAACAGTAACAGGATAAACTAGCCCTTCTTTATCAAAGACCTGCGTCATTTTTTCTTTTGTGCCTAAAATAAATTTCATTTTTTTATTTGGGCGTCCACTTTTGGCGGATTAGCCTTTCTTCACCTTGCAACAAAAAAAAGAAAAAACCTTTTCGCTCCTATCCCCCAAAATCTTGAGAATTAAAAACAAAATTAATTTTTTCTTTTTTTATCAAATTTAATCATAACCATTTATATTAGTTTAACATCAATATCAACCCCCGCTGGCAGATTCAAATTAGTTAGTGCTTCAATAACCTCTTTGGACGGACTAAGAATGTCAATTAATCTCTTATGAACTCTCATTTCAAATTGTTCTCTCGCATCTTTGTATATAAATGTTGATCGATTAACAGTGTATTTTTTAATGGCTGTCGGCAAGGGGACTGGACCTCTAACTTTTACATCAAACCGAAAAGCGGTATCCATAATCTGCTTAACCGAGGTATCTAAAATCTTATATTCATAAGCCGTTACTTTAATTCTCAACTTATCAATAACCGCTACTTTTGTCTTTTCAGTAACTTTTGTCTTCGCCCTTTTCTCAGTTGTTTTTTTAACAACTTTAGTTTTAGCTTTAACGACTTTCTTCTTTTCGTCTTTTTCTTTTTTAACAACCATAAATTATTATTTTTTATTTCCATCTTAACTAAATAATTTTTGTTAAATTATTTAGTTGCAACGGAATCTTCTTAAATTCTTCTACCCAAAGTAGATAACCTTAAGAAGAAATTTTTGTTACTGCTCCTGCTCCCACGGTCTTACCACCTTCACGAATAGCAAATCTTTGTTGTTCTTCCAAAGCAATCGGTGATTGTAATTTGACCTTAAAAGTCGCTGTGTCTCCTGGCATAACCATTTCTACTCCATCTGCTAATGTAACTTCTCCAGTCACATCTGTAGTTCTAATGTAGAATTGTGGTTTGTACCCTGAGAAAAAAGGAGTGTGTCGTCCACCTTCCTCTTTTTTAAGAATATAAACTTCTGCTTCAAATTCAGTATGAGGAATAACAGTTCCTGGTTTTGCCAACACCTGCCCTCTGTGAATATCTTCCTTTTTAATCCCTCGCACCAACACGCCAGCATTATCTCCAGCTATTCCTTCAGACAAAGATTTATTGAACATCTCAATTCCAGTCACGGTTGTCTTAACTGTGTCTTTAATTCCAATAATTTCTACTTCTTCTCCCACTTTAACTTTTCCTCTTTCAATTTTACCAGTCACTACAGTTCCTCTTCCTTCAATTGAGAAGATGTCTTCAATTGGCATTAAGAAAGGTTTTTCTGTGTCTCTGACTGGTTCAGGAATATATTCATCCAAAGCATCAGTTAATTTAAGAATATTTTTAATTTCTTCATCATCAACTGAAGTCGCCTCCAATGCTTTAAGAGCAGAACCTCTTATCACTGGAGCATGTTCACCATCAAAATCATATTTAGTTAACAATTCTCTTACTTCCTCTTCCACCAAATCAATCATTTCAGGGTCGTCCACCATATCACATTTGTTCAAGAAGACAATAATTTTTGGCACTCCTACCTGCCCAGCCAAAAGAATGTGTTCTCTTGTTTGTGGCATTACACCATCAGTCGCCGCCACTACCAACACAGCCCCGTCCATTTGAGCTGCCCCAGTAATCATATTTTTAATATAGTCAGCATGCCCTGGAGCATCAATGTGAGCATAGTGTCTTTTCGCCGTCTCGTATTCATTATGAGACAGAGCAATGGTAATACCTCTCTCTTTTTCTTCTGGAGCGCAGTCAATTTCATCAACATTTCTCATCTTGACTTTCTGCCCAGACAAATTCAAAGCATGCAAAATTGCTGCTGTTAAAGTTGTCTTCCCGTGGTCAACGTGACCAATAGTTCCCACATTAACATGGGGTTTTTCTCTCTTATATTCTTCTGCCATAATATTTTTTTGCCCAACCATTCATGATGGTTTAGGGTCTTATTAATTAACGAATAATTTTAAATTTTTAATTAGCAATAAAAACACCGCTTAGTTATAAAACTTACTCTCATATACTACCAAATCCTCGCAAATAGTCAACCCCGTTAAATAACTTCAAATTTAATGTTTACACTAACTATAAATAATACTCCAACATGACAATATTGTGAATATATTTAAAAAATGAAGAGAATTTGAAGTTGAAATTTGCCCCCACAAATTTCATTTAATGGGGTCAACCCCGTTAAATA
>Ga0265595_1000950_pt1 | contig 23938 bp, 28 predicted proteins | sample saktaG_15_FD_190148 | JGI IMG/M metagenome (GOLD analysis project Ga0265595, IMG submission 190148) | Saline water microbial communities from Sakinaw Lake, British Columbia, Canada - sak_2013_06_06_50m | ecosystem: Environmental > Aquatic > Non-marine Saline and Alkaline > Saline ...
AAAAATTTAAAATATAATAACAATGTTTCTTTGGTTATTTGGAATAAGGAATGGGAAAGGGCATGTGTTGGTTTTGAATTAATAGGAAAAGCAAAAAGTCATACCGGAGGAAAGTGGTTTGAATATGTCAACAGCTTGCCTGACAATGAGGGTTATAAAATTATTAGTGCAATTGTTGTAAAGATTACAAGGATAAAAAAATTATTGTCGTAAGACCCTACTGAGACGACTCGGCTGAGAAGCATTTAAAGAGCCTGATTTCCCCTTAGGGGTTTCGGTTCACAACTGAGTCAGTCAGCAGATAATAAAAAAATATGTCAGAAAAATTAAATTCCGAGCAACAATTCGGTTCACAACCGGAGACAGAAAAACAAGAATTATCTATAGAAGGATGGTCAATAGCTAAACTGAAAGATATGTATCCCCAAGAAAGACTCGCAGAATTTAGGGATTCGAATTTTACTTTATTTGAGCATCTTTTAATAGGATCTACAGGTATCCCAGGGCAGGGCGTTCTTGATAAAAATAAGTTGATAACAATTTTAGTAGACCAGGATTTGGAAATAGCACGAAAATTCAGAAAAAAAATGATTGATGAAAAAGGCGGATTTAATATTGGCGCGCATTTTGTTTGTTGGGATAATGGCAAGAGCGCTGTATATGAAACAGTTCTGGCTCTTAAAGATTCATATGCCGCTACAGAATTAGGTAATATAAATCTTGCGGATACTAGGATTATAGAAGATGGAACGGGCAGATCTGTAGAGGCTGTGGAAGAAAAGGAAAAAATTATTGCGAGATATTTTGAATCGACGGAAGAAGCATGGGAGAGGGCAAGGGAAGAGGCAGAGAAAAAGTTTAAAAAGTATAAAAGAAAAGAATCCGAGTAAATTATTGGTGAGATAACACAAAAACCGCTATTAGCGGTTTTTGTGTAAAAAAATAGCAGCCGAGCTGGTGGGTCCGGCTGCAAGAAGGGGAGGAGGGCGACGCGACGTTTTGTTAGACGTTTCCGGTTTGTCGCTCCATAGCATTGGTTTTTGTGACCACAATGCTTGCGTTGCCTCCTCCATATTCAAGGCGGAGCGCACCATTGCCGGAAGACTAGGCGGTGCGCTCCGCAGAGAGCAGTCGGCGCAAGCCAAGCTAACTGCCCTCCTTGTGTTCTATTTTGATATTAATAAATATTTTGTTATTTTTCAAATAGTTTGTTTACACTAAGTTCGCCGAAGTGTTAAAATAAATTAATGGATTATAAAGAAATTATTAAAAAATTAGAATCTTTAAAAAATCCCAAAAATGTAGAAGGCATGGCGAGGTTTGGCATAAGACCAGATACAAAAGTTTTGGGAATTCCAATTCCGGAAACACGGAGGCTTGCGAAACAAATTGGGAAGAATCACGAATTGGCATTAAAGCTTTGGGATTCTAAAATTCACGAAGCGAGGATTTTAGCTGGTTATATTGAAGAGGCAGATAAAATTACACAAAAACAATTTGAAAAGTGGGTAAAAGGTTTTGACTCCTGGGATGTTGTTGACCAAGTTTGTTCTTCTGTTTTGGATAGGGTGTCTTTTGTAGAAAAGAAAATTTTTGAATTATCCGAAAGAAAAGAAGAGTTTGTTAAAAGAACAGCCTTTACTTTAATTTGTTGCTTGGCTGTGCATGATAAAAAAATGCCAGATAAAGAATTTGTAAAGTTTTTTCCTATTATAAAAAAAGCAGCTGTTGATGAGAGAAACTTTGTTAAAAAATCAGTAAACTGGGCTTTAAGGCAAATAGGCAAACGAAATAAGGCTTTGAATAAAAAAGCATTGGCACTTGCCAAAGAAATAAAAAAAATAGACTCAAAGTCGGCTAAATGGATAGCGAATAATGCAATTAGCGAGCTGGCTAGCGAAAATGTTCAAAAAAGATTAAAGAAAAATGCGTAAAATGTTTTTAGAAATATTGCTTTTGGTAGTTATAGTAGTGATTTTAATTTATTTCATTTTTGTTTTTGCCAGAACGGTTTTTTCGCCGAGCACCCCGCAAAATATTTTAAACACTGTTTGCGTAAATGAAAAATGTTTTTCTGTTGAGCTGGCGAAAACAGACGCAGAACGCGAAATGGGACTAATGCACAGAGCCCAGTTAGACAGCAACAAGGGAATGCTTTTTATTTTTGATAAAGAGGGAATTTGTCCTTTTTGGATGAAAAATACCCTAATTCCATTGGACATAATATGGACTGACAGCAATGGTAAAATAGTTCATATAGAAGAGAGTGCACAGCCATGCAGGGATTTGGTATGTCCACAAATTGTTCCTACTGCTAAAGCTAGGTATGTTTTAGAGGTTAATGCTGGTATAGTATCAAAAACAGGCATAAAAGCAGGTAATTTTTTAGAATTGAAAATTGTAAATTAAAAATTGAAAATTAAAAATTAGTAAAGATATCCCCAGGTTTGTAGTTTGTCGGAATCCTCGTTCCATCTCAATCCGATGTCTGTTCTGTAAAACATATTTTGCAAAAGTATGTTATCTAGCCTGCCGTAAACTTGGCGTCTGGCATCTTCCATTGTATATCCGGACGCTGTTACAACCAGGGCATATCCTGACTCCCCGGCTATCTGCCAGCTTTCGTCTACTATCTTCACGTCTCCTAAATGTATGCCTTCCGGATCGGTCTTCTTAAAAATAATAGATAGGTCTTTATAGAGCGCCATCTCAGACTTGTCGTTGTATGGGAATGGGGGAACTGCCACCACAACCCCTATTTGGAATCCTTTTTTTGTTTTCAGTTCATAATTTTCTCCCTTTGCGAGTGCATATAAAAATTCACCCCACTCGCTTAAAACTCCCTCCATGGCTATTGATATATGAGGATAACCAAACCTGCATGTAAATTCCAAAGGATAAATGCTCCTTCCGTTTGCCACGCAATTTATATCTATATATCCTACATAGCCTGATTTTTGAAGGTCCTCCTTCATTTTTTCTAGAGTTGTTCTAAAAATTGTGTTGGGCGATGACCAGTACATTGTGGTTCCCATTTCGCCGGTGTATGGGCCGATTTCGCCTGGAAAAAGTTTTTTGTGTTCAAAGTTTACATTAACAGGATATGTAAAATCATTTCCGTTAAAAAAAGCGCCAACGGCAACCTCAACCCCAGAAGCAAATTTTTGTAGTTGAAATTGTTTTACTTTTTTTTCCAGCACCTTTTTGTTGGACCTTAATATTTCGTGTAAATCTATTCCGTCTTCATCTTTTCCCAAAAATAAAAGTCCCTTGTAATCAGAAGGCGTGTGGCCAGATGGCTTGTAAACATATCGTCCCGGATTTTCTTCAATGAATTTTAGAGCGGTGTCATACTCAGAAAAATCCCAGTGGGGGAGCGTAAGCATCCCAACTTTTTTCATCTCCGCCTGGCCGAATTCCCGATCTTGTTCCAACTCGTCTGTATATCTGCTTCCGCCAACGACCAATTTTCCTTTTTTGCGTAGTTCGTCGGCCTCTTTGCCAAAGCCCACGTCGTCAAACACAACAACGTCTGCCCAATCAACAAATTGCTTCCAATCATCAATTTTTTCCAAAAAACCGTCGTAAACATCTTTATCTGCTTGGTCTTCTATAAAAACTTTTACATGGTGTCCCTCCTTTTTTATTTCCCAAGCCAAATCTCCCGATAGACTTTCAAAGCTTACGAATAAAAATTTTCTTACTTCCTTTGGGGGAAGGGCCAGGTTGTTTTTTTCATTCTGATCGATGCTTCCGTTATTTCCGTTATGATTATTTTGTTCGTTTGTTACAGCTTTAATCTCGGGTTCTTGTTTGACAATAGGCGCAGCACGATTGTCCTGGCCGTTTTGATTGTTGTTTGTATTCTGCATTTTTATATTGAATATTTTTTTATGAATTGTAAAAGATTAGGATTTTATTACTGAAAATGTGCGTGTCTTATAAAATGATTTTGGGTGAAATTTTGTTTTAAATTCTGTCAGTGCTTTCTCTCCTCCTCCCATATCAGCTTCCTTGTATCCCTTAGCTTTTAGCCACGATAAGTCCTCAAGATATAGTACATCGCCCAAACCCGGCAAAGAATAGTCATGAATTCCCATTGCCCCATAAAATCTATTGCTGTTTGGAATCAACCAGCCCGCGTTTATGCCACAAGCTCTCCCATCGACTGCGAACACTCGGGCTTCTGAAGCACCCTCAAAATTTTTATCTATAAAAGTATGATAAGGAATGAAATAGGCTCTGTCGTGCGCTTTTCTTGCTTTGCGCCATTCATCTATGATAAGATGCAGGCTTTTTTTGTCGTTATACTTTTTTGCGTCCGAAATTGTTACTATGTGGTTCTGGTAAAACTTGTTTTTTGTTTTGCGCAATGATTTCCACTTGTTTCCGCACAAGGAAGAGTCGAAAAGACCAAGGTCATAGATAGGCCACGTTAGAGTATAATTTACGCGTCTGGCCTTTGTGCCAGCCTGCAAATTTTTTATAAACTCCTTATATAGCTCATCTTCAAGTTCCATAAATACCTTAATGATTCTACCGGAACAGAATACGTAAGTTATGTATTCGCAGAGGAATTCAGCTCTTAGTTTGCAGGGAGCTAAAGGGCTGGAAAAAACAGTACTTTCTTTTTTACCCTCCTCTTCTATGGTTAAAATACCCATGCCATTTTTTCTTTGCACAAATACGTTGTGGTATTTTTTTTCCGCCTGGCACTGATACCATGGAAAATTGTGCTCGGGCATGTCGCCATATTTTTTAATCGTTTCTTTAATGCGTTGTTCTTCAGCTGATGTATCTTCGAAAAAAAGCATAATGTTGTTTTGCGTTAGAAAGGTAATTTAAAAAATTCTTCTTTTCCGTTTACAAATTCATAATCGAAAGTGATTTCTTCTCCCGGCTTTATATTTTTTATCGCTCTGAATAACACGAAGTTTTGTAATTTTTTTAAATTATAATCAACCTCCGCATTAGGATTTCTACTGTGGTTATAAATAGAACCATAACCGAATATGACGCACGAATTATTAAATTCGCGCTGAAACATATAATAGTATTCCAAAACAGTATCTTCTTTTTCGAAAAATAGGGATTCCTTTTCTGAAATAAAAATAACTGGGCAATATTCTATAATTTCTCCCGTATGTATTTTTTTGGTGGCAAAAACTCCGCGGCCTTTTCCTTTGACCCTGGCGATTTTTATTTTTTTGGGAGGATATATTTCCATAAATTATTTTTTAATTCTATCACTTACCAAAAATAATACAATAACAAAAAAATCCCGCCGAGGCGGGATTTTTTGTTATAAAAGAAATTTTATCTGCTAAAATTTCTTGGAGGTCTTTTCTTTGCCCAGCATTCTCGGCAATAGATTGGCCTGTCAGGAGCTGGTTCAAAAGGAAGCTCTGTGATTTCTACTCCGCACTCGGAGCATTTCCAGTTTCCTTTGATCATTTCTCTTGGGGCAAAACCTCTGTTGTTGTTGTCTCTGTCAAACATTTTTTTATTTGTTGTAGACTTTCGTCTGAATAGTAAAACGACCTTTTCTAATAGTCGTTCTACTTATCGCTAAGATACTTGACTTATTAGTAATTTCATTATACTCCTTTTAAATACGTTGTCAAGAGTTTTATTCACCCTTTATAAGATGTATCATTAGGATAATAAATTAAATAATAAAACTATGAACAAATATATTTGGTTAGTAGCGATTTTAGTAATAATAATTGTTGCTTTGGTTGGGATTTTTATTTTGTGGCCGACAAAAAATCCGGTTAATGCGCCGGTTGCGCAAGAGGGGATACAAATAACTTCGCCGAAAGCAAACGAAGAAATTTCTTCTCCATTAAAAATTACCGGCGTTACAAGTGGCTGGAATGGCTTTGAGGGCCAGGTGGGGACAGTAAAGTTGCTGGATTATAATGGCAACCAGCTTGCTAGCGGCATTTTAACAGCCACAACAGATTGGATGGTACCTCCAACCAGTTTTGAAACAACTTTAAATTTTACAGCAGCAAATTCCGGCCCGGGAACTTTGGTTTTTAATAATGAGAATCCAAGCGGTTTGCCAGAATACGATAAAACATTTACTTTGCCGGTAAAAATCAATGCAGAGAGCGAAACGATGATAGTCAAAGTTTACTTCGGCAAAAATGAAATAACCGGTTCAACATGCAACGTGGTCTTCCCAGTTGATAGGGTGATTCCTAAGACAACAGCAGTTTTAAGGGCGACCCTTGAAGAGTTATTAAAGGGTCCAACGGAGCAGGAAAAGTCTCGGGGTTATTTTACCAGTATTCCCTCCGGAACAAAGCTTAATAGGGTGGCTATTGAGAATCGTACTGCAATAGCCGATTTTAGCAAGGAATTAGATCCGCATGGAGGGTCATGTAGGGTTACAGAAATATGGTCAGAGATACAAAATACCGCCAAACAGTTTCCGACAGTAGATGAAATAATAGTCTCAATAGATGGATCTACGGAGGAAATTTTACAGCCCTGATCATGAATTTTAAGATATTAAAAAAATCTAAAAACAGTAGAGCTAGGTTAGGATTTTTGGAAACAGAGCACGGAGTTGTTGAGACTCCGTGTTTGGTTCCAGTTGCAACGCAAGGGGTTATTAAAACTTTAGACAGCAAAGAAGTAGAAGAAACAAAATCTCAAATTTTAATTTCCAACACTTTTTGGTTGCATTTGAGGCCTGGTGAAAAAGTAGTAGAAAAAGCGGGAAAATTGCATAAGTTTATGAACTGGAAAAAGCCGTTGATGACAGATTCCGGCGGTTATCAAGTTTTTTCTTTAGGATTTGGCAGAGACATGGGCCTTGGCAGTAAAATTTTGAAAAGCCGCCAAGAAAAGGGCCAGGTTGTAAAAGAAAATGCGCAACCGCAAAAGATAAAAATAAATGATGACGGAGTGATTTTTCGTTCGCCAATAAATGGAGACGAATTATTTTTGGGCCCGAAAGAGTCTATTAAAATACAAGAGAAGCTGGGGGCCGATATTATTTTTGCATTTGACGAATGCCCGCCCCCTTTAGCTGACAGAGAATATATAGAAAAATCTTTAGAAAAAACTCATAAATGGGCCAAGATATGTTTGAAGGCTAAAAAATCTAAGCAGGCGTTATATGGAATTGTGCAGGGTTCAAGATTTAAAGACCTAAGGCAAGAATCTGCAAAACATATTGCAAGCTTAGATTTTGATGGCTTTGGCATTGGGGGAGAGTTCGGCAGTAATAAAAAAGAAATGCAAAAAATGGTTGAGTGGGTAGTTGATGAGTTGCCAGAAAAAAAACCACGCCACCTTTTGGGAGTGGGGTATTTAGAAGATATGGAGTTGATTGTAAAAGCAGGAGCTGACACATTTGACTGCACCGTGCCAACACATTATGCACGGCGGGGGATTGCTTTTACATCTGAAGGAAAATTAGACATGAAGAAAACAAAGTTTCTAACGAAAAACGAGCCGTTGGACAAAAGCTGTGTTTGTAATGTATGCTTAAATTACAAGAAAGATTACATTTGTCATTTGTTGAAGGCAGGGGAGATAACAGGAATGAAGCTTTTGACCTTTCATAACCTTTGGTATTTCAACACTTTCGTGGAAACCATCAGAGACAAAATAAAGAGGAATGAGCTATAACCCCACACCAATTTCAGAGATGTTCGTAAAATTAGATGTTTGTCCGGCGAAGCGCCTCCCGCCTACGCGAAGGCTTTGGCGGGCAGGTCGGCTGTCATCAGGATAACACCAAAGTAGAAGTAAAATTGGTGAAAGGGTTTCGCGCGGATAATGAAAATATAATTCCGCGCTCAAGAAATAAAATTAAAAAAGATCAAATATAAACATGGCACCAATAAGAAACAAACTTAAAAAAATAGCAGAAGAACAAAAAAAGATAGGCCTTCAGGTGAAAGAAAAAACATTTGGTTATATTTTGGCGGCCCTTGGTTTTGTGGTGGCTCTGGCCTGGAATGATGCTATAAAAAGCTTTATAGAAGCCCTATTTCCTTTAGATAAAAACAGCTTGTGGGCAAAGCTTATTTACGCATTGATTGTAACTATTATAATAGTTGTGGCCACAATTTTTTTGACTAGGAAAACAGAGGAGCAAAAGATTGAGAATATAAAGAAGTAAGAAAACAAAGGTCGGTAAAATTAATAAGTACAAAATAAATTTTTATGGAAAATGCAAAAATTGTTTGCCATGATTGTGATAAAGAGATAGCAATTGATAGCAACCAAGAACTAGAGAATGCGGTTTCGTTGGTGTATGCCCTGCCTGCGCAGGCAGGCAATGCGGGCGAGAAAATAAACATTTTAAAGTGTAATGACTGTTACGCAAAAAACCCTTCGCTTACTAATTTTCAACCCTGTGAGGTTTATTCAAGGGTTGTAGGATATATAAGGCCCGTGCAACAATGGCACAAGGGTAAAAAACAAGAATTCGGCGAAAGAGTTGAGTATAAAATACCAGGAGAACCTTGTTGCTAATCCATCCTAATATAAAAAACAATTCTTAAGGGGTTGTTTTTTTGTTCGTAAAAATATAAAATTGAATAAAAATGAAGCGTTTTTTACTAAAATTATTGTTATGGACTTTAACACTAGCCCCAGTTTTTTTTGTTTTTTCGTTTATTGTGTTGTTTGAGACAAAATACAATAATACATTTTACCCCGGGGTTTTTATAGCCGGGGAGCCGGTGGGAGGGGAGACATACGAAGAAGTTCTGGGTTATTTTACTAAAAAAGCTAATTTATTAACTAAAAATGGTATAGCTTTTAACATAACCGGCAAAAGGGGAGCAAAAGAAATTGCAGTTCCAATGTTTTTTAACGGTTTTACAACAGAATCAGTGGTTGAGTATTTTTCTTTGGGAAATTGGCAGAATGTTCTTGAGCAAGCCTATGAAGTCGGCCGAACAGGATCTTTATGGCAGAAAGTAAAAGAGCAATGCATGGCTGCCTTGCGCAGAGAAAGTTTTGTTTTTTCTCCCACAGTTCAAAAAGATCCGTTGGAGCCATATTTTGCCAATGAATTAACAGGCTTTTTATTGAAAGCATCATCAGCAAAATTTATACTTGACGATAGCGAAGTTTTGTCGTTGCCGGAAACCATTGGGGAAAAAGTAGATATTACCGAGGTCACAAACGCCTTGGAACAGAAATTGGCCAAGTTCGACACGTCTTCGTATAATCTTGTAACATTAAACGACGTTCCCGGTGTCACTGAAAAAGATTTACAGCCGTTTTACGCAGATGTTTTGGTACTAGGCCGTTCTGTAAAAATTGTTTTTAATTATAAAGGTTATAAGTGGAATATCAGAGGAGGTTCGCTGGTTTCTATGCTTACAGTAAAACGAGGAAATGAAATTGGGATAAACGATCAGGAATTAGAAGATTATTTCAAAAAAAATGTTAATCTTTATATTGACTCTCCGATGCAAAACAGTCGTTTTGAAATAAAGAATAATAAATTAATAGAAATTTTTGCTGGGCAAGCAGGAAACGTTGTGGATTTAAAAAAGAATGTCCAGGAAATCGATAACGCTATTCAATCCGCGGATAATTTACAAGGCCCGATTGTTATCGATATCCCAGTGGCAGTAACCGTGCAAGATCCCCGCGTTACAAAAGACACAATAAACAAATACGACATAAAAGAATTGGTGGGCACGGCCACAACTGATTTTGAGGGTGGCAGTTCAAACCGCCAGCAGAACATTGAAGTTGGGGTTTCAAAATTAAACGGAATTTTATTAGCTCCGGGTGAAGAGTTTTCGGCGGTTAATGGCATCGGAGATATCACAGAAGAGGCTGGTTTTGTTGAGGAATATGTTATTAGCAATGGAAAAACTCAAAAAGAAATTGGAGGCGGGCTTTGCCAGCTTGCCACCACGCTTTTTAGATTAGCGCTAGACGCAGGGCTCCCAATTGTTGAGAGGGTTAATCATCGGTATATTATTTCATATTATGGCGCTGGGCTTGACGCCACCATTTACGGTCCTCATCCAGATTTGCGATTTATAAATGACACAGGAAATTATTTGCTTTTGCAGGGCAAGGCAGAAAATAATAAAGTTGTTTTTGAGTTTTATGGGAAAAAAGACGGGCGTTCGGTTATAATTTCCGAGCCGAAAGTTTATGATTGGGTTGTTCCTCCACCAACAAAGATTATATATACTCCAAACCTTGCTACAGGTAAAACACAATGCACTGAAATTCCACACAATGGAGTGACCACTGATGCCACCTACACGGTTGATTATCCTGACGGCCAGGTAAAAGAAACTATTTTTCACAGCGTTTACCAGCCGTGGCAAAAGGTGTGTTTGGTTGGTTTATAAAGATTTTATGAAAAAACGAGAATTTTATGTAATCTGTGACAATATAAGAAGCCTAGAAAACATAGGGTCAGTTTTTAGGACGTCGGACGCATTGGGCGTTGCCAAGATTTTTTTGTGCGGTATTTCCGGAAAACCACCGCACCACAAGATTGAAAAAACCGCACTGGGCGCAGAAAAAACAATTCCATTCGAGCACCACTGGCAAACAGCCAGATTAATTGATAAACTGAAGAAACAAAGAGTGGAAATTGTTGCATTGGAGCAAGACAAAAAAGCTATTGAATATATAAAATATAAACCGAAGTTTCCCGTAGCGCTTATACTAGGCAACGAAGTAAAAGGAATTTCAAAAAATATATTACAAAAATCAGACAAAATAATTTTTCTGCCTATGTCGGGGCAGAAAGAGTCATTAAACGTTTCAGTGGCCTTTGGGGTCGCAGGCTACCATATTATTAAAGATATAAAAAAATAAAATGTTAGGAAATTATCAACAATTAGTAAACGTTATGGGCTATTCCTCTATGCCCACGGGGATTTTCACAATATTTGTCCTTTTGGCCATTTGGTCAATAATATGGAAGGGGATTGCGCTTTGGAAATCAGCAAGAAACGGTAGCAAAGTGTGGTATATTATTATGCTGCTTGTAAATACAGTCGGAATATTGGAGATAATTTACATCTTCTTTGTGGGCAAGAGAAAAAGTCAAATAAACCCATCAAATCCTATGTAATTCAAATGCCCAAGACTACGTCTTGGGCATTTGATGTAAACAGCCCAGCTATATGCGGGGCTGTTTTAGTTTCAGTTGACTTTTTATATAAACTTGACTTGTGCGTTTGCATCTGCTAAACTCAGGTATATACGACTAAATTAGTCGGATATGAATATAATAAATGTAAATATTTAGAATATGAAAATTTCGAAAAGGGCGCAGTACGGGGTAAGGGCAATGGTTTGTTTGGCAAAAAACAAAAATAAAAAAGCATATTCCATAAGAGAAATTTCGAACATAGAGGGCATACCTTTTGAGTTTTTAGCTAAACTTTTTGCAGACTTAGAAAAAGAAAAATTGGTTAAAGCAAAACACGGCGCTAACGGAGGTTATTTTTTGGCAAAACCAGCTGGAAAAATTACTGCAGGCAATATCGTTGAGGCGCTCGACGGAAAAATAACCCCGGTTAAGTGCGGTTTGTGCGGTAAAGCAAAAAAATGTTTATCTAAAAATGTTTGGGACAAGGTTAAGCAATCTTTGTCTAAAACGTTATATGCGATTACTTTAAAAGACCTAATAAAATAATTTTATGAACAGAGTTTATTTAGATTATGCAGCTACCACTCCTGTCGATCCAAAAGTTGCGAAGGCAATGACGCCGTTTGTGACGCAAAAATTCGGCAACACAATGTCTTTGCATTCATTTGGCCAGGAGGTAAAGTTAGCTTTAGATCAAAGCAGGCAGACTGTGGCAGATTTAATAAATGCCGAGCCAAACGAAATAATTTTTACAGGCTCTGCTACAGAAAGCAACAATTTAGTACTAAAGGGTTTAGCCTTCCGAAGCCTTGGCGAAGGAGGCCACATCATAATTTCTTCGATAGAGCATCATTGTGTTTTAGAATCAGCCGAGTGGTTGGAAAAGCAAGGGTTCACAGTTACTAAATTGCCGGTTGATAAATTTGGTTTAATAAATTTAGAGGATTTTAAAAAAGCGATAAGAAAAGATACAATTTTAGTTTCTATAATCCACGCCTCGAATGAAATTGGTACAATACAACCGATAGCCAAAATCGGAAAAATTTGCAGAGAGAAAAAGGTTTATTTCCATACTGACGTGGCCCAAAGTTTTGGGAAAATTCCTATAGACGTGCAAAAAATGAATATTGATTTGCTGACAGCCAGCTCTCATAAAATATATGGGCCAAAGGGTGTAGGGCTTCTATATATAAGAGAGGGCACAAGATTGGTGCCGTTATTGCACGGCGGAGGCCAGGAAAATGGTATGAGAAGCTCAACTGTAAATGTGCCGGCAATTGTTGGGTTTGCAAAAGCAGTAGAAATCTGTAAAAAGGAAATGTTTACAGAAGCCCGGCATCTGCAGAAACTGCGCGATAAGCTGATTAAGAACGTATTAAAAATAAAGGGAAGTCATCGTAATGGGCACGTCACAAAAAGATTGCCAAATAACGCTAATTTTCGTTTTGATTTTATAGAAGGGGAGTCATTGGTAATGAGATTAGATTTAGAAGGTATTGCCTGTTCTACCGGTTCTGCCTGCTCTTCAATAAGTTTGGAACCCAGCCATGTTTTACTGGCCTTGGGATTAAAGCCCGAGCAAGCTCACGGTTCATTGCGCGTTTCTTTGGGAAGGTGGACCACAGAAAAAGATATAAATAAGTTAATAAAAATTTTGCCGAGAATTGTTGAGCAATTAAGGCAGATTTCTCCATATGGCAAAAAAAATTAACACTTGTTCAAGTTTATACACGAGCAAAGTTATGGAGACATTTAAAAATCCTCATAATTTTGGCAGAATGAAAAACGCTGATGGCACAGGTAAAATTGGAAATCCTGTATGCGGGGATGTGATGCATCTTTATATCAAGGTTGGAAAAAACAAAAAAGGCGAAGATATTATAAAAAACATAAAGTTTGAAACTTTTGGATGCGTTGCCGCAATTGCCACAAGTTCAATTATTACAGAAATGGTAAAAGGTAAAACAATAAAAGAGGCGATGAAAATAAAAAAAGAAGATGTTGTGAAATCATTGGGCGGTTTGCCAAAAATAAAATACCACTGCTCGGTTTTGGCTGTAGACGCCGTGCATAAAGCCATCGAGGATTATTTGGCTAAAAAACAAGTATGCTAAAAGATAAGAAAACAAAAATTGTGGTGGCGATGTCTGGCGGGGTGGACAGTTCTGTGGCAGCAGCTTTGCTCAAAAAGCGGGGCTATTTTGTGGTGGGAGTTTTTATGAAGTTTTGGAAAGAGGGACGGGCAGGAGAAAACAGCTGTTGTTCGGTTGAATCAGAAAAGCTGGCACGAGCTGTTGCCAAAAAGGTTGGCATTCCTTTTTATGTGATGAATGTCGAAAAAGAGTTTAAAAAAAAGGTTGTAGATTATTTTTTAGCTGAATATAAAAGGGGCAACACTCCAAATCCCTGCGTTGTTTGCAATAAAGAAATAAAGTTTGGGATTTTGATAAAAAAAGCGTTGTCGCTGGGAGCGGATTTTATTGCAACCGGTCATTATGCCAGAATCTCGCTCGGCGACAAACTTTTTTCCGGTATTGAGGTTCCCCTCTTGCTTTCGGCAAGTAGACCCAGACCTGCAAAAAGTTTATCGCCTCGCTCGATTCAGATTAAATTATTAAAAGGAAAAGACAAAGAAAAAGATCAGTCATATTTTTTGTGGCAGTTGAATCAAGTGCAATTAAGCCGTGTGATGTTTCCAGTAGGCGGATACACAAAACCAGAGGTAAGAAAATTGGCTAAGAAATTTAATTTACCCACAGCCCAAACGCCAGAGTCGCAAGAAATTTGCTTTATTTCTAAAACAACAAATGAATTTTTGAAAAAACATTTAAAATCAAAACTCGGGGACATTGTTGACACAAGTGGTAAAAAAATTGGCGAGCATCAAGGCTTGTGGTTTTATACAATAGGTCAAAGAAGGGGATTGGAAATTCAGCAAGGACCTTGGTTTGCTGTTGCAAAAGATTATAAAAATAATATTTTAGTTGTTTCAAAAAGTGAAAAAGATTTGGAAAGCAAAGAAACGACTGTAAAAAATGTAAATTGGATTTCCGGTAAAAAACCGAGGTTGCCCATGAAAGCTCAAGTTAAAATTCGCTATAAAAGCAATCTCATACCATCTCTAATTCGCGCGAATAAGGGAAGGGGAGTGAAAGTTATTTTTGCAAAACCTCAAAAAGCGATTACCCCCGGCCAGTCAGCAGTATTTTACAAAGGTAACGAACTCCTCGGCGGAGGAATCATCCAATAAAGACCCGAGCCCTTGACACGGGTCTTTGTTTTTGCTAACATAGACCTATACCCCAGGTGGGGGTGTGGATAACTCGTAAAATATATAAAATTATATAAAATTAAAAAATATGATAAGTCAAAACAAACAAAAGGCGTTGATTAATTTTAAAAAAGCTCAAAGTTTATTGGGCAAGATGGTTCATATGATAGAAGAAGATGTGTACTGCATGGATATAATGCAGCAAAATTTGGCTGTAATAGGGCTCTTAAGGTCGGCTCACGAAATGCTTATGGAAAATCATTTAAAAACCTGTTTTAAAAGCGCCATGTCCTCAAAAAATGAGAAGAAGAAAAAAGAAATGACAGAAGAAATATTAAAAGTAACTAAGCTATTTAACAAATAATATGAAAGAGCACATTTATAAGGTTCTAGGAATGCATTGCGCTTCGTGCGAAATTTTGATTGAGAAAAAACTATTGGAATTGCCGAACATAAAGTCAGTTGACGCCTCGACCGGTAAGGGAGAAGCTGTTGTAGAATACGAGGGCGACAGACCAAATCCAGATAAGTTGAGCAAAATGTTTTCCGAGGAGAATTATAAATTTTCTGACTTCGCTACGCCGGAGTCAGAAAGGACGGAGACGGGGGCTTCGCCCAATAAAGCCAATCCAACATTGGTGGCGTTTAATATCGCTATTTTTATAATCATAGGGTTTCTACTTTTGAACAAAATGGGAATTTCCGGGATTTTAAATGTGGGATCTGGGTCTTCTTTGCTCGCATTTTTGGGTTTAGGAATTTTAGCTGGAATTTCCAGTTGCGCAGCCTTAGTTGGGGGAGTGATTCTTTCTATGTCTAAGCAGTGGTATAGTTTGTACTCTGAAAAAAATACGATTGGCGAAAAAATGCAGCCACATATTTTGTTTAATGTTGGTAGGCTTGTTTCTTACACTGTATTAGGGGGCCTTTTGGGAGCTATAGGAAGCAGTTTGCAAATATCTTTCAGGTTTACTTCTTTCTTGGTAATCGCAGTTTCGTTTTTGATGATAGCTTTAGGTTTGCAAATGTTAGGAGTTAAGGCGTTCCGCAGGTTTCAGTTTGCTTTGCCAAAGTTTGTTACAAGACATATCGCAAATGAAGGTAATTTTAAAGGAAAGTATATGCCGTTTATAATGGGGGTCTTAACTTTTTTTCTGCCCTGCGGTTTTACCATAACGGCTCAAGGGTTAGCGCTTTTGTCCGGCAGTATGTTGCAGGGGTCTTTAATAATGCTGGCATTTGCTTTGGGCACAGCCCCCATATTCTTGTTTATCGGGCTTTCTAGCGTTAAGCTTTCTTCTAAACCTCATTTAGCTGAAAGATTTTCTAAGGTTGCAGGATTTTTAGTTTTGTTTTTTGCATTGTTTAATATGCAGGCTCAAATGAATGTTTTAGGATTTACCCCAATAGAGAGCTTTCGATCTCTAACGAGTCAAGCTGGCTCTGTATCAACAGTCGATGCGAAAGATCTGCCGGAAATTGTTGGTGGAAAACAAGTCGTGAAAATGAACGCCTCTGCTTCTGGATACAGCCCAAATTATATAAAAGTTAGAGCCGGGGTTCCTGTAAGGTGGGAGGTCACAGATACTGGAACATCAGGATGCACAAACGCGATTATATCTAAAAATCTGTTTGACGGATCAATTGATTTAACTCCGGGACAAGTTTCAGTAAAAGAGTTTACTCCGGAAAAAGCCGGAAAATATAGATTTTCTTGCTGGATGGGCATGGTTACAGGAACAATAGAAGTAGTAAATTAATTACAAAAATGAAAATTACAAATAAAACAACATTAGCGAAAATTGTAGAGAAAAAAGGCGGAGCGGAGGTTTTAATGAAAAACAACGTGCCATGCTTGGGTTGCCCAATGGCTGCGATGGAAATTGATAAATTAAAAATAGGAGAGGTTTGCAAAAACTACGGACTTAACCTAGAAAAGATTTTAGAGGATTTAAATAAGTTAAAAAAATAGAAATGGAGGAAGCAACATTAAAAATTACAGGAATGGATTGCGCTTCGTGCGCAGCAGTAATTGAACACGACCTCAAGAAAGCAAAAGGCGTTGCTTCGGCTGTTGTTAATTTTGCTTCAGAGAAACTTTATTTAGAGTTTGATCCTTCCGAGACACAAATTGCTGACATAAAAAAAGCTGTAAAGGATTTAGGATATAAGGCCGCGCTAGAAAACGAAGATTTTAACGACAAGATAGACGAACACGAAGATCGTAATGAGGTGGGAAAAGACGGAGTGGTCAAAAAACTGAAGATGAGATTTATTTTGTCTTTGCTTTTTGGTTTACCAATAATTTATATGGTTATGGGTGGGATGATTGGCCTGCCGATGCCGAATATTTTTAATGCATACGGCGTACAAATACAGGCGATATTATCTGCTGTCGTAATTTTGACTTCTTTTAATGTGTGGAAGTCTGGGTATAAGAAAATTTTAAGATTGGCGCCCAATATGGATTCTCTGATTTTTATTGGTACGGCGGTTGCGTTTTTTTACAGTTTAATTATGTCCCTGCCATTATTTTTATATGGTAAAGGAGTGAATATGGAAGGACTATATTATGAAAGTGCGGCGTTTATTCTAATTTTTATATCTTTGGGAAAATATTTAGAGGTGGTCACAAAAGGTAAAACGTCTTCGGCAATAAAAAGTTTAATTGGCTTGCAACCAAAGGTTGCTATTATAATAAAAGATGGAAGAGAGTTTGAAATACCAATTTCTGAAGTTAAAGAAGGAGATATAATTTTAGTAAAGCCCGGTCAAAAAATTCCGGTTGATGGTGTTGTTGTTGATGGATATTCTGGTGTTGATGAAAAAGCGATAACAGGAGAGAGCATTCCTGTTGAAAAGAAAAAAGGAGATGAAGTTATTGGAGCTACAATAAATAAAACAGGCGTTTTGCAATTTAAAGCCACGAAGGTAGGCAAAGACACAATGTTGGCTCAAATTATCAAGATTGTGGAAGAAGCAATGGGATCTAAGGCGCCCATTCAATTACTAGCCGACAAGGTTTCATTTTATTTTGTTCCTATAGTTTTAGCTATTGCTGTAATTTCGGCAGGAATTTGGCTAATTTTGGGGTATCCTGTAAGCTTTGCTTTGACAATTTTTGTGGCAGTTTTGATCATCGCATGTCCTTGCGCGTTAGGTTTGGCAACTCCTACAGCCGTAATGATGGGAACAGGCCTTGCGGCTCAAAAAGGGATTTTAATAAAATCGAGCAAGGCGTTAGAGGTTGCAAAAGATGTTAACATAATTGTTTTCGACAAAACAGGGACATTAACAAAAGGGGAGCCGGTTGTTACAGATATTATTGTTTTCGATGAGAAAATGAAAGAGCAAGACGTGTTAAGCGTTGCAGCCTCTGTAGAAAAAAATTCGGAACATCCATTGGCTCAGGCAATCGTGAATAAAGCAAAACAAGATAAAATTAATTTTCTTGAAGCTAAAGGGTTCAACGCTGTCCCTGGAAAGGGAGTTCAAGTAGAATTAAACGGAAAAAAAATTCTGCTTGGCACAAGATTATTTATAAAAGAAAATAAAATATCAGTTGATTTAATCGAGGAAAAAATGGTGGGACTTGAAGCCCAGGGCAAAACTGCGATGATTTTAGCCGATGACAAAAAAATTATGGGAATTATTGCGGTGGCAGATGTTTTAAAAGAGCACTCAAAAGAAGCTGTTGATATGTTGCATAAAATGGGAAAGCAAGTGGCTATTATTACAGGAGATAACAAAAGAGTGGGTGAAGCCATTGCTAAGCAAATAGGAATTGATAAAGTTTTAGCCGAGGTTTTACCGCAAGGAAAGTCTGATGAAATAAAGAAACTTCAAAAAGAAGGAAATATTGTAGCGATGGTTGGAGATGGCATAAATGACGCACCGGCGTTAGCGCAGGCAGATTTAGGAATTGCCTTGGGGTCGGGGACAGATGTGGCAATGGAAACAGGAGAAATTGTTTTGATAAAAGATGATTTAAGGGATGTTGTTTCTGCCATTGATTTAAGCAAATACACATTGGGCAAAATAAAAGTTGGTTTATTCTGGGCGTTTTTCTATAATGCTGTGGGCATACCAGTCGCTGCCGGCGTTTTGTTTCCGGTCACCGGATGGCTGTTAAGTCCATCGATTGCGGCAGCTGCCATGGCGTTTTCATCTGTTAGCGTTGTTCTAAACGCCTTGTCGATGAAAATGCATAAATAATAGTGTGTTGATTTTTTGATTTTTTTGTGATTAAATAAAACTATAATTTTAAATATATTTATATGGATAAAACAGCAATAGTTATTGTTCTAATTATTATTGTGTTAGGAGTTGGATTCTTTGTTTGGCAATCTAAGTCGGCTTCGCAAAATCAAATTGAGCCGTCGCCGTTACCCGATGGCATAGTTTTGTTTTATGGGGATGGCTGTTCTCACTGCCAAGAGGTGGAAGATTTTATAGCACAAAATAAAATCGAAGATAGAGTAGAAATTACCAGAATGGAGGTTTGGTATGATAAAAACAATCAGGCCACATTAGCTATGGTTGTTAAAAAATGTGGTATTAATGTAAACTCTGTGGGAGTACCATTTTTGTATGACGGCAACGGGAATTGTTATATGGGCGAAGTTGATGTTCCGAATTTTTTAAAAACTCAAGCTGGCATTGAATAAAATAAAATGAAAACAAGATTATTATTTTTCGTTTCGTTATTTTCCGGATTTTTTTGGGCTAATTTAGTTAGGGCGGTTTGCCCGGTTTGTGTTGTGGCTATTGGTGCGGGGCTTGGGCTTTCGAGGTGGCTTGGAGTTGACGACACGATTTCTTCTACATGGATAGGAGGGCTTATGGTGGCTATAATTTTATGGACCATAAATTGGTTTAAGAAAAAAGGATGGCGGTTCGCGTACAGGGCGGTATATATAACATTAGCATATTATATTTTGGTTTATGTGCCCTTGTATTACTATGGGATAGTGGGGTACCCGGCAAACACAATTTGGGGCATAGACAAAATAATTTTTGGAACCGTCGTGGGTAGCGTTGCGTTTTTGGCAGGCGATTGGTTTAGCAATTATTTAAAAAAGAAAAATAATGGTAAAGTATTATTTTATTATCAAAAAGTTATAATTCCTTTGGTAATTTTATTATTAATTAGTTTAATATTATGGCAGATAGTATAATTGATAAAAGTAAAATTGACGCATTTATAAAAAAAGTTAATTCTAGTAAAAAAGATCAGCTGGATTTGTCTTCTGACGAAGATTTATCTATTGCTATAATGAATTTAATTTCCATTGAAGAACATTTTTTCTTTACTGGAGCAAAAACCGGCAAGCCAGAATATTTTGATTTGTTAAGTACTGCCCGCGAAATGAGAAAGGATTTGTTGAAAAGAATTATAAAGGATTACGAAGGCGAGGTTTGGTGCATTTCAAAACACTTACTTTCTGCTTCAATGCGATTAATGGAAGTTGGCACAAAGGCACTAACAAAAGGAAGCAAACAAGATGCAGAAGACATGTTTAAGAAAGCATATGAGCTTTACTCATTATTTTGGGGGCTTAATCTTAAAATGATAGACATGGGCGAGGTTAAAGGGGTTGAGGAAAACCAGATCGACATAAAGGATGAAGACAAAAAAACAGGCATAATGGTAAAGCTCGGCAAAATGGTAAAGTACGTAGTTGACTGCTGCAAAGAATAAAATTTATGGTATAATAAAGTATATAATTAATGTATATGATTAATTTTAAAAAATATGTTCGGGTTAAATAAATCAATTAAAAAGTTTTGCGATTTGAGGGGTAAAGTGGCTGTTATCACAGGAGCTGCTAAAGGTATGGGAAAAGCAGATGCAATAAAGTTAGCTAACGCCGGAGCTAAGGTTGTTTTGTGCGACATTGATTTGCCCGGATGCCAGCTTGTTGCAGATGAAATAAAAAAGAACAGGGGAGAATCGTTGGTTGTAAAATGCGACACAAGCAAAAAAGCAGACATTGATAACGTGGTAGCAGAAACAATAAAAAAATTCAGCAAAATTGATATTTTGGTAAACAACGCAGGTGTTTATCCTTTTGAGACATTTTTGCAGATGCCCGAGGAAAATTTTATGAAGGTGGTCAACGTTAACTTAAGAGGATATTTTTTAATGGCACAAGCTTGCGCTAAAGAAATGGTAAAACAAAAATCGGGTTCCATTATAAATATTACCTCAATAGCGGCACTAGTGGGTTTTGCTGGGTTGACCCATTACTGCGCTTCAAAGGGCGGAGTTATGGGGATGTCGAGAGCTATGGCCTTAGAATTGGCTCCCATAGGAATTCGTGTAAATAATATTGCTCCTGGAGCCATTGATACTCCTGGGACTCATACAATGGATATGGATGAAAAAGCCAAACAAGCAATGGTTGCCCCAGTTCCTATGAAGAGATGGGGGAATGCAGAAGAAATTGCCAACGCAGTTTTATTTCTGGCATCAGATGAGTCTTCTTATATGACAGGAAGCACAATGGTGGTTGATGGTGGCTGGACAGCAGAATAGTTTACTAAAAATACGGCTCAACGGCGTTGAGCCGTATTTTATTTTGGGTCGCTGTCTTTTTTTAAGTTGTGTTTTGATGTAAAATAGATAAAATGAAAGAAAGGATATCTTTTATCTCAATTTTAGAAAGGGAATAAAAAATATGACTAAAAACATCCTTGATGTTAAAGATTTAGTTGTTACTCTGGGCAACGAAAAAATAATAGATGGGCTTTCCTTTAATTTAGCGCAGGGTGAAATTTTAACTATTTTGGGCCCCAATGGGGCAGGCAAGAGCGTGCTTTTAAAAACATTGCTTGGGTTTTTAGAATACGAGGGGACTATATTATGGGATAAAAAATACAAAGTTGGCTATTTGCCGCAAGGATTAAACCAATTGCTTGCCCAAAAATTACCATTAACCATACAAGATTTTTTTGGCCTCAAAAGCCCCGTTCCAGGTAAAAAAGAAATTATTCAATATTTGTCTTTGGTGGGATTGAGCGAGAATATTTTACCAAAAATTATGGGGAACTTATCTGGCGGAGAATTCCAAAGGATTCTATTGGCTTGGGTTTTGGTAGGTCGGCCGGAAGTCCTTTTTTTGGATGAACCGACCACCGGCATTGATTTGGGAGGTGGAGAAACAATATATCCGCTGTTGAAGAAAATTAAACAAGAAGAACAATTAACTATTGTTTTGGTGACTCATGATTTGAATATTGTGTATGGATTTACCGACAAGGTTTTATGTCTTACCCGAAAAGGACACACTTGTTTTGGGTCGCCACGAGAAGTGATGTCGCCTAAAACATTAGAAAATATATTTGGAATGAAGCTTAAATATTATGAACACCCAACTAATTCTTAGTTTAATAAGCGGTATTTTAATCAGCGGAGTGGCCGGTTATCTTGGCACTTTAATGCTGTCTAAAAAAATGTCGGTGGTTGCAGGACCTTTGGCTCATTTGGCTCTCCCCGGCGCTGCTTTAGCTATTATTTATGGCTGGAGCCTGTTTTTGGGAGTTTTTCCTTTTGTGCTTTTGGGAACAGTATTAATTTGGGTTTTAGAAAGAAAAACGAAATTGCCAATGGAAAATTTGGCTGCTATTATATTTGCTTTTGGCGTGGGGGTTGCTTTGCTTATTTTGCCTATAGAAGAAGCAGAGGCTGCTCTTATAGGCAGCATTAACGCGATATCTTTTGTCGAAACTATAGTAGTTATCGCGATTTCCCTGCTGGCTTTTTACACGACAAAAGTTATATACGAGAAAATGATGTTAATAAATGTGCACGAAGATTTGGCGCAATCAACCGGAATAAATATCAGCACGTATAATTTTTTATATTTGATGAATATCGGGCTTGTTGTTTCTTTGGGGGTTTATCTAGTTGGCGGGCTGATTACAGCTGCCCTTATTGCTATTCCATCAGCCATCGCAAGTAATCTTAGCTACAACTTGAAAAGTTATAAAATCTGGGCGGTGTTGTCTGGTGTTGCCTCGACCATAGCAGGTATTGCTGTGAATTATTTCTACCATTTGCCCACAGGTCCCTCAATAATTGTTGTAGGAGCATGTTTTTTTGTATTAACAGTTTTAATAAAAAGGAAAAGATAATTTTATGACAAGACCAAGACTTTGTAGAAAAATTACATTTAATCCAAGCGCTGGATGTAAAAAAATGGATACATTTCAAAGCACTTTTCAAAGAATTTTAACCTCTGCTTGCAAAAAAATTACAGACGCCATAATTGAAGGCAAAGCCATAAAAATAGTAAAATAGTTGAATGAAGAGAAAATATATTTTACTTGTTGTAGGCTTTTTGGTGGCGTTGAATATTTTTTGCTGGAAAGAGGTTTTTGCGTTAGCTGGTAATAATTATTTGAAGGTTAATTTTTTGGATGTGGGGCAGGGAGATTCTATTTTTATAGAAACTCCAGAGGGCCATCAAATTATAATTGATGGAGGTCCCAATTCAGTTCTTTTGCAGAAATTGGCAGAAAGAATGCCTTTTTGGGATAAAACAATTGACTTAGTAATTTTAACTCATCCAGAAAAAGACCACATGACAGGATTATTAGATGTTCTTCAGAGATACAAGGTGGATTATTTTTTATGGACAGGCGTGATTAAAGATGATGCAGAGAATAAACGTTTAGCATCTCTTTTGGATAAAGCCCAAAATCCTCCTAAGAATTTTTTTCTGGCAGCATTAAATCACGCTTCAGCTACAAAAGTTTTAATTGCTAGCGCCGGACAGGAAATAAAAGCCGGAAATGTTTTAGTTGACACTTTGTACCCCTTCGAGAATATGGCAGGTGAAGAAATGAAAAATACCTCTAACGATAGTTGCATTGTCTCAAAGATAATTTACGGGAAAAATTCGTTTTTGTTTACCGGAGATATAAGCTCTGTGGCAGAAAAACAATTAGCTAATTCGTACGAATTAGCTAACCTTAAATCAGATGTTTTGAAAGTTGCCCATCACGGTTCAAAATATTCTAGTTCAGATTTATTTTTATCGACGGTGAAGCCCGGTATCGCCGTGATAGAAGTTGGGAAGAATAGCTATGGGCACCCAACGCCAGAAACATTGCAGAGATTGGCGGATGTTGGGGCTGAGGTCTTGAGAACTGATCAAAATGGTGATATAACAATAATATCAGACGGAGAAAAAGTATCGCTACGCTAAAAATAAAATTATTAAAATAATCTTATGAAAGATTTAGATTTTCCTATATTTAAAACAAAAGGACCCGAGTATAAAAAGTTTGATTTAACCGATGCAGAGGCGCGTAAGGAGTACTTTGAGCATAAAGCTGGCCCCGAAATTGAAAAATTAAAGGAGTATTTGAAGGACAACAGCTTCATTGCTTATTTGATGGGAAAAAAGTCTTCTGGTAAGGGAACCTATGCTAAAATGTTAGCTGAAATTGTAGAGCCAGACAGAATAGCGCACTTTTCTATCGGAGATATGATTAGGTCTTTTGACGAGGTGATAAAAGACCCAGAAAAAAGGAAAGAGATAGAAGAATTCTTA
>Ga0265595_1000951_pt1 | contig 23910 bp, 23 predicted proteins | sample saktaG_15_FD_190148 | JGI IMG/M metagenome (GOLD analysis project Ga0265595, IMG submission 190148) | Saline water microbial communities from Sakinaw Lake, British Columbia, Canada - sak_2013_06_06_50m | ecosystem: Environmental > Aquatic > Non-marine Saline and Alkaline > Saline ...
TGTCGACTACTTCGTCGCATCGATTCGCCAGGGATGACACCCCACTCCCGCGGCGGCATTCGGTCGGCGGGCTGTAGGAAATGGCTGCAGGGTCGCTCGTTCGAGGGTGAGCGGACGTCGTGTAGACGTATGCATCGGTCAAGACGTCTGTCCCGGCTCACCGGTCCGACCGTCCGTATGGCGATCGACGTACCGTGAAAAGGCCCCTGATCTCAGACGAGCAGTGGCCGCTGGTCAGTCGGTCAGCCTCTGCAGGTTGCTGACCTGCCACGTGCCCTCCTGCGAGCGGGTGACCGTCACCTGGAGGCGATAGCGTTGCACCTCGTTCCGACCCTGCGCGTCCTTTCGGCCGATGTCGGCGGTCGCGATGAGACGCACTTTGCCCTCACTCACGCTCTCCACGGGGCCGACCGAGACGACGCGAACCGACGCTGCCGTGCGGCCGAGGTTGTCGGGTAGCAGCTCTGCCAGCTGGTCCGAGATGGCATCCCGAGAAGGTGCTCGCGTCTCAGAGGAAGGCTGGAAGAGAGCGGTCACGGCCGCGAGCGCCTCGCTTGGCGCATCCGAGAGCGAGTAGCCTTTCTGCGACGCCCCCCCGCCTTCGCCGGTGGGCGCCGGCGTTGCATCCGCCAGCCGACGCCCGACGGGCAGGAACGTGAGCTGTTCCGTGAGTGACGGCCAGAATGCGGCTGCGGTGAGTAGAACCATCCACACGGCGGCCGCTGCGCCGGCTGCGACCAGCCAGGTGCGGCGGCGACGGGCCGGCACGGGCGCCGCCGCGACCGCGAACGGTCGTATTGGCCGGAACGCCTCTCCGGCGCGGCGCAGCTCAGAGGCCAGTTCGAGAAGCTCCGTGCGCTCGAGCTCGCAGCTGGAGCACTTCGCCAGGTGGTCGGCAATGCGCAGGGCCTCGGCCTCGGGCAGCTCGCCCGCGTTGTAGGCCTCGAGGTTCTGGACGACCTCGTCACACTCCACTGCTGGTCCTCCGTTCGCTCAGCGCCGAGCGCAGCCGGCGCATGCCGCGGAACAGCCGCGATTTGACGGTTCCCTCAGGGTTGTCCGTGAGGGTCGCGATATCCTCGTAGGAGAGGTCGAGGTAGAAGCGCAGGGCGACGACGGTGCGCTGCTCATCGGAAAGCCCCGCAACCGCCTGGAAGACCTCGTCATCGCGCTCCGTGCCGACGAAGATGAACGCCTCGCCGCGCGGCAGCCCCTCGACCGGCACGGGCCGTCGTGAGGCGCTGAGGCGGTAGCACTTCCTCATCAGAATGGTCGTGAGCCACGCCGCAACACTCTGCGGGTTGCGCAGTGAGACAAACTTGTCGCAGGCCTCGAGCAGCGTCTCCTGCACCGCGTCCTGCGCGTCCCAGTGCGAGCACAGTATCGTCAGCGCGACCGCGAAGAGGCGCGGCTCGTAGTGCTGGAGCAGCCTGCCGAGCGCCGCACTGTCACCACGCTGGGCCTTCTCGATAAGCCGAAGCTCGTCTGGGCTCACGGTGTCATCTCCGCGGGTTTCTGCGCCGGGCGGGAACTTCTCGCCGCCGCCTCGTCTCTATTAGAGCAGAGGCAGCTCTCGGATGGGAGCCGACGAGGACAGCAAGGAGGAACGATGTGGAGGAAGGTCGCCGTCGTGGTCGTCGGCTGTGCGGCGTGCGCCGCCGGGATGCTGCAGCTCTGTGGGACCGCCGGGGCGTCCTACATCGGCCATCGGTACGCCAAGGCGACCAAGACGAGTGGAAGCCATTGGGACGGGGTGCGCGTCCGCATGGAGGTGAGGAGCGGGGAGATTGGGTTCGGCGACGCTGACGCCGGCAGATTCATCGCCAATACCCTCTGGGTCTTCACCGACGGCACCGGCAGCAGTGAATGGGTTGAGGCCGGCTACACGCGCGGCTGGAACGGCGACGACACGATGACCGGCTACTGGGCTTCGCGGCGCTGGAGCGAGAGCCAGGGCCAGTTCGTCTACGCCGAGCACCGGGCGGTCAACTGCACGTAGATCGGCGGCGACTGGCACTGGTTCAAGATCATGCATCACTCCGGCACCACCACGGGCAGCTGTTCATGGCGCGTATTCATCGACGGCGATCCGGTGCAGTCCGCGGACGGCGTGGGCATCACGAGCAGCCATGAGAACTCCTACTCCTGCAAGATGGGGGCCGGCCTCGAGGTGACGGCATCGTCCGGCAAGCTCGGAGCTTCCTCGAACTGGTGCACGCTGTACAGGCTCGGCGCGACGACCGACGAGCAGGGGTCGTGGAGCAGCTTCAACGATCCCGGCAGCAGCGTCGACCCCAACTACGATCTCCACGCACGCTGGCACAGGTATCCCGTTGACTTCGAGGATTACCGCAACTGGTGAAGGGGGCAACCATGCGCTCAGTACTCCTGCGACACTCCGCGGCGGTTACGAGCATCGCCGCTGTGCTCATCATCGGATTCGTCCTCGGGCAGACGGGCAGTCGTGCGGCGGCGGCGACGGACGGCGGCGAGCTGCCTGATTGGGCGATGAAGGCGGCGCTGGCGGTGGCTGCGGCCAACGCGGATGCGGCGCCAGACAGCGTGCAGTATGCGGCAACGACGCCGGCGAAGGCCGCTGCCGTGATCGACGAGGAGAGCGTTGACACAAAATCGCGAGTCTACGTCGTGCTCATGCGCGGCGACTTCGTCTTGCACACCGCGCATCTTCCTGTGGGGGTCGATCCGCCTGCGGCCGACTGGATCATGCTGATTCTCGATCCCAGTGATGAGAGCGTGGCTGGCATGGCGGCTGCCAAGGGCGTGCCAGACACATCGGCGATTGGAGCGATGAGTGACGTGAAGCTGGAGGCACAGTGATCTGCTGCTCGGAGGGCCTGAAGGTACCGAAGCGGCAGCCGAAGCGTGGACGCCTCTGGCTGGCCGACGGCTCCTGCATCCGCCTGCGTCCTGAGCGCAAGAACCACGTCTGGGCCTACGACTTCGTGGCCGAGAAGACGCACGACGGTCGCGCCCTGAAGCTGCTCACGGTGATCGACGAGTACACCCGCGAGTGCCTGGCGATCGTGGTCGCCAGAAGGCTCACCAGCCACGAGGTGCTGATAACGCTCGCCGACCTCTTCCTCGAGTACGGCGTGCCAGAGCACATCAGGTCAGATAACGGACCAGAGTTCGTTGCCAAAGCAGTACGCGAGTGGCTCGGCGGGCTCGGCGTCACCACTCTGTTCATCGAGCCGGCGTCACCGTGGGAGAACGGCTACATCGAATCGTTCAACGGCAAGCTACGCGATGAGCTGCTGAGGGGCGAACTCTTCTACACGCTCCAGGAGGCGCAGATCCTCATCGCCAACTGGAGACGCCTCTACAACGGCCTGAGCCCGCACAGCGCGCTGGCACAACGACCGCCGGCACCGGAGACGATCGCCATCCCGGGCTTCTCGCTGGCCGACTTCGCTCCTCCGACTTCTGCCCCGGATGTGGCTCTGGCACTGACATAGAAGGTGGAACGACTAATCACGAGACAGGAGGGTGAACCAATGCTGGGGCTGAAACGTCTACTGAGTGTCATGCTCTTCGGCATCGCGCTGGCTGTCATCGGTGGCCTTGCGTGGGCGCCGCAAGCCAGCGCTGATCAGGAGCGCTGCTATGGGACTGTGGCGAAGCAGCTGGCCGACAAGGAGTGGAACTACGTCAGGACCACGATGACTGTGCGCAACGGAGCTATTTCAGATGCGGACGCGCGCGCGAAACGCTTCATTGCTGATGTCCTGTGGGCATACACCGCCGGCGTCTTCACAACCACCAACGATGACAATCAATGGGTGGAGGCGGGATACACCCGGGGCTGGGACACGGATGTGGGGACGAACGACATCCTCACCCTCTACTGGGCCGAGCGTCACTACCTGCCGCAGGACGGAAGGTACGTCTATGTCGAGCACAGGATCTCGTCCCCGGCGATAAGCGGTGGCGACACGATTAGCGTGCGGCTCACTCACCTGAGAGGCGGTGTAGCGAATTCCGTTTGGGGCATCTACATCGAGGGCGACAAGAGAGCAGAGTCCGACGATCAAGCAGCAGACCACGCTCACCTGATCGCGACAGGCATCGAGTGCACCGCAAGTTCAGGCAAGCTCGGGAACAGCACCAATCGCGTCGACAACAAGAACATGCTGAGAAGCCAGGACGGCGGCAGCACCAGTAACGGCTGGGAAGGTGATGGGCTGCTCTACAACGTCGACGGTGTCCACGAAGTGCATGGCAACTGGAAGAGCGGCTACACCGGTGAATGGTGGTGGAGCTGGCGGAACTGGTAGGCACCTAGGGACTTGCGCCAACAAGAAGGAGACTACTCATGTCGAAGCGCTATTGGATACTGCTTGCTGTCGTCGTCGGCATCGCTGCCTTGGTCGGAGGCGTCGTCGTGGCCTCTCACCCCGAGACGTCGAGCGCGGCGTCTCCAGAGGCTCCCGCGTGGCTCACCGAGCAAGCTCTCGCGGCAGCGGCCGAGTACGGCGACTCCACGCCGACCAGTGTCAGCTGGGCTCTCACCGACACCGCCGCCGCTGAGACGGTCGCAGGTGGGAGCGTGACAGACGCAGAGCAGGAGGCGGCCAAGTCCTGCTACGTTGCCATCGTCAAGGGCGAGTTCACTAACGATGTCGTGCGCGGCGGTCCGTTTGGACTCCACTCGCTCACCGGGGACACGATCGAGTTCATCTATGATCCGAACACCCACGAGCGCACGGATTTCGCGTTCTTCGAAGGTACGGGCGCAGTCGACACCTCGGGCATTCCGAACCTTCAGACGTTCGATCTGAGTGGCAGCGACTCCGTCGAGTAGAGCACTGCCGAACAGGAGCAACGACTCAGAGGGGGCGGGCTCTGGGGCCCGCCCCCCTCTTCCTGCAGGCATGATCGCTGCACAGATTCGGGCGTTCGGATATCCCCGCCGGCGCATTCTGCTGGCCGACGCCAAGGCCGGCCGCAACGGCCTCCACGCTCACGTTCATCACGATGCCAGCTCTCCCTACCAGGGCGACCTCGTGAACGAGCACAGCACCAATCGCTCGCACGTCCTATGGCAGAAGGGCGACATCTACAACAACACCACACATCGTCAGTACTGGAAGCTCGCCGCATGGACGCTGGGCACGGGCCTCGACTGAAGCCCGAACTGGACTGAGGAGTCGACTGTTGGCGAGGTTCGAGCATGAACAATGAGAAGAAGCGCTTGAGCAGAACATGGATCGCGATCGCGTGCGCGTGCCTCGGCATTGCGGCGGTCGTAGTTCTTGTCGCAGCCACCAGCAGTGACGAGCCTCCCTCGGGAGTCGATGTTGACTCCATGACTGCGGTCGTTCAGAAGTGGTATCAAGCCCGGATGGTGCCGTGGCCGGCGACGGAGTATGGCGAGACAGAATTCGGTAAGTCGGCGGCGGACACGGTGCAGCAGGGCTATCTTGACGTCGTCAAGGAGGTCGGAACTGAGGAGTTCCAGAAGAGCATGATCGGCACCTACGACATCGCCAAATTCCAGGAGTCGCAACGCGAAGAGTGCCCGGAGCAGGTGTTGCTCAAGTTCGAGTGTCGGATCGTCGGCTCCGAGTTTCTGACATATGCGGATAACGGCGATGCCGTTGTCCGAGTGAAGGTCTGGGATGGATGCACCATTGGCACGCTCAACGCGGACGGCACGAAGGTGGCAAGCACGCGCCAATGGGATGAGATGCCGGTTTGGGATGTTCAGATGCGCGATACGCAGGATGGTTGGAAGATCGTGTCTTTGACGCAGCGGGAGACATCGGACGACCTGGACATCGACCAGTTTGGCGCCAACACGCCTCATGCCAACCAGGTTGTCCCGGCTGTCGATTCGGAGCCGTTCTGATCTCGGGCTTCGGCCTCCTTCCTTCGAGGATACGATCCTCCAAGAAACAGAGAATCCGTCAAACCCGGTGCGTGCCATGACGTCGATGATCGTCCATGTCGAGACAGGAGAGGTACATGAGATTCGTCAGGCGAGTTCTCCGACGAGTTGGCCTAGCCGGCACGCTCGTCATGGTGGTCTTTGGGGTGAGCGCCGCTGCCGCGTTGGCCGCCACCCACTGGGGTTCCACGTATACGTGGACCGTCCACTCCACGGGTATGTACACGAAGACCGCCATCGTGACCGGCGCTGCCGGCTATGGGGGACTTGCGAGAATGGGCACGATCACCGGCTTCTTCCCCGGCGCCAACCACGCGCAGGTTCAAGGCTACGTCGTGAATTCGAATGACACGGTGCTGGCGACCGGTGGACTCGTGCAGGGTGGCTCATCCCAGCAGTACATCGACTCCTCTACGGGCTACCTGAGCAGCAGTGGCGCTCGTTGGGGCAAAGGTCGCGCGCGCGGCCTGAAGGCAGATGGCACCTGGGGCAATTGGCACTACACCTATTCGACCAGGCTCGACTACTGAGGAAGGGGGGAGCATGATGCGATCACACAAGACTCGGCTTCTGGTCCTTGGCGCGGTGGTGGCACTCGCCGTCGCGGTCTGCGGAGCCGCGGTGGCGCTGGGGAACGACTCCGACCCCATGGCAGCAGGCTCGACCGGCGCTCCCGCGGTCGCCGCTGCAGCGACGAATGCAGCCGGTCAGACGTACGGCACGCTGCCGGACGGACCGGATGAGACCATGCCGGACCTGGTCCGCGTGGTGGCCACGAACGGCAAGACCGGCTACTGCCGCGACAAGGACACTCTCGGTCCCTGTCCCGATGATGATCCGGAAGCGAACACGAAGGCGTGTCTCAGGGGCTACGCGATCCCTGTCTATGAGTCTGACGGCACTACGCAGATCGGCGAGTTCGTCGTCGGTGGTCCGGGCAGCGAGGCTGTGTACGGCAAGGCCGACGGCTCCAAGGTCACCATGACCGCACGAGAGGACGGCGCCATCGTCACCACCAAGACGGCCACTGACGGCACCGTGCTCTCGCAGACCCTGGAGGCGCTCGACGGCAAGGTCACGACGGTCAAGTAGTGGGTCTGAAACTGCCAGGCCAAGTACTTCTCGGCACCGTCGTCGCACGCACTGGCGCCGGCGTCTGGCGGGCCGCGAACACGAACCTCCACGTCAATCGGCAAGTACGACGCTTACGGCACCGTCACCGTTCCCGTTCAGGTCGCCGTGGCTGGCCTGCGACGAGCATGACCGACTCGCTCAAGAGCGTGGTGACCGATCGATTCGACAGTACACTGGCCCAGACGGCGACCAAGGGTTTCGCTGCGGACTACTCCGCCATGCACAGCTCTGCGGGCTTCCTGAAGGAGGACATTGCCGACAATGAGGCGGGCCCCTACTCGTCCCACTACTCGGTGGTTGGCGCGGAGCAGGAGAGTCCCTCCGAGCTCAGTTCCAGCGGGTCACTTTCCACCGACCAGCTCAAGCGCCTGGAGGATACTGCGGCAGCAGGGGAGTGAGCTTCTCGCTCGCCAGACTCTTCGTCCGACCAACAGACAGACAGGGGGCACCCGCGCAGGGGCGGGCCCCCTGTCTGCATAATCGCGGCAAAGCCGCATATGTGAAGCACGAGGCTTGGTGGTCCATGGCGAGTTCGGAACAGTGGCTCTCGAGTCGGCGATGTTGAGGCTTCCGTCGGCCAGGCTCGTCGCTGCGATCCGGCAAGGGTGGACCCCACCTGCCAGCGGTGGTTGGCGATCGTACCGGGGGGGTCGGGATGCTTCGCGGGGTGTACCACAGTGCCGACGGAGGACTCACATGAGACATCGCGCAGCGCTGCTCGCTTTCGACCTGCTCCTTGCCGCACTCGGCTTTGCCGCCGTAGCGGCGCCTGCCAGCGCGTTCCTCTCGGCCGGCGGCAACTGGGTCTGGCAGAACCCATTGCCCCAGGGCACAGGGCTGAACGCGGTCAGCTTCGCCGACTCATCACACGGCTGGACGGTCGGCGACAACGGCGTGGTCCTCGTCAGCAGCGATGGCGGCGCGACCTGGGCGGCGCAGGACTCAGGGACAATCGAGCGGCTCGCGGCGGTCGACTTCCCCGACGCGACTCACGGCTGGATCGTGGGCGGGTGCGGCGTGCTCGCCACTACGGACGGCGGAGCTACCTGGGCGCCTCAGGATGCGCACCTCTCGCCGTACTCTTCGGTCGACGGCGTGGACTTCGTCGACGATCTCCACGGCTGGATCGTGGGCTACGACCTGGTGAGCAACTCAGGCTTCGTGAAGACCACCTCCGACGGCGGGCTGACGTGGACCCGACAGGCGCTTCCATCGTTCCGCGGCTGGTTGAGCGCTGTGGCGTTTGCTGACCCCAGTCACGGCTGGGTCGTCGGCTACCCCGGGGTCGTCTTGATGACCAGCGACGGCGGCGCGACGTGGGTTCGCCGAGGCTCCGGGACTGAGAAGGGTCTGCTCGCCGTCACGAGCGCGGATGCGTCCCACGTCTGGGCGGTCGGCGCGAACGGCAGGGTGTGCCGTTCGCTCGACGGCGGCCGCACCTGGTCCTGCCGCAGGGTGGTCAAGTCGGCGTGGTTGCGGTCGGTCACCTTTGCCAGCGCCAGCCGCGGCTGGGCGGCCGGCGAGCAGGGGACGGTGCTCGTCACCCGAGACGGTGGGGTGACGTGGCACGCGCAGCATGCGGGGGCGGATCGCCTCTGGTGTGGTGCTTGCGCCTGCACGTCCTCGCGCGTCTGCCTCGTTGGGGGGCATGGCGACATTGTCACCACCGCGGACGGAGGCGCCACCTGGGCGAACCGCACCCGTGGGCCTCGGGTGGCTCTCCAAGGCGTCGCCTTCGCGGACGCCCAGCGCGGTGGTGCGGTCGGCGCCCGCGGCACGATTCTCGCGACCACCGACGGTGGTCTCACCTGGCGCCGGCAGGCCTCCCACACGCGCGGCGCCTTGTACGCGGTCGCCTTCTCTGACTCGCGGCACGGCTGCGCCGTCGGCTCCGGCGTGCGCAAGGACGCGAGCGTGGTGCGCACCACGAGCGACGGCGGCGCGACGTGGCGAAAGCGCACGTTTCCCTTCGCCGGGTCGCTCAACGATGTCACCTTCACCGACGCCGCCCACGGCTGGGCCGTGGGCTCGCGCATCGTCGACCGTCGCTCGCGTGCCCTGGTCGCCAAGACCAGCGACGGTGGCAAGACCTGGAAACGGCAGGCCAAGAGACTGCGCGTCGGCCTCTGCGCCGTGAGCTTCATTGATGCGCGCACCGGCTGGGCAATCGGCTACTCAGGGGCAATCCTGAAGACCAGCGATGGCGGCAAGACCTGGAAGCGGTGGTACTCTGCCGGGGTGAGCCTCGACGACATCGTCTTCATCGACGCCTTTCACGGTTGGGCGGTCGGTGGCGACATGGACGAGAGCAGCATGGTGCTCGCCACCAGTGATGGCGGCGCGACGTGGAGCGAGCAGGGGTCCGGGATCGGCGGCGACCTTACCGGCGTCGCGTTCGCGGATATGGCGCATGGCTGGGTCACAGGCAGCGGCGGCTGTATCTGGGAGACGACGGACAGCGGCGAGACGTGGGAGCGGCAGAGCTGCCGTGCGCTTGCTCTCTCGGCGATCGCTTCCACGGATGTGGCTCATGTCTGGGCGGTGGGGTGCAGCGGAGCGATTCTGGCGACGGACGCCTCTGCGGGCATATGCCGCGTACGTTGACAAAGCCGAGGTGTCTTCACCTGTCTTGTGCCTGTCGCGACCGACGGGTGCTCGCACCCAGGGGGAGTGACCGGAAAGTGTACAGTATGCGGCAACGACGCCGGCGAAGGCCGCCGCCGTGATCGACGAGGAGAGTCTCGCGACACAAGACCGCGGGTCTACGCCGTGCTCATGCGCGGCGATTTCGTCTTGCACACCGCGCATCTTCCCGTGGGGGTCGAGGGGAGGTCCGAGCGTTTCCGTCTCGGGCCCACGACAGCGCGACCGGCGCGTCGCCCCACGGTCTATCCGTGGTACGGCTCCAGTACCCGTGGCGAACGCCGTAGGGCAATGGGCTTGGAGTCGCCGAGAAACATGGGCGTGGGCTGGGGATGTCAAGCGGCACGTACTGGTCGCCGCCTCGACGCCGCTGCCTGGTCACAGTGCTACAGGAGGTCGGCGAAGGCGTCCACTTCATATGTCTCACCGGCCTGCTTGGCTTCCACGGCGCGCCGCAGAGCCGCATGCTTGGACGATGTCATCGGCTGGCGGAATGCCATCCACGCGGCCAGCACAGCGCAGACCGCTGTCCCTCCTGACATGAGAAGGCGTATGGTCCACATCGCAGACGGTGACTGCGCCGCCGTCGCGACGTAGCCCGACAAGCTGAGTGCGACTCCCACCACCCATAGGAGGACTGCGACGACGCCTTGCTGAGCAAAGGTGACCAGGCCGTAGTACAAGCCTTCTCGTCGTTCGCCGGTTCGGAATTCGTCGATCTCGGTGCAGTCGGGAATCATGGCCCAGGTCAGCATGACTCCCGCGGTGAGCGGGACGCCGGTAGCGCCCGTGAGAATCCAGAACAGCCACGAATTGTCCTTGCTGACGAACAGATAGCAGGCCGCCAGCATGGCCCAGACCAACATGAGATAGCCGAGCGTTCTCGGCTTTCCCGCTCGCCGTGCCACGACGCTGACTATCGGCACGGCGACGAGTGCGACGGTGAGGTTGAGCAGAAATGCCAAGGAGGAGAGCTCCTCGCTGAAGCCCAGGCGGGAGATCATGAAGTAGACGGCCACCGCGGACTGCACATTCAGCGCGGCGTACACACCGCAGAATGCGGCCAGCGCATACAGCAGAGAACGATTGCTGAAGGCCGAACGCCACAGTTCACGCACGCTGGATGATGACCTCTCGTGAAAGCGTTCGAGCCCGCGAGTCACCCGCCACGTGACGAGCGTCGGGACAATGCACGAAGCGGCGAGTACCGCGGCCATCAGCGACCATCCTGCCGAGTCGCTTCCCAAAGCCGAAGCGAACCAGCCTGCGAGTAGCAGCGGCAGCACAGTGCCGGCCATCGTTGCGCATTCCGCCCAAGCCGAACGGCCATTCCACGGCAAGCCGAACAGCGATTCCGCTTCAAGCCGAACACCTCGGAGCGAAGCGACGCGTTTGCCTTGCTAAGCTTCACGTACTGTTCGGCTTCAGGTCAACTCGTCGTCCTTTCCCTGCCCTCGTCTGCGCATCGACTCGCCCGTGAGCTCGATGCGCACCGAGCGGTGCACGAGCCGGTCGAGCACCGCGTCGGCGATGCTCGGATCGGCGATCAGGTGGTGCCAGTCTGAGACCGGGAGCTGGCTCGCGATGATCGTCGAGCGCACGCCGGCGCGGTCGTCGACCACGTCCATGAGGTCGTTGGCGGCCTGGCCTTCGACCTGGGCGAGGCCCCAGTCGTCGAGCAGCAGCAACTCGACCTTGGCGAGCTTCTCGAGCGCCTTCAGGTAGCTGCCGTCGGCGCGCGCGAGGGCGAGCTCGAAGATCAGCTTCGGCACCCTGCGGTAGAGCGCCGTGTGCCCGCGGCGCAGCGCCCGGTCGGCGAGCGCGCAGGCGAGGTAGGTCTTGCCGAGGCCGGTGGCCCCGGTGATGATCACGTTCCCGGCCTGCCGCATGAAGCCGAGCTCTGCGAGCTCGAGGAAGGCGCCGCGGTCGAGGCCCCGCGGGCTGCGCAGGTCGACCTCCTCGACCGAGGCCTCCATGCGCAGCTGCGCCGCCTTGAGTCTGCGCGCCAGGCGGCCCTCCTCGCGCGCGCTCCACTGGCGCTCGACCACGAGGCCGAAGCGCTCGGCGAAGCTGAGCTCGGGGTCGCCGGAGCGCCTCGCCTCCCCTGAGAAGGCCTCGGCCATCGCCCCGAGCCTGAGGTCGTAGAGGCGCTCGATCGTGAGTGCGTCGTTCATCTTCTTCCTTTCAGTCGTAGTAGTCGGCGCCGCGCACGTTGGTGTGCGTGATCGCCGGCGGGACGGCGGCGGCGCCTGCAGCCCCGCGGTCGAGGCCGCGCTCGAGGATCGAGCGCACCGAGCGGTACGAGGTGGCGCCCATCGCATGGGCGCGTGAGCAGGCTGCCTCGAGGCGCTCGGGTCCGTAGCGGTCGCCGAGGCGCAGGACCCCGAGGCAGCTGCGGAAGCCGAGCTCGGGGTGCGGCCTCGCGGCCATGACCGCCCGGCAGAGCGCCGCCGTCTCGGGGCCCGTCTTGGCCGCCCAGCCCGCGATGCGCTCGGGCGTCCAGGAGGCGACGTGCCGGTGCTTTGCCGGCATGTGCTCCTCGAGCGTGGTCGCCCTGCCCTTCCCGCGGCTTCTCACGTGCACGGCGACGCGCACGCCCTCGTGGTAGACCTCGACGGTGGATGAGTCGAAGCGCAGCTCCACCTTCTCGCGCACGAGGTGGTAGGGCACCGAGTAGTAGTGGCCCTCGAGCTCGACGTGGTAGTCGATGTGGACGGTGGCGAGCTTGCGCGTGCGGTGGGCGTACGGCTCGGCGGGCAGCGGACGCAGCAGCGGCGCTTCGCGCTCCGTGAACATGCTCTCGCGGCTGCCGGGCAGCTTGGCGAAGGGGCGAGCGTTCACGGCCGCGAGGCGCTCGGCGATGGCGGCGTTGGCCTCGGAGAGGCTGAAGAAGGTGCGGTGCCGCAGCGGCGCCAGGACCTCGCGCTCGGCGATCTGCACGCCGACCTCGACCTTGGCCTTGTCGCGCGGCTTGGCCACGCGCGTGGGCATGACCACGCAGCCGTAGTGGGCGGCGAGCTCGGCGTAGGGCGCCGCGATCTCGGCCTCGTAGCGGTCGGGCCGCCTGACGCCGGTCTTCAGGTTGTCGGGCACGACGAGCTCGGGGACGCCGCCGATGTGCTCGAAGGCGCGGGCGTGGGCATCGAGGAAGCTCTCCGTGCGCTCGTCTCCGTAGGCGCGGACGAACGTGTAGTTGGAGAAGCCCAGCACGGCGAGGAAGAGGTGCGCCTGCCGGACCTCGCCGGTCTCGGGGTCTGTGTACGGCAGCGTGTCGCCGGCCCAGTCGACGAACAGCTTCTCACCGGCGCGGTGGTGCTGGCGCATGACCACGTCGATGCGGCCCCGCCAGGCGCGGTAACGCTCGGCATACCAGGAATAGCCGTAGCCGTCCGGGTGATCGCGCCGGTACTCGGTCCAGACCAGGCGCAGGGTGAGGTGCTTGTGAGCCCGCAGCTCCTCGTGCACCTCGGCCCAGTCGGGCTCGCGCGGGTCGCAGGCCGCCTGGTAGCGGTCGCGGTAGAGGCGCTCCTCGAGCTCTGAGTCGGTGATCCCCTCGGGCAGCGGCCAGGTAAGGCCGGCCAACTCAGCCCGGGTGAAGAGCCCCGAGACGGTCGAGTTCGAGACGCCGACGGCGCGGGCGATGGCGCGCCCCGTGAGCCCCGCCTCGTATCTGAGCCGCAGGATCTCCCTGATCCTTCGCATGGACAGTCTCCTGTAGGCCACCGCGCCCTCCTCGTCGTCTGGTCGAGGAGAGTCTGGCGGCCTTCTCCATGCGCCGCTTCATCGGCCGGTCATCACTTCCGCCCGCGGCCTCGAAACTGTTCGGCTTCGGGCGGAATCGGTGTTCGGCTTGCTCCGGAATCGGTGTTCGGCTTGCTCCGGAATCAGTGTTCGGCTTGGAGCGGAATCGGTGTTCGGCTTGCGGCGGAATACGCACAGGGTGATCCCGACATGCGTGGGCATTCTGGGGTCGCGTCAGCTCGAGTCTGTGTCGGTCGAAGGGTGGGGCACCGTTCGATTCGCATGGCGGACACTGCTCACTGGGGCTAGGGTGAGGCTGCAACTCACGAAACCGTCGTACCGAGACCAGATGCGGAGGGCGAACGATGACTGGGCTTGACTACGTAGAGGACTATCTCAGGCACCTCTACGAGGGCCTGACACAAGGCCATCCTTCGGTTCTCGAAGGGCCCTGGTTCTCTCGACAAGGCCAGGGTTCGATCTTCCTCGACAAGGAGGATGCGGCGGCCCATTTCCAGGTGCTCGAACGACTCATGAAGGAGCACGCACGAAGGGAAGACATCTCACGCCGCACGGTGGAGGGCTACCTCCAGGATGCGCTCTTCTCGGCATTGGTGCCCAAGATCGAACGGAGGGACGAGAGGGCATTTGAGGCGCGGCTTTCCAGCGCCATGCGCGAGCTTGGTCAGCGGTTGAGGGAGCTTCCAGCGCAGTACACGTGCTACGTGCCGGTGCTCGGCATGGGTGACGACGGGCTCCCCTTGACCTGGGGAGGAGTCCGGTTCGTGCGAATGACGCAGACGCGGCTGCGCAGGTTGGCTCTGCCAGCTGGGCGGGATCGCTCGGGAGACACTGAGCGCCATAGGCGCATCTTCCTCAGGGATATGAGAGAGGAGGGTCTCGTGGGCAAGCCAATGGCGATGGTACAGGTCATGGCCCGCGACTCCGCCGCGGCCGAAAGTCTCGCTCGACGAAAGACCCGCGAAGTTGTGGACATCCTGAACTTCTTCGCCGACCTCATTCCGAACAGTCCCGGTTGGCTCTACATGCCTGGAGAGGCCGCTTCGGAGGGGACCCTGACCCCTTGCGTGTGGCCAGACGGCGGCCTTGGCCTCAGCTCCGCTCTCGAAGGTCCATTCCCGCAGATGTCCATGCGGCGTCTGAAGTCAACGCCTGCACTGAGGCCGAGTCTCGACCGAGTTCGTCAGGTGCTCCAAGAGAGCCCGAGGTCGTCCTTGTCCGAGCTGCTGATCACTTCGCTTCGTTGGGCAGGACGAGGCGTCACGGAGCCGGTCCGGGAGCGGGAGTTCCTTGACTACGCGATTGCCATCGAGACGCTCGTCGTGCCCGATCAGGATGTCGAGCTGGCCTATCGCTTGAGATTGCGAGCCGCTCACCTCTTGAGCAGCTCGATTGAAGGACGGGAGCAGGTGATTCGATCGCTGAGCCGGTTGTACGAAATCCGCTCGCGAATCGTCCACAGTGGCTCGTTCGAGGTAGTCGACAAGGATCTCCGGGACCTCCGATACCTGGCTAAGAGCGTCATCATTCGTGTTCTGCTTCATCGCAGTGTCAGACACATGAAGACCAAGGATGAGTACGTGTCCTGGCTGACCCGGCAGGCGCTGAAGTGACTGACCCCACCATGACGCATGATGGGTGACGCCCGAATCGAGCCTATCCTGCAGCACCATCCGGATTGATTCCAGCGACCGATGGTACGGTGTCAGCGCCGACAAGGGGTCCACATGGGGACAGGCAGCCAGACGCATATGGGCGAATGGTGGACGCCGGAGCATCCGGAGAGGCGAGTGTTCGGAGTGCTCTCGACTGCGCCGAACGGAATGTCGTTGGCCACGGCCAGCCCCCTGGTCGATGAGTTCGGCAGGAGTATCGCCATCCGCGGGCGTACCCACGACGGAACGCCTGTTTCGTTGATTGACTGCTTCTGTGCATCCGATGCTCCCGGCTTCAGCTCCCTGTATGGCTCGTGGCATGCCCAAGAGTTCAAGGTCGGCACCGTCTTGCTGGGCGGCCGCGTCGGAGATGACCTCGAGACGCGGTTTCGATTCGCGTCCGTCAGCTTCTCCGGCCTGTCGGAGTTCGTCGCCTATCGGCCGTTCAGACCACTACGTGAGCCCAACGACGGTCATGAAGCGACCATCGCGATTGACCACCCGCGCAAGACGCAATTTCTTCACGGGAACGTGGACATCACTTTGTCAGTGAGGGCGCTCGATACGTGGAGCCCGGCTTCAATGTCCGCTGCCCTTACAACAGACACGTGGCTGACCTTCAGAAGCCAAGTAGCGCGCACGGTCGACGAATGGCATCACGACTACCTCCGGCCAGTCGAAACCCTTGTGTCACTTGGCCTGGGCCGAGCCTGCACGGTCTCTGAGGTAAGGGTGCTCGCGTCTGACACTCCGCGGACTCACTTCGAGGACGGCGGGCGGATTGCCGTGCCTCCGCCGTTCGTCACGGTGCTCCGCGGGGAGCCTCTGCCTGGGTCTCAAGACGCGAGGGCCGGCTCGATGCTCTTCACGCTCGAGGATGACGTTATCCTTGAGGCCGCGCTTCCGCGGTGGCTTGATGCGCATGGCGCGTTTCGCTTGCCGATCGACATGTACTTCGCGACGGTGTTCGCGCCGTTCATGTATCTGGAGTCGAGGTTCCTGAACCTAGTCCAAGCGGCCGAGGGGTACCACCGCTTGCGGTCCTTGAACGCAAGACAGGCAGACGCGCACAAACGGGTCGGGCTGAAGGAACGCCTCGTAGATCTGATTGGTCTTGCGCGCAATCAAGGGCTGAAGATGGACGCCGGTGATGACGACAGGTTCGCTCGTCGCGTCAAGCAGGCCCGAGACGAATTGAGTCATGGGGGTCTCGGAAAGCAGCGCATGTCGCCTCAGGACTATCTGAGCATGGAGCATCAGGTCGAAGAGATCCTGAAGGCATGCTGGCTGCACGAGCTTGGAGTCTCGCCAAACGAAAGCGCGAAGATGCTCAATCGCTGGGCGTGATGACCTGACGAAGCCGAGGCGGCTGCTCACCCCGGCTTGAGGACGCCGCTCCTGATGCCCGCCGGGTCGCTGGTGAAGATGAAGTTGAAGGGATCGAGGCGCCGGCTGCCGTCCCGCCGCAGCAGCTCTATCGACCCCCCCCCTCGGATTCGGGACGCTCAATCGAGACAACCGCACGGATGCGGACCGGTCGAACTGATCCAGAAGCGCTACGCAGAACGCCTTGTCGGGCGAATCAGACAGACAGACAACCCTAGGTGCACTCGTGTCGAGTTCCGGCACTGCAAAGCCTGGCCGGAAGTGCCAGATCGCGTAGCGGTGTAGGCCAGCGGCTGGCAACGCCATCACGGCCCCCAACATCACGATGGCGAAGAGGTTCTCGGGGAGGTCCAGCGTCTCAAGCATCGCCTGCACGTCAGCAGTTCTTGCGCCATTGCTCCAGTGGAAGGCCGCAAGACACGGCTCGCTCGCATCCAGTTGCTTCAGCGCAAGCAGGATGCGTCCTCTCAGACGCCTCAGGTATGGCTCTTCGGTGTCGTAGGCGACGACGGCGCTGCATGAAGCCTGCGTGAATGCTGGAGCGGATCGGGAGGCCTGGCGAGTTGCCTCCCTCATGAGCTGACGTCGTTCCTGGCGCACAGGAGGTGCGAACGGGTCGTTCAGGCCAGCGAAGTGAGTAATCGCTCCGTGAGTCGGAGCGAGGTCATCTAGGAAGCCACGCCAGCGGGTCGCGAACTGCACCTCGTCATCAGAGAGACCCAGCGCCTTGAACTCGACTGCCACGGAGAAGCCCGTGTCCGGCACTCCAAGACGGAAATCGAAGTGACGCCGGGCCGACTTGCCGGGCTCGTAGCCCAAGGCCATGCCGTGCCCCGCGCTTTGCGACAGCTGGTACAACGCGCAGATTTCGGCCCACGAAGCCCAGAAGTTGTCTGTGTCCCTGTCGCGCAGCTTCGCCAGCAGCTTCGTCTGAGGGATACCGAGTGCGACGAGGCTGCGGACCGCGTCGGTGACTAGGACGCACCCGACGATGCTGTCAAGGGTGTCATCGAGGAGGTATTGGTCGACGGCCGGAATACCCCAACCCGCAGCGTCTCGCTGGGCGGCTCGCACACTCGCCGGGTTCCATCCGGTACACGTCTCGATCCAAGCTGCGACGCTAGCCATGAGGACATTCTACGGCGACGCCGCGTCACCGCTGATGATGGGGTGTATCGCAAGAGACGCAGCTGCCAGCTCAGATCATCCATCAGTATTGCGCGTGTCGACTACTTCGTCGCATCGATTCGCCAGGGATGACACCCCACTCCCGCGGCGGCATTCGGTCGGCGGGCTGTAGGAAATGGCTGCAGGGTCGCTCGTTCGAGGGTGAGCGGACGTCGTGTAGACCTATGCCTGCGGGCGTGACCAGGCTCGTTGCGTCGCCCAACAACCTGCTCAACATGCGCGAGTCCGCTTGACGACTGCAAGCCGGGGATAGCGCGAGCACTTCAGACCGACAGCCGACAGAACCTTCGGCTGGCCCCTGGCTCATCAGAGTGTCGCGATGGTCACCGTGATTGTCTCAGGATCGCCGAGGCGATGCAGCGCCCACTTCTGAACATAGACCGTTCCGACGACCAGCGGTTGGTCAATCGTCGACTCCTCGAAGCGCACCGCGTTCTTGGTCTCCTTCGCGCGGCGCAGCGTCACCTGCAGCGGCTCCATTGCATGTCATCCTTCCACTCGGTCATGGCGGCGAACGCCGGCAGCCTATCAGGGGAGAGGGGCGATTCTGCCCGGCCGCGGCTGGCGCCGGCAACGGATTCAGCAGTGATTGTCCCTGGCCGCCTCGGAGGATCATCGCGAAGCGCTGTACCGAGACCCGATTGTCCACGCCTGGAGTCCTGGAGCTGCGTCCTCGGCAGGGCGTATCCTAGGTAGTGGGTTCCGGTCGACTGTGGTCGTAGCTCACACGGTGGTCGGCGGCGACCTGCCGACTGAGAAGGGAAGGGCCATGATGGCTGAGGGCATCGGCGAGAGCCGAATCCATACGGAGTTCCTGGGGATTGCGGACCTGTTGCGAGGTCAGTTGCGCGTGCCCGTCTATCAGCGTGCCTTCGCATGGGGGGCCGAGCAGGTCGAAGAGTTCTGGCACGACCTCTCTGCCGCAATCGGCTCCGACGCGCGTGAGTACTTCCTCGGCACAGTGGTGTTCACCGCCGGGGGCGTTCAGCACGAGAGGCTGATCATCGATGGACAGCAGCGTCTGGCCGCAACGGCCATGCTCTTGGCAGCTGCCAGAGAGCTGTACATGGAGCACGGCGAGGAGAGAGCCGCGACAAGCATCGGCGGCGACTTCCTGGCCTCGTACAACATTAAGACCAAATCGGACGAGCCTCATCTCACGCTGAACAGTGAGGACGAGCACTACTTCAGGCAGGTTGTCGTCGAAGGACCAGGCGGTGTTGTGCCTACGCCCGCGGGCCCATCGCACCTGAGAATCCAGGAGGCCTACAAGTGCCTGTCCGGCTCGCTCCGCAATGCCGTCATCGGCGCGGGTACGCGATGGGAGGTCGTGCTTGTTGAGTGGGTGGAGTTCCTGAGCAAACGAGCGCGCGTCATCGCCGTCGATGTGCCCAGCGAGGCCGATGCGTTTCTCATCTTCGAAACGCTCAATGACCGCGGGCTAGATCTGACGATTGCCGACATGCTCAAGAACTACCTCTTCGGCCTCGCTCGACGCCGAATCGACACGGTGCGCACGAGCTGGCTAGCCGCGACGAGCATCCTTGAGAAGTCGACTGACGAGCGGGTGCTGATCGCGTTCTTGCGCCACTACTGGAGTTCGGTCAGGGGTCTCGTCCGCGAGCGGGACCTCTACAAGAGCATCCAAGCCGAGGTCCGGAGCGAAGGCCAGGCCGTGGAGCTGTCCGCGAAGCTTCGCACTGCTGCGGTCCAGTACGACGCGCTGCTCAGGGTCGATGCTGAATTCTGGACCGCGCACGGGCCATCTGCGAAATCCAATATGGAGATCCTTCTCAGCCTCGGCCTTGAGCAGTATCGGCCGCTCATGCTCTCGGCCATGCAGCACTTCTCGCAGAAGGAACTGGAGCGCCTCACCCGCGCGCTCGTGTCCTGGTCCGTCCGCGGACTCGTGGTCGGTGGCCTTGGCAGCGGCACGTGGGAGAAGGTCTACTGTGAAGCGGCCAAGCGGATTCGCGCCGGCGACATCAAGCGAGCCGCCGAGGTCTACGATCTGGTCGCGTCGATCGTCCCGTCAGACGATCGATTCGAGTCGGCTTTCAAGGAGATCGCTCCTAAGACCAAGCTCGCACGGTACTTGCTTCTGGCCAGCGAACGTGGCCATCTGAACGAGAGAGAGCCGTACTACGTGCCAAATGCCAATGCCAGCGAGGTGAACCTCGAGCACGTGCTTCCGCAGAATCCGCGAGACGGGGAGTGGCCGGCATTCCAGCCCGACGAACTCCAGCAGTGGTCGCAGCGCCTCGGCAACATGGTGCTCTTGGCTCGCTCCAAGAACGCGAAACTCGGCAACAAGCCCTTCGCCGTCAAGAAGCCCGAACTGGCAGCCGCCAAGTTCCACTTCACGAAGTCGGCGGCTCAGTCCTCTGATTGGACACCAGAGGCAATCGCGGATCGGCAGCGGCAGCTCGCAGCTCTCGCGCCGACGACATGGCCGTCGAGACCGTGACCGAGCGGCACTCGCGGGTTCTGACGTGCGGGCGACATGCGATGATGCGGGGCAGGCCATGGGCGTCGCTGACGCGAGGCTCCTGCCTACCCGAGGAGGAGGCACGCCCGGTCCGCTGTTCGCACGAAGACCTAAAGGAACTAGCGCGGTGAAGCATGCCTCTTGAGAACAACTACGACGCCACCTTCGCGGCTGGGCTTGCCCTGCAGGAGAAGCAGATCCAGCAGAGCTATCGCCCTGTGATCGGCGTGCACAAGTGGTTCGCCCGGCGGCCGGGCACGCTGTTCCGCAACCTGCTCCTGTCCGAATACAACGGCGACATTCCGCTGCGCGACTCCTACTACCGCTCGCATCGGCTGGGGGGCGTTATCGCCGACCCCTTCATGGGCGGCGGTACGCCGCTGATCGAGGCCAATCGCCTGGGTTTCGACGTCATTGGAAGTGACGTCAACCCGATGGCCTACTGGATCGTGCGTCAGGAGCTCTCGCCGGTCGATGGTGATCACCTGGCCGTGACTGCAGAAGCCGTCGCCAGCGAGGTCGCCCAGGAGATCGGCGGTCTTTACCGCACAACCTGCGAGGTGTGCGGCGCCGACGCGCTCGTCAAGTATTTCCTCTGGGTCAAGCTGGCGAAGTGTCCCGATTGCGGTGAGAGGGTGCCGCTGTTCCCCGGCTACCTGCTAGCCGAGAACGTGCGCCACCCGAGGTGGGTGTTCGCTTGCTCTGCGTGTCGTCAGCTTGTGGAGCTCGATGAACGACCTCCCAAGGGAGCGAGCGTTCCTTGCCCGCACTGCGGCGGTGCGGTAGGGGGCACGGGTCCGGCGCGGCGTGGCCACGTGCCCTGCAGCCGATGCGGACACGACGTCGCCTACCCTGAGAGCTGCGCAACGCCCCCCGAGCACCAGATGTGGGCGCTCGAGTATCACTGCGAGCGCTGCAAGCCGACTCACAAAGGGCGCTTCTTCAAAGCCCCGAGTGCCGCTGACCTTAGGCTCTACGAGTCGGCGCGGAGCAGACTGGAACGCGCGCCGGCGCTCGTGATTCCCGAGCAGGCCATCCCCGAGGGGGATGAGACCACCCGGCTCCTGCGCTGGGGCTACTGGCGCTACCGCGACATGTTCAACGATCGTCAGCTTCTCGGCCTCGCGACGCTGCTTCGGCGCATCCGTGATGTCCCCGACGAGGCCGCGCGAGAGGCCTTGCTCACGGTGTTCTCGGACAGCCTGCGCTACCAGAACATGCTCTGCCGCTACGACACCTATGCGCTCAAAGGACAGGACGTCTTCTCGGTGCACGGCTTCCCTGTCGGCCTTGTGCAGTGCGAGGCGAATCTCCTAGGCATCCCGCGCGTCGGGTCGGGCGGCTTCTCGCATTTCGTTGAGAAGTACCTTCGGGCCAAGGCCTACTGCCGGGCGCCTTATGAGAGCCGCAGAGACGGCGCGCGTAAGCGACGGGTGACCATTCCTGGTGAGGAGATCGCGGCAGACATGGTTGACCGCTACCCCGCGGGCAATCGTGGTGAGGCCTGGCTGGCAGCCGCCCCTGCGACCCATCGCCCTCTTGCCCCCAGCTCTCTCGACGGCGTCTTCACTGACCCGCCCTACTTCGCCAACGTCCAGTATGCGGAGCTCATGGACTTCTGCTACGTGTGGCTGCGTCTGGGCCTCAAGGACGAGCATGCTGAGTTCAGGCCGGAGAGCACCCGGTCTGCCGAGGAGCTCACCGGCAACGTGACGGCAGGCCGTGATCTCGCGCACTTCACCGAGGGACTCGCCCGCACCTACGCTCACTACGCCGCCGCCCTCAAGCCGGGCGCTCCCTTCGTCTTCACCTATCACCACAACGAGCTGCTTGCCTATGCGCCTCTCGTCGTGGCCGTCCTTGACGCCGGAATGGTCTGCACGACCGTGCTGCCAGCCCCGGCCGAGATGAGCGCGTCACTTCACATCAACGGCACCGGCTCATCGATCATCGACAGCGTCTTCGTGTGCCGGCGCAGCGCCGGAGTCGCGCTCGCAGAAGAGGAAACAGGGGAGCGCCTGGTGAATGACAGCAGGCAGATGGCAGCCGCCGGAGTGCGCGTGAGCAGTGGCGACATTCGCTGCTTGGCAAACGGTCATCTCACGCTGTTGGCGATCGCGACGCTTCACCAGGGCTGGGAAGCGGAGCGAGGGATTGAGGCACGGCTTACTGATGCGAAGGACATGCTCGTGGCGCTGCAGGCTCGGCTCGAGGACGCGCTGGACCCGGCGTCGGTGCTCGCCGCGCTCTCGTCCGACTCGCACGAGCCGCTCGCGCTCTTCTGAGGCGCCGTGATGAGGCAGGCCTACCAAGCAACCGCTGCGGAGATCGCCGACGATCTCGAGTCATTCGTGAACGCCGTCTACGAGAGTCTCGAGTCTCAGTTCCTCGTACTTCCCAAAGGACCAGTCTTCATCGAGTACTTACGCTTTCAAGAGGCGTACGAGGTACTCAAGCGGGCAACCAGGGACTTCCGTGAGCTGACGCCCCCAGCCGTGTGGGACGCGCTTCTGGCGGACAGCCTCACCTTGGTCGTCCTGCGCTCGATCCTCGGCATGTCCGCCCCGGAATGGGCGGAGCTGGCCGCAGCCGACTCGCAGCTAGCAATCAGTCAGGGCTTTGCCCGCTCACTGGACGGGAGTGTGCGGCGCGACCGCGAGTACCTGGCCCGTCTGAACTCTCGTGGCGCGGCGACTCTGCAGCGCGTGGAAGCGATGGTGGAGACCGCCTGCGGCCACATCGTCGCCGGCGTCACCGAACGTGCTCCTGACACGCTGCACCGCCTCGACAAGGCCGACACGGCCGAGGGGCTTGAGTCGGTACGCCGGGCGGCCGACCATCACATCCCCTACTCGATGCTGCTCTACGAACGCTTCCTCGGTCGACCGTTCGCAAGTCACAGGGACGCCGTGTCTGAGCTGGTGGGAGATGTCATGGAGAGCGCGGTCGAGGCCGAGCTGAGCGCGCACGGGGTCTCCTTCCGCAAGACGAAGCGCGCCGAGCGTGTCCCGGGTCTTGACCAGGCGCCGGACTTCATTACTCCCGATGAATACTCACCTGCCGTTGTCATCGAGGCCAAGATCACGAACGATGACGGCACGGCGCGTGACAAGTTCACGCGCATCATCCATCTGAAGGAGCAGAGCCTGGCCCGCATCCAGCAGGGGAAGCCAGGGTTCGAGGTCATCGCATGCATCGATGGTCGCGGGTTCGGCATCAGGCGAGAAGACATGAGGCGCTTGCTCGTCGCTGTCGACGGCAAGGTGTTCACACTCGCCACGCTGCGCGATCTCGTGACTCACAGCGGGTTGTCGGCCTTCGCCACCCGCCGGCCGTCCTCAGAGGGACCGGCCTCCGCCTGATTCCAGTCGGCTTGAGGTCGGCGATGCGCCGGCGGAGCCTGCAAAGTGCCTGCACGGGGCCTTGGTCTTGCGTCCGGACACGTCTCTAAGACCTCTGCCTTGGCGTCTTGTGTAGTAGTTTTGCAGTACTCTACGCCAAAGACCTCGTGAGCCTTGCGCTGAGGCCTCGATCTGGTTTCGGAGGAGTGGGAGGGCATCGTGGTTGAGGATCCTGCGCTCACCGTATTGTTGGAGGACCTGCGAATCGCGTGGGAGGACTGGCACTCGGCGGAGAAGCCCTCCCTGCCAAGATGATGTGAGACGATCATGACCGAGGAACTACTGAGCATGACGGGCGAGATCGGAGCACCGAGATGTCATTGTTGCAGAGGAAGGACGTGCGGG
>Ga0265595_1000952_pt1 | contig 23894 bp, 24 predicted proteins | sample saktaG_15_FD_190148 | JGI IMG/M metagenome (GOLD analysis project Ga0265595, IMG submission 190148) | Saline water microbial communities from Sakinaw Lake, British Columbia, Canada - sak_2013_06_06_50m | ecosystem: Environmental > Aquatic > Non-marine Saline and Alkaline > Saline ...
ATACTCGAAGGCAAATGGGACCACCTGCCGGAATCTGCATTCGTAATGGTCGGGACCATTGAAGAAGCTGCAGAGAAAGCACAGAAATTAGGGGCGTAATTATGCCGACTATAAAGTTAGAGATTGTGACTGCCGAGCGCCAGGTCTTTTCGGGCGATGTGACTACTATAATTGCCGAGGGTACCGAGGGGCAGTTGACCGTACTTCCCAAGCATGCCCCGCTCATAACCATGCTCGCCCCGGGCGAACTGGTCATCCGCAAAGACGGCGACGAGCAATACCTGGTTATTTCAGGCGGTTTTATGGAAGTCATGCCCGAAAAAGTGATCGTGCTGGCTGATGCCTGCGAGAGAAGCGACGAGATAGACCTCGACCGTGCTGCTGCGGCCAAGCAGAGAGCTGAAGAACGGCTGAAGGGTGTTAGCGCAGAGGTTGACCAGTCGAGGGCAGAAGCGGCCTTAAGGCGCTCCATCGCCCGCCTGCGCGTCGCCGAGAAGCGCCGCAGGATGCCGGGCTACCGGCCCGCCGGGCAGAGTCAAGTATCTTAAAAATAATATAAGCCAATATCGACCGGACGACCGATATTGGCTTTTTTATCGCCTGGTAATCTTTAGATTATCTCGAGCCTGACCCTGGTCCCTTCTTTGGTAGCAACCACGCGCAAAAGGGTGCGCATGGCTTCAGCAACCCTTCCCTGCTTGCCGATCACACGACCTTTGTCCTCGGCATTAACTTCCAGCTTGATGACCACGCCGCCCGCGTCAGTTTCCTGCGTTACCTTGACATCATCGGGCGCGCTCACTATACACCGGGCAATGTATTCGACTAACTCCTTCATTATGCCTTCACCTCAGTTGTAGATTTCGACTTCTTCTTCATCTTCTGAGTAGTCTTCTGTACTGCCTGTTTAAATTTCCTGGTAGGGTGCGCCGCAGTAAACTTTGCCATCACACCGGTTTTAGTCAGCAGCCTGAATGCAGTCTCGGTCGGCTGGGCGCCTTTCTCCAGCCATGCCAGAGCCTTATCCACGTCGACATTTACAGTCTCGGGATCATTAAGCGGATTGTAATTTCCTATTACTTCGATAAAGGCGCCTTCACGCGGCGACTTGCTGTCAGTCACCACTATTCTATACATGGGCTTATGCCTGGCGCCTGTTCTTCTTAACCTGATTTTTACCATGATGTAAGTCTACCTGTAGTCCTTTATTTTTACTGGTTATTATGCATGAAGCATACGTACCTGTCAACAAAATCGCATATAACACCGATCGCATGCAATCGTGCCCGGCACAGGTCCCGGCGTGAAATCCGGCGGTAATATGGTTTATAATCCCCCCTGACGCACTGAACCGGAGGCTTTATCTTGCCCAAAACTGTGGATCAACTCGATTACATCTTCAAGCCCGGATCAATGGCCATTATCGGAGCCTCAGACAATATAGCCAAGTGGGGCTACATGATGGTTGAGCGGCCCCTCCGCACTGGATACAGGGGACATATATACCCCGTTAATCGCCAGGGTGGCACAATATTAGGACTCCCCACGTATCGCTCTGTTAAAGATATACCCGGTCCGGTAGACCTGGCCGTGATCACCGTTCAGGCCGCACATGTGCCTTTTATCATGCAGGAATGCGTGGAAAAAGGCGTGAGGGGAGCCATATTGATATCCGCCGGCTTCGCTGAAACAGGGCCTGAAGGGAAGTCGCTTCAGGATAAAGTGATGACTATCGCAGCCAAGGGAGGCATACGTTGCGTCGGCCCCAATGGCATGGGTATTTGGAGTGGGGCAGTTTGCCTCAACAACGCCTTCGAAAAAGCGCCAAAGCCGGGTCAGATCGCCTTTATCTCGCAGAGCGGCACCTTCGGTGGATACATGGCAGATATGGCCAGTAACAAGGACTACGGCCTCCGCACGTTTATCAGCGTCGGCAACCAGGCTGACCTCACCATGGCAGACTATATCGAATACCTGTCTTACGATGACGAAACCAGGGTAATCATCCTTTACATTGAGGGGATCAAAGACGGGAGGAGATTTTTTGACGTATGCAAAGAGACGCTCAAAAAGAAACCAATCATACTCTATAAGGGCGGCAACTCGCCGGCCGGCGCCCGTGCAACAATGTCGCATACGGCATCTATTGCAGGATCCGATTTAGTGTTTCGAAGCGCTTGCCGGCAGCTCGGCTTGATACGCACAGATGAGTCATTCCATACTTTTGATCTCGCCGTGGCATTTCTCGGCCAGCCCCTGCCACCCGGCAACAGGATAGGTGTGCTGGGAACCGGAGGACAGGGCGTCGTGTCCACGGATGCGTGTCAGGGACTGGGGTTGGAGGTGCCGGAACTGGATCAAGCGACTTCTTCATCTCTGAAGAAAATGCTTCCTCCCCACGCACCAACGCCTACCAATCCCGTTGATTTTGCCGGTAGCTACCGCACCGCTGTGGATGAAGCTGATGTAGTAGAAACTCTACTAAAACTGGACTATATAGACGGTATCATCAGCAACGTACCTATTAATCCGCTGGTATGGGGCTTAAAGCCGGATAAGATGCCTCAGGAGATCCTGGATAACATAAGCAGGCTCACCGATGAAGGGACCAAACGTTTCTGCGATCTGCCCCACATCTACCACAAACCGATTATCTGCTTGCGCTGGTATAGCGATGCTAAAAAAGACCCTGTTGCCGATACACTCAAGGCAGCCGGTATACCGGTCTATGAGACTCCTGAGCAATGCGCCCGGGCTATGTCCTCCCTGGCCAAATATTCAGGGCTGCGCCGCTCACAAAAGACTTCTTAACAAGCGCCCCCGGTTATTTTATTTCGAAGGGAACCGATAGCTTATCGCTATTATTGACGGAGAGAATAACCTGATAGTCTCCTTTGTACCAGCCTCCTGCCGGCATGTGTTTATAAAAGGCCAGGTAGTAAGCCTGTTCCCCACCCTGGGCGCTGGTATATATCTCATCCAGCAATTCGTTTTCCTTACCCACAGCCTCACCCTTAATATAATACCAGCTGGCCTTGATTAGATCGTCCGACGTAACGCCGGATACTTTGAACGAACAGTAGATGGCCGGCGTATCAGGTGGGAAAGATGTACTGACAGGGCTGGTGGGTTTTGAATCGTCATCTACCGATGTGGTCATCACTCCCTCAGTGATGGCTGACTGGTCCGGCTGGCTGACATTACCTGCCGGGCTGCAACCGGCGTATGTGCATAATAAAACCACTGCCATGATTGATATGCTGATCAAAGATCTCATCAACTTCATTTTCTTCTCCCCGGCATTCGATCCGCCGCAATAAACATCTTAAACGCAAATTATTTTATAGCCAACCTGTCTATTTTTCAAAATGGCGACTTTGCCAATTTCTTTTAACGTTTGCCCCTGCCCGATTGAGCCCTCTAAATATGATAACTATTGAATCCTGATAGTTACATCAGGTTTACACTGCAACTTTGTCCATAAACGCGCGTTATTTGTAATATACTATATTCAGCCTTTATAATCAGCTTTATGAAAAATCCCCAATCCCATTCCTGGGACCTTAATTTCAGGCAGGCCCGTGAACTGCAGAAAAGGCTGTCCCACCAGGTCATCCACCGCAGCGACAGCACAAATATCCGGCTGATAGCAGGTATCGATGTCTCGGTATCCCGTTTCTCAAGAGCAGGAAGAGCAGCAGCTGTAGTATTAGATTATAGATCGTTGGAGCTATGCGAGGTATCTGTTGCCGAGGGCGAGATCGATTTTCCCTATATTCCCGGCCTGTTATCATTCAGGGAAGCCCCACTGGCTTTGAGAGCACTGCAGGGATTAAAATCGCGCATCGACCTGCTTATGGTGGACGGCCAGGGCATCGCCCATCCCAGAAGGCTGGGCATTGCCTCTCACCTCGGACTGGTGCTGGACATACCTTCGATAGGGTGCGCTAAGTCGCGTTTGATTGGCACGCATGACGAGCTTCCCGAGACGGCCGGCAGCTACAGGTTACTGAACGACAGCAATGAAATAATCGGGGCAGCGGTCAGGACCAGGAACGCTGTTAAACCCGTCTACGTTTCAATCGGGCACAGGATTGACCTTGACAGCGCCATCTCTCTGGTTCTGGAGTGCTGCCGCGGCTTCCGGTTGCCGCAGCCTACCCGCCTGGCACATATGGCAGCCGGCCGGCCGTCCAGTCTGTCCGATTACGGGTACCTGGATAATAAACTAAAGGCAAAACGGTGATGAATAATGCTGGAAGAAAAAACGCGTATTGAAGAGTTGCGGCGCAGGATTGCCGCCATCATGGAGCATCTTTGACATCGCAGGCAAAGAGAAGCGGCTAATTGAACTGGAGGCAAGGACGTCCGATCCCAGCTTCTGGTCGGATCAGCAAGCAGCACAGTCTGTCATGCGCCAGATAGGCGCGCTCAAAGATAACACTTCACAATGGCGCGATATCGAAAATAAAGCTGCCGGTGTAGAAGAGGTAATTTCCATTGCGCTGGCCGAGAACGACGAGTCCCTGAAGGACGATATTCACGGTGAGATCGACCGCATGGAAGCGCATTTCAATGATATCGAGGTGCAGCTTATGCTGGACGGCCCGTATGACGACCGGGACGCCATACTTGCCATACACGCAGGCGCGGGGGGCACGGAATCCCAGGACTGGGCGCAGATGCTTATGCGTATGTTCTTGCGCTGGTGCGAGCGACATAAGTTCCAGTCCGATATCCTGGATATGTCACCCGGAGACGAGGCCGGCATCAAGAGTGCAACCATAGAGATCAAGGGTAATTTGTGCTACGGGAACCTGAAGTCGGAGCACGGCGTGCACAGGCTGGTTCGCCTTTCTCCCTTCGATGCCGATCATGCGCGGCATACGTCTTTTGCCCTTGTTGAGGTCATGCCTGAAGCGGAGGCCAGGACAGATCTCCATATAAGCCCCGAAGATATCCGGGTGGATACATTCCGTTCGAGCGGACCCGGGGGCCAGCACATGCAAAAAACAAGCAGCGCAGTCAGGATCACGCACATTCCCTCGGGCCTGGTGGTAAGCTGTCAGAGCGAGCGGTCTCAGCACCAGAACAAGGAAAGCGCCCTCCGGGTTCTGTATGCGCGCCTGCTAGAGATGGAGATCGAGAAAAGGGAGGCCGAGAAAGCCAAGATCAAGGGAAAACGCATAGACGCCGGCTGGGGCAACCAGATCCGGAGCTACGTTCTTCATCCCTACAAGATGGTCAAGGACCACAGGACGGAGCATGAGACCAGCAACACGGCTGCCGTACTGGACGGCGAGATCGACGAGTTTATCAACGCATATTTACGATCAAAAGTTGGAGAGGAAAAATGACCAGGAAATTAGGTTTTGTCTTATTGCTGTTGCTGATCTGTCTGATGCCTGCCACAGTATCTGCAGAGACCAGTGATATAAGGCTTCTCGAATCGAGCACAGATGCTGATTTCCCCAACGTTCTCAGCTTCAACGTCAGGGCCGAGAGCAGCGTCCCCATAACGCGCATCAGGCTCCGCTACGAAGTCGCTAAAAAAGTATATGCTCCCACCTTTGCGGAGGCCTGGTCTGAATTTCAGCCGGCCAAAGATGTCAGTGCCACCTGGAGCTGGGATATGCGCAAGGGCATACTGCCGCCAGGCGCCAGAGTCACATACTGGTGGGTAATCGAGGACAGCGCGGGCAACCGCCTTACAACGCCTAAACAAAAAGTAACATTCGATGACACACGCTATAAATGGCAGCAGGTCAGCGATCAAAATATCAACATCTACTGGTACCAGGGCAGCCGAACTTTTGCCGGCGATCTGCTCAAGGCGGCGGTAGAAGCCAAAGAACGGTTGGAGCGGGATACAGGCGCGGACCTTGATGAGCCGGTTTACATCTATATATACGCTAATTACAGTGAACTGAGGAGCTCCATTGTGGACCCTGATGAATGGACAGGAGGTGTAGCTTACAACGGTTATAACATTATATCCATCGGCATTTCGCCTAATAACCTCGCGTGGGGCAAAAAAGCCGTGGCCCATGAGCTGGGCCACCTGGTTACCCAGCAACTTATTGGCGGCCCCTACGGGGCAATGAGGCCGCTGTGGTTGGACGAAGGGTTGGCCATGCACGCCGAGGGCGATCAGAGCGAAGCCACCGAGAGAGAGCTGCAATTGGCCATCGATGACGGCCGTATAGCCACCCTGCGTTCCCTGTCAAGCCCCTTTCCCGCCAGCGCAGAAGGCGCCTTTTACGCTTATGCGCAGAGCCAGAGCGTGGTCGAGTACCTTATAAACAACTACGGCAAAGAAAAGATCAATCAATTCCTTGTATTGCTTAACGACGGATACAGCGTGGACGAGGCTTTAATAAAAGTTTACGGCTTCGATTTGGGCGGCTTGGACGATGCCTGGCTGACATATATGATTTCCGAGCCTCAGGCCAAGGCCAACACTGATAAGATTACCCGGCGGAACACTCATCAGCTAAGGCAGGTGCTCGATGATCTCAACTTCTCTCCTGCTGTATGCATAGACGCAACGGGAGGAGGTTAGATGGCTACAGAGAGGACCTATACGGTGCGTGACCTGCCGGCCTCGGACAGGCCGCGGGAGCGCCTCAAGAGGCTGGGTGCGGAAGCGCTTTCAACCGCAGAGTTGCTTGCCTGCATCATGGGCAGCGGCACGCGGGGTGACTCGGTTGTTATGACATCTCAAAAACTGCTGTCCGAGTTCGGCAACCTGCAGAATATAGCCTCGGCATCCATCCAGGAGCTTTCCAGATCACGGGGTATCGGCGAAGCCCGGGCTATTCAGGTGAAAGCCGCTTTTGAGATCGGCAGGAGGCTGGCTGACCCGGACTATGGCGAGAAAGGCAAGCCTGTTCAGTCGCCACATGAAGCTTTTACCTCCATGCAGGAAAAATTACGGGGAAAGAAAAAGGAACATTTCTATGTGCTCTGCCTGGATACGCGCAACCGGGTCAACAACAAGAAACAGGTCTCTGTAGGCAACCTGGATAGCAGCATAGTCCACCCGCGCGAGGTATTCAAGGATGCCATCTCGTCGCTGGCAGCCGCTGTTATCTTCGTGCATAACCACCCTTCAGGCGACCTCGAGCCGTCTTCGGAGGATCTGAGCCTGACTAAAAGGCTGGTGGCAGCGGGCGAATTGCTGGGCATCCCGGTCCTCGACCATATCATTGTCAGCGACAAGGGTTACACCAGTCTGAAATCGAGGAATTTACTTTGAGGTCAAACATGAAAAGGAATTTGCCGTTTAAGTTAATCGCTACCATTGGCATCGTCGCATTTGCTATATCCGCGCTTGCGGGATGCGGCCTGCTGCAGAGTGGAGTCGATGACATCGATATCCAATCAAGCCCGGGCGGAACCTTAAAGCTGTGGGATATCGGACCACTCACGCTCGACCCGGCTATATCCAGCGAGATGTCATCCCACCTTTATGTTATGCAGGTATTCAACGGCCTGGTCAAGTTCGATGAGGAACTAAAGCCAGTCGCCGACCTTGCCGGGAGCTGGGAGGTAAGTCCAGATGGTAGAACCTATACGTTCTTCCTGCGCCAGGATGCCCGCTTCCATGATGGCAGACCGGTCACAGCCGGCGATTTCAAGTACTCGTGGGAACGGGCCTGTAAGCCGGCCACCGGATCACAGACCGCATCTACCTACCTTAACGATATAGAGGGCTCGGATGAAGTACTATCTGGCCAGGCTGAAACCCTCAGCGGCGTATCCGTCATCGACGATCACACCCTGACAGTCACAGCCGATGCGCCGAAAGCTTATTTCCTGTCCAAGTTGGCCTATCCCACAGCCTTTGTAGTGGATAGGGACAATGTGAAGTCAGGCAGCGATTGGTGGCATAAACCCAACGGCAGCGGGCCTTACAGGCTGTCCAGGTGGAATGAAGGCTCGCTCATCATACTGCAGCCCAACCAGTACTTTTACGGCAAGAAAGCTACAGCAGACGTGGCCTTCCAATTGCTGGATGGTGTACCCATGTCCCTGTATGAAACGGGCAAGATAGATGTAACAGAGATAGGCCAATTACATATTGACCGTGCCGCGGATGAAATGGGGCCTTTCTTCGATCAGCTTCATATTTTCCCCGAGTTCAGCCTGCAATATATCGGGTTCAACACCAGCAAGCCGCCTTTCGACGACCCCCTTGTCAGGCAGGCTTTCAGCCAATGCGTGGATAAGGAGCATATCATCAGGATCATACAGAAAAACATGGGCAGCCGGGCGGACGGCATAATACCGCCGGGCATGCCCGGCTATAACAAAGATCTTAAGGGGCTCTCGTATGACCCGGCACATGCCAGGGAGCTTTTATCCCGATCAAAGTATAGCTCCGGCCTTCCGCCTGTCACCATTACCGTCCTTGGCTACGGGGGAGTGGACGTCTATCCATATTTGGGGGCTATCATACAGGACTGGGAGAAAAACCTGGATGCCGACGTATCGATCAGGCTGCTTGAGCCAGGTCCATTTCACTATAACCTGCAGCAAGAAGCCGATGAGATGTACGTGTTAGGCTGGATTGCTGACTACCCGGACCCGCAGAATTTTCTGCAAACACTCTTCTATACGGGCACAGAATACAATAACGGCCGTTTCTCCAGCAAGGAATTTGACGACCTGATCGACAAGGCAGCCGTTGAGCAGGATCATGATAAGCGCATGAGGCTTTACCAGCAAGCGGAGCGGGTCGTTGTTGATCAGGCGCCTGTCATACCACTGTGGTTTAACCAGAGCTACGTGCTGGTGAACCCACGTGTAAAGAACTACAGCATCGACCCGCTGGGAGTGCCACGCCTCAACCTCGTAACAATTGAGGATTAGCTATATAATTAGCGTGGCTCCGGGCAAAGTGATTTCAAAAGGAGAGCCCGATGGATAAAAACGCGTTGGAAGCGCCATGTGGCATTCACTGTGGATTTTGCCCTCTGAATTTGGCAATCAAGGATGACAAGCTCAAGCAAAGGCTTTGCGAGATGTTGAACCTATCCCTGGATAAAGTCACGTGTACAGGCTGCAGGTCAATAGATGGTTACTGCCCGGTGATAGGGGAGCAATGCGCAACCTGGGTTTGCGCAAACAGCAAGGGGCTGGAATTCTGTTTTGAGTGCATCGATTTTCCCTGCGAAAAGCTGATGCCGTGTTCCGACCGTGCCGACAGACTCCCGCATAATATCAAAATTGCCAGCCTGGCGCTGAGGAAAAATAAGGGCTCCTTTGAATGGGAAAAGGCTATTAAAGACGTTTACGACCGGTACTTCCATGGGGTGATGGTCATAGGCCGGGGCCCGCAGCCAAAGATCTGACCTTCTCAAGCATCTCTATACAGCATATATATTAGGAAATCACAAGTAAATGCCAGCCGGTTATGTAAGCAGCGAGATCTACCAGCGTCATGAGACGGGCAACCACGTCGAGGGGAAAGACCGCCTGACGGCAATAGACACCATGCTCGAAAAGACAAAGGTCAAAGAGCAACTCATTCATATATCTCCCCGCCCCGCCAGCATCGATGAGATAGCCGCTGTACACGACAGGGACTATATCAGGAGCCTGCAAGCCGAGATAGACAGCGGCGGCGGCTGGCTCGATCCGGATACCTACGCTTCCCCCGGGTCATGGGAGGCGGCTATCTACGCTGCAGGTGGACTGATGACAGCTATTGAGCAGGTCATGGAGCACAAGGCCGACGGAGTTTTTGCCGCCGTCAGGCCGCCGGGACATCATGCCGTACCCTCCCATCAGATGGGTTTCTGTCTTTTTAATAACATTGCCATTGCCGCCCGCTTTGCCCTGTCCAATTATGATATCAAGCGCATATTGATAGTCGATTTTGATGTTCACCACGGCAACGGCACGCAGGAAATTTTCTATAGCGAATCACAGGTACTGTATTTTTCCACCCACGAGTATCCGTGGTACCCTTTTACGGGCGCTGCCGAAGAAACAGGCAAAGGGGCAGGGGAGGGGTATACGGTGAACGTTCCTCTTGAATCCGGGTTGGGCGATAACGAATACCTTGCGGTTTTCAACGAGGTTCTGTTACCGGTGGCGCGGCGCTTCCAGCCGGACCTGGTGCTGGTATCGGCCGGATACGATGCCCACTGGCAGGACACAATATCCAATATGACACTTACGACCATGGGATTTGCGCGCATGACCAAGATCATCAAGTCTATTACGGATGAATTCTGCCGCGGCCGCCTGGCATTTACATTGGAAGGGGGTTACAATCGCCTGGCGCTGGCTTATTCCGTGGCCGCTACCCTCGAACTTCTCATGGGGCACGGCGAGGTTTACGATCCCCTGGGACCACCACCCATGTCATACTCACCACGAGATTTCGGCGATTTCGTAAGCCGTATCCGGTCTATCCATAAACTTTGATATTAGAACTGCCATAACAAAGAATGCGGGGCATCTGCCCCGCATTCACAATATCTTCAGAGAGTATTCAGCCTTCCTTGCTTCCAATACCGAGAAAAAGGATCACCAGGACGCCCAAAATCATGCCCGCGATGCCCATGAACGTGGCCAGCGGGATCATGAGCAATGCCCATAAACCGATAAAAAGGTTCCTATCCATAAAGCCCCCTTATAATCTCCATGAATCGATAAGCACAGATCATCGTTATCATGCAGCCTTTGATTCAGTTTTGAGACCCCTGTCCCATAGCACCAGGAGAGGTCCTGCCACAAATATGGAGTCATAGACACCGACCAGCACACCAACCAGCAATGCCAGTATGAACTGCTGTATGGTCACTCCTCCGAACAGATACAGCGCAAGGCCGGTTAAAATCACCACCAGGCTGGTATTCACGCAGCGGGCCATCGTCTCAAGAATGCTGGAGTTCACTGTTATAGCGAAATCCTTGTTTATCCCTTTGCGAACGTTTTCGCGTATGCGGTCATAGACCACGCAGGTGTTGTTGATAGCAAATCCTACTATGGTAAGCATGGCTACGATGAACATGGCGTCAATCTGGTAGCCGGTTAGCCAGCCGAGTATCGAAAAAGCACCCATGACGATCAACACATCGTGCAGCAGTGCGATAACGGCGCTGAAGCCCCATTTGAAAGGACTGGGCATGTGGCGGAATGCAAAAGCAATGTAAAGTATCATGAAAATAGATGCCACTAAAACAGCGATAGCCGCATTGCGCGCCACCTCGGTGGCCACCATCGGTGATACTGTAGCGAAGTCCCTGATAGTCACATCTATATTAAGTCCCTTCTTCAGCCCGTCTACCAAGGCTATTTTTTCATCTGAATCGATATCCCTGGTGCGGACGAGGAAATCGCCTTCGCTGGTCTTCTGGATCGTAGCATCGCTAAACCCCAGGTCGGACATCTGCTGCCTGAGAGCGGCCTGCTCTACCGGCTGGCTCAAGCGCAGCGTCATAACAGTCCCGCTGCTGAAATCGATGCCCAGGTTAAACCCGAATGCCAGCATCGAGATGATGCCCGGTACAAGCAAGCACACGGAAATGAGGAAATACCATTTGCGTTTACCTACGATGTCGATCATGCTTTTACTCCGTATAACCAGGTATTCTTAACGACCTTTGCCGTTATGGAGAGGAAGAGCCTGCTGACGGTGATGGCAGTGAACATGCTGAGGGCCACACCGATGAAAAGTGTGAGCGCAAAGCCTTTAACCAGGAAAGCACCGAAAGTATCTCCGAACCAGAACAGCACAATGCAGGCTATGAACGTAGTCACATTGCTGTCGCGTATGGCCAGCCAGGCGCGGTTGAAGCCCGCATCCACGGCGGCCCCCAGTGTACGCCCTGCCCTGAGTTCCTCCTTGGTACGTTCAAAAATCAGGATGTTGGCGTCTACCGCCATACCGATTGACACTACGGCCGCTGCGATGCCGGCCATCGTCAATGTAACGGGTACCAGCTTGAAGACGGCTGTCAGTATGATGCCGTAGATGATCAGGGCCAGTGTAGCTATTACACCCGCCATGCGGTAGTACAGGATCATGAAAAGGGCGACCAGTAACAGGCCTATGGCGCCCGCCACGATACTCTTTTTTATGGAGTCCGATCCGAGTGTGGCGTCAACGGTCTGCTCCTGTATTACGGTCAGTGGCACATCAAGTGAACCGGAATTAAGCTGGATGGCCAGATTCTGCGCTTCCTTCATATCCATGCCTTCGATGATGCCGGCGCTCTTAATTACGGCACGTACCGTGGGCGCCGAGATGGCCTGGCCGTCGAGGAAAATACCCAGAGGTTTATTGATATTGCGTTTGGTGATCTGCTCGAAGAGTATCGCCCCTTCATCGTTCCATTCGAATGCCACCTCCGGCTCATTGGTATTTGGCTTCAGGTCAACCCTGGAGTTGGGCTTGAGGTATTTACCCGTCAATTCCTTGGTCAGCCCATCGCTGCCGATTCCCGTGGCAATCGTCCAGATAACCTCACCTTTATCGTCCGTTTGTGGTTGCCCTGAAATGTCCGATGTGGTTTCTTTGAACTCCAACAGGGCGACCTGCCCAATCAGCTTCTTGGCTTCATCCACGTTTTTTTCGCCGGGCAACTGGACCAGGATACGGTTCTCGCCCTGCCGCTGGATGATAGGCTCTTTCACTCCAAATGCGTTGGCGCGCCTCTCTATCTTACTGAGGACGCTGGTCATGACCTGGTCGACGGTCTGTGAAGGGTCCATCTTGGAGAGGTCGGCTTCATAAACAAGGTAAGCGCCGCCTTTGAGATCCAGGCCCAGGGTGAGACCCCGCCGGCCGAACCGGTCGCCATCCAGCGGGGTGATAGCCCATAAGCTAAATCCTACCAGGATCACTATAAACAAAAGTAGCAATGTATCACTTGTTTTCAATTATCTTCTATCCCTCCTGAGCAACTTATTAATCAAATTCCGGGGCGTGTACCCGTATCTCATGCTGCACAGCAGGCGCCCCTGTTCATCTCATTCCTGACAAACTGCAGGGCGTCCTCCCTGGTACTGATCTCGCCCGCTGCCTGGGCTTCCCTGACCAGCTTAAGCAGCTTGCCGATATCCTTACCCGGGCGCATTCTGAACTCATTTATTAAATCGTCACCGGTTAGCAGCCTGACCGGCAAAATCTCGCTTTCCTGTTTATTATGAACATCTATTATATACCTGACGTGCTCAGTCTGCATATGCCACTCTCCGATATCAACCCGCGGGCCGGCCACGGCCAGGTAATCCGCCAGCGCCAGGTAAATTATATCGATACCTGCACCCTCCGTGTCCCTGAAAAAACGGTATATCGCCCGATGGGTAGGCATGCCTTCATGGGACATCTGGGCCGGGTGAAGATGGTGGTAAACCAATTTCTCCACATAGCGGATCTCGCTGGTGCTGAACCTCAGCCGTCCCAGTATGGCTGCGGCGGTAACGGCGCCGTCCCTGGTGTGACCGAGGAATCTTATGCGGCCGTTTTCCTCAACGGTCCGGTCCTCCGGTTTGGCGATATCATGCAGCAGCATGCCTAATTTCAGCAAAGTCCTGCGATTAGCACCTCCCGCTATCTCCTGATTAAAATACTGCTGGGTTTCCACCTGCCACGGAACATCTTCCAGAATGCCTCCTTTTCCATAGACCCAATCGCTCTCCCTCAGTATATATTCAAGGGCAGCTATAGACTCGATGGAGTGATCGAAGACATCCCAGTAATGCTCCTTTGGCTGCTTCACTCCCTTCATAGCCGCAATCTCGGGTATTATCCTGCACAGAAGTTCCAGATCATCCAGGTACCGCACCGAGTTCCCCGCATACGGCAACGACAAAATCCTGAGCAACTCCTCCCTGACCTTTTCGCTGGGCACCTTTTCCACAAGCCTGCTGTTGAGCCGGATGGTATCTTCGGTAATCGGCTCTATCTCAAGGTTCAGTTCTCTTGAAAGCCTTACCGCCCGCATCAGTCTCGAGGGGTCGCTGCCAAAGACCCTGTCGCTGACCTGCCTCAACAGGCCCTTTTTTAAGTCCTCTTCACCGCCCGATGGGTCAAGCAGCGATATTTCGCCTGACACGAAAGCCGCCAGGTCAAGCCCCATTGCATTAACAGTAAAATCGCGGCGCAGCAGATCACGCTCAATATCACCATCATATGACGTAATATCTATATGCCATGGTTCGCTCTCGCCGGCTACCACCACGCGGCCTACGCGGTTATCCTCGTCCAGCATCACATAGCGCCCATCGACAAATTCAGCAGCTTCCTGGGCAATAGCCAGTGAATCGCCATTGACTGCGATATCAAGGTCGACCGTATCCCTGCCCACCAGCCAGTCACGCACAAAGCCTCCTACCAGGTAAGCTTTACATTCAAGAGCTGTGCATACCGGGGTAAGCCTGGTCAGTACACCCATCAAGTCCCGGTTGATTTCGAACACAAGCAAAGATTATAGCCCCGCCTCACATCCTTGTAAAGTCAAGTCAGCATACTGCGACACCATCCGGTGCTGATCCAGACGAGCGCAAAAGGCACCCTGTAATTGAGAAAAAGGATATGCATTCAATTGCGCACTGAAGCTCGGCCGAATACATAGCTGTGATATAATTTAGTCACCATGCAGTACAAACGCATCGTAATAAAACTGGGGACCAACCTGATCACCGGTGGCGGCGGCAGGCTGGACCTGGGCGTCATGGCCGGCCTGGCCGAGCAGGCGGCAGAACTGCACCACAACGGGCATGAGCTGATCTTAGTATCTTCCGGAGCAGTTGCGGCCGGGCGGGAACTGCTGGGCATAAAAAACAAGCGCAGGGACATACCTTTTAAGCAGGTCATGGCTTCCGTGGGACAGAACCGCCTGATGAACATCTATTACGGCCTGTTCCTGGAGCATGGCATAAACGTGGCCCAGGCCCTGCTCACGCGGGCTGACCTCACTGACAGGGCGCATTACCTCAATGCCCGCAACACGCTGCTGGCCCTGATCGACCTCAAGGTTATCTGCGTGGTCAACGAGAACGACGTGGTATGCACCGATGAGCTGGGAGAGCAGAGATTTGGAGATAACGATAACCTTTCAGCCATGGTGGCCAACCTGGTGGATGCAGATCTGCTGGTGCTTCTTTCCGATGTGGAAGGGCTGTATACGGCCGACCCGCAGCAGGACCCTCTGGCAAAACTCATACCGGTCGTCGGTATAATCGACAATAAAATAGATGAGATGGCCGGTGGCGCCGGCAGCACGCACGGCACGGGCGGCATGATAACCAAGCTCGAAGCAGCGCGGCTGGCTACATCTTCCGGCGTGCCGGTAATTATCGCCAAAGGTTCGCTTCCCGGTGTGATCAGCGGGGCAGCTGCAGGCAGGAGCGTCGGCACTTTTTTCACAGCGCGCGACAGCAAGATCGAAAGCCGCCAGCGATGGCTGCTTTCTGGACTATCCTGCCTGGGCCGACTATCAATAGATAAAGGCGCGGCGGCCGCTTTGCGCAGACAGAAAAAAAGCCTGCTTCCCGCGGGTATAGTGGAAGTGGAGGGCAGCTTCAGGCGGGGTGATGTTGTCGATATATACGAAAAAGGGGGCAAAAAGGTGGGCGCCGGCATAGCTAATTACAGTTCCAGCGACCTGCTGCGCATCAGGGGTGAAAAGTCCGGGGCTATAGCCGAAATACTCGGATACGAGTACGGTGACGAGGCTGTGCATCGCAGTAATCTGGCGCTTGTCTAAATACTGAGGGGGTTTCTTATGCAGGCAAATATAAACGAATTGCAGATAAAAGCAGGCCAGGCCAAGGCGGCCTCGAAAAGGCTGTCTTTTGTTCCGACCGGGGTAAAGAACCAGGCTCTCATGGCCATTGCGCAGGCTTTGCTGGATAAGGAGGACATCATCCTCCGCAACAACGAGAAGGACTACAAAGAGGCCGAAGCCTCAGGTATGAGTGCGGCCATGCTTGACCGGCTGATGCTCGACTCAAAGCGGATGAAAAGTATCTCGGATGATGTTAAAACCGTCGCGGCGCTTCCCGATCCCGTGGGCGAGATAATGGAGGAGCGCACCCTGCCCAACGGCCTTTTGCTGAGCAAGAAACGCGTACCGCTGGGTGTTATAGGGGCTATCTACGAGAGCAGGCCCAATGTAACAGTAGACATATCGGTGCTCTGCCTCAAGGCCGGCAACGCCGTGATACTGCGCGGCGGCAAAGAGTCAGCGCGCTCCAATCTGGCGCTGGCTGGTGCCGTGCAGGAGGCCGCTTACAAGGCCGGCATACCGGCGGGAGCGGTGCAGTTCATTGAATCGCCCGATCGCGGCCTTGTGGATCATATGCTGAAAATGAAAGAATATATCGACCTCGTCATACCCAGGGGAGGGGCTTCCCTGATCAAGTTCGTGAGGGACAACGCCGCCATGGCGGTGGTGGCGGGCGGCATCGGCGTCTGCCACCTGTATGTGGACAGGATGGCGGACATCGAAAAGGCCGCGGCCATCGCCTATAATGCCAAGGTGCAGCGTCCCACGGTATGCAATGCCCTCGACTGCGTGCTGGTGCACAAGGATATAGCAGCTAAATTCCTTCTCATCATGGCCAGAGATCTGGCAAAGGCCGGCGTGGAGATGCATTGCGACCACCGTTCACTGGGGATACTGAAATCAACAGATGGGCTGAATGTAAGGCCAGCGTCGGATGATGACTGGGGCAGGGAATACCTGGCACTGGTTATGGCGATCAAGGTGGTGGACTCCCTGGATGCGGCGCTTGAGCATATCGACCGCTTCGGTTCAGGGCATTCCGAGGCCATTACCAGTGAAGACAAAAGTTCGATCCAGCGCTTTTTAAACGAGGTGGACGCTGCCTGTGTTTATGCCAACGCCAGCACACGCTTCACCGACGGGGCTCAGTTCGGCATGGGTGCGGAGATCGGGATCAGTACGCAGAAGTTCCATGCCCGCGGTCCCATGGCCTTGAGAGAGATAACAAGCTACAAGTGGTGCATAACGGGCAGCGGACAGGTGAGGCCTTAGCGTAAATCTTCCAGCGCCTTTTTCTGCTCCGCGAAAAGCTGTTTGATGCCCTTATCGGCAAGCGCAATCAGGGCATCGATAGTATCCCTGGAGAAAGGCTTACCCTCCGCCGTTCCCTGCAGCTCCACAAAATCGCCCTTATCCGTCATTACCACGTTAAAATCCACCCCGGCGCGGAAATCTTCATCGTAACACAGGTCCAGCAGCTTCACTCTGTCGACCACGCCCACGCTGGTGGCAGCAACGGCATATTTTACAGGCATAACCTTGTAAATACCCTGCTTCCTTAACCGTGCGATGGCCATATATAGAGCCACATATGCGCCCGTGATGCTGGCCGTGCGTGTTCCGCCATCCGCCTGCAAAACATCGCAATCGACAGCGAATGTCCTTTCACCCAGGGAGTCCATGTCCACTGCCGAGCGAAGGCTGCGCCCGATCAAACGCTGAATCTCCTGCGAGCGGCCCTGCTGCCTGTCAGGATTGCGTTGTGATCGTGTATGCGTGGCGCGCGGCAACATGGCATACTCGGCCGTAACCCAGCCGCTGCCCCGCCCCTTAAGAAATGGCGGCACCCTGTCCTCCACACTCACGGCGCATATCACCCGCGTATTGCCTATCTCGATAAGGGCCGACCCCTCCGGATAATCCTGGTAGCCCAGGGTGATCTTTACCGGCCTCATTTCATCATTTGCGCGTCCGTCTGCTCTCGCCATCTGCTTTCCTTCTCATATAAATTCCAGCGAAAGTATAGCACCCCAAACGTTGTCATTGCGAGCGAAGCGAAGCAATCCCGCCAATGACAATATCAGAGGCCTCGCAATAGCATGATGAAAGTGCTATCCTTTTTCTCGCTATGCCAGCCGACGTCAATATCTGGATGCTGGCCGGAGCCGGCTTTATCGCCGGCCTTCTGGGCTCTATGCTGGGAGTGGGTGGCGGTTTCATCATTGTGCCCGTGCTTACACTGGCGCTGGGCCTGCCCATCCAGTATGCCATCGGCAGCAGCCTGGTATCCATCGTGATCAACGCCTGTACAGCGACAGGCGTCTACATTCGTCTGCACATGACCAATCTCAAGCTCGGCCTGCTTCTTTCGTGCACCCTCATTCCCGGCGCGGTGGCCGGGTCTTTCCTGGCTGCCAGGTTATCCTCTCCCGTTCTGACTATAATCTTTGGGGCGGTGATGGCCTACGTCGCCTATCTCATGATGCCTAAGAAGCAGCGCCGGCTCACATCTGAGCAGGTTGAGGCAGCCAGAGCAATACATGAAAAAGAGCACGCCCCTCACGCCTGGCTGGATGGCTGCTACTATGATCCGTCAGTGAATGAAGAAATTGCCTACCAGGTGCACCGCCCTGTAACAGGACTGGTGACCAGCTTCTTCGCCGGCATCATCTCCAGCCTGCTGGGTATAGGCGGAGGCATCGTCAATGTCCCGGTACTGTACCAATTCATGAAGGTGCCGCTCAAAGCGGCTATTGCCACCAGCAGCGTAATGCTCTGCTTCACCACCATGACAGGTTCCTTTGTTTATGCATTAAACGGGTACGTTGTGCCCTATGTAGTGGCGCCGCTTATCATCAGCGCATTCCTGGGCGCCAGGCTCGGGTCGTCCCTGGCGCATCGTTCCCGCAGCGTCCTGCTGATGTGGGCATTCACATTTTTCCTGGCGGTAACCTCGGTCATTATGATTCTCAAGGCGCTTAATATAGTGGGGTGACAAGAATATGGAATGTCAGTTTGATAGGCGCCACGAAAAGCTGCACGGCCTTAACCGGCGTATCAGCCTGACCCTGCGCGCAGGTATAGTAGTCAGCCTGCTGTTGGTCACAACCGGGCTTATATTGTTTTTTATCAACGGCGCACCCCATACTGTTGAACTGACACCCGTGATCTCCCTGGCGCCCGGTCTGGCCGGGCTCAACCCTGCCGCCTATATCACTGCAGGCCTGATCGTTATCCTGCTGCTGCCGGCAGCCATGCTTGTCCTATCGTTTGCGCATTTCATCGCCGAGCGGGAAAGACAACCCGTGATCGTCTGCATCGTGCTGCTGGTGATGCTGGCATCCAGCCTCGTTTTGATATTGAAATGAATTGACCGCCGACGGGGCCTGTGTTATCATTCGAACTAGATGTCACCCCTGACTGAACTGCACGCGGAAATAGAACGCTGTAAGAATTGTGATCTGGCCAGGCACCGCACCAAAGTGGTGCCCGGCGAAGGGCCTGATGATGCGAAACTGCTTTTCATCGGTGAGGCCCCCGGCTACCATGAGGACCAGACGGGCAGGCCTTTCGTAGGCCAGGCGGGACAGTACCTGGACCAGCTGATCGGCATGATCGGCTACAAGCGCAACCAGGTTTTTATCGCCAACGTTATCAAGTGCCGGCCCCCCGAGAACCGCGACCCGCTGCCCGGTGAGATCGTGGCCTGCGGCAAGTGGCTGGAGCGGCAGCTCGATTTGATCAAGCCACGTGTGATCGTAACCCTGGGCCGCTATTCCATGGCCAAATATTTCCCCGGCGACAGCATCAGCAAGGTGCACGGCCGGGCCAAGCGTATAGGCAACGTGATTTATTTTCCCATGTATCACCCGGCGGCCGCCCTTCACCAGGGCAACCTGCGTAGGGTGATAGAAGCTGACATACTCAAATTGCCCGCTGTACTGGCAGAGGCCGGCAAAATGGAGGAAGAAAAAGACAGGCCTGCCCAGCTCAATCTTTTCTAAAATGCAATGACCCGTCACAAGTTAAGAATAATCCCACTCGGCGGCCTCGGCGAGATCGGCAAAAACATGACGGCCGTCGAATACGGCGAAGACATCCTCATCATCGACTGCGGCATGATGTTCCCGGAGGACGAGATGCTGGGGGTCGACCTTCTTATACCGGACATAACGTACCTGCTCGAGCACAAGCACAAACTGCGCGGAATTGTGATCACGCATGGCCACGAGGACCACATCGGCGCCCTCCCCTATATCCTGCCGCAGCTCGAACTGCCAATATATGCTACCAAGCTCACGCAGGGGCTTATCTCGGTCAAACTCAAGGAGCACCGCTCCCTGATCAAGACACGGCTCAAGCTGATAACGCCCGGGGTACGCTTCCAGGTGGGCGGTTTCAAGGTAGAGGCCTTCCCGGTCTGCCACAGCATACCAGATGCCGTGGGGCTGATCATCTATACGCCGCTGGGGGCTATCGTACACAGCGGAGATTTCAAGATCGATTACACACCTGTGGACGGCCGTCCCACCGACCTCTCAAGGTTGGCCAAGCTGGGCAACGAAGGCGTGCTGCTACTGATGGCGGATTCCACCTACAGCGAACTGCCGGGTTATACTCCATCTGAGAAAATCGTCGGCCAGACCCTGGACCATATCATCGGCGATGCTCCGGGCCGGGTCATCATCGCTACCTTCTCTTCGTTGGTTTCGCGTATCCAGATGATAATAGACGCCGCCGCTCGCCACGGCCGGCACGTTTTCATCGTCGGCCGCAGCATGCGTGACACGGTCAAGATGGCCGTTGAGATCGGCTACTTGCACACTCCCGATGGAGTATTATGTAATGCAGAGGACCTCAAGAAATACAGCCACAGCCAGACCGTGCTGGTAACCACGGGCAGCCAGGGAGAGCCGACCTCGGCGCTGGTGCGCATAGCCAACCGCGACCATACCGACATACGCATCATCCAGGGCGACACCGTGGTCATCTCCGCCACGCCCATACCCGGCAACGAGTCGCTCATCAACCGCACCATCGACAACCTGTTCCGCCAGGGCGCCAACGTGATCTACGGCTCGCGCTCCAATGTGCATGTTCACGGCCACGGCAGCCAGGAGGAGTTGAAGATGCTGCTCACCCTGGCCAAGCCCAGGTTCTTCATGCCGATACACGGCGAATACCGCCACCTGGTCATACATGCCGGCCTTGCCAAAAGCCTGGGCATTCCCGATAGCAACATCTTCGTCATGGATAACGGCAACATACTTGAGATAGACGGCGAGAAGGGGCGCATAGCCGGCAAACTGCCCTATGGCAATGTTTATGTGGACGGCCTGGTGCTGGGCCGCCACGCGCATGTGATATTGCGCGACCGCAAGCTGCTTTCCCGCGACGGCATCGTGGTGGTCATAGTGGCACTGGACAAGACCGAGGGCCGCCTGGTGGGCATGCCGGACATCGTATCCCGCGGCTTTGTGGACGCCGAGCATGACGGCACCGTGATCGAGCAGGGTCGCGAGCTGGTGGCCAGCACACTGGGCAAGGGTCACCACACGGAGCAGAGCGCCATACATACGCGCATCAAGGAGACCCTGAGCAAGTTCTTCTACGAGAAAACCAGGCGCCGCCCCATGATAATTACAACTGCTATCGAGGTATAGTAGAATAAATCTATGCCCGCCAGAAAAAGCAGGGGTAACAACAGCCAGAAATCATCGCAGAAGAAGGCCGGCAAAGGCTCCGGCAATGCGTTCCTGTCTTTCCTTTTTTCACCCCCCGTGCTGCTCGCCATCATATTCGTCATAGCCGTCTGCCTCGCGGTCGCCTTCTGGCCGGTTATTATAGAGGCCATGGGTGAGCTTGGCTCAGAGATCGCATCAGCCCTTGACATAGCCGGGGCCAATATCGTCAGGCTGACAGGCCTGGGTGTGATCTTCGCGATAATAGCCATCATTGGGCTGCTCGTTTTAATAGGCCGCCCTTCGTCCTTCGCGCGCAATTGGAACTACTATATAGCCGCAGCGGCTTTCATGACGGCCGCCTGGGGTATATTATCCTTCCTGCGCCCTTCCAGCTCCGGTATACTGGCACAGGTAACGCTGGGCGGTCGCATCGGGCAGGCCATAGTCACCGATTCGCTGGTTGTCGGGATATTAATTCTACTTGCGTTGGTACTACTGGGGGTATTCCTGGTTGCGCCCGAGTGGACGCTGGGGCTTTTCAAGCGAACGGCCAGAGGGACAGCCGGGGCGGTCGGCGGGATGGCAGAAGCTATTAAGTCCAATGCAAAGGGAAAAGCCCTGCCCGCCACAAAGGCTGAGGGAGAACTGCCCCTTAAAGACGTCAAACACGAAGAGCCCGCCGCTCCGGCCGATACTGCCGTGATGGACAGGCTGCGTTCCGGCATAACCGTGGGTGGATGGTCGTTGCCCAATATAAATATACTCGACAGGATCGCCGAGACCGTCATCAGCGACAGCGAGATAGAGAAGCGCAGGGATACCATCGAGGAGGCGCTGGCCAGCTACGGTGTGGAAGCCAGGGTGATCGAGGTGAACCGCGGACCCACAGTCACACAGTTCGGCGTCGAGCCCGGCTGGGACCGCAAGTTCAGGGAAATCAGGGAAAAAGACCGCGACGGCAACGTCTCCACCAGGCAGGAGGAGGTCGGCCGCACGCGGGTTAAAGTCGAGCGCATCAACTCGCTGTCCAACGACCTGGCGCTGGCGCTGGCAGCGCCCAGCATCAGGATCGAAGCGCCCGTGCCCGGCAAGTCTATGGTGGGCATCGAGGTGCCCAACACCACCTTCGGCTCCGTCGGCCTGCGCGGCGTGATGGAGAGCACCGCCTTCCAGAAAATGCTGGCCAAATCACACCTGGCCATCGCGCTGGGCAAAGGCGCGGGCGGCGAGACCATCGTGGCCGACCTGACAAAGATGCCTCACCTGCTGATCGCCGGCGCCACGGGCAGCGGCAAGAGCGTCTGCCTCAACTCCATCATCTGCTGCCTGATGATGAACAATACGCCCGACGCCGTACGCTTCGTCATGGTGGACCCCAAGCGCGTCGAGCTGGTCAACTACAACAGCATCCCACACCTGGTATCGCCGGTGGTGGTAGATACCGAAAAAGCCGTGATGGCCCTGCGCTGGCTGAGCGCCGAGATGGACATCCGCTACAAGAGATTTTCAGCGGGCAAGGCCCGCAATATCGAGGACTTCAACAAGAACAGGCAGCCCTCGGAATGCATGCCCTACATCATTATAGTGATCGATGAGCTGGCCGACCTTATGATGGCCGCATATGACGAGGTCGAGCATGCCCTCTGCCGCCTGGCGCAGCTTGCGCGCGCCACCGGCATACATTTGATCGTGGCCACACAGAGGCCTTCTGTGGACGTTGTGACTGGACTGATCAAGGCCAACTTCCCCACACGCATGAGCTTCGCTTTGACCTCACAGGTGGATTCCCGCACCATCATCGATTCCGCGGGCGCCGAGAAGCTGCTGGGCAGGGGCGATATGCTTTACATGCCGCAGGACGCATCCAAGCCCAAGCGCCTGCAGGGCACCATGGTCGGCGATGCCGAGATCGAGAGGCTGGTCAATTTCTGGGCTAACCAGCGGCGCCAGGAGGCGCAGTCCGTAAAGTTCGAGGAGATGGCCCAGGCCGGCGCCGACGGCAAGAAATCCGCCGAGGACGAGCTGCTCGACAAAGCCCGCCAGCTTGCCCTGGAGTCAAAAGATATCTCGGCCTCCTACCTGCAGAGAAAACTGCAGATAGGCTTCCCGCGTGCGGCCCGGATCATGGATAAGCTGAAGGAAGAGGGGCTCGGGAAGGAGAAAGGGGGAGGGGAGTAAGACAAACCCTAATTTATGATCTCTTTAACTCGACCAACCTGACCGCTTTCCAGCCGAACCTTGATGCCATGGGAATGAAATGAAGAGTTTGTTAAAATATCTCTGACTATCCCTTCAGTCGGTTTCCCGGACCGCTGATCTGCCTTCGTTACTATTGAGACCCGCAAGCCCAACTGGATATTTTCGCGCTTTTTAACGCCCATACTGTAATTCTATCGCGTACCACTCTGTTTTACTGCGAATATTTTCTGATCGGCTTCAGAAGATATCCCAATCCGTTAAG
>Ga0265595_1000953_pt1 | contig 23863 bp, 19 predicted proteins | sample saktaG_15_FD_190148 | JGI IMG/M metagenome (GOLD analysis project Ga0265595, IMG submission 190148) | Saline water microbial communities from Sakinaw Lake, British Columbia, Canada - sak_2013_06_06_50m | ecosystem: Environmental > Aquatic > Non-marine Saline and Alkaline > Saline ...
GAAGTGTATCTTTGTGTCTGGCGACGGAGCCGACCAATGTAGTAGCGACCCCGACTGTGACATTGCCTGTACTACAGGCCTTGATTGCGGAACCAACGGTTACACAGGGTCACCACTTTGCCAAAACAACAACGTGTATCAACCCTACGTCACGTATACCTGCACCATCCCGGGCACACCAAGCTCATCCTGTACAAGCTCCACAGCCAACCAACTCAAAACAACATGCTCTTCCCAGCGGTTGTGCACCAGTGGTAGTTGTGTTAACCAGAATAACAAACACAACAAATGCGACGGGTCGCAATGTATATCTGTAGATGGCGTTGGTATTGACCAATGCAATGAAGACAATGATTGCACACAACCAAAACACAATCAGTGTAATTCTCAGCAACAATGCGAGAGCGTTGACGGAGAGGGCATAGATGAGTGTCAGACAAGTAGCGAATGCGGAAGTGGAGGCCCGGGTTTGGGATCAAGTCATTTGGAATGCAAAGACCAAAGATGTGTTTCTGTTGCCGGCATCGGCATTGACCGATGTAATGCAGATGACGATTGCAGAACAACCGAAACAATAATAACTCCGATAGTAAAAATTATTAACACGCCACAAGGTTCAGCAATCACAAAAACAATTTCGGCAGTGGGCGTAGCTTCGGGTCTTATCGGACTCGGCTTAACTCTTGCTTTTTCTCCAACTTCTATTTTCGAAATATTTTTAATACCACTAAGGTTGCTTGGTTTATTGCTGACTGCCCTTGGTTTGAAAAAAAGATTTTTACCATGGGGCACAGTGTATGACTCTGTAACAAAACAGCCGTTAGATCCAGCGTATGTTGTTTTAAGGGATTTGCAGGGTAGACAAGTGGGCGAGGCTGTGACCGACCTTGACGGTCGTTATGGATTTTTGGTTCAGCCGGGCGCTTATTTAATAAGCGCGCAAAAAACAAACCATATTTTCCCATCACAAAAACTTTCTGGCAAAACCGAAGACGAGCTTTATTCAAATCTGTATTTTGGAAAAACCATTATAATCAAAAGCGCCAGTAGCGTGGTGGCAAGAAATATCCCCATGGACCCTGTAAATTTTGACTGGAACGAATTTGCTAAAAAGGATAAAAAGTTAATGAAGTTCTATTCAAAATGGGATGCTGTCCTTATGAAAATATGTGACTTCTTTTTTGCGGTGGGATTTTTTGTGACGATCGTAGCATATGCTCTTGCTCCATATCCCTATAATATAATCATAGTTGCAATATACCTTGTTTTATCTTTACTAAGGATTTTGGGACTAAAACCTAAAACTTGCGGGCGCGTGATAGATAAGAAAACCGGCGAACCGCTTTCTTTTTCCATAATAAGAGCTGTAATGTCAGCTTCCGGAATTCAGGTGGCTTCAAGATCAGCTGACAAATACGGTAGGTATTATTGTTTGGTTGCTCCAGGAGAATATATTGTTAATATAGAAAAAAAGGATGCCGACGGTTCTTACTCAAAGGTTTATTCCTCAAAGCTTCTCAGCGTGGGCAAAGAGGGGATTATAAAAGAAAACTTCGAAGTATAGTCCAAGCCCTTGACGGCATTTCTTAAAGAGGTAAAATTAAAGTAGCTCTGAGTTTCACAATAAATTCTATACAAACTTTTATTAGGGAATCCAATTATTTGTTATGGCCCTGGCTATAACGTGAGGATACCCACCTAGATTTTACTAGAATTCTATAAGAAAGTCAGAGCATCAGAGAATCTCGCTAAGCGGGGTTTTTTGATTTATATTTTTGATATATAATTAACAAATGCATAAGCAGAAATTTTTAGTCAGCGTTTTTGTTATTTTAGGTTTAATTGCCGTAGCTTTTGGGGTACAAGCTACAGACATTACGCCCCCAGTCCAAACATATTGGAATCCACCAGACAATGCTGTTATTGAAGTGACAATGCCTGCAATGAGAATTAATTTAAATGAATCTGGAGATTGCCGTGTTTCTCAGCAAGACAAAAGCTACATCCAAATGACAGGTACTGATGACACTAACTGCACAGGTGACGGCACAATTTACATTTCTTGTAGGCCGGCTTGTCTTGGAACCAATGGAGTAAAAACTATATACGTCGCTTGTCAGGATTTATTTGGCAATAAAGACACAGCAGATACGAATACAAAATTAACATACACGATTGCTGTATACCACAAGGCATGTAACACGCAAAAACAATGCGTTCAGACTGATGGGCCGGGCTATGATTTGTGCGGTTCAAGCGCAGAATGCGCCAACACACATAACGAATGCAACACGCAAAAACAATGCGTAGTTTTAAATGGAGTTGGCACGGATGAATGTTCTACAAATGTCGATTGTTTTAAACCCGTGCCCCCTGTTGTCAGCCAACAAACTCATACAGAGTGTCTTGTTCAAAAATGTTTATCTATAAGGGGAGTCGGAACTGATCAGTGTAACGCAGATGAAGATTGCCAGCCCGCGGTGCTTTCTTCTCCAGGAATATTGAACTCTATAGCTGATTTCGCCAAAGATAAAATACTAAAGCCGGTCGGAGCCGTTGCGAAAAAAACAAAAGAAATAGCTCAAACCCCAGAAGGCAAGGTTGCTACAGATGTAGTTTCAACTACAGGAATTGCTGTTGCCACAACAGCAACCGCAAGTACTTTTTTAACGTTTCCTTTTTTTGATATATTTTTGATGCCACTTAGGCTGCTTGGGCTTTTAATGACAGCTTTTGGCATTAAAAAAAGAACCGTGCCCTGGGGTGTTGTTTATGACTCTGTCACAAAACAGCCGTTGGATCCAGCGTATGTTGTTTTAAAGAATTTGAAAACAGGAGAATCTCATGATGCAATAACAGATTTAGATGGCAGATACGGATTTTTAGTAGGGCCAGGTACTTATAGAATTGTAGCCCGCAAGACAAATTACACTTTCCCGTCTCAAAAACTTGTCGGCAAAGATCAGGACGAGTTGCATGCAGATTTATATTTTGGAGAAGATATTGAAATTAATTCATCAGATCAGGTTATTGTTAAAAACATTCCCCTTGACCCTGTGAAATTTGATTGGAATGAATTTGCCAAAAGGGGTAAGAAGCTAATGAGGTTTTATTCTAAGTGGGATATTACCATTAAAAGAATCTACAGTTTTTTCTTTACGGCAGGTTTTACAGCCGCTCTTGCAGGATATGCATTTGCTCCACGGTCCTATAACACAATTATAATAATTTTGTACCTTATTCTTACCTTGCTTATAGCGTTAGGAGTAAAGCCAAAAACCTACGGATATATTATAGATAAAGAGACGGGGAACCCATTGTCGTTTGCGATTATAAGAGTGATGGTCGAGGGGTCTAACAGAGAAGTATCTTCAAAACTTACTAACAAATACGGCAAATATTATTGTTTAATCAATCCTGGTGAGTATTTTTTGCAAATAGAGAAAAAAGAAAAAGATGGGAGTTATAACTTAATCTATATCTCACCTACTATAGATGTTTCGCAAACTGGTATCATAAATAAAATTTTAAAAGTTTAAATAAGACAACGCGATGTTGCAGACAACAATCGGAATAATTTTATTGGTTTTACCTTTTATTCTGGTAGGCCTTTTTAAGGATAAAAAAATAGGATTTATTTGTGTCCTCTTTTTTTCTATTTTATTTCAGAGCTTGCTCGGCATTATAACGCAGTCGTTTGGCGTTTTTTATTATCAAATTATATTTTCTGTTACGGCCTTAGCAGATTTAATTGTTTTAATATTTTTATATAAAAAAAAGAAAAATCCATTTTCTTTTTTAAAAATAAATTGGATTCTAGTTTTTGTTATAGTTGTGTCTTGCGCTACACTTTATCAAGTCCATTACAATTACACGGGGAAAATAAATTTAGTAACAGACCAAAGTGTTTTTTATCACGAGGTGAAAAACATGACATACCAGTACCCGTATTTTTCAGATGAGTGGTACGCTGTTTCTTTGGCTGGGGGGGCCATAGACCGCCATTTTCTACCCGTGAGAGATATTTTAAGTAATAGTTTTTTCATAAATTTAGAGGTTTTCTTTCATTCTTTTATAGCTCAAATAATGCTTTTGCTGGGGCTGAGCCCTCTTTTGTATTACACAACGTTGTCTATATTTTTAAACAGCTTGATTGTGGTTCTGCTTTATTTTTTCTTAAGAATAAACAAGGTTTCTGAACTGACCTCTGCGGTTGCTTCTTTATCTGCACTTTATATAACTTCTGGCGCTAATTTACCCGGAATTTGGCATTTGATGCCGGTTCATATGGGGATAATTTTTTCTTTAATAGGATTCTGCTTTTTGGCTTCAGATAATTTTTGGTTGGCTGCAGCATCTTTTTTAGCAGTTTTGTTTTTTTACCCACCGTTGTTTGTTTTTTGTGGCCTTGGGTTGGCAGTGTTTGCTCTTGTGAAGTTTACAAAACCATCAAAAAATATTTTTAGACTTGCCAGCTATATTTTTATTATATTACTAGTGGCCCTACCGATTATTTGTATTGTTCTGGCACGTTATTCTTTCCCGGGATATTTTGGTTATGTAATCTCAAGGCTCTTTTATGTGTCTTTCACCGGTTTCAATATGCCACAGATTAATTTTTATAATATAATTCCTGTTTGGATAATTGTTCTCGCAGTTTTGGGTTTTTACCACGTTTTAAAAAATAAAAAATGGATTCTTTTGCCATTTTTACTAGGAGCCGGTTATTGGATTTTTTGTTCATTTTCTACATACCGTATTTTAATAGAATACGAAAGAACGGTTTTCTTCACATCTCTGATGGTTGTGATAATGGCTGGATTCGGCCTCAATTGGCTCGAGACGCATTTAAAGGGAGAGAAGCTCCAAGTTTTAAAGTATGCAGAAATTATAGCATTAGCTTTGTTTCTATCGATGATTCCATTTTATACGCTAGCCGACAACTGGGAAAAGCTGATTTTAGAAAACCCAAAGAATGGAACGGTGTCTTACGCCAAGTCTCCTGCGAATAATTATTTAACAAATAGCGACCTTGAGTTGTTTAACGGCATTAAAGGAAAAAGATTTTTAAGCCTGCCGTGGAAGGGGACTGTAATAGGTATAGCCACGCATAATTATCCTGTTGTGGCGAAAGAGGGGACATTATCACCAGGATGTAGCAACACACTGCTTTATTTTATGAGGGGTGATTGCCAGCAGAAAATTGATATAGCAAAAAAAGAAAAAATAGATTATATTTATTTATACGAATTTAATTGCCCGGGATTTGAAAAAGTTTCAGAGGGCGAGGCTGGCCTAGTTTTATATAAAAATGAAAATTAAAAAGAAAATAATAAATCTTTTAGTTTTAAGCTTAGAGCTGGCAAAAGCAGAATTTAAACTGCGGAATGAGGGCAGTTATCTTGGTGTATTATGGTATCTTTTAAACCCCTTATTGTCTTTTTCTTTATTATTTTTGGTTTTTTCTGACCGGCTTGGAGGAGATATAAAAAACTATTCAGCGTATCTTTTTTTGGGGATTATAATGTTTAACTTTTTTCAGGGCACTACTTTGGAAGCCGTAAAATCAATAATTTCAGAAAACAACCACCTTGTAAAATCTTTAAATTTTCCTCGCGAAGCTCTTATAATTTCTGTTGTTATAAAGGGACTTTTTTCTCATTTGTTGGAGGTTTGTTTATTTTTCATTTTTTCGTTCTTTTGGGCACAAAATCCGTTTTTGATATTTTTTTATTTATTTTTACTTATTTTATTTGTGCCATTTGTGTACGGCGTATGTTTGATGCTTTCTTCTCTCACGGTTTATTTTGTTGATTTGGAGAATATATGGAATTTTGCTGTGCGTATAATTTGGTTGGCAACTCCTATATTTTACGCTATTGAAAGTCAAACCCGGCTTTTTTACCTTAATCTGGCAAATCCAATGTATTATTTTATTGAAACGGCACGATCTGTTGTCATCTATGGACAACTTCCGCGGGGCTGGATTATTTATGGGGTAGTGGCCTTTGCCTTGTTGTTTTTGGGGGCTGGTCAATTCGTTTTTGGTAAACTAAAAACTAAAATTCCAGAGCTTGTATGAAGAGAATAGTTATAAAGAATTTAATAAAAGATTTTAAGATAGGATTTGCTAAAAGGCAATCTGCCCTTCAGAGATTTATTGCTGTTTTTTCTGGTGTGGATGTCAAGAAGAAAATAAGAGTTTTAGACGGCGTTTCAATTGAAGTTTCTAGCGGAGAAATTTTGGGAATTATGGGTGATAATGGCTCCGGTAAGTCAACTTTGTTGAGGTTGATAGCTGGTATTTTCAAACAAGATGGAGGCCAAATTGTCACCGACGGAAAGATAATTTCTTTAATAAACTTGTTTGCAGGTTTAAAAGACCGGCTAACTATGAGAGATAATATTTTCCTGTTAGGTTCGTTTTTTGGCATGACGCGACGTGAAATAAAAGAGAGATTCGACGATATAGTAACATTTTCTGAATTGCAAAAATTTGTTGAAACAAAAATTTACCAGTTTTCCAACGGCATGATGCAGAGATTGATCTTTTCTGTTGCCACTCATTGTAACCCAGACATTTTGTTAATAGACGAGGTTTTTGAGGTGGGCGATGAAAAATTTAAGAAAAAAAGCGGTGGGAGAATAAAGGAGCTTGTAAATAATGGGGCATGCGTTGTGTTGGTGAGCCATGACGAAGACATCATAAAAAGATATTGTGACCGGGTTGTCGAATTGGTTAATGGTAGGATAAAAAAGAACGGACCAATCCTGTTCTCCAAGCAATTTCTGAGATTAGAATAAAAAACACTTCTTCTGGTGGTTTTTTAAAAAGTTGCGATATAAGCCAAAGGGGAAATATTATAAAATTTTTAATCGAAATATTTTCTAGCACTGGCTCCTCCTTGATACGTTCATCAAGTCGGTGATTTTTATATATCCTATATGCCCAATAGCCTCTCTCAAATTGCATTTTAAAATATTTCTCAAAAGAATTTCTATGTCTATGAATCACCCTTACCTCTGGCAGGAATCTTATTTTATGTTTTTCCTTTAACCTTAAATACAGCTCAAAATCCTCAAGAGCTCTGATTTTTTCGTCGAACATCATTTTTTTTAATAAAGAGGATTTTATTGCGAAATTTTTTGTATCCAATAATTTAATGTGATTATTTTTTTCCAGGTTTCTCTTATTAAATTCATAGTCGGCTTTTTGAATGTTTTTTGTCCAGTAGTTATTTATTATATCTCTCTCTGAACCCATAACGATATTTTCATTTTCATATAAAATCGGCCTTATTAGTTCGGTTACCCAGTTTTTAGGAACTATACAATCTGAGTCGGTTATCGCGATTATCTCTCCAGTCGCCTCAATTATACCAGCATTTTTTGCTGAACCTCTACCTATTTTTTCTTTAAAAACATACTTTATGTCTTTATTCCTAAAGCTTTTGATTATTTTTTTTGTATCATCACTGGAATTATTATCTACAACTATCAATTCGTAATTGTTATGATTTTGATTTAAGACCGACTCTAAACACTGCTGTAGCGTCTTAGCACCATTGTATACGGGAATTATCACAGAAACCTTTTTCATTTTTTTGGGCATTTTTGTGAAAAATATTGCGAGATTATATTTTTAATTTTTTCTATAAACATCTCAACGTCAAACTTCTTTGCTTGTTTTTGGCAGGCACGTTTGAATGTTCCAGGATTTTCGTTTATTTTTTTATCTAACTCCTTTACAGCTTCAGCCAATTTATTCTCATTTATATCATCAATCAGAATGCCTGTTTTACCGTGCATAATTGTTTCTTTGAACCCGCCCTCGTTTGGTGCTATTACGGGTTTGCCGGACGCCATTGCTTCAACTACATTCATGCCGAAGTCCTCGTCTTTGCTTGTTGTGATAAATCCTCGGCAGTTGGCGTAGAGGGTGGTTAACTCTTTTTGGTTAACCCAGCTTTTTATTTCAACATTTTCCGGCTTTATTTTTTTACAATGTTCAGCGTATTTTTTAAAGTGCCGCGATTGTTCATAACTACCGACGATTATTAATTTTTTATCTTTCAATTCAGAAAATGCCTTTAACTGGAGCTCAATTCTTTTATGAGATATAAGACGATTTACAGAAAGCCAATAGTCGCCATATTTTTCAAATTTGAATTTAGATGTTTCTATTGGAGGATTGACAACAACCGCGTCCTTGCCCAAAAACTTTTTGATTCTGCTTTTTGTATTTTTAGAGTTGCAAACTAAAATATTTACTTTTTTTATGTATTTTTTATTTAAACAGCGATTGTAGAAAACCCAGATATCAAAAATAGGGCGTAACGCCCACGGCACGGTATTTTTTCTGGTGTATTTATATAAGTCCCATATTTCTCGGATGGGGGAGTGTACATACCATAAATTTGGTTTATTATTTATAGCCCCAGACATTGCCCAGTCGCCGTCAATTATATAGAATTCGTATCTGCTTTTTAGGTTAAGTTTTCTGAATTTCCATAGAGCCAACTGTTGCCTAAATGGCGCATTTTGAGGGATGTGACCTATTGAGTAAATTCTAGGTAAAACATCTCCAAAGCCCATCTTTGTTATTTTTTCTTTATCTATGTTTGTTGTGTAAACATCAGCTTGTAATCTTCTTGCAAGAATGAGCCCCACTTTTTCAGCTCCTCCTATGTTATCTAAAAAATTGTGGAATACGGCTATTTTCATATGACTCTTTTTATTAAACGGTATAATTTTGGCGTTTTGCTTTTTAAAACTAGTCCTATTTTTCCAATGTACCGATCTGCGAGTAGAGTATAAGCGTTTAGTATGGAGCGTAGATAGCCTAGCCTGTTGATCATTTTCATTTCGAAAAATAACCGCGACCATTTGAGGTCGTATGCTAAACTGTTAAAATATTTGTCATCTTTAGGTGCTCCAATTTCGGATTCTTTTATTAAAACTAAAGAATATTTTAGATTAGGAAATTTTTCCCGAAAAAAATTATCTATTTTGTCTGCGTTTTCGTTTTCTTGCGCAAAACGTAAGAATAAAATATGTTCTTTGGATTCAACAACTGAATAGAATCTTTTTATTCTTCTTTTATATTTATTTCCTGATTTTTCAAAGCCCTCATCTTCATGAATAAATGCAACGCCTGGGGTTGCTAAAAAATTTATAAAGTCATTTTTAAATATAAAATAAAGTGATTTTAATGGGGTTTCGCACCAATCAAAAGGATAAGCTGCGTTGCGTAAGCGGTTTTTCTTTAGTTGGTCAGCGACCACACAATTACACCCTAAAGGAATAATATGTTTATAATTTTTAATCATTAATTGCCGGAATTTTATATACAGAAACGTCTTTGTTATCGTATATTTTTTCTAAGTTTTTTTCAAAGAGGGAGAAGCTTAATACGGCTTTTTGTGGATAGTTGACCATAAGAACATATTTCTCTTTCATTCTTTTTGTAAGAGCTATATAATCCACACCGTTCTCATGTAGGCTGTTTATTGCGTTTATAAATATGGGTTCGTTATTTTGGTAGAATAGATCTCTAACCAGCTGGCTTTTGTCATCGGCTCCCGTGACATTATAAAATCCTTGAGAAATAAGCTGGTTGGCGAAAACTTGGTCAGAAAATATTTTTCCTTCAACCTCGTTCTTTATATCTTCAGCCCCAGAATATTCTTTAGCAGATAATTCAAAAAATATTTTTTTGTCTTTTGCAACGTAAGCGCCAGTAAGCAAAATAAAGCCGAGTAGAATAATGAATATAGTTTTAAAATATTTTTTTGGCAGACCCAATACCAACAAGCCGGAGAAGGCGAAGTAGTCGAAAATTCTTGCCGGTAAATTAACGTGGAAAAATCCATAAGATATAATTGCCACAGGAATCAAGCACAAAAGCAGGTCAATTTCCTCTTGTGATATTTTTTGTTTCACTGATAAACGTAACAGGAATAACGCCCCACATAAAAAGAAAAACAATGCCTGCCATCTTATGGCCGATAATCCAAGAAAAATTGGGTCTTGGTATAAGGTTGATTCTTGTTGCGACCATTCAATATTTTTTGGATTCGTTGGTGTGTCTATGTTTATGGGTCCAGCCGATCTTATTCTGTTTTGCACTATTTTTTCATCGGAAAAATCAGAAGCTCGCCCCATGGTGTATTTTGTCATATTAGAAAGAAGAAGAATATTGCAAATAATTATTAAAAATATAATTAAAAATCCCCAGAATTTTTTGTTCTTGAATAAGTTTAGAGAAAATGATTTTAATGATAATGCCAGTAAAAATCCTAGACAGCACAAGGCCACGGTCACAGAAGAAGTGTAATAGGTGGTCATCATTATAACGGAGAGTAAAAGGCATACCCAGAATATTTTTAGATTCTTAGATTTGAAAAATAAAAATAACGGCAGTAAAATTATGTAGCTTAAAGCGTGGCCATATATAGATGTGTTTTGGTAAAAAAGTTCAATGGGTCCTATCGCCAGTAAAGCAACGCCCAAATAAGCCAGCCTTTTATCTGTGCGATATTCTTTAAATAATAGGAATATAAACCCTAAAAATAAAAAAGTGGCCAGAAATAATGCTATTTGAGGGTTAATGTGCATCCATTCTAAAATTTTATCTCCAGCCACAACGCCGATATACCCGGATTTATCTTGCGCCATGCCTGTGTAAAATCCAAGATTCGGAACTGTTTTACCGATAAATTTAAACGAATATTCGTAGGCATTGTTTAGGGCGAAAGATGACAATGCAAAATATTTAAAGCAAAAATATCTCCATAATGTCCCAAATAAAGAAAAAGCCAAAACAAAATAAATCGATTTGTCGTATTCTGTTTTATAATAATCAAGTTTTTTTCTTTTTGTTGAGATTATTGCCGAAAACACGATAATTGAGCAAATAGCGGATATCGAAAAAGAAGTTTGGTTGAATGTATTAAAAAGGTGAAGCGTCACAGAGACAATTCCTAAAAATCCAGTTGAAAGCGCTAAAGAAAAAACACTTCTTTCTAAAACGTTTAATTTCGGAAAAATTAAAAATCCCAACAGGATGCCGATTAATAAAAAAATAATAAGTCCTATCATTTTTCTTTAGCGTTGAGCATACTCAGCATAAACTTTATATGTTTACAGGCGTCTGAAAATGGTTTTAGTTTTGATTGTCCTTTTCTTTTGAAATAATTAACAGGGATTTCTTTTATTTTTAGTCCGTTTTTCGCGGCTTTTACCAGCATTTCTGAAGCAAATTCCATGCCGGTCGTTTGCAAGTTTAATTTTTTAATCAAATTTTTTCTTATTGCCCTCATGCCAGACTGTGAGTCAATTATTTTAATTTTGAAAAATAGCCTTATTAAAAAAGAAAGCACCGGGGTGCCTAAACGGCGGTTTAAAAATGGCATTGCCCCTTCTTCTATTTTGCCAGACAGCCTGTTGCCCAAAACTAAATCAGCTCCGTTTTTTAGTTCCGATATAAAGTCTGGTATTCTGCTAAAGTCGTAGGTGGCATCAGCATCTGCCATAAAAACATATTTTCCCTTAGCCCGATCGAACGCCTGCAGGTAGGCGGCACCATAGCCGTCTTCGTTGTGCGACACTAAAACAACTCTTTCTTTTTTGGCTATTTGCGGGCTTCTATCGGTTGAAGAATCAGAAACAATAATCTCAGCTGACAACTTATTCTGCCTTATAATTTTCTTTATTCTTTTTAAACAAAAAGGCAGCGCCTCTTGCTCGTTTTTGCATGGTAGAATTATGCTGATTTCCGGCTTCATGTTTATTCACTTTACTAGTTTAACCTATTTTCTGCAATGGTTTATTATTGATATTTTCTCACGATTGTTTGCACTTGTCGGCAATTCTGTTTTTTGGTAAAATTAACCAAGAAGAAGCGGGCGGAGTAACTTTGCCGGTTTAGTTTATATATTAATTTTTTATTAAATTTTTAAATCCAATACCCAGATGAAAAGGGCTAAAGCCCCTATAATAAAAAAAAGAAAATCTGTGCCCAAAAAGAAAACAAAAAAAAGGGCCAAAATTTTGAGATACTCAAAAAACCGCGTTAAAATGCGCAGACAGGAATCAAAGGCAATTGTGGTGCCGGCTTATAATTCTGTTAAAATTATTAAGAAAAATGAATTAATTTACAGAATTAATTTGTGGGAGAAAGATGATCAAGTGATTATGGCGCGTTTTTGGACTCCGCCAAGGAAAAATTGTGTTCCGTCATTTTTATTATGCGGTAATCCAATTTTAGAGAAATCTGGTTTGCAGGTTTTTGATAATTCAGACACAATCGTTGAAAAACCCGAGGAAAAGATAAATAAAAAGAGGGTTCGTCCGTACGCTTTCGTTGGATTGGCTGTTTTTGCTTCGGTAGTTATTATTTCTAGTTTTTTTGTTTTTCAACAGAAAGATAGTTTTTGGCAAAATTCAACAACAGCCTCAGTAAGCGCCCCTGTCGAGATCACCGCAGATAGAACATATAATCAACAAGCGTTTGATTTGGGCGATGGAACAAAAAAATACGAGATTCATTCAGCACAGATTTTTTACAAAGACGAAAATGGAGATTTCCAAAAAATAGATACAACTTTAAGTTATGACCACGACAAAGGGGTTTTTGTGATGGATAAGGCCTCATATACTGTTGAGATTCCAGAATATGCTGACAGTGCTTTTGAATTTACGAATATGTTTGAGGGCGCAGATATGGCGATTAAAACCATTCCGTGGGCCTATCATGTGCGTGGGGAAGCTTATAATACAGAAGAGGGTAATTACGTTCTTTACAAAGACGCTTTTGGTAGCGGAAACGACCTTAAAGTTTATGCCTACTGGGGAGGGTTGAAAAAAGAAATTATTATAAATAAAAAAATAAGCGCAGATGAATTGAGTTTTGATTTTGAATTACAGATTCCAGATGATATCGAGATTTTAAATGCTGACGGTGAAAGATGGGATAAATCTTCGGATTTAGAATTTAAAGATAAAACAATAAGAATCGGCAAAGATGGAAAGTATTCTTATGTGAGGAACGCTTTGGTTTGGGACAGCGGAGATTTGAATATGCCAGTAGATATTATGCTTTACTCTAAGAACGGGAAGATTTATTTAAGAAAAACTATCGGTAAAGATATTTTAGATACAGCTGTTTACCCCTTATTTACTGATGACACCGTAAACTATTATTCTGGCGCAGGAGATGGGCATGTTTATTCCTATAGCAACACGGATTGGTCTACTTGTTACGCTGGGTCCAATCTTTCGGCAGATTATACTTGGGTGTCTGTATCGCCGATGGCATATAGGTATACAGACGAGGGCTATTCGTGTTATATTTACCGTGTATTTTTTCCATTCGACACTTCAGCGATTGATGATGGCGCCACTATAACATCTGCAGTTTTTTATTTTTATGTCATTGATTACAAAATAGATGATTTATCGGGAAGCATGAATTTAGTTCAAACCTTCCAAGCAAGCACAAGTTCTCTCGAGACCGGCGATTATAATCAAGTGGGTTCGAGTACTGGGTCAAGCCCTATCAGCGTGTCCAGTATATCTACGTTTATGTATAATTCTTTTATCCTAGATTCAACTGGTAAAAGTTGGATAGACAAAACAGGTTATACTAAACTCGGAATTCGTGAGTATTACGATTTAACTAGTTCTGAGCCAGGTGGGACAGGATATTCTGCAATAGGTATTTCTACTTCAGAAGAAACAGGAACAGGCCAAGACCCGTATTTGGAGGTTGTGACAGTCGGAGGCGACTCCACCCCACCCGTGCAGTCCGCCCACAGTCCAGCTAACGCTGCCACCATCACAGACACCACCCAAGATATTACTTTCACCACAGACGAGAACGCCACATGTTATCTATCCCTCGACGGAGACGAAGCCTATGCAGATATGGCTGACGACACCCTCTGCACAGGAGGTGGCACCACCTCCCAATCTTGCACCACCCCTGACTTAGGAGCAGACGGAGCCAAAACCGTGTACCTGGCCTGCACCGACGGCACCAACGCAGACACAGCTGACACCAACACAGCATTGAGCTATACGCTGGATACCACCCCACCCGTGCAGTCCGCCCACAGTCCAGCTAACGCTGCCACCATCACAGACACCACCCCAACCATCACACTCACCTTAAATGAGAACGGAGATTGTTTTGCTTCCACTACAGACGAAAGCTATGACGCTATGTCAGACAACGACGACTGCACAGGAGATGGTACCACCTCAATCTCCTGCACCCTGTCAGACCTTGGAGCTGATGGTGCCAAGAATGTGTACATAGCCTGCCGTGACACAGCTGGCAACAAAGACACTGCTGACACCAACACTGACCTTGCTTACACTCTAGACACCACAGCCCCAACGCAATCAGCATGGAGTCCAGCTAACGCTGCCACCATCACGGATGCAACCCAAGATATCACCTTCACCACAGACGAGAACGCCACATGTTATCTATCCCTCGACGGAGACGAAGCATACGCAGACATGGCTGACGACACCCTCTGCACAGGAGGTGGCACCACCTCCCAATCTTGCACCACCCCTGACCTCGGAGCAGACGGAGCCAAAACCGTGTACCTGGCCTGCACCGATGGCACCAACGCCAACACAGCAGACACCAACACAGCATTGAGCTACACGCTGGACACTTGTGGAGATGGAACATGTAGTGGTGGAGAAACATGTTCTACCTGTTCTGCTGATTGTGGAACTTGCGGAGGTGGCGGTGGCAGCAGTAGCCACTATGAGTGCGGTTCACAGAAGTGTATCTTTGTGTCTGGCGACGGAGCCGACCAATGTAGTAGCGACCCCGACTGTGACATTGCCTGTACTACAGGCCTTGATTGCGGAACCAACGGATATTCAGGATCTCTCTTCTGTCAAAACAACAATGTTTATCAAAACTATCTCACATACACCTGCAACAGCCCAGGTACAATAGCTTCATCCTGTACAACCCTCCCAGACCCCCAACTCAAAACAACTTGTTCTTTACAACAGTTATGTATTGGTGGCAGTTGCGTAGACCAGAATAGCAAATATAACAAGTGCAACGGTTCGCAATGTGTGTCCGTAGATGGTTTAGGTGCTGACCAATGTAGTAGCAATAGCGACTGCGTCGAACTAAAACACAACGAATGCAACGCCCAACAACAGTGTGTTGTTGTCAGTGGCCAAAGAGATGATGAGTGTCAGACAAGTAGTGAGTGTGCTGGTGATAGTAATGGCGACAATGAGAATGATGATGAGAATGAGAATGGAGGTGGTGCCGGAGGTGGAGACGAAGGTAACGGATTAGATGATACTAAGCCAGGTCCTTTAAAGATAGTTGAATCGGTTACAAAATCAGCAGAGAAATATATTTTGGATCCGGTTAAAACCGTTAGCGAACGAACAAAAAAGATAGTTGGATCGCCACAGGGATCCATGGTAACAAAAACAATTTCAACGGTGGGTGCGGCCTCGGGATTTGTTGGCGTTGCTTCAGTCGCTGTTTTTGCTCCAACTTCTATTTTCGAAATATTTTTAATACCCTTAAGGCTATTCGGCTTATTGTTGACTGCACTTGGTTTGAAAAAAAGATTTTTACCATGGGGTACAGTATATGACTCTGTAACAAAACAGCCGTTAGATCCAGCGTATGTTGTTTTGAAAAATGTTAAAACAGGGGAGTCTTTTTCTGCCATAACAGACCTAGACGGTCGTTATGGATTTTTGGTTCAGCCCGGAGTCTACCAAATAAGCGTGCGTAAAACAAACTATAGGTTTCCGTCAAAGAAGCTTAGCAATGTAATAGGCGACGAAATATACCCCGACCTTTATTTTGGACAAGACATTGAGATTAAAAAATACGGTCAGGCTATTGTAAAAAATATTCCGCTAGATCCTATCGGATTTGACTGGAACGAGTTTACCAAAAAAAATAAAAATTTAATGAAATTTTATTCCAGGTGGGATGTTGTTGTAAGAAAAATTTCAGATTTTCTTTTTGCGATCGGCCTTGTTGTTGCAATTGTAGCATATTTTGCAGCTCCATATCCATACAACACTGTAATAGTTGGGCTTTACTTGTTTATGCTTTTGTTGGGTGTTATGGGCGTGAGGCCAAAGAAATTTGGCAGTATAATAGAAAAAGCAACAGGGATGCCCTTATCTTTTGCTATCATCAAGGTTCTGATGCTCGGTTCTGATATAGAAGTGGCTCATAGGGTAGCAGACAAGTACGGCAGGTATTACTGTTTAGTTCCGAAAGAGAAATATTATGTAAAAATAAAAAAGAAAAATACCGATGGGTCTTATTCCTTGGTTTATACTTCACCTGTTATAGATGTTTCTAAAAACGGCATAATCAAAGAGAGATTCACAGTCTAGCAGTTAGCAGTCGAATTATTTGTTTTTGAATATCTCTATTATTTTTGCAGCTATGTCGTCTGGGGTGGACTGGGCTTTTATCATATAATCTGTTGCTCCCAAACTTAGGCATCTGTCGATGTCTTCTTTCTGGCCGAGATTAGATAAAACAATAACTGGGATAGACGAAGTAGCTGGATCTTTTTTTATTTTTTCTAAAACATCGAATCCATCAGTGGTGGGCAATATGAGGTCGAGTAAAATCAAATCCAGATTTTCTTCTTTTGTTTTTTTTATACCCTTATCGCCGTCAACGGCCTCTAAAACTCCAAAGCCGAAAGATTCAAGTTTTTTCTTAAGTAAATCCCTAAGAAAACTGTCATCTTCAATTATTAGAATATTTTGTGACATTCTTGTTTTTTTATAGTTTGTTATTTTATATTTTACACCTTAACCTTTTGTTATGCAACTATTTTTTGTACTTTATTGGTAGTTCAATGTAAAAAGTGCTACCCTCTCCTGCTTTTGATTCAAACCAGATATTTCCGCCATGTTCCGTTATGATGTTTTTAGCTATAAATAGTCCCAAACCAGAACCATCTTTATTTATTTCTACCGCATTGGTTCCTCGGAAAAACTTTGTGAATAGTTTTCTTTTGTGGCTTTCCTCTATGCCTATTCCGGAATCGTGCATTTTAATTTGCAGATTATTTTTGTTTTTAATCAGTGAAATTATTATTTTCCCGCCTTCGTGCGTATATTTTATCGCATTGTCCAAAATGTTTTGTATGCAGATTTTTATTTTTTCCTTGTCTAAAAACGCCTCTATTTTTTTATCTGGTTTTGCATATTTTAGTTCTATCTTTTTATCTAAAATTTTAGTACTGTAGTATTTTATGACCGATTCAACAATGTCTTCCGGATAGCAGAGGTTTTTGTCTAAAAAACTTTTTGTATCGCTTTGCTCATCAAGCATGCTGTTTGCGAGTATAATCAGTTTGTCGGTTTCTTCGAGGTCTTTTTCAACAATATCTTTTTGTTCGCCACTTAATTTTCCAAAATCTTCCGATAAAATCATTCTTAATGACCATTTTATAGATGTTAATCCGTGTTTTAACCTATGAACAAAAATAGCATCTTCAACATCACCGCAAGGATTCTTGGCACGCACTCCGGCTGTTTTTATTTTTTGGTTACTGTTTTTCATATTTTAGTCTTTTAGCCCGTCTAATTCTTATTTTAGCATTTGTCGTTCTTTTAGTCTAACTTATTTTTTAGATACGGCGGGTTTTAAATTGTCGGGCTGCTGGGAATCGGACCCAGGCCTTACGCACCCCATGCGCAAATACTACCATTGTACGACAGCCCGTTATAACTATCATATTAGCATAATATTATTTTTTTAAAAGATTACACGTAATAAAAGAGGCCTCGGTTATATGGTGTGCCGAGGCCTCGCGTCCGCGAATTGGTGAAATCGCGACGCATGATAGAAAGAACGGGAGGCGTTTTTGACGCTGGGTCAGGAAGTTTCTTCTTCGCCACCTGCTCTAGCAGGATGTGGCGCGACATGGTTGTCGCCTTGCGTAACAGGCCTGCAGTCGTTTTCCGTAACCACTAGCCCTCCTGTTTCCTTTAAGACTTTGTGTGCTTCTTGGGCCACTTTGCGTAGGTCGCCTTCCTCACACTCGTGAATCAAGCTAGCACCTCCTTATTCCTCCCTTGTTGTGAAAGAGCTACAAAAAAACTGGCCGTTACCGGCCAGTTTTTTTGTTTATTTCGAAAAAACTAACCGGGTGAGGGGCTTAACAAGACCAATACCAAGACAATCAAATTGACGCTTGTTAGTTTTTTCATATTATTTTATTTTACTCTTGTCAGAAGCCGTGTCAAGGCTTGCGGATGTTTTTTAAACTTTAGATTTTCTTTTTATGCATTTGGTGCAAGCTAAAACTCTTTTGCCATTCGGCAATTTCAACCATTGCAAATTGGGATACTTTCTCATTTTAGCTGTCGGGTTGTATTTTCCTCTTAGCTTTACGAGCCTTGTACCCATCGCTGATTTTTTCCCGCAAATTGAACAAACTTTTTCCATATAACTATACTATCACCATTTTTATTTTTTTGCAATACGTAATAATATCATATATAATAATAAAATATGATTTCAACTTTAGCTATCACGATTTTTGCTCTGGTCATACTTTTGTTTTCTGTTATCGCTCACGAATTGGCTCATGGCTATGTGGCTTATTCTTTGGGCGACCCAACAGCAAAATATGCAGGCAGATTAACATTGAACCCCATAAAACATTTAGATTTATTCGGCTCAATAATTTTGCCTTTCCTTTTGTTTTTAGCCGGGAGCCCGTTTTTGTTTGGCTGGGCAAAACCCGTTCCCATTAATCCTTATAATTTTAAGGATAAGAAATACGGAGAACTGAAGGTTTCTATTGCCGGCCCTGCTTCAAATTTTGGCCTGGCAATTATTTTTGGTTTGATTCTAAGATTTTTGCCAGGCCAGATACTTATGGGTAACGAGGCGATAGGCATAGCATTGGGATATATAGTTACCATAAACATTTGGCTGGGTATTTTTAATTTAATACCTATACCTCCGCTTGACGGTTCATGGATTTTGTTCAGTTTTCTGCCAGCTAGTGCTGAGCGTCTTAAATTTTTTTTAAAGCAGTATGGAATTGTAATTTTAATTCTCATAATTTTGTTTGCCGGCTCGCTTTGGTTTTCTTTAACTAGCATCATATTCCACTTAATCACCGGCAAGCTATTGACCTTGTGAAATTAATTTGCTAATATATTTATATATAGAAGAGCGCTAAGCGCGCTTCTTTAATTAAAAATAAATGCCGACGATACATCAATTAATTAAAAAGAACAGAAAGTCCACAAAAAAAGTGAAAAAGACCGTTGCTTTGCACCGTGGCTTTAACGCACTTAGAAACAGGCCGTCAAATTACCCGTCTCCTTTTAAAAGGGGAGTATGCGTGAAAGTTTTTACACAAACTCCTAAAAAACCAAACTCTGCTTTAAGAAAAGTCGCCAGGGTAAAATTGTCTAATGGAATGGAAGTCTCGGCTTATATCCCCGGCGAAGGCCACAATTTGCAAGAGCACTCAATTGTTTTGATAAGAGGAGGGAGAGTTAAAGATTTGCCAGGAGTAAGATATCATATAGTAAGAGGAATTTTAGATACCCAGGGAGTTGAAAATAGAAAACAAGAAAGAAGTAAATACGGAACTAAAAAACCTAAATAACAACTAACCGCTAGCATCTAACCGCTAACAATTTTGTTAGAAGTTAGAAGTTAGAAGTTCGCAATGCGCAGAGCTTACAAAAAACACGAAGTTTCACCAGACGGAGTTTATAATGATTTGGGTGTGGCCCAGTTTATAAACAAGGTGATGAAAGACGGAAAGAAAACAGTTGCCCAATCCATAGTTTATGGCGCTTTTGATATTATAAAACAGAAAACCAAAAAAGAACCTTTAGAAGTTTTTAAATTGGCAATTGAAAATGCTTCCCCTCTTTTAGAAGTAAAGCCAAAAAGAATTGGAGGCGCAACTTATCAGGTGCCAATGGAAGTCAGGGGAGAAAGAAAGTTGGCCTTGGCTACTAAATGGATTTTAGATTCAGCAAGAAGCAAAAAAGGGAAAGGAATGGCCGAAAAATTGAGCGAAGAATTGATTGAAGCTTCAAACAATCAAGGTAATGCAATGAAAAAGAAAACCGACACTCACAGAATGGCAGAGGCTAACAAAGCTTTTGCACATTTCGCCAACCGAAGATAGAATTTTAAAAAATTAGTACGTATGCCGAGACTTCATCCTTTAGATAAACTTAGAAACATAGGAATTATTGCTCACATTGACGCGGGAAAAACTACATTTTCTGAGCGCCTTTTGTTTTATACTGGAGTTTCTCATAAAATAGGAGAGGTGCACGAGGGGGATACTGTTATGGATTGGATGGTGCAAGAAAGAGAAAGGGGAATTACAATTACCTCGGCTGCCACAACAATGTATTGGAAAGATCACCAGGTAAACCTTATTGATACTCCCGGACATATTGACTTTACAGCTGAGGTGCAGAGGTCGTTGCGCGTGTTAGATGGAGCAGTTGTTGTGTTTGACGGGGTTGCAGGAGTTGAGCCACAATCAGAAACCGTGTGGCGTCAGGCAGACAAATACGAAGTTCCAAGAATGTGCTTTATAAACAAATTAGATAGAATGGGAGCTTCTTTTGAAAAAAGTTTTCAATCAATTTTAAATAAACTTACCCCGAATGCTATTGCCGTTTCGATTCCTATGGGTTTAGAAGAAAAGCTTGAAGGAGTTGTGGACTTAATAAAAATGAAAGCTCTTTACTTTGAAGGAGAAAAGGGAATTCAGGTTGTTGAAAAAGATATTCCAGAAGAGTGGAAGGCTGAAGCTGAGGAATGGCGTAAAAAAATGATTGAAAAAATTGCAGGAGAGGACGACGCTTTAACTGAGAAATTTTTAGAAGGCAAAGAAATATCGATTGAAGAAATAAAAAATACATTCAGAAAATCAGTTTTGGCTTATAAGTTGATTCCGGTTTTTTGCGGGTCAGCTTTAAAAAACAAAGGAGTCCAGCTGATTTTAGACGCTGTTGTTGAATATTTTCCGTCTCCTTTGGATTTACCTCCAGAAAAGGGCATAGACCCAAAAACAGGTGCTGAGATTGAAAGGAAAGCATCGGATGGGGAACCTTTTTCAGCTTTGGTTTTTAAAATCGCCACAGACCCGTTTGTGGGAACACTTACTTTTTTTAGGGTTTATTCTGGCGTTTTGAGCAAGGGCTCATACGTTTTAAATCCGAACACAGGAGAGCAGGAGAGAATTGCCAGAATTTTAAGAATGCATGCTGACGAAAGGCAGGAGCTCGATGTTATATATGCTGGCGAGATTGGAGCCACTGTGGGATTAAAGGCAACCAGCACCGGAAATACATTGTGCGACAAAGACAAACCAATTATTTTGGAAAAAATTGTGTTCCCCGAGCCGGTTATTGGAATTAGAGTTGAGCCGAAAACAAAAGTTGACCAGGAAAAGCTTATTATGTCTATTAGAAAACTTACAGAAGAAGACCCGACTTTTAGAATTAAAGAGGATTTGGAAACCGGAGAAACAATTATTTCCGGTATGGGAGAATTGCATTTAGATATTATTGCAGATAGATTAAAGAGAGAGTTTCACGTTGAAGCAAACTACGGCAAACCTCAAGTAGCCTACAAAGAAACAATTACAGGAGAAGCCGAAGGTGAGGAAAAATATGTAAGGCAGTCAGGAGGAAAGGGTCAATATGGACACGTGTTGCTTAGAGTCAAGCCCAAAGAAAGGGGAGCCGGGTTTGAGTTTGTTGACGAAATTAAAGGAGGGACAATTCCGAAAGAATTTATTGCACCGGTTGAAAAGGGTGTTAAAGAAGCATTAGACAAAGGGGTTGTTGCCGGATACCCGATGGTTGACGTTGAGGTTACGCTTTATGACGGAAGCTTCCACGATGTTGACTCGTCGGAGTTTGCTTTCAAAATTGCAGGCTCAATGGCTTTTCAACAGGCGGCAAAAAGAGCTAAGCCTGTAATTTTGGAGCCGGTTATGAAAATGGAAGTTGTTACTCCCGAAGACTTTTTTGGCCAGGTTATCTCTGACTTAAGCTCAAGAAGAGGAAAAATTGAAGAGACATCAGAAAGAGTTGGAATGAAAGTTATAGATGCAATGGTTCCGTTGTCTGAAACATTTGGGTATGCCACGTCGATTCGATCCTTAACAGAAGGAAGGGCAAGTTTTACCATGGAATTTAACAGCTACGAACGGGTGCCGGCTAACGTTGCTCAGGAGATTATTGATGGAAAGAGGAAATAATTGTCAAAATAACACTTGACTTGTTTTAAATAATATAATAATATAGAATTACGTTTTAAAATAAAAAAAATAATAAAATTAAAAAAATATTAATTTTCTCCGCCAGGTTAATGGCGAGAGAAAAAAATAAAAAATGGCAACAGAAAAATTTGAGAGGTCCAAACCTCACGTAAACATTGGTACTATTGGTCACGTAGACCATGGAAAAACCACGTTGTCCGCAGCAATTATGAAAGCCACAAAGTTGCGCGGGTTTAAGTGTTCTGATAAAGATGTGGACCAAATTGATGCATCTCCCGAGGAAAAAGCAAGAGGAGTGACCATCTCTATTACTCATCTAGAGTTTGAAACAGAAAAGAGGCACTACGCTTTAATTGACTGTCCCGGACACGCTGACTACATTAAAAATATGATTACGGGAGCCGCTCAAATGGATGGGGGTATTTTGTTGGTGTCTGCCCCAGACGGCCCTATGCCTCAAACAAAAGAGCACATTCTTTTGGCTCGCCAAGTAGGATTGCCGTCATTACTTGTGTTTATGAATAAATGCGATATGGTAGACGACCCAGAAATTTTAGATTTAGTTGAATCTGAAGTAAGAGAATTGTTAAAGAAAAATGGTTATCCCGGAGATGAGACTCCTATAATCAGGGGTTCTGCCACAAAAGCGTTGGAGGCAAGCTCTATTGATGACGCAGCTGTAAAGCCAATCATTGAATTATTGGATGCTTGCGATAATTTTGTTCCAGAGCCAAAGAGAGAGTTAGACAAGCCTTTTGCAATGGCTATTGAAGACGTATTCTCAATTGAAGGAAGAGGGACTGTTGCCACAGGCAGAATTGAGCGAGGGATAATAAAACAAAACGATGAAATTGAAATTATTGGCATAAGACCAACTCAAAAAACAGTAGTTGTTTCTGTGGAGATGTTCCAAAAGTCACTTGACGAAGGAAGAGCCGGAGACAACGTTGGAATTTTGCTGAGAGGTTTGAAGAAAGAGGATATTGAAAGGGGTCAAGTTCTTTGTAAGCCAGGGTCTATTACTCCTCACACAGAATTTGAGGCAGAAGTTTATGTTTTATCAAAAGACGAGGGTGGAAGGCATACTCCATTTTTCTCTGGATACAAGCCTCAGCTTTACATTAGAACGTCTGATATCACAGGTGACGTAACTTTAGCAGAGGGCACTGAAATGGTGATGCCTGGAGACACTGCAAACTTGAAAGTTAAGCTTATTGCACCAGTTGCTTTGGAAGAAAAGCAAAAGTTTGCTATTAGAGAAGGAGGCAAAACAGTTGGAGCTGGAGTTGTAACAAAGATTGTAAAATAAAATGCCAGCTACTAAAAAAGTTACCACCAAAAAGAAGACAGTGAAGGATGAAAAACCCGAAATTCCCGCTGTTGGGCTTAAGCTTCGTATAAAGCTTAAGGCATATGACCACAAGATAATTGACAATTCAGCTCGCCAAATAATTGACATTGCCAACAGGTATGGAGCTGAAGTTTTGGGCCCCGTGCCACTACCAACAGAGGTGTTAAAATATACTGTGAATAGGTCTAGCTTC